>LNAP01002679.1_pt1 | contig 37443 bp, 41 predicted proteins | sample 602601 | NCBI WGS metagenome assembly LNAP01 (sample SAMN02440304, study PRJNA202911) | soil metagenome | biome: Subtropical and temperate rainforests or woodlands; isolation source: soil samples (1 kg each in a 20% v/v slurry with milli Q water) were... ... | reverse complement strand
GCCGAGGCCGGGCGTGGGTTTCAGCTCGATGCCCTGATGGGCGAACGCCATCACCTTCTGCCACGTCATGGCCGGCAGCGTGCCGCCGGTCATCTTGCGGGTCGGCTCGTAATTGTCGTTTCCAAACCATATGGCGCCGACATAATTGCCGGTGAAGCCGACGAACCAGGCGTCGCGATAGGCGTTGGTGGTTCCGGTCTTGCCGGAGACCTTGGTGCCCGACAGCATGGCGCGACGGCCGGTGCCGTTCTCGACCACGCTGTTCAGCATCGGATTGATCATGCCGATGACATTCTCCGGGATGATGCGCTTCGGCTTCGGCCCGTTCTGCGCGAAGCTCCAGACCGGCTCGCCGGCCGGCGTGCGCATCTCGACGATGGCGTGCGGATCGACCGACATGCCGTCATTGGCGAAGACGGCGTAGCCGGTGGTCTGGTCGATGACCGTGACCTCGGCGGCGCCGAGCGGCAGAGCGCGGGTGATTTTCAGCTCGGTCTTGAGGCCCATGGCATGGGCGAGATCGACGATGCGCCCGCGCCCGATGGCTTCCGCCAGCTTGACCGCCACCGTATTGAGCGAGCGGGTCAGCGCCGTGATCAGCGGAATCCGGCCGGCATAGGAGCGCCCGTAGTTTTGCGGGCACCAGTTGCCGATGCAGATCGGTCCGTCCACCACCATGGTCTGCGGGGTGTATTTCCCGGTCATCAGCGCGGCGGTGTAGACATAGGGCTTGAAGGACGAGCCGGGCTGGCGCAGCGCGTCGGTGGCGCGGTTGAACTGGCTCTCGCCATAGTCGCGCCCGCCCACCATAGCGCGCACCGAGCCGTTCGGCTCCATCACCACCATGGCGGCCTGCTTGGCACCGTAGTCCTTGCCGAACTGCTTGAGGCTGTCGCGCACTGCGGTGTCGGCGGCCTTCTGGATGTTGGGATCGAGTGCGGTGCGCACGATGAAGGAGCGCTCGGCATAGCCCTTGGGCAGGCCGTCGACGATCTTCTTCACCTGGTCGAAGGCGTAGTCGAGATAATATTCCGGGACGTCGTCCTGCTTGCGGTCGATTGGGGTTGCCGGGTTGCGGCGGGCGCCGAACACCTGGCCCTCGGTCATGAAGCCGGCATCGACGAGGTTGTCGAGCACCACGCTGGCCCGCCCGCGTGCGGCCGGCAGGTTGATGTGCGGGGCATAGCGCGACGGCGCCTTGAACAGGCCAGCAAGCATCGCGGCTTCCGCGATGGTGACGTCGCGGACCGACTTGCCGAAATAATACTGCGCCGCCGCGTCCACGCCGAACGCGCCGCCGCCCATATAGGCGCGGTCCAGATACAGCTTGAGGATTTGGTTCTTGGTGAGGTGGAACTCCAGCCACAGCGCGAGGAACGCTTCCTTGATCTTGCGCTCGAGCGTGCGCTCGTTCGACAGGAACAGGTTCTTGGCCAATTGCTGGGTCAGCGAGGAGCCGCCCTGTACCACGCCGCCGGCGCGGGCGTTCGACAGCACGGCGCGGAAGGTGCCGGGAATGTCGATGCCGAAATGCTCGTAGAAGCGCCGATCCTCGGTGGCGAGCACCGCCTTGATCAGGTGATCGGGGAATTCTTCCAGCGGCACGGTGTCGTTGTGGCGGATGCCGCGCTCGCCGATGGTGTTGCCATAGCGGTCCTGGAAGGAGACGGACAATTCGGAGCGCTTGAGCCAGTCGTCGGAGGTCTCGTGGAAGGCGGGGACGGCCAGCGCCAGCATCAACACGGCGCCGACCGCGCCCCAGGTCATGCCCTCGGACGCGATCTCGACGCCCCAGCGCGCGGGACCCTGAAGGTTGAAGCGCTCGGTGAAGGCCACAAACCCTTCCCATGCCGCGCGCAGGTGCACGCCACCGGAATAGATCGTGCTGTCGATCCAGGAATCGAAGGCGAGGAAGACGTTCTTGATCCGCCGGTCGCGGCGCGCAGGCGCGGGCAAGCCGGCGTCGGATTCCGGCGCAGCTTGCTCGGGCGAATTTGGCTCGGGCTGATCGTCGTTCGGCTTATCGTCCAAGCCCGGCTCTCCAGGGACCTTGCATCAACCCGGCCCTTATAGCGGAGCCGGGCCCGCCGCACGAGGGGTGCGAGGGGGCTCGCAATCGGATTGGGTCGCGGCTATCTAAGGTTTGATGCCGGATGGTGAAGGGACGATTAGTCCGACATTCCGGCAAAGCGGAACATTCATGAGCGTCGCGACCACCGATACCCTGCCATTCTGGCGGACCAAGACCCTCGACCAGATGGACTCCGCGGAGTGGGAGAGCCTGTGCGACGGCTGCGGGCGGTGCTGCCTCGTCAAGCTTCAGGACGAGGACACCGAGGCGATCGCCTATACCGACATCGGCTGCAAGCTGCTGGACGATTTTGGCTGCCATTGCCGCGACTATCCCAATAGGCAGGCGCAGGTGCCCGATTGCGTGCGGCTGACGCCATCCGTGGTGCAGAGCCTCGACTGGCTGCCGCCGTCCTGCGCTTATCGCCTCGTCGATGAGGGGCGAGACCTCTATTGGTGGCACCCGCTGGTGTCCGGGGACCCCGGCACCGTGCACGCCGCCGGCGTCTCGGTGCGCGGCAAGGTGGCGGCGCTGGAAGACGAATTGCCGTTGGAGGATTTCATCGATCATCTGGTGCGCTGGCCGCTGCGCCTGCCCAGGGGCGCGGCGAGCCTGAAGCGCAAGCCGGCCTGAGGCTCACCGCAGGAAAAGCGAGGTCAGCAGCACCAGCGCGAAGGCGCTGACCACTTCGGCACCGTTCGGGGCATCGCGTATATCAGAAGCCGAGGACGCTCTTGTCGACCTTGTTGATGTCCTTCGTGCCGGTGAGGGCCATGGAGACATCGAGCTCCTTGCGCATGATCTCGATAGCCTGCGCCACGCCGGCCTGTCCGCCGGCGGCCAGTGCGTAGAGGAAGGCCTTGCCCATCATGCAGCCCTTGGCACCGAGTGCCACGGCCTTGAGAATGTCCTGACCCGACTGTACGCCGCCGTCGAACCAGATCTCGCTTTTGCCGCCGCCAATGGCGTCGACGATCTTCGGCAGCGCTGAAATGGACGAGCGGGCGCCGTCGAGTTGGCGGCCGCCATGGTTCGAGACCACGATGGCGTCGGCACCGGTCTCGGCGGCGATCCTGGCGTCCTCGACGTCGAGGATGCCCTTGAGAATCAGCTTGCCCGGCCAAAGCGAGCGGACCCATTCGACGTCCTTCCACGACAGCGACGGGTCGAACTGGCCGGCGATCCAGTGCGACAGCGTGGTGAGGCTGTCGGCGCCCGGCACGCGGTCCTGAAGGTTGCCGAAGGAGTGGCGCTTGCCCATCAGCACCTTCCACGCCCAGCTCGGCTTGGTGGCGACATCGATGGCGTTGGCCAGCGTCAGCTTAGGCGGCACGGCGAGGCCGTTCTTGATGTCCATGTGGCGCTGGCCCTGGATCTGGAGATCAAGGGTGAGCACGAGGGCGGAGCATTTGGCGGCCTTGGCGCGCTCGATCAGCGAGGCTGAGAACGCGCGGTCGCGCATGACGTAAAGCTGGAACCAGAACGGCTTGTCGACGGCGCCGGCGACATCCTCGATCGAGCAGATCGACATGGTCGACAGCGTGAACGGGATGCCCGCCGCATGCGCGGCCTTGCAGCCAAGGATTTCGCCGTCGCCGTGGAACAGGCCGGTGAGGCCGGTGGGGGCGATGGCTAGCGGGAGTGAGACCTTCTCGCCGATCATCGTCGTGGCGGTGGTGCGCTCCGACACGTCGATCATCACGCGCTGGCGCAGCGGGATGGCGGCGAGGTCGGTGCGGTTGGCCTTGATCGTGGTCTCGTCATAGGAGCCGCGGTCGGCATAGTGGAAAATCGCACGCGGCACCTTCCGCTCGGCGATCGCGCGCAGATCCTGGATATTGGTGACGGTCGCCATCGGCCTTGTCCTTAAGTGCAAGAAAAGCGCGGGGGAGGGCGAACCCTCCCCCGATAGAGATCAATGATGAATGACGAGCGATGTAAACGGCCAGACATAGGCCTGCAGCGTCACCAGCATGCCGACCAGCACCGCCAGCGCGACGGAGTGGAAGAACACGTAACGTAGTATGGTACCTTCGCTGTTGGCCCAGCCGGTGGCGGTGGAGGCGACGACGATCGACTGGGCGTCGATCATCTTGCCCATCACGCCGCCCGACGAGTTCGCCGCCGCCATCAGCGTCGGCGACAGGCCGAGCTGCTCGGCGGTGATCTTCTGCAGGCCGCCGAACAGCACGTTGGACGCGGTGTCCGAGCCGGTCATCGCGACGCCCATCCAGCCCAGCATGGTGCCGAACAGTGGATAGAACGGCCCGGTCGCCGCAAAGGCGAGACCGAGCGTGGCGTCCAAACCCGAAAAGCGGGTCAAGAATCCAAGAGCGAGCATGATGGCGATGGTGGCGAGCGAGTAGCGCACCTTCCAGATGGTCTTGAAGTAGATCCGCACCAGCGCGACGGGCGAGAAGCCCATGGCGAAGCCGGCGATGACGGCGGCGGCGAAGATGCCGGAGCCGGTCATGGACAGCCAGTTGAAGGTGAACACCGCGGGTTCCGCATGCGCGGCGGCCACCACCGGCGGCACCTTGAAGATCTGGTTGTGCAGGCCTTCAAACGGAATCTTGTAGATCGACAGGCCGTCGAGCATGCCCTTGACCGCCGGGATGCCCCAGGCGAACACGAACACGGTGAGGATAGCCCAGGGCAGCCAGGCGCGGATCAGCGCCGTGCGGGTCGGCGTGGCGCCGGCCAGGGTCGCCGCCGCGCTGGCGTTGGAGGCCACGCTCTCCGAGCCATCGCCGCCATTGCGGCCCTTCAGTGCGGTCGAGGTCCAGACCTGCTTGGGCTTCCAGACGCGCAGGAACGCGACGAGGCACACCATCGAGACCAGTGCGGCGACCACGTCGACCAGCCACGGGCCGTGAAAGTTCGAGACCAGGAACTGCGGAACCGCGAAGGACACGCCGCACACCAGGATAGCCGGCCAGATCGCCATCATGCCGCGCCAGCCCGCGAACGCCCAGATCAGCCAGAACGGCACGATCAGGGAGAAGAAGGGCAACTGGCGGCCGATCATCGCCGAGAGATCGAGCAAGTCGATGCCGGTGACGGCGGAGAGCGCGATGACCGGGGTACCGAGCGCGCCATAGGCGACCGGCGCCGTATTCGCGATCAGCGACAGGCCGGAGGCGGCGAGCGGCGAGAAGCCGAGGCCGATGAGCAGCGCCGCGGTCACCGCGACAGGCGTGCCGAAGCCCGCCGCGCCCTCGAAGAACGCACCGAATGAGAAGGCGATCAGCAGAAGCTGCAGGCGGCGGTCGTCGGTGATGCCGGCGATCGAGCGCTGCAGCGTCAGGAACGAGCCGTTGGCTTCGGTCAGCTGATGCAGGAAGATGATGTTGAGGACGATCCAGCCGATCGGCATCAGGCCATAGGCGGCGCCGTAGCCGGCCGCCAGGCCGGCCTTGTCGGCGGGCATGCCAAACACGAACACGGCGATGACAAAGGCGGCGACCAGGCCCGCAAAGGCGGCGACATGGGCCTTCATGTGCAGGAAGCCGAGGCCGACCAGCATCACGACGATGGGTACGGCGGCGAACAGGGTCGACAGGCCGAGGCTGCCGAACGGGTCGTAGACTTGATTCCAGGTCAAAGGGGTCTCCTCCGGGGGTAGCGTGACGGAGTTTTTTTCCGTTATTGCGCACTCAGCGATTGGACGCGGCCTGTGGCGCGCCGGGCATTCATCCCGAGAGGGAAGCAGGTTACAAAAGAGTGTTGCTTGGTAAGTTCGCTTTACCAGAGGAGTCAATTGGTAAGGCAGTTAGCTATTCGTTGTAGATGCGGCGAGCGACGAATTGAAATAGCATTGGAATAACAACAGGAAACGCTGTGATGACCGACCGGCTGCGCACGCCAAAGCTCGCCGAAACCATCGCCGAACACATCGAGCGGCTGATCCTCGAAGGGGTCTTGCGCCCCGGCGAGAAGCTGGCGAGCGAGCGGGACCTCGCCGAACGGCTGGAGGTCTCGCGCCCTTCGCTGCGCGATGCGTTGCAGATTCTCGAAGGGCGCGGGCTGCTGGCGACCAGCCGCGACGGCACGCGGGTGACGCAGTTTCTCGCCTCGCTGACCGACCCGCTGGCCGGGCTGCTGCAATCCAGCGACCGGGTGACGGCGGATTACTTCGAGTACCGCGCCTCGGTGGAGCGCACGGCGACCGGGCTGGCGGCGGTGCGCGCCACCGATCCCGAGCGCGAGGCGATCACTGAGTGCCTCATTGAGATGGAAGCCGCGCACGAGGTGCAGGACGCCGCGCGCGAGGCCGAGGCCGACATCGTGCTGCATCGGCTGATCTACGGCGCCTCGCACAACCTCGTCATCCTGCACGTGATGCGGGCGTTCTCGGAGATGCTGCGGCGGGACATCTTCTTCAACCGCACGCGGCTGTTCTCCCGCGCCGAGTTCCGCGACGAACTGCTCTCGCAGCACAAGGCGATCGGGCTCGCGGTGGTGGCGGGCGACAAGGCGGCGGCGGAAGAGGCGAGCCAGCGCCACCTCATCTATACCGGCCAGAGCGTCGAAGACTTCCGCCGCGACGAGGCGCGGGCGGATCTGGCGGTGCGACGCCTGACGCGCAGCACGCTGATCGCGGGGTGAGGGCTCTAGGGGATGGGTGAGGAAGGCGGGCGCTCTGACGGATGACGCGCACCTTCACCACCCTCATGCCCGGGCTTGACCCGGGCACCCGGACCTGGGGCCAGAGTATCGGCATAGGGGCTGGGTCCCCGGGTCAAGCCCGGGGACGAGGGAAGAAATAGAAACAAGGTCATCCCGGCCCGGTTCCCAGACGTCGTCGTCCCGGCCGGAGCGCCGGGATCGCTCGCAGGATGGTGCGGGGACGCTATCCCGGATAGGACCTGACGGTCCTTCCGGGATGACGGCTTCTTGGGGCGCATCGCGGGGTGAGGGGCGAGACTGCCGCAGAAGGCAAGACTGCCGCAGAAGGAATGTGCAATGATCGAGTCGCATTGCCGGGTTTGATCATGGGACGGGCGATGCGGAATGCCGAACGGCGCGCGGCGCCGAGGACGCGTGCAGCTATATTGGAGGGCTCGAATGTTGAAGCGCGTGGTCGGTGGCGTTCCCGTGCTGGGGCCGTTGGCTCGGCATGTCTGGAAAAGATACGTCCGGAAGACGCCAGAATTCGCCACGTCGGGGCAGTACTGGGACGACAGATATAAGCTCGGCGGCAATTCAGGTGCCGGATCCTATAATCGGCTGGCCGAATTCAAGGCCGATATCCTCAACAAGTTCGTCAAGGATCACGCGGTAAACAGCGTCGTCGAATTCGGCAGCGGCGATGGGGCGCAATTGAAGATTGCGGACTATCCGAATTACATCGGCTACGACGTCTCGCATACGGCCGTTGCGCACGGCAGGGCTCTGTTCAAGGACGATCCGACGAAGCAATTCAGGCATGTCGGCGACCTGACGCCCGTGCAGGCCGATCTGACCCTGTCATTGGATGTCATCTATCATCTCGTCGAGGACAGCATATTCGACAGCTACATGAAGAGGTTGTTCGAGACGTCGTCGCGCTTCGTGATCATCTATGCGAGCAATATCGACCAGCCCGACACCGGCGCTTCGCATGTGCGGCACCGGCGGTTCACCGACTGGGTGGAGGCGAATGCCGGCCAGTGGACTCTGATGGAAGTGGTCGAGAACATTTATCCGTTCGATGCGGCGGACCCGATCAACACGTCCTTCGCCGACTTCTATTTCTACCAGAAGCGGCAGTGACCGGCGCTTCGGCGCCCGCGTGCGGCTTGAGGCTTCCTTACTCCGCCGCTCTTTGACCGGCGAACTGGCCGCCATAGGCGCGGTCGGGAACGCCGAGCGTCTGCTCGAGGATGAGCTGGCACACCTTCATGCCGGCGCGCAGCCGGATCGGGCGCGGCCCGAGATTGATGATCTCCAACTGGATTCTGCCGGTGGAGCCGGTGTGGATGGTCGGTGCGGTGAGGTGCACCAGCAGGCCGATGCGCGCCAGCGAGCTCTTGCCCTCGATGCGGGCGGCGAGCCGGGCCCCTAACTTCAGGTCGACCTTCTCGCAGGTCCAGCCCAGCACCAGCCGGCCGGGATCGAGCACGAAGCCGTCCGCGCCGATCTCGATATCATCGGCCATGGCGAGGATCGCCTCGCGGAAGCTGTAGCCCGGCCCGGCGGGGTCGATGACCGGGTCATCGCCCGCCACCGGCTCGCGATACAGCGTCAGGCGGCTGTCGAGCCTGAGGTCGACGCCGTTGGGCGCATAGAACTCCGGCGGCGGCGGCGGCTCGATGCTGAGCGCGCCCTCTCTCAAGGCGTCGTGAATGTCGCGGTCGGTCAGGATCAAGGGCGACGGCCCTCCGATAAGCTACGCAACTGCAGCATTGCTACCATAGCCGGCGCGGGGGCGCGAGCGCGGCAAAAACGCAGGACCGCCCGTGCAGCACCGCAATTGGCATGGGCGGCGCGCGGACGCAGACCCGCTATAAGGTGAACCGAAGGCACCGCCGACCGTACCCCCCGCGTGCCACCCGTTACGGAGACCCGCTCATCATGATCGACCGCCCGAAGCTTCTCGGCATTTCCGGCAGCCTGCGCGCCGGCTCGTTCAGCACCGCCGTTGTGGAAGGCCTGCGCGTCGCCCTGGCGCCGCGTGCCGACCTCACCGTGTTCCGGCTGAACGACGTGCCGCTCTATAATGGCGACCTCGACACCGCGACCCCGCCGGACGGCGTCGCCGCGCTGCGGGCGGCGATCGCGGGTCTTGCGGGGGCATCCGCATGATCGCGCGGGTGTAGCCGGCTCTGGCGTGGCGATCTCGTACAATTCGGAGATTGATCCACCCCCTAGCGCCCTCGGAGACCCGTTTGGCCAAATCTTCACAAGCCGATCCGCAGATCGATGACCGTCCCTTGCCCCAGGATTTCGAAACGGCCCTGGCCGAATTGGAGTCATTGGTTGCGGCCATGGAAGACGGATCGTTGCCGCTTGAGCAATCGCTGGCCGCCTACCGGCGCGGCGTTGCGCTCACCCGGGTCTGCCAAGACCGCTTGGCGCAGGCCGAACAGCAGGTGAAGGTCCTGGAGGGCGACTTGCTGCGCCCGCTGGACCCCGCGGCGCTGGATGACGAATAAGAATCCGATGAAGCAAACTCAACTCGCTTTTCCGGAGTGGCTGCAGGGTCGCGTGCGGCACGTCGAAGACGTCCTGGACGACCTGATGCCGCCCGCGGATGTGCTGCCGGTCCGCCTGCATGAAGCCATGCGCTACGCCGTCCTGGGCGGCGGCAAGCGGGTACGCGCCGCGATGGTCTATGCCGCCGGCCAAGCCTGCCCGGTCAGCGGCAGCGTGCTGGCCATCGAGGCCTCGCTGGACCGTGCCGCCGCGGCGGTGGAACTGATCCACGCGTATTCGCTGGTCCACGACGACTTGCCCTGCATGGACGACGATACGCTGCGCCGTGGCCAGCCCACCACGCACGTCAAGTTCGACGAAGCCACCGCCATGCTGGCGGGCGATGCCTTGCAGCCGCTGGCCTTCGACCTGCTGGCCTCGATGCCGATCGCACCCGCCCTGGTCGTGCAGGCCACCCAGTCGCTGGCGCGCGCCGCCGGCAGCCAGGGCATGGCCGGCGGCCAGGCCATAGACCTGTTCAGCGTCGGCCGCGCGCTGTCGCGCGACGAACTGCAAACCATGCACAGCATGAAGACGGGCGCCATGCTGGCTTGCAGCGTGGCCCTGGGCGGCATCGTGGCGGGCGCCAGCTCAGCCTCGCGCCAGGCGCTGGATGCCTACGCGCAGGCCGTGGGGCTGGCCTTCCAGGTGGTGGACGACGTCCTGGACGTGACCGCGGACAGCGCCAGCCTGGGCAAGACGCCGGGCAAGGACGCCGCCGAAAACAAGCCCACCTATGTATCGCTGCTGGGTCTGGACGGCGCGCGCGCGTTCGCCCAGGAACTGCGTGAGGACGCGCTGGCTGCCCTGGCTCCGCTGGGCGAGGCCGGATCGCGCCTGGCTGAACTGGCCGACTTCATCGTCCTACGAGACCGCTGAGCCGGGACCAGCCCGGGCTGGAGGCAGGCCGGGCCAACGAACCACATAAAAGCATGACGACAGATTTACTGGACCGCATTCAATCCCCGGCAGACCTCAAGCGCCTGGATCGCCGCGAGCTGAAAAGGCTGGCCGACGAGTTGCGCGGCTTCGTGCTGGAGTCGGTGTCCAAAACGGGCGGACACCTGTCGTCCAACCTGGGCACGGTCGAGCTCACCCTGGCCCTGCACCAGGTGTTCGACACGCCCCACGACCGCATCGTCTGGGACGTGGGCCATCAGTCCTACCCGCACAAGATCCTGACCGGGCGCCGCGCCGGCATGGCCAAGCTGCGCCAGCAGGACGGGATTTCGGGCTTCCCGAAGCGCAGCGAATCCGAATACGACGCCTTCGGCACCGCGCATTCGTCCACCTCGATTTCGGCCGCGCTGGGCATGGCGGTGGCGTCGCGCAACGCCGGCGTGCAGCGCCAGCACATCGCCATCATCGGCGACGGCGCGATGTCCGCGGGCATGGCCTTCGAAGCCATGAACAATGCCGGCGTCACGCCCGACATCAATCTGCTGGTGATCCTGAACGACAACGACATGTCGATCTCGCCGCCGGTGGGGGCGTTGAACCGCTACCTGGCGCGCCTCATGTCGGGCCGTTTCTACGCGGCCGCCAAGAACGTCGGCCGCGCGGTGCTGCAGCACGTGCCGCCTGTGTTGGAGCTGGCGCGCCGCTTCGAGGAACACGCCAAGGGCATGGTCACGCCGGCCACGCTGTTCGAGGAATTCGGCTTCAACTACGTGGGTCCGATCGACGGGCACGACCTGGACGCGCTGGTGCCCACGCTGCAGAACCTCAAGGCGCTGGAAGGCTTGCAGTTCCTGCATGTAGTCACCAAGAAGGGCCAGGGCTACAAGCTGGCCGAGGCCGATCCGGTGCTGTACCACGGCCCGGGCAAGTTCGATCCGGCGGTCGGCATCCAGCAATCGAAGGCGCCGGGCAAGCGCAGCTTCACGCAGGTGTTCGGCCAGTGGCTGTGCGACATGGCCGAGCAGGATTCGCGCCTGGTCGCCATCACGCCCGCCATGCGCGAAGGCAGCGGGCTGGTGGAATTTGAACAGCGCTTTCCGCAGCGCTATTTCGACGTGGGCATCGCCGAGCAGCACGCCGTGACCTTCGCCGCCGGCATCGCCTGCGAAGGCCAGAAGCCGGTAGTCGCGATCTACTCCACCTTCATGCAGCGCGGCTACGACCAGTTCATCCATGACGTCGCCCTGCAGAACCTGGACGTGACCTTCGCGCTGGACCGCGCCGGCCTGGTGGGCGCGGACGGCGCGACGCATGCCGGCAACTACGACATCGCCTTCCTGCGCTGCGTGCCCAATATGGTCGTGGCCACACCCTCGGATGAAAGCGAAACGCGGCTGTTGCTGTCGACCTGTTATCAGCATCCCGGTCCGGCGTCGGTGCGCTATCCGCGCGGCGCAGGCTGCGGCGCGGCAGAAGCGCCCGGCCTGGATACGGTCGAACTCGGCCGCGGCGTGGTGCGCCGCGAGGGCCGCAAGATCGCCATCCTGGGCTTCGGCATGCTGCTCCAGGCCGCGCTGGGCGCCGCTGAAAAACTCGACGCCACCGTGGCCGACATGCGCTTCGTCAAGCCGATCGACCGCGAACTGATCCTCGACCTGGCCAGCCGCCACGACGCGCTGGTCACGCTGGAAGACGCCTCCATCATGGGCGGCGCGGGCAGCGCGGTACTGGAAACGCTGAGCGCGGCCGGCGTCATGATCCCGGTGCTGCAACTGGGCCTGCCCGACGAGTTCATCGACCATGGCGAGCAGTCGGCGCTGTGGGCCGGCGTCGGCCTGGACGCCGCCGGCATCGAGCGGTCGATCCGCGCCCGTTACGCCGATCTGCTCGGTTGATTCGAAGCGATTCCTGCGGGCCATTGCCCGCAGGAATGAAACACACTGTTCCGGCCCCGCCAACCTACGAATGAAAGGGTTTTCCCTGGCGATTGGCGGACTATGGGCGATAATGGCCCCCTCTCAAAGATTCCTAGGCCCGTGCGTTTTCACGACTGACTGCCTAGACAGGTAAGCCGAAATGAATTCTCCGATCGACCCCGCCATCGTGATGCCCGACGTCCAGAGTTCGGCGGACACCCGGCACATCCCGATTCAGCGCGTGGGCATCCGTGGCGTGCGCCACCCCATGTTGATTGAAAGCGGCGACGGCTCGCCCCAAGGCACCGTGGCCAACTGGACGCTGACCGTGGCCCTGCCGCCCGAAGAAAAGGGGACGCACATGTCCCGCTTCGTGGCGCTGCTGGAAAAGTACCGCAGCACCCCCATGACGCCGACCCTGTTCCGCGCCATGGCGGCCGACATGCTGCCGCTCTTGCATGCCGAGCGCGGCGACATCACTGCGGCCTTCCCGTACTTCATCAACAAGTCCGCCCCGATCTCCGGCGTGCAAAGCCTGCTGGACTATGAAGTGCAATGGATCGCCCGCGCCCAGGGCGACGAGGTCGAGTTCGAGCTGATCGTGCAGGTGCCCGTCACCAGCCTCTGTCCCTGCTCCAAGGCCATCTCCGAGTACGGTGCGCACAACCAGCGCTCGCACGTCACGGTGTCCGCCATCCTGAACGCCGATATTGGCATGGACGGCGTCATCCGCCTGATCGAGGAAGAGGGCTCCTGCGAGCTGTGGGGCCTGCTCAAGCGCCCGGACGAGAAGTACGTCACCGAACGCGCCTACGACAACCCCAAGTTCGTCGAGGATCTGGTCCGTGACGTGGCCGCCCGCCTGAACGCGCACCCCGGCATCGCCCGCTACCGCGTGGAAGCCGAGAACTTCGAATCCATCCACAACCACTCGGCCTACGCCGTCGTGGAAGGCTGAGCTTGCCGTGAGCCATCCGGCGGCCAATGACTGGCCGCTCATCGCGGGGCTGCAGCAGTGGGAATCGCGGCTGGCCGGCAATCTGGCCGGCCGCGGCCGTTTTGGCGTCGCTCTCTACGAGTTCTTCCGCTTTGGCGTGAAGCAGGCCTGGGCCTGCCTGTTCGGCGGCCTGATGTGCGCGCTGCTGCTGGGCACGCACTGGTGGTATCCGAAGGACGCCGCGCTGGCCCGCTACGATTTCCTGACCCTGGCGGCCTTGGGTATCCAGGCGCTGCTGCTGGCGTTGCGTATGGAGACCTGGAGCGAAGCCCGCGTGATCCTGCTGTTCCATGTGGTGGGCACGGGCATGGAGGTGTTCAAGACCGCCGCGGGCTCATGGATCTATCCCGAGGCCAGCGTACTGCGCATCGGTGGCGTGCCGCTGTTCACGGGCTTCATGTATGCGGCGGTGGGCAGCTATCTGGCCCGCGTCTGGCGTTTGTTCGACTTCCGCTTCCGCGCGCATCCGCCGGTGGCGGCCACGGTGGCGCTGTCGGTGCTGATCTACGTGAATTTCTTCGCGCACCACTACATCATGGATATCCGGTGGGGCCTGTTCGCGTTGACCGCCATCCTGTTCGCGCGGACCTGGGTATATTTCCGCATCTGGCAGGTCTATCGCCGCATGCCGCTGTTGCTGGGTTTCGTGCTGGTGGCCCTGTTCATCTGGTTCGCCGAGAACATCGGCACCTTTGCCAATGCCTGGCGCTATCCCAGCCAGTCGCAGGGCTGGGAGCTGGTGTCCATCGCCAAGCTGGGCTCGTGGTTCCTGTTGATGATCATCAGCTACGTGATGGTCAGCGTGGTCAACCGCCCCCAGGAAATCGGTGTTGCCGATTTGCCTCGACACGCGGAGCAGGGTGGCGGAAATAGTCCGTCCCTTATTTCCTGAGGCCCTGGCGGCTTGCGCCAGGTTGCTCAATCGGTGATAATCGAGAGCTTTCTTGCTCGACCGCCCATGGTTTTTGGGTAGCGGGCTGCCCCTTGCGGGCCACTGTCTACGTTGCAAATCAAGATGTAAATCAAGATGCAATCCACCCCTGATGGAAAGCGGCGGCCAGCGAGACATCCTCAAGGAGTTTTACTCATGCGTCACTACGAAGTAGTGTTTATCGTTCACCCCGACCAAAGCGAGCAAGTGCCCGCCATGGTCGAGCGTTACCAAGCGCTGGTCACGGGCCAAGGCGGCTCGGTTCACCGCCTGGAAGACTGGGGTCGCCGTCAACTGGCCTACCCGATCCAGAAGCTCGTCAAGGCTCACTACGTCTGCCTGAACATCGAGTGCGGCCAAGCCACGCTGGATGAGCTGGAACACTCGTTCCGCTACAACGACGCCGTTCTGCGCCACCTGGTCATCAAGACCAAGAAGGCTCAAGCCACGCCCTCGATCATGATGAAGTCGGTCGAACGCGAAGAAGCCCGCAAGGCTTCGGCTGAAGCAGCAGCGCCGGCTCAGGCCGAGTAAGCAGGGCTCACGCAGAGCTCATCCCATGAAGTCCCCTCGGTGCCTGGCAGGATGAATAAGCTGGAACTCAGCGCCCGCGTTCTTGAATGCGAGCCTTTGCGCCACACTCCCGCCGGATTGCCCGCACTGGAAATGGTGCTGGCGCACGAGTCGGAAGTCGTCGAAGCAGGCCACCCGCGCCGCGTCGAACTGACTATCGCGGCCGTGGCACTGGGCGATCTGGCGTTGCTGTTGAAGGACACCGCGCTAGGGTCCGAATTGCTGGTGCAGGGCTTTCTGGCTCCTACCCGCAAGGACTCGGTGAAGGTCAAGCTGCATTTGCAGCAGGCACGCAGGATCAGCGGCAGCGCAGGGCGCGATCCGCTGGTGGCTTGAAGGGAATTGGGCAAGAGGCGCGATGAGCGCCTTCTGAATACGGATAGGTTATGGGGGTTTGGGCCCGTTTTGGGTAAAACCCGGCCCCCTCAAACAAAGAGGCACATATCATGGCTTTCTTCGGAAAACGCAAGGAAAAACGCAAATTCACGCAGCAGAACCCGCTTTTCAAGCGTCGTAAGTTCTGCCGCTTCACCGCTGCCGGCGTGGAAGAGATCGACTACAAGGATCTGGACACCCTGCGCGACTTCGTGCAAGAAAACGGCAAGATCATCCCGGCTCGCCTGACCGGCACCAAGGCAATCTACCAGCGCCAGCTGGGCGCGCGCTTCCTGGCCCTGTTGCCTTACACCGACAACCACAACTAATCCGGGGCACTGAAATGCAAGTTATTCTGCTCGAAAAAGTCGTCAACCTGGGTAACCTCGGCGAAGTCGTCCGCGTGCGTGATGGCTACGCCCGCAACTTCCTGATCCCCCAGCGCAAGGCCCGTCGTGCAACCGACGCCGCCCTGAAGGAATTCGAAGCGCGCCGCGCCGAACTGGAAAAGGCCCAGGCTGAAAAGCTGGCCGCTGCCCAAGCTCTGGGCGAGCGCCTTGCCGGCTTCCAGCTGAAGATCGCCCAGAAGGCTGGCGTCGACGGCCGTCTGTTTGGTTCGGTCACCAACGCCGACATCGCCGAAGGCCTGAAGAAGGCCGGTTTCGAAGCCGTCGAAAAGTCGCAAGTGCGTCTGCCCAACGGCCAACTGAAGTCGGTCGGCGAGTTCCCGATCCAGGTTGCCCTGCACGCCGACGTGCTGGTCGACGTGACGGTCCTGGTCGAAGGCGAACTGTCCTAAGCCGGTACCCGCAGTAAAAAGAAGCCGGCCTGCGTGCCGGCTTTTTTTCTTTTTGCCCCCACACGTATTGCGTGTAGGCTTCGGACTCCACGATCAGGCCTTGCGCCGTATTCCTCAGAGGACCTCTTGACTCAGCCCCCCGTTCACCACAACGCGCCTCCCGGCTTGCGAGCCTGGCTGGAAAGCGTGGATGCGTCGCGTGAACCGTCGGTGCGGGATGTGACGATAGAGGGCGTGCGCTGCATCATCAAACGGCGCCGGCCCAGCATCGGCCGGGGCCTGAGCTATGCGCTGCGCTATGTGCGCGCCCTGTTCCTGGGCGTGGGGTGCAAGATCTTCCTGGGCGAATTTCCGAGGCCGGGCGTGCTGCTGCGCAATGGTCTGGCGCACGAGTCGCAACGCCTGGCGCAGTTGTTGAAGGCAGGCTGCCGCGTGCCCGAGGTGTGGTGGCAAGAGCAGGGCCTGCTGGTGCTGGAGTACGTGGGCGAGGACCTGGCCGACCTGATCCGCAACGAGGACACCACTTCCCGGTTGTGGCTGGCGCGCGCGGCCGCGGCCGATCTGGCCGCCTTCCATGCCCGCGGCATGTGGCATGGCGGCGCGCAGATCCGCAACATCACCTTGCAGGATGGCGAACTGTGGCGCATCGATTTCGAAGAGAACATCGGTTCGACCTTGTCGCGCCCGCTGGCCCAGGCCTATGACCTGTTCCAGATGCTGGCCTCTCTGGTGTCTTTGCGTAAATTGCCGGACGACGTGGCCCGCACGCTGGGTAAACTGGCGCTTGAAGTCTATTTCGAGAGCAACCCCGATGCCGAGGTCCGCGCTCGCCTGACACGCCTGGCGCGTGTGCTCTGCGCCATTGCGGCGCCCTTGCGCGTGGTCCTGGGCCGCCTGCCCTCGCGCGATATCCAGGGATTCTTCCGCGTTGCGGATATCCTGCAGCCGTTACTATTGAAGTCATGAATACACCCGCCGATTCCCAGCTCGAGTACCTGCGCGTTCCTCCCCATTCCATCGAGGCTGAACAGTCGGTTCTGGGCGGCCTGTTGCTGGACAACGCAGCCTGGGACCGCATCGCCGACGTGCTGGTGGAAGAAGACTTCTATCGCCACGACCACCGCCTGATCTGGCACCACATCGCCCGCCTCATCGGGCTGGCGCGTCCCGCCGACGTGATCACGGTTAACGAGTCCCTGATCAGCGCGGGCAAGGCCGAAGACGCAGGCGGCCTGGCCTACTTGAACGCGTTGGCGCACAACACGCCGTCCGCCGCCAACATCCGCCGCTACGGCGAGATCGTGCGCGAGCGCGCCATGCTGCGCAAGCTGGTGTCGATCGCCGACGAGATTTCCTCGGCCGCCCTGAATCCGCAAGGCAAGGAAGCCCGCCAACTGCTGGACGAGGCCGAATCCAAGGTCTTCCAGATTGCGCAGGAAGGGTCGCGCGGCGCTGCTGGCTTCCAGGAGATTCAGCCCTTGCTCACGCAGGTGGTTGAACGCATTGACGAGCTTTACCACCGCGAGGGCAGCTCCGATGTGACGGGCGTGCCCACCGGCTTCGCCGATCTGGACAAGATGACGTCCGGCATGCACGGCGGCGACCTGATCATCGTGGCCGGCCGCCCGTCCATGGGCAAGACCTCGTTCTCCATGAACATCGGCGAACACGTGGCCATCGAACAGGGCCTGCCCGTGGCGGTGTTTTCCATGGAAATGGGCGCGGTGCAGTTGGCGATGCGTATGCTGGGCTCGGTCGGCCTGCTGGACCAGCACCGCATGCGTACCGGCAAGCTGATCGCCGACGACTGGCCGCGCGTGACGCACGCCGTGCAACTGATGCAGGACGCGCAGGTCTACATCGACGAAACGCCCGCGCTCAGCCCGATGGAAGTGCGCGCGCGTACGCGCCGCCTGGCGCGGCAGTGCGGCCAGCTGGGCCTGATCATCATCGACTACCTGCAGCTCATGTCGGGCAACGGTTCCGGCGAAAACCGGGCCACCGAAGTGTCGGAAATCAGCCGTTCGCTCAAGGGTCTGGCCAAGGAACTCAACTGCCCGCTGATCGCGTTGTCGCAGTTGAACCGAAGCCTGGAACAGCGCCCCAACAAGCGTCCCGTGATGAGCGACCTGCGCGAATCCGGCGCCATCGAACAGGACGCCGACGTGATCCTGTTCATCTACCGCGACGAGGTCTACAACCCCGACTCGCCGGATAAGGGCACCGCCGAGATCATCATCGGCAAGCAGCGTAACGGCCCTATCGGCACGGTGCGCCTGACCTTCCAGGGTTCGAGCACGCGCTTCCTGAACTTCTCGGGTTCGCAGCCGCGCGACATGTACTGAGCGCATTCCGGCCCAAGAAAAAACCGCGCCTCGGCGCGGTTTTTCATTGCAGGCGGGAATCCGCTTCAGGCTTCAGCCTCGGGGCGCTTGCCGAAGCGCGCGGCCAGTACGCCGCACACCATCAACTGGATCTGATGGAACAGCATCAGGGGCAGCACGATTGCGCCCACGGCGTGGCCGGCGAACAGCACCTGCGCCATCGGAATGCCGCTGGCCAGGCTTTTCTTCGAGCCGCAGAACAGCAGCGTGATGCGGTCTTCCACGTTGAAGCCGAGCACCCGGCCGGCCAGGGCCGACAGGCCCAGCGCCAGCGCCAGGATGACGGCGCAAGCCACCACCAGGCCGGCCAGCGCGGGGATCGGGGTCGAGCTCCACAGGCCTTCGTTGATGGCTTCCGAAAATGCCGTGTAGACCACCAGCAGGATGGAACCCTGATCGACGAACTTCAGCATGGCCTTGCGCTTGTGCACCCAGGCGCCGATCCAGCGGCGGGCGAATTGGCCCAGCACGAAGGGCAGCAGCAGCTGCAGCATGATCTTGCCGACTGCGTCGAACGAAATCGGGGCGCTGCCCGCGTTGGCCACCACCGTGCCCACCAGCAGCGGGGTGAGGAAGATGCCGAGCAGGCTGGAGGCGGAAGCGCTGCACACGGCGGCCGGCACGTTGCCGCGCGCCATCGAGGTGAAGGCGATGGCCGACTGCACCGTGGCGGGCAGGCAGCACAGGAACAGGATGCCCAGGTAGAGTTCCGGCGTGACCAGCGGCTCCAGCACCGGCTTGAGCGCCAGGCCCAGCAGCGGGAACATCAGGAAGGTCGCGGAGAATATCGTAAGGTGCAGCTTCCAGTGCGTGAGGCCGGCGATGATGGCCTCGCGCGACAGGCGCGCGCCGTGCAGGAAGAACAGCAGGCCGACCGCGATGTTGGTGATCCAGCCGAACACGACCACGCCTTGCCCGTGCGCGGGCACGATGCTGGCGATGATGACGGTGCAGATCAGGTAGAGGGTGAAGCGGTCGGGAAGAAGGCGGACAAGGCGTGACATGAGGGAAGGGAGGGAGAGCGGACGGAAAGCGCCGCGGGCGGCGTAAACGGGGCGTATTGTAGTCCCCGGGGCGTCTCGCTTCCTGACAGCCAGTTGTCAGCGCCGCATGTGCCGCTGCGCTGCGCTCAGGGCGTCATGGCCAGCGCCAGGTCGAAGGCGGCGACCAGCGAGGCCTGATCGGCCAAGCCCTTGCCCGCGATGTCGAAGGCAGTGCCGTGGTCGACGCTGGTGCGCACGAAAGGCAGGCCCACCGTCACGTTCACGCCATGGTCCAGGCCCAGGTACTTGACGGGAATGAGGCCCTGGTCATGGTACTGCGCCACCACGATATCGAACTCGCCGCGTCGGGCGCGCATGAAGATCGTGTCGCCGGGCCAGGGGCCGCTGGCGTCTATGCCTTGCGCGCGGGCGGCGGCGATCGCGGGTTCGATGATGTCGATGTCCTCGCGGCCGAACTTGCCGCCTTCGCCGGCGTGCGGATTCAGGCCGGCGACCGCGACGCGCGGCCGGTCGATGCCCATCTGCCGGCAGGCCTGATCGGCCAGCTTCATGGCGGTCAGTTCGGCTTGCGGCGTGATGCGCGCGATCACGTCGGCCAGCGCCACATGGATGGTCACCAGCAGCACGCGCAGCTCGTCGTTGGCCAGCATCATCGCGAAGTCGCGCGTGTCCGAGCGCTCCGCCAGGATCTCGGTGTGGCCGGGATAGTCGACGCCGGCGGCATGCATGGACTTCTTGTTCAGCGGCGCGGTGACGATCGCGCGGATGCGGCCGGCCTGCGCGTCGTCTATGGCGGCGCAGACGTAATCGTAGGCGCCGCGCCCGGCGGCCGCGCTGATCTGCCCCAGGGGCAGGTCGGCAGGCAGGGCGGGGCTGCAGGCGATGACGTTGATGTGGTCCGCGCCCGGCGAGGCCTGGCCCACGTCCGCGATCTCGACGATTTCCAGCCTGGCGCCCAATTGGGCGGCGGCGCGCCGCAGCGCGCCCGCGTCCCCATACACCACGCAAGGCGCATTCAGGCCTTGCGCGTATGCCTTGACGACGATTTCGGGGCCGATGCCGGCGGCATCGCCCATGGTGATTCCCACGGGCAGGGAGGATTTCACGATGCTTTGTCTTTAGGAGGATCGATGACGCCGCATTCGAATGTCACGGTCGCGCGCTTGGAGCCCAGGCCCGTCGCATGGTTGGACGTCACCTTGGGCTTTTGCAGCTTGCGGCCCAGGGATTGGCAGTATTGATCGGCGCGTTGCAGCGTCTGATTCTTGAGTTCGACCCAGGTCAGCAGCTGCGTGCCCGAACTGTACGTAACGCTGTACGTGTCCTTGTCGACGGACGTGACCTCGCTCATGCTGGAACAGGCGGCAAGCAGGGTCAACAGGGCGGCGGCGGAGGCAAGGCGTGCAAGCATGGGTTGTCCAGAAATCTCGTTATCTGCCATTACAACACCATGTCGGGCCGCGAGAAAAGGCGGGCGGCGCGGGGCCCGCGCGTCAGGGGGCGGCGACGGCGCTGCGGCGGTCCACCTTGCGGCTCAGCACGATCGACGTCTGTGTCTGCTTGACGCCGTCGATCAGGCCGATGCGGTCCAGCAATTCATCCAGCTGTTCATGGGTTTCGCAACGCAGAAAAATCAGATAGTCGTAGGGGCCGCTCACGGAAGACACCTCTTCCACTTCGGGCATCCGTTCCAGTTCGCGGATCACGGCAGCGGGCGTTTTGGGCAGCACGCTGATGAAGCAGTAGGCGCGCACGGCGGCTTCTTCCAGTAGCCGGCCCAGGCGCACGCCATAACCCGAAACGATGTGCTCGCGCTCCAGCCGCGCAATGCGCGCCACCACGGTGGTGCGGGCCAGCCCCAGCTTGCGAGCCAGAATGGCGGCGGGTTCGCGCGCGTTGGCGGAAAGCAGGCTGAGCAGTTGCCGGTCAATGGCGTCGAGTCGTTCGTTCATGCGGAGGGCGAAGGGGCGGAGACAGGAGTGCCGACGGTACAGGCCGCGGCATGCCGGCGTCAATGCGCAGGCATGCGCGCGGGTGGCTGCCAGTGCTTGACGGCCGATGCGTGACTGCCGATGCGGCATGGGCGGAGAGGCGGGCGGCTTAGCCGTCGGATTCCGGCGGGATGCCGCCATGGTAGATGCGGCCGTCGAACTCGAAGCGCGTGATGGTCTTGTGCGCGGCGTCGAAGATGCGGTCGCGGCTGGCGTCGTCCAGCCCGTCGTGATCGGCGAAGCGGAAGCGGCACAGGTCGATGTCGCTGTCGTAGAACACCGTATGCACGAAGCGGCTCACATCGGATTCATGGGCGAAATGCGCGAACTCGCGCAGCTGCTCCATTTCGTGGAAGGCGCCGTTGCGGCTGACAAGCAGCATGCCGAATTTGCGCTCTTCGTCGGCCTCGGGTTCCGGCGCGGGCGGCGCTTCGGGGGCCAGCGGGTCTTCGTAGTCGAAGCGGGCGCCAGCGTCGCGCATGGCGGCCAGCACCTTCTGCCATTCCCGCTCGTCCAGCGTCAGGCGGGCCATCATATAGAACAGGCGCTGGCGACCCAGCTGGCGCGGTTCGGGGCCGCCGGCGTAGCTGGGCCAGGGCGTGGCTGCATCCACCCCCGCCAGTTCCGCCATGCGTGCGTCGCTGTAGCCCAGGCTGTCCTGCAAGCGCTGCAGGGACTGGGCGTCCGGGGGGGCGTAGTTCTGGATCGTCTTCATGAGCGCGCTCCGGTGGCCCGGGGCGCCGTGGATGGCGCCGGGGGCGTGCGCCGCGGTGCCCTTGCGGCTACGCTTCATGCTAGCGCGGCGCGTGGCGCTTGCCTAGCGCCGTCGGGCCCGCAGGCGCCATGCTAGGATTTGCGCCGACTCACAATGCCAGGAGGCTTATACATGGACATCCAGGAACAAATCGCCGTCATCGTGCACACCATTTCGCACCAGGGCGGCCGTATCGACGCGCTGAATTCGACCTTGCTGTCGATGCTGCATCTGGTCAAGGCGTCGCCCGGTTTGCGCGAAGCGATCGAGGCCCAACTTGAGCAGAACTACTCCAGCCTGCTGGCCCGCTCCGAAAATCCGCAATACGTGGCGGGTTTCGAAAGCGTGCGCGACATGATCGCCACCGCGCTGAAGTAACGGTTCCGCGCCGAAGTTACCCACAGCTTCTGTGGACAAGCCTTGGGATAGTCCGGGCATAGATGCGTAATTTCCTTTGTTAACAAGGGCTTGGAAAGGGCGGTCAAAGGTGGCTCCTTTTGCGCTTCCAAAGTCCCTGTTTCAATGTCCTACACGGGACGCCCAAGCCGGGTAATATGCGGCCCCATGCGGACTCAGTATCGATTGGAACACCGGGGCGGGGCCATGTTGGCCCGCGTCTCGGAAGCAGCAAAGCTGGCGGCGTTCGACCCCGGCAAACTTACTCCCGAAGCGCGCCAGAGCTGGGAGCGCATGGGGCATGGCTTCAAGGCCTGGCACGACTTCGACCAGCGTCATCCCATCCTGCGCCGTCTGGCATTGCTGCCGCTGATCGGCGGCTGGTACCGCAAGGCACGGCGGCGTCACGTGCTGTACGCCAGCGGCCGCGTCGTCTGTTGACTTCCGGTCAGCGCCTGCGCCGTGTGGCGAGGTGGTACGCCAGCCAGATCGTCACGCCGATCACGGCGGCCACCGCCAGTTTGGTTTCCACGCCATGCAGGCGCCCCAGCAGCGACTCGATGGTCTGCCCGAAGACGTAGCCCAGCAGGCTGAAGCCTGCCGCCCAGATGGCGGCGGCGATTGCATTAAGCACCAGGAAGCGCAGCGCCGGCACGCGGGACATACCCAACGCCACCGGGCCGACGGTGCGCAACCCATACAGGAAACGCAGGCTCAGGATAAAGCCGTGCGGATACCGGTCGACAAGCGCCAGGGCGCGTTCGAAGGCGGGCTTCTCGCGGATGCGCCGTACCAGACGGTGATCGCGATAGCGCCGGCCCAGGAAGAACAGCAGCTGGTCGGCTACGAAAGAACCTGCGAAGGCGCACAGCATCACTTCGGGCAAGCGCAGCAGATGCTGATGCGCCAGGAATCCCGCGAACACCACCACGCTTTCGCCTTCCAGGAAGGTGCCGCCCAGCACGGCCCATAAACCGTAGTCGACGATGAACTGGTGCAGCGCCGGATTCATCCCTCGCGCTCGCCGACGATGCGCGCCAGGGTCAGCAGGGCGCGGGAGATGTCAGGCGTGGTGCGCTGGCCGCAACTGATGCGCAGGAAGTGGTTATAGCGTGTGCCATTCGAAAACATCGCGCCCGGCGCGACGCGGATGCCTTGTTCAAGCGCGGCCTCGAAAACGTCCATGCCCGACCGGCCGCCGGGCATTTCCACCCACAGCAGCATGCCGCCTTGCGGCACGCTCAGGCGGGTGCCGCGCGGAAAGTGCGCGGCGATGGCTTCGGCCGTCTGGTCGCGCTGGATTTTCAACAGCCTGCGCAGTCGTGCCAGATGCCGGTCATAGGCACGCGACCCCAGGAACTCGGCAACCGCGATCTGCGCCAGGGGCTCGTTGGGCCGGCTTTGCGCGAACTTCAGCATGGCGATGCGGGCCTTCCAACGCCCGCCCAGCAGCCAGCCCAGGCGCATGCCCGGCGCCAGGGTCTTGTGCATGGATGAGCAATAGATGACGTTGCCGGTCGCGTCCCAGGACTTGGCCGCGGCGAGCGGGGTGTCGTCGTCGGTCAGCGCGCCATAGGTGTCGTCTTCGATCAACGGCACCTGCTGGCGTTCGCACAGCGCCACCAGCCGGGCTTTTTCCGCGTCGGGCATCACGCAGCCCAGCGGGTTCTGAAAGTTGGGCACCACGACGACGGCGCGGATATTGCCGTGCGTCTGGAAAGCCAGGTCCAGCGCCTCGATCGACAAGCCGTTCTGCGGACTGGTGGGAATCTCCAGCGCCCGCATCCCGAGGCTCTCCAGGATCTGCAGCAGGCCGAAGTAGGTGGGCGATTCGACGGCGATGGTGTCGCCGGGCCGCGCCACCGCGCGCAGCGCCAGGTTCAGCGCTTCGATGCAGCCGTGCGTGACGATGACGTCGTCGGGCGTGGCGTTGATGCCGTTGGCCAGCGCGCGGCGCGCCAGTACCGTGCGCAGCTCCGGGTGGCCTTGCGGCGGGACGGGGCTGACCAGCACCTGCGGCGACATGCGCAGGGCTCGCGTCATCGCCTGTTTCAGCGCTTCCATCGGATACGCCTCGGGCACCGCCGCAGCCAGCGCGAAGTTGGCGCTGACGGGATGCGCCTCGCACTTGGCGATGAAATCCGAGACGCGGTCATGAATGCCCACGTACTGCGCTGCGCCGAGTGTCTGGCGGATGTCGGGTTCGTTGACCGGCGGGATGCTGTTGCGGCGCGGTTGCAAGACGAAATAGCCCGAGCGGGGCCGGGCTTCGATCAGCCCGTCGTCTTCCAATTGGCGGCACGCCTGCAACGCGGTGGACAGGCTGACATGATGGGTGCGCACCAGCGTGCGGACTGACGGCATGCGCTGGGCGGGCGCCAGCACGCCCGTCTGGATGGCGCGCCGATAGTGGTTCGCCAGGCGGAGGTACAGCGGTTGTGGGTCCATGCGCCGATCATGCTCCCCGAGGTTGGAATGAAGGTAGGCACAGATTCATGGAAAGTACACCATAACAGCATCGAAATCGAGCATCTGCATCGGTACAGAAAGGCTCGGCGTGTGGCTGTTGCGCGAAGCAGGGGCCGCGTAGCCTGTCAGGGTCCGACTGGAGATCCCCATGAATGCCGAACCCGACGCCCAATTCACCCAACCCGCGGCCCACCGCCTGGAAATCGCCACCGGCGCATGCCGTTTTTTGACGCTGCGAGCCGGCGCAACGCTGGTCTGCGTGGCGGGCAGCGTGCGCGTCGAAGAGCCGTCTGCCGGCGTTGAAGCCGCCAATGGCCTGGTTATGCCGGTGCCCATCCGCCTGAATGCGGGTGAAGCGCACGGGGTCGGCTACGGTGGGGCAGTGCGGGTGACGGCGATTGCCCCGGCGGAGGTGATTTGTTTGGACGTTCTGGGTCCTTTGGACCGATTTTTCCGGCTGGTGGCGAGAATTTTTCGAATAAATGGGCCTGAAAACACGAATAATCCGCTGGTTGCGCTGCACAAGATTTCAAAATGATGTATAGTTCACACATCAGACGCGGGGTGGAGCAGTCTGGCAGCTCGTCGGGCTCATAACCCGAAGGTCGTAGGTTCAAATCCTGCCCCCGCAACCAGTTTCAGAAAAAAAGCCGCGATTCCAATCGCGGCTTTTTTTCGTCCTTTTTTTGTCTGTGACTTGCCTTGGGTCAATCCTTTGTTCCAGCCCGGAGTTTCCCGGGTATTGCAGGCCGCACAGCGCCGCAGCCCTGAGCTACCATGGGTCACGCGCGCTAGTTCGCCGCACTCGAGGAGGGTCCATGGGTACCGCAAAATACGATCATCCCGGCTATGTCGCCGACGCCGGCGCCGAAGGCAAGTATCACGTCGGCATCTGGTGCCCGCACGGTTACCCCGCGCACATCCATATCGGCCGGCCAGCGGAACGCGGTGATCCCCAGGCGCTGCTGCGCCTGCGCATTCCCGACGGTGTCTTCCAATCACTCCCCGACGATCCCGAAACCCTGTGCCGCCGCGCGTTGGGTCAGGCCATGGACGCCGGCCTGCTGCGTTCGGTGGGCGTGGACGGCGAATACCAGGAGTTGCGTTTCCAACTGGACGCGGAACCCTGGTCGGGCCCGATGCAGGCGGCGGGGAACGCCTGACGCCGGAAAACGCCTGACGGGGGAAGTTACCCACAGCGACTGTGGACAAGCCTTGGGATAGCCTTTGCGCATGTCCAAATTGTCCTGTCATAACAAAGGCTTGGCGCCTGCGGTCAATAAATGGCCGGCGCCGGGCCTTTTTTCCTCCACCCGCCACCTTTTCACGGCGTGGGGCCCTTTTTCCCGCCGGGCCGCCCCAAGGGAAAAAGCGCCCCCTCGGGGGGCAGCAAGCATGCGAAGCATGCGCGGCGTGGGGGCCAAGAGAGAATTGCCCGATGGGGCCTCCCTTTAGGTTTTAGTCGTCGTGCGACAATCCTTCCCTTCGCGGCGCGCACCGCGCACCGCGTGCCGCCTGTCCTGACAACCTTGATTTCCCCATGCCGTGTCCTTCGACCCCGCACGCCCCCGCCTTGATGGCGCTGGCGCCATGACCATGAACGCTTCCAAGCGCGTCGCCGTCATCGGTGGCGGTCCGGCGGGCCTGATGGCGGCAGAGGGGCTGGCTGCCCAAGGCTTGCAGGTAGACGTATTCGACGCGATGCCCTCGGTTGGCCGCAAGTTCCTGATGGCGGGGCGCGGCGGCTTGAACCTGACGCACAGCGAGCCCGCGGCCCCGTTCCTGGCGCGCTACGGCGAGCGCGCCGCGCAAGTGGCGCCCTGGCTTGCCATGATGGACGCCGCCGCGTTGCGGGAATGGGCGCATCAACTGGGCGTCCAGACCTTCGTGGGGTCGTCGGGGCGCGTCTTTCCCCAGGAAATGAAGGCGGCGCCGTTGTTGCGGGCCTGGCTGGCCCGGCTGCGTGCAAGCGGCGTGCGCTTTCATATGCGGCATCGCTGGTTGGGATGGCCGGCAGGCGATGCGCCGTCCGTAGAAGCCCTGCGGTTCGACACTCCGGAAGGCATGCGCACCGTGGCGGCAGATGCCGTGGTGCTGGCCCTGGGCGGCGGAAGTTGGGCCAAACTGGGATCGGATGGCGCCTGGGTCGCCGGATTGCAGGCGCATGGCGTGAATGTGACGCCGCTGCGCCCCGCCAACTGCGGGTTCGACGTGGCGTGGTCCGAGCACTTCCGGCAGCGCTACGCAGGCCAGCCGGTCAAATCCGTCTCGATGTCATGTTCGCTGCCCGCTGGCGGCCTGTTGGCCCGGCAGGGCGAATTCGTGGTGTCGCAGACGGGTATCGAGGGCAGCCTGGTCTATGCGCTGTCCGCGCCCTTGCGCGATGGGATCGACGCACAAGGGCAGGCCGTCGCCACGCTGGATCTGGCGCCTGACTGGTCACAGGAAAAGGTCATGGCCGCGGTCACGCATCCGCGTGGGGCGCGCTCCATGTCGAGCCATCTGCAAAGCCGCCTGGGGTTGACCGGCGTGAAAGCCGGCCTATTGCGCGAATGCGCTTCCGCGGACGATTTCAAGGATCCGGAGCGGTTGGGGTTGCGGATCAAGGCCCTGCCACTGACGCTTCTACGCGCCCGTCCCATGGACGAAGCCATCAGCACCGCAGGGGGGGTGTCGTTCGATGCCGTGGACGCCAACCTGATGCTGCGCCTGGCGCCGGGCGTGTTCGCCGCGGGCGAAATGCTGGATTGGGAAGCGCCCACGGGGGGCTATCTGTTGACGGCCTGCATGGCCAGCGGCCGAGTGGCCGCGTTGGGCGTGACGGGTTATCTGGCGGGCAAGCCCTAGGGGCTTTCGCCTGCGCGGCTCAGGAACCCGTGGGGTAGGGCGCCATGCCCAGCGGCGTGCGCGGCGCCAGGTCGCCCACGACATGGCCCACGACTGGCGGGCCGCCGTCGGGCTGCGTGATGATGCCGATGACGCGCGTGATCGCGCTGGCGGGAATATCGGTGCCGTGGGCAGGATCCTGCACCAGTTGCCAGATCGTGGCGACCGGGTCCACATCCCCCTGCGTTTCCGTCGAGGTATCCAGGCAGCTGCGGGCGAAGAAGGACCAGTCCGAAGCGCTGCAAGGCAGGCCATGCGCGGTAGCCAAGCGGGCCAGGGCAAGCGGCGCGTCCGGCTGGCCAGCAGCGTGCTGGGCGGCAGCGCCCAGCGAGACATCCAGCGACAGCAGGCGGAGAAACTCTACGACGTTGTCTGAATTCATTGTGGGGGTCTCCTGTGGCTGTTCTGGTTCAGTGCCGGCCGCCGCTGACGGGCCGGGAATAAGGGGCGTTTAGCCGGGGCCTTGCCCCAGCATCGACACCAGCGATTTCTTCAGGCGGGCTGAAAAAATCGGTACCGTATGAGAAACGCCGTTCCGGTCGACGCCTTCCTTGAGTTCGACCGATTGTCCCAGGAAAATTTCCGGCGCGGCGTTGATTTCGTTGTAGCGGGCCAGCAGTTCGTCAACGTGCGCTTGCGCATCAGCCAGGGTGCTGCTGTCCGCGAGCTTGCCAGCGGCATGGGCTTGCAGAATTCGGTGCAGATCGTCGATGAACAGCGCCAATGCCGCTTGTCCACGGCATTGCGGCTGTTCCCAGCCCCAGCCCTGGGGGGCTGCGCCAGCGTTCTGCGGTACAGGTTTTTTGTTCATTTTCGAATCCTAATCCATTGCCGGCAAATACGCGACCGCCGCGGCCGGGCCGCATTGTAGGCCGGACCGGTCTACCAGCGGGCGGGGGCGGGAGCCACGCCGTCATGCGAGGGGAAGTGGGGCAGGACCTCCTCGGCCAGTTCCTGGATCACCTCGGCAGGCGGGCGTTCCGAGAACTGGATGCCAAGCGCCGCGTGGTTGACGCCGGCCGCTTGCCAACGTGCCAGCAGGTCCAGCAGGCCCCGGCGCCCCGTGCGCAGCACGTAGCCGCCTTGCATCGGCGTGCGCGGATGGTTCGGATCGGCGCTCAAGTCCAGCCATTCATTGGTTGCGTGGGGCCTGAACCCGGCATCCGGGATCAACGCCCGCCAGGAGCGGATCTTTTGCGCCAACCGTTGCGGGCCGGCGTCGTCGTGGGTGCTGTCGGGATAGGTCAGCCAGCCGTCCGCGTGTTCGCCGACCCATTGCGGCGTCTGGCGGCAAGAGCCCGTGATCAGCAACGGCACGCGCCCCGCCGACGGCTTGGGCAGCAACTGCGGTCCCGCCAGCCGGCCCAGGGGCGAATCGATGGCGCCGTGGGGGGCTTGCATCAGCTGCCGGAAATAGGACACGGTTTGGGCGAACCGGTCGCCGCGCTGCGCGGGATCCAGCCCATAGGCGGGGAACTCGACGGGGCGGTCGCCCGAGGCGATTCCCATGACAAGCCTGCCGCCGGACAGCTGGTCCAGCGTGGCGGCCGCCTTGGCGAGATCGATCGGATGCCGCAACGGGAACACCGCGCTGCCCGTGGCGAGCGCGACGCGTTCGGTGCGGGCCGCCAGATAGGCAAGATAGGAGAAGGGGTCGAACACCTGTCCTGCGTCGCCGAAGCTGGGATCGAAAAGAGGGACATCGCGAACCCATGCCGCGGCAAAGCCCCGACGGTCGATGTCGGCGACCAGGTCGGCCTGGCCTTGCAGCACTGCCATGTCGCCTTGGTAGAACCGCAAAGGAAGGAAGATGCCCACCGTCAGCCGGTCGGGGGCGAACATGCGCCGGTAGCCAGGATGCATGGCAAACGCGGGCGCGGAGGCGCCAGAGGGAAGTGCCGGGGCGGGAGAGGAATGGGGCATGGAGACAGTCATAGGGGCAGTCGCGGAATCAGTCATGGGGCCGGCAAGGAATGCGGCGGGAGGATCAGGGGCCAGTGGCCGGCTGGGGCAGGGCGATGCCGCGTTGGACGGCCGGGCGCAGGCTGGCCCGCAGGTGCCAGGCGCTCAGGTGCGCGTACTGGCTGAAATCGAATTCCACGATCCGCGCAATGTGCATCCAGCCGAAGGTCGCGATATCGGCGATAGAGAACTGCTCGCCCGCCAGCCACTCGCGCGCTGCCAGGCGCGCGTCGAGCACGGCGAAGGTGTCTTCGCTTAAACGCCGATAGCGCTGGATGGCGGCGTCGTGGCGGTCTTTCGCAAAGCACTCGGCGTGCACGCGCTGGCCCAGCAGCGGCCCCATGCTGGCGCTGTGGAACATCAGCCAGGTGATGGCCTCCCAGCGCGCCGCGGGATCGGCGGGCAGCAGGCGGCCCGTCTTGTCGGCGAGGTACAACAAGATGGCGGCCGACTCGAACAGGGTGATGCCGGTGTCGGCGTCATGCAGCACCGGGATCCGGCCATGGGGATTCAGCGCCAGGAAGTCTGGGTGGCGATGCGCGCCCTGGTCGATGCGCACATGGTGCAGCAGGTAGGGCACCGTCAATTCTTCGAGCGCGATGGTGATCTTGAAGCCGTTGGGCGAGCTGTCCGTATAGAGGTGCAAGGCAGGAGCGGTCATGGGCAAAAAAGAGAGAAAGGCTATTTCCTGGAATACAGGATTGAACCCATTCTGGATTCCGTGCCATCTGCCGTAAAACGATCATTCCTGCCGACTAAGGATAGATTTTCTAAAACCACCAGACGTGGGGCCACGACCTGGCCGCGGATTCCGTTGCGTGGCCTGACCGCCGCGGCTCGCGAGCGGAATCGGGATGATGCGCAGATTGGGGCCTTTGGGGTATGCTGGCTTCGGTTTCTAAGCCCAGACAGGAGAGGTTTATGAAGAACAGAGTCGTTCTCGTCATGCTGCTTTCGATCGCCGCCCTTACGGCCGGCTGCAACACTGTTGCGGGCGCTGGCAAGGACATCCAGCGAGGCGGTGAGAAAATCGAGGGCGCCGCGAACAAGTAGGCCGCCATCCCGTTGCCGCCTAGCCGGCTCAAGGCCACGCCAGAAATGTCCAGGCATTTCCCGCGTGGCCTTTTTGCAGCCGCTGGCATAATCGCGGGAGTCCGAATTTCAATGCGGGAAGAATCATGCGCAAGTCAGTATGGATGGGTGTGGCGGTGGCGGCTCTGTTGGCCGGTTGTGCAAGCAAGGGCGTCTACGAGGCCGACACCGTCAGAAAAGAGACCTTCAGCGTCGACACCAACTACCAGGCCGCTTTCCGCCGTGGCGGTGAATATGTCCGCGCCTGCCATGTGAACGTGCAGCATCCCTACGGCGCCGCTTACGCATGGCGGCACACCCTGGGCGAAAAAGGCGCCCCCGACGAAATCCAGCTCTACAAGGTGGGCGAGCCCGCCACGGTGCTTGAGCTGATTTCAGCGGAGGCCGACGGCCCGGCCAAATCCAAGGTGACGGTGACCGTGCTGGGCGAAGGGCGTTGGGATGCGGCGGAAATCGCCGCCGCCCGGGCCTCGATCCAGAGCGCGACGCCGGTGTGCCGCACGGGCAACGGCGGCTGACGCATGGATCCCCGCGCGCTGCAGCTTCGATCATCGGGCATGCCGTTCTCGCTGCTGGCGGGGGCGTTTCGTTTCCTGGGGTGGTTGAACGGGGGCGCGGCCTTGGCCCTGGTGGCCTTTTCGCTGGGGATCGTGGGCGGCGACATCGCCGCGCCAGACCTCCAATTGCCGCTGGCGCTGTTTCTGGCAGGACTGCTGGCGTCGTGCCTGGGGTTGCTGTTCGCCTACCTGGCGCAGGTCAGCTTGTTGCGTCAGGGCGACAGAGGGCATTCGACGCGCGGCCATTGGCCCGCCCAGCTGCTGGCGATGGTCTGCTACCTGCTTAGCGCCCTGGCGTTTTGCGGCGCCTGCTGGTTCTCGCTGGGGCAGGCCACCCCGGACGCCCAGCAAATGACGTCCTACGCGAGCCGCTAAGAATTCAAGAGCAAGGGTAAACCCTTGTGCGCAAAAATGTTGGACTTGGACTTGTGTTGAGAATAATATGCGCGTTGCGTATATAAATCCTCTTTCTCGGGGCCCGTCATGACCATCTCCCAGCAAGCCTTTCTGCGCGACGCCATGCGCCGTCTGAACCTCACGCGCGACGTGTTCGCCACCCGGATCGGCGTGAAGCGCCGGGCCCTGGATACCTGGCTGCTGCCTGAGGGCTCGCAGGAATTCCGCGCGATGCCGGAAGTGGTCCAGCGCTTCGTCAGCGAAATCGTGCAGAACGGCGTCTTGCTGGAAAAGTATACGCAAAGCGTACAAGACGGGCCGTTGCGCGAGCGCATCGCCGTCGAAGGCAAGAATCAGTTGCTGTCGGTGGATCAGTTCACGCGCGAGTCGGTCGAAGACCTGTTCCGCGTGGCGGACATGATGCAGCCCATCGCGCGCCGCCAGAAGGTGTCGCGGGTGCTGGAAGGCGCCGTCCTGGGCAACCTGTTCTTCGAAGCCAGCACGCGTACCCGCGTCAGCTTCGGTTCGGCGTTCTGCCGCTTGGGCGGGTCGGTTTGCGACACGACGGGCTTCACGTTTTCGTCGATGGCCAAGGGCGAATCCATCTATGACACCAGCCGCGTCATGAGCGGCTACGTCGACGCCATGGTGATCCGCCATCCGGACCAGGGTTCGGTCGCGGAATTCGCGCGGGCAACCAACATCCCGGTGGTCAACGGCGGCGACGGCCCCGGCGAGCACCCCAGCCAGGCCCTGCTGGATCTGTACACGATCCTGACCGAGTTCTCGCGCCTGGGCAAACTGCTGGACGGCGCGCACATCGCGATGGTCGGCGACCTGAAGTACGGCCGTACCGTGCATTCGCTTATCAAGCTGATGGCGCTGTACAAGAACGTGAAGTTCTCGCTGGTGTCGCCGAAGGGCCTTGAAATGCCCAGCTACATCATCGAGCAGGCCAGCCGCAACGGCAACGTGATCGAGCAGAAGACGTCGTTGGCCGAAGGGCTGTCCGGCGCAGACGTGATCTATGCGACGCGCGTGCAAAAAGAGAGAGAACGAAGGCTACACGCCCGACTTCCAGATCAACCGCGCCATCATCGACGCCTACTGCAGCCCCGAGACCATCGTGATGCACCCGCTGCCGCGCGATAGCCGCCCGGGCGCCAATGATCTGAGCGTGGACCTGAACCACGATCCGCGCCTGGCCATCTTCCGCCAGACCGATAACGGCATCCCGATCCGCATGGCGATCTTCGCGGTGCTGTTGGGCGTGGAAGGGCTGGTGCAGCATTCGCTGCGCGACGTGACTTGGCAGCATCCGTCGCATGTCGGTCCCGACGACTCCGTCTTTCACGGCCTGGAATAAGCCACGCCGCCTTCCGCTCCGCCGGCAAATTGCACCTAGGCGGGGCGGTCCTTGAGATTTGAAGGATAATCCGCGCTGTTTTGCCGTCGCGTGTCGCTCCAAGACACGCGCGGAGTTTTTGGGGCGGATGATCATATGTCTTCGAGCAATGGCGCGGTTCCGGCGTGGACGGGCGGCGCGGGCCAAGCGTGCTACCTGAGCGCGTCGAACGCGCAAGCCTGGGAAGCGGTCTATCAATCGGTCGACGCCTATACGCGTGGCCAGGTCGCGGCCGTGGTGGGTGATAGCGCCAAAGACTTGGTGGATGCCTTTTATTCCACCTTGCTGGCCGATGCCGAGGCCGGTCCACGCCTGTCCCATGAGATCGTGTCGACCCGCCTGCACAGCGGCATGAAGCACTGGCTGAAAGGCCTGTTCTGTGTGCGCGACCAGGGCGACATTGCCGCGCTGATGGCGACGCAGAAGAAGGTGGGCGAAGTGCATGCCCGCGTCCATATCCCCATCCATCTGGTGATGGCGGGTGCCCGCATCCTGAAGAACGAGATTGCCGAACGGCTGCGCGCAAGCGACCTGGACGGCACGGCCGCATCCATCGCCACGCAGTATGTCTGCAATCTGTTCGACCTGGCGATCGAGCAGATGAGCCGTGCCTTCATGCGCGACATCAACCGCGGCGCGCGCAACGACGAGGCGTATCGCCTCTTCGCGCTGGGCCAGAATATTTCGACCGAACGCGAGCGCCAGCGCGCCGCGTTGCTGGAATGGAGCCAGGCCGTGCTGATCGGCCTGCACTACCGCGCCCCGGAGCAGGCGCTGCCGCGCCTGGCGGCATCGGAGTTCGGGTTGTGGCTGCAGCACAAGGGCGGTGTGCTGTTCGAAAGCGCGCCGGCGCTCAGGCAGATCACCGAGGCGGTCATGCGGCTGGACGATGTCGTGCTGCCCCAGCTGATGCTGGCGGATGCGCAACAGCAGGTGCCGATGCCCGACCAGGTGCGCGAGCTGCAGGAACTGGTGGCGCGCATCAAGCATCTGCTCAATGGCCTGTTCGACATGGTGGCCGAGATCGAGAGCGGCAGCGACCCGTTGACCAATGTGTTGAACCGGCGCTTCCTGCCGTCGGTGGTGGGACGCGAAATCGCCATCTCCAGGCGCCAGGGCAGCCGATTTTCGGTGCTGCTGCTGGACATCGACCATTTCAAGGCGATCAACGACGCGCACGGGCATGCCGGCGGCGATCAGGTGCTGCGGCAGTTCGCGGAAGTGGTGCATCAGGCCTGCCGGTCCAGCGACTTCGTGTTCCGCTACGGCGGTGAAGAGTTCCTGGTGGTGCTGGTGGACACGGGGCGAGAGGCCGCGGTGGCCACCGCCGAAAAACTGGGCGCCGAAATCCGGCGGCACGCGTTCTCGATTCCGGAAGCCGGCGCCTTGCGCATCACGGCAAGCATCGGCGTGGCGACGTTCGACGGGCACCCGGACTATGCCTATTTGATCGATCGCGCCGACAAGGCCTTGTACCGCGCCAAGCAGGCCGGCCGGGACCGCAGCGTCGCCGCCTGAGGGCGGCGGCAAGCCAGCCTGCGTTCGCCAGTAAAAAGGCCGCTCTGAACAAGAGCGGCCTGTGCTTTTCCAGCAGCTTCCAGCGCGGCTTAAATCTTCTTTTCGCCGCCCAGCGCCTCGACCAGCTCGGCCATCATCTTGGCGAGTTCGCCCGTCATCAGCATCATGTCGGAATCGAATTTCTCGTCGTCGTTGGCCGCGACGCCTTCGTTGCCTTCCTTCAGCACGTCCAGCGGCGAGACGCGCTTGACGTCCAGGCCTTCGGTCAGGACGAAGGAGATGCGGTCGGCCCACGTCATGGCCAGGCGCGTGCACTGCTTGCCCGACTGGATGTGGCGACGCACGTCGTCGGCGTCGATCGAGTGCTTCACGTAGCGGATGGCTGCGCCGCTTTCACCGGACGAACGCAGTTCGGTGTCCTGGTCGATGGTGAAGTTGGAGGGGGCCTCGTCTTCGGCCAGCCAACCCGTCATGGCGGACGCGGGCGATTGCGCCACGTACAGGTTTTCGAGCGGGAACGGGTCCACGCATTTGGCCAGCAGGCCAATGACTTCGTCGGCCTTCGCAGAGGCGGCGGCGTCGATGACCAGCCAGTGGTTCTGCGGGTCGATCCAGACGCGGGTGTCGCGGTACACGCTGAAGGCGCGCGGCAGGAGTTCATCCGTGACGCGTTCCTTGATTTCCTTCATCTGCTTGCGGCCCGGCTTGTAGCCTTGCTGCTCTTCGATTTCCTGGGCGCGCGCCTTGGCGACCTGGTTCACGACGGTGCCGGGAAGAAGCTTCTTTTCGGCGCGCAGGGATAGCAGGATCTGGCCGTTGACGACGTGGGCAAGCCCGCCGTTTTCGCGCGGCGGGACCCAGCCCAGGCTTTGCATTTCGAGGTTGTTGCCCGCTTGGTAGGCGTGGCGCGCAAGCGTTTCTTCAAGCTGATCGCCAACGAGAGTCCACGGCGAGGAGAGGCGGTAAATCTTGAGGTTTTTGAACCACATGAGCGTCGGCCAAAAGGGTAGATTCTATACGACGCGGACAGTTTGCCGAAGTCCTGCAATACGGTTGCGACAGGCGACACGTTCTGTCACTGACACATGCGGTGCTATGCGTTAACTTCCGCGCACCGACATGGAATCGGAGAGGAACTACATGAAAATCATTGGCGCCATCCTGATCGTCCTGGGCATCGCGGCCCTGGCCTACAAGGGCTTCAACTACAAGTCCGAAGAAACCGTCTTGCAGATCGGTTCGGTGAAGGCCACGGCCGAAACCGAGAAGTCGGTGCCGATCCCCGCTTGGGCCGGCATCGCGGCCATCGTGGCGGGTGTGCTGGCGATTGGCGTCGGCATGCGCCGTTGACAGGGCGGCCGGCCCCGCCGGCCCTCGACTCGACCATGGCGGCCGCTTTGCGGCCGCCATTCTTTTGTCCGCGCGCAAAAAAAAGCGGCCCGGCTCAATAAAGGCCGGGCCGGTACGGGAGCACACAATACCGCGTCATAAAAGGCTCGCGGGGAACGCGGTATCGGTGTCAGAACACTAGCCCTGCAATCGTCTGACAGGGGGATCAATCGTCAGCCGATCTGGCGCAAGGCCGTAATCTGAAGCGCCAGTCTAAGCGCGAGGGTCTGACATCGTCCTGAAAGTGCCGAAGAGATTTTGGGCCGGGGGCGAAGGTGCGCGGCGATAGCCGCCACCTGCCTCCACGACCGTCGCAAGAATGGCCTTTTCCCCGCCGGGCCGCCCCAAGGGGAAAACCCCCTCGGGGGGCAGCAAGCGCGAAGCGCGCAGTGTGGGGGCCTTTTCCCCGCCGGGCCGCCCCAAGGGGAAAAAGCCCCCTCGGGGGGCAGCAAGCGCGAAGCGCGCAGCGTGGGGGCGAAAAAAAAAGCTCCATAAGGAGCTTTTAAAGGCCGGGCAGGCGCAGCAGTCCCACCCGGCGGGGGATGGTCGTTTAGGCGTTGATGTCGTTGTCCTTGGATTCGCGCACGAACAGCGTGCCGATGACCAGGGTCATGACTGCGATGATGATCGGATACCACAAGCCGTCGTAGATGTTGCCGGTGGCAGCCACCACCGCGAAGGCGACCGGGGGCAGGAAGCCGCCGAACCAGCCGTTGCCGATGTGGTACGGCAAGCTCATCGAGGTGTAGCGGATGCGCGTCGGGAACATTTCCACCAGCATGGCGGCGATGGGACCGTAGACCATGGTCACGTACAGGACCAGGATCGCCAGCAGCACCACGACCATGACGTTGTTGGTTTGCGCCGGATCCGCCTTGGCCGGGTAGCCGTGGCCGCGGATCGCGGTGGTCAGCGCCTTGTCGAGTTCAGCGGCCTTGGCCTTGAAGTCGGCGGGGGCCATGCCCTTGCCGTCGAACGAGGCGAACTCGTCGTTGCCGATCTTGACCTTGGCAACCGCGCCGGCCGGCGCCGCTTCGTTCTTGTAGTTCACCGAGTTGCGGGCCATGAAGGACTTCACGACGTCGCAAGAACTGGTGAACGCGGACGTGCCCACCGGGTTGAACTGGAACGAGCAGGTGCCGGGGTCGGCGATGACCGTGACCGGGGCGGTGGCCTGGGCCTTTTCCAGCGCCGGGTTGGCGAAGTGGGTAATGCCCTGGAAGATCGGGAAGTAGGTCGCCGCGGCGATCAGGCAGCCCGCCATGATGATGGGCTTGCGGCCGATCTTGTCCGACAGCGCGCCGAAGACCACGAAGAACGGGGTGCCGATCAGGAGCGCGATCGCGATCATGATGTTGGCGGTGTTGGCGTCGACCTTCAGCGTCTGCGTCAGGAAGAACAGCGCGTAGAACTGGCCCGTGTACCAGACCACGGCCTGGCCGGCGGTCAGGCCCAGCAGCGCCAGGATCACGACCTTCAGGTTCTTCCATTGGCCGAACGAT
>LNAP01002241.1_pt1 | contig 37445 bp, 31 predicted proteins | sample 602601 | NCBI WGS metagenome assembly LNAP01 (sample SAMN02440304, study PRJNA202911) | soil metagenome | biome: Subtropical and temperate rainforests or woodlands; isolation source: soil samples (1 kg each in a 20% v/v slurry with milli Q water) were... ... | reverse complement strand
TGTCGCCATGCGCGAACAGGATTACGCAGTTAATAACAGCGTGCAGGCTGAGCAGCTAGAGGTTAGCCGCGTCCTGCGCAACACTTACGGCTTACTCGCTCTCACCCTCGCATTCAGCGGCGTGATGGCGTATGTCGCTCAGCAGATGCGCGTCGGCTACCCGAACATTTTCGTGGTGCTGATCGGTTTCTACGGCCTTTTCTTCCTCACCAACAAACTCCGTGATTCGGCTTGGGGCCTGGTGTCGGCATTTGCCCTGACCGGTTTCATGGGTTTCCTGCTCGGCCCGATCCTCAACCGTTACCTGGGTATGCAGGGCGGCGCCGAGGTGGTCAGTTCCGCGTTTGCGATGACTGCGCTGGTGTTCGGCGGTCTGTCGGCCTATGTGCTGATCTCCCGCAAGGACATGAGTTTCCTCAGTGGCTTCATCACTGCGGGTTTCTTCGTGTTGCTGGGTGCGGTGGTTGCCAGCTTCTTCTTCCAGATCAGTGGTCTGCAACTGGCGATCAGCGCAGGTTTCGTGCTGTTCTCCTCGGTCTGCATTCTGTTCCAGACCAGCGCCATCATTCACGGCGGTGAGCGCAACTACATCATGGCGACCATCAGCCTGTATGTATCGATCTACAACCTGTTCGTCAGCTTGTTGCAGCTGTTCGGCATCATGAGTCGCGATGATTAATCGTCAGCCTTGAGGAAAAAACCCGCTTCGGCGGGTTTTTTCTTGCCTGCGATTTGAGTGAGAACTCACGCCATCGGTGGCAAGCGGCGCTTGACCGGGGTTTTCTTGACGATTGCAGTGTTGGTTTCGGCGTGGGTGTTGAGGCGGTCGAGCAGGGTGTCCAGTTGTTCCATCGAGCGCACATGCAGGCGGGCGATGAAACAATCGTCGCCGGTGACTTTATCGCACTCGGTAAATTCGGGAATGGCCTGGATCTGCCGTTCCACTTCCTGCAACTGGCCTGGCAGCGGGCGAATACGGACGATGGCCTGGAGTTGATAGCCAAAGCATTTGGGGTCGATCTCGACGGTGTAACCCTTGAGCACGCCACGCTCTTCGAGACGACGCAAACGCTCGGCGACGCTGGGCGAAGACAGGCCGCTGATTTGCGCCAGAGCCTTGAGCGAGCGGCGTGAGTCTTCCATCAATGCCGTGATCAGCACTTGGTCGATATCGTCGGTCATGACGAACCCCTATTAGGCAATTAATAAAAACCGCCTTGATAAAAAAGGCAGATTTCGAGTTTAGCCTGCTTTTTGCGCTGGAGAAGCCCCTCGGCGGATTGGCATACTTTGGGCTCAAACACAGGAGTCTGATGATGGACAAAACCATACGTCACGGGTCATTTGAAATGACCGCCGCCATGCTGATTTCCGGGACCATCGGCTGGTTCGTGCTGGTGTCCGGGCAACCGGTGCTGGACGTAGTGTTCTGGCGTTGCGTGTTCGGCGCCGGCACGTTGTTGCTGATCTGCGCGGCATTCGGCTTCCTCCGTCCCGGCATTCTTACCCGCACCACGTTCTTGCTGGCTGTGCTCAGCGGCGTGGCGATTGTCGGCAACTGGGTGCTGTTGTTTGCTTCTTACTCCCGCGCCTCGATTGCCATCGGCACCGCGGTTTACAACGTTCAGCCGTTCATGTTGGTGGGGTTGGCCGCGTTGTTCCTCAACGAGAAAATCACTCTGCAGAAACTGTTCTGGCTGGGTATTTCGTTTCTCGGGATGCTGGCGATTGTCAGCGCACATGGCGGGCAGGGCGAGAGCGGTAATGATTACCTGATGGGCATCGCTCTGGCGTTGGGGGCGGCATTTCTTTACGCGATTGCCGCGTTGATCATCAAGCGCCTGACTGGCACACCGCCGCATCTGATCGCGCTGATTCAGGTCACCACCGGCGTGCTGTTACTCGCGCCGTTCGCGCACTTTTCGGCACTGCCGCAAGCGCCGAGTGCCTGGGCCAGTCTGGTAACCCTGGGCATTGTCCATACCGGCGTGATGTATGTGCTGCTCTATGGCGCGATCCAAAAACTGCCGACGGCACTGACCGGTGCGTTGTCCTTCATCTACCCGATTGCGGCGATTTTCGTTGACTGGTTTGCCTTCGGCCATCGCCTGGAGCCGCTGCAATGGATCGGTGTAGCCGCGATTCTGTTGGCCGCTGCCGGCATGCAACAGGGTTGGACCCTGAAATTTCGTCGGACGGTAACAACGCAGTAAGCCGTAAACAAACTTCAGATGTTCCAGCGCGGTGCCGTCTTGGCCAAGCGCTGGCGCATCTCGCCGATGTTGGCGGCTAGCTGTCGGACCAATAACTGATATCCGTCCAGCGGGTTGTAAACCGTTGCGGTCAGGCTTGAATCCGACGGCAGTTCGACGGGCCGGTTCAACCGCTGGGAGGCACCGGATTTCAGCGCCCTGGCCATACCGATCAGTTGCACCCGAATCAGCCGATGCTCGGCTTTCAACGCCAATTGAAGACGGGCCATCGCATCGGGGTCACTGGCGTCAGGTCGGGTGTTGCCGAGGATTTCCAGAGTGCTGACACACATGCGCAAGTGGCGCTGAATGGCATCGAGTTCGGTCATGGAAATCCGCACTTCCTTGGACACCGACGGCATCAACGAGCGCAGTTGCACCATCACTGTGTTCAGGCGGCCCACCAGTTTATGGTGTTCGTCATCGGTAACCGATTGGCCATTGATGATGCGGCCGTAGATCGTCGCGCAGTCGCGCAAGGCATCGGCCAGGTTGTAGCGCCAGGAATAAACCGCGTAGAGCGGCAAGGCGAAAGAAAACGCCAGGGCCAGGGCGATGCCGATCAGGATGTCCACCCCACGCCACAGCCCGTCGGTGATCGGGTTGTCGCCATGCCCCGCGACAATAAACACGGTAATCGCCGAGAGCAGCGCGGTGTAACCGCCCTTGCCGATGGCGTGGTAGGAGAAGAATCCGCAGACCACGGCCATCGCGAAATAGGTCAGCCACGGCATCCCGAGCCACGCCTGTTGCGCCACCAGCAGCAAGCCGACGCCGGCTCCGATCAAGGTGCCGATGGCGCGTTCGGCGGCTTTTTTGCCGATGTTGCCGTGATGCTGCAGGCCGCCGATCACCACCAGCATCGTCACCGACGCCCACTCACCGTGGGGCAGGTTGATGCCGGTGGTCAGCAGGATCGTTGCCAGCAACCCCAGCGACACACGCACCGCGTGGATCACCCGGGCGTGGCGATAGCGCCGATACGGGTCGAGTAACGGACGCAGCAGTCGGCGCAACAGAGGTGGCAGTCGATGGTCTCTGAATGTGCTCAGGCTCGGTTTCCTCAGAAAATGTAATCGGTGGTCAGGAAGCTCGAACTGCGTCCGCTGATGATCTCGCTGATGAGTTCTTTGTTGGTTTCCTGGAACTTGGTCGCCACAAGCGTGCGAATCGAAAATACCCGCAACGCATCATGCACCGATAGCGTGCCTTCGGCGGAGTTCTTGCGACCGTTGAACGGGAAAGTGTCCGGGCCGCGCTGGCACTGGGCGTTGAGGTTGATCCGGCCGACCTGGTTGGCAAAGGTATCGACCAGCCGGCCGACCGCCACCGGGTTGGTGCCGAAGATACTCAGCTGCTGGCCGAAGTCTGATTCCAGAACGTAATCGATCACAGTGTCCAGATGTCGGTAAGGCACGATTGGCACGACCGGGCCGAACTGTTCTTCCTGATAGACGCGCATCTGCGGCGTCACCGGGTACAGCACGGCGGGGTAGAAGAACGAAGCGCGGGCCTCACCGCCATTGGGGTTGACCACGGCGGCGCCTTTGCTCACGGCATCCGCCACCAGCGAGTGCAGATAATCGACCTTGCTCGCTTCCGGCAACGGCGTCAGCGCCACACCGTTGTCCCACGGCATGCCGGGTTTGAGGTTGGCGAGTCTGGCGTTGAATTTGTCGATGAACGCTTCGACCACGTCTTCATGGACGAAGAGGATTTTCAACGCGGTGCAGCGCTGGCCATTGAAAGACAAGGAGCCGGTGAGCGCTTCGCTGACCGCGTTGTCCAGATCGACTTCGGGCAGCACGATGCCGGGGTTTTTCGCGTCCAGGCCCAATGCCGCACGCAAGCGGTGCGGTTTTGGATGGAGTTTTTTCAGGTCACTGGCGGCTTTGTTGGTGCCGATAAACGCGAAGATGTCGATTTTGCCGCTGGCCATCAGCGCGCTGACGGTCTCGCGGCCGCTGCCGTAGATCACGTTGATCACCCCGGCCGGGAAGCTGTCGCGGAACGCTTCCAGCAGCGGACGAATCAGCAGTACACCGAGCTTGGCCGGTTTGAACACCACGGTGTTGCCCATGATCAGCGCCGGAATCAGCGTGGTAAAGGTTTCGTTCAACGGGTAGTTGTAAGGTCCCATGCACAACGCCACGCCCAGCGGTACGCGGCGGATCTGGCCGAGGGTGTCCTGTTCCAGTTCGAAACGGCTGGAGCGGCGGTCGAGCTCCTTGAGCGCATTGATGGTGTCGACGATGTAATCGCAGGTGCGGTCGAACTCTTTCTCCGAGTCCTTGAGGTTTTTGCCGATTTCCCACATCAGCAACTTGACCACGGCTTCGCGCTGTTCACGCATGCGTGCGAGGAAGGCTTCGACGTGCTGGATGCGTTCGGCTACGCGCATCGTCGGCCACAGACCCTGGCCCCGGTCATAGGCGCGGACGGCGGCGTCGAGCGCGGTCAATGCGGTGTCGGCATCGAGCAGCGGCGTGCTGCCGAGGATTACTTGTTCGTCGCCATTTTCGCCGGTCAGGTACACCGGGCTGCGGACTTGGGCGAGGGGCCCGGACCAGGTTTTCAGCTCACCGTCGACCAGGTATTCACGCTGCTCGGTCTGGCCGTCGAGGCGGTATTTTTCCGGGATGTCGCTGGCGTCGGGAAACAGGTTGCCAAGGATGTGTGCTGTGGTCATGTCGCTACCCCGTCTGGATTGGGTGATGCAATTGATGAATCGTTTTAGCAGACCTCGGACTCGCTTGTCATGACTCATCTTAGGATTCTTTTAGCTCGACGTTGCGGATCGTCGTAGCGGCTACAGGGTTACGGGGCTGCGACCTTTTGCCCTGAAAACACACAAGTAACGATCCTGCGGTTAAACTTCGCGCTCTTTCTGAAGGAGTTCATATGAGTTACTACCAGCCGGGCATTCTCGCCACCCCAGTTCCGCCTCAAGCTCGTCATATGTTCTTCGCACTCGAATCCGCCGCTGCCTTGCCGGCCGCGCTGGAGAATCTCAAGGGCCTGGTGGACGGGAAGTCGGCCGTGGTCGGGTTCGGTGAGTCCCTGGTCAAGGCCCTCAAGGGCCAAATCGAAGGCCTGCGCGCTTTTCCAGCGTTGACCGGTGTCGGCCTCGACAACCCGTCCACCCAGCACGCGCTCTGGTGCTGGTTGCACGGTGTCGACCGTGGCGAATTGCTCAACCGCAGCAACGCCATCGAAGCCGCGCTGGCCCCGGCCCTGCGCCTGGTGCAGATGAACGAAACCTTCCGCCACCTTACTGGCCATGATCTGACCGGTTACGAAGACGGCACCGAAAACCCTCACGACGAAGCCGCCGTCGCCGCCGCGCTGGTGAGTAACGGCGCTGACGGAACGGTCGGCGGCAGTTTCGCCGCGATCCAGCAATGGCAGCACGACCTGAAGGGTTTCCACGCGATGCCGTCCGATGAGAAGGACAACATCATGGGCCGTCGTTTGAGCGACAACGAAGAAATCGACGACGCGCCGATCTCCGCTCACGTCAAACGTACCGCCCAGGAAAGCTTCGCCCCCGAGGCCTTCGTGGTGCGCCGTTCCATGCCGTGGATCGAAGGCGATCGCGCCGGCCTGATGTTCCTGGCCTTCGGTTTCTCCCTCGACGCCTTCGAAGCCCAACTGCGCCGCATGAGCGGTCTGGAAGACGGCATCACCGACGGTTTGTATCGCATCAGCCGGCCGATCACCGGCGGCTACTACTGGTGCCCGCCGCTCAAGGACGGGCATCTGGACCTGCGCGCACTGCGCGTCGGCTAAACATCTGGGAGTGAGTATGAACGTGGTGCGCTGGGGCATGATCGGGTGTGGCAGCGTCGCTGAACGCAAGAGCGGACCGGCCTTCTACAAGGCGCCCGGCTCGGCGCTGGTGGCGGTGATGGGCCGGCGTCTGGACGCGGTGTCGGATTACGCCGCGCGTCACGGCATCGCTCGGGTCTACACCGATGTCGACGCGCTGATCAATGATCCCGAAGTCGACGCGGTGTACATCGCAACGCCACCTGACAGCCATCACGCTTACGCCTTGAGAGTGGCCGCCGCCGGCAAACATTGCTGCGTCGAGAAACCCATGTCGTTGAATGCCGGGCAAAGCCGCGAGATGCAAAAGGCCTTTGCCGATGCCGGGCTGCACCTGTTTGTTTCCTACTATCGGCGTTCACTTCCGCGCTTCCAGCAAGTGCGGCAATGGCTGGAGGAAGGGCGGATCGGCGAGGTCCGGCATTTGACCTGGACCCTGACCAAAGCGCCATCCCCGACCGATCTTGGCGGTACCGATAACTGGCGCACCGACCCGGCTATTGCGGGTGGTGGTTATTTCGCCGACCTGGCCAGTCATGGCTTCGATCTGTTCCAGTACCTGCTTGGCGACATCGTCGAAGTCGCCGGGTTTACCGCGCACCAGGCCGGTTTGTATACCGCCGAGGATGCCGTCAGCGCCAGTTGGCGATTTGCTTCCGGCGCTCTGGGTATGGGCTGCTGGAATTTCGTCGCAGACCGCCGCGAAGATCGGGTCGAGCTGATTGGCAGCACAGGCCGGATCAGCTTTTCCGTATTCGATGAGCATCCGGTTCAGCTTGAAGCCGATGAAAGCCTCAGCCTGCACATCGAGAACCATGAGCACATTCAGTGGCATCACGTGCTGGGCATGAACGCGCATATTCGGGGAGAAGCGCGGCATCCGGCGCTGGCCGAACAAGCACTGAAAACCGATTGGGTGATGGACCAGATCCTCAAGCGCGGCTAACGCTCACTGAATGCCTCACCGATGTAGCAGTTGCCGAGCAGCGTGAGGCTGCGGTTCCGCGCATCTGAAAGTCGAAATCCCTTGCTCCGTTGAAACTCAATCCAAATGGAGAGCGAAGAGGCCGGCATAGCTTCCATCTGCATTGACTGAACGGTCGCCATCGCGAGCAGGCTCGCTCCCACAGGTTTCGTGGCGTAGGCAGGATTTGCGGCTGGCTTCGATCCATTGTGGGAGTGAGCCTGCTCGCGATGAGGCCGGCCCTGAGTAGTACGGAGCCTCATTCACCCTGTCGGCCTCCGCCGACACTGTAATTTGTGTTTACCTCGGGTTGTGTGGTCGACCAGCCAGCTGACTGGCGGTCCTTGCCAGGAAAAAACCAAAAGAGTACAAATGTACTCCATGACGACTTTAACTCCCCGCCGTACCGCCATCCTGACCTTTATCCGCGATCGAATCGCCGAGCAGGGCCAGTCCCCGAGCCTCGCTGAAATCAGCGAGGCGTTCGGTTTCGCCTCCCGTAGCGTGGCGCGCAAGCATGTGCTGGCGCTGACCGAGGCCGGTTTTATCGAGGTCAATGCGCATCAGGCCCGGGGCATTCGTTTGCTCGGACAACCGGCGCGGCCCGAGTTGCTGGACATTCCGGTACTCGGTCGAGTGGCGGCGGGTGCGCCGATCGGTGCCGATGCCGAGGTTCACAGCCGCTTGCTGCTCGACCCGTCGATCTTCTCGCGGGTGCCGGATTACATGCTGCGGGTCCAGGGTGACTCGATGATCGAGGACGGCATTCTCGACGGTGACCTGGTGGGCGTGCACCGCAATCCCGAGGCGGTCAACGGCCAGATCGTCGTCGCGCGACTCGACGGCGAAGTCACCATCAAACGTTTCGAGCGGGTCGGCGAGGTTGTCCGATTGCTGCCACGCAATCCGGCCTACAAGCCGATCATCGTCGAAGCCAGTCAGGACCTGGCCATCGAAGGGGTGTTCTGCGGCCTGGTGAGGCAAGGGTGATGGGCGCCGTCGTTGCGCTGGATACGCTGTTCAATGGCGGCCAGGTCTGGAAGGGCCGGCCTGCGCCACCGGCCGTCAGCCCGCAACCCACCGGGCATGCTGCGCTGGATGCGGCGTTGCCCACCGGTGGCTGGCCGGAAGCGGCGGTGACCGAAATCCTTTTGGCCGGGCAGGGTGTTGGCGAGTTGCAACTGGTGTGGCCGGCGCTGGCGCGGTTGTCCGCCGCGGGCGAGCGCATCGTGCTGGTGGCGCCGCCTTACGTGCCATATCCCCAGGCCTGGCAGAACGCCGGGGTCGATCTGCGTCAGTTGTCGATCATCCAGGCTTGCGAGCGCGATGCCTTGTGGGCAGCGGAACAATGCCTGCGTTCAGGCAGTTGTGGCGCAGTGCTGTGCTGGCCGCACAAGGCCGATGACCGGGCGTTGCGGCGCTTGCAGGTGGCGGCGGAAACCGGCTCGACCCTGGCGTTTGCCTACCGCTCGATCAATGAGGCGATCAACCCTTCGCCCGCGGCACTGCGCATCGCCATCGATGCCAGGCCTGCACAATTGCGCGTGCTCAAGTGTCGGGGCGGGTTGGCGCGTTCGGCGCCGATTGCCTTCCCCGTGGGACATTGAGGTTGCCATGCGCTGGGTGTGCATTCTCTTCCCGCAATTGGCGCTGGACGCGGTACTGCGTCAGCGTTCCGATCCCGATGAACCGCTGGCGCTGCTGACCGGCCCGGCCCAACGTCGGGTGTTGCAAGCGGTCAACGCTTCGGCCCGGGCGCTGGGCTTGCGTCCGGGCCAGTCGATGACCGCCGCCCAGGCCTTGAGCAAAGGCTTTGTCACGGCTGAATACGACGCTGCCGAGATCGAGCACTGGCAGCAGTTTCTGGCCGCCTGGGCTTATCGATTCAGTTCACAAGTCAGCGTGCATTACCCGCGTGCGGTGGTGTTTGAAATCGAGTCCAGCCTGGGATTGTTCGGCGCCTGGCCGCAATTCGAGGCGCGGTTACGCGCCGAACTCGGCGAGTTGGGGTTTCGCCATCGGATTGTTGCCGCGCCCAACCCGGTGGCGGCACGGGTACTGGCCAACGCTTATGACGGTCTGGTGGTGCCCGACGATCAAGCCTTGCAGCATCATCTAGGGCAGTTGCCTATCGACCGGATCGGGCTGGAAACCAGCGTGGCCACCGCGTTGTCGCGCATGGGGCTGCGCACCTTGAGCCAGGTTCAGGCGTTGCCTCGCCATAGTCTGGCCCGGCGTTTCGAGGCCCGGGTGCTCAAGCATCTGGACGCCTTGCTCGGGTTACGGCGGCTGGCGCTGGCGTTCTACCTGCCGCCGGACCGGTTCGATGTGCGCATCGAGCTCAACTTCGACGTGCAGTCCCATCAGGCGCTGCTGTTTCCGTTACGCCGGCTGACCGGCGACCTGTCGGCGTTTCTTTGCGGTCGGGACAGCGGCGTGCAGCGTTTTGACCTGCACCTGGAGCACGCCGGGCTGCCGGACACCGTCATCAAGGTCGGCCTGCTCAGCGCCGAACGTGATCCGGCGATGCTCTTTGAACTGGCCCGGGGCCGGTTGGAGCACGTCCAGGTCGAGGCCCCGGTGCGCGGTTTTCGCCTGCGCGCCGAAGACTTGCCGGCCTTCGTTCCCCAGTATCAGGAGCTGTTCGACGAGCAGTCCTTGCCCTGGGAGCAACTGCGCGAACGCTTGCGCGCGCGGTTGGGGGATGACGCGGTGCAGGGCTTGCGGTTCCAGGCCGATCACCGGCCGGAATGCGCGTGGCAGGCCAGTGTCGACAGTCAGCGCTGTGCAGGGCTGCCCGGCGTGCAACGTCCGGGTTGGCTGCTGACCGAACCACTGGCGGTGCACGAAGGTTCGGCGCGCATCCTGATGGGGCCGGAGCGCATCGAGTCCGGTTGGTGGGACGGCGCCGATGTGCGCCGTGATTACTTCCTGATCGAAACCCGTTCCGGCCAGCAGGGCTGGGCCTACCGTGCGGTCGGTGAGGACGGTCCGTTGTGGCTGCAAGGCTGGTTCGCATGAGCATCGACTATGCCGAGCTGCACTGCCTGTCGAACTTCAGTTTCCAGCGCGGTGCTTCCAGTGCCCTCGAACTCTTTCAGCGGGCGAAAAAGCACGGCTATCAGGCCTTGGCGATCACCGATGAATGCACCCTGGCCGGTATCGTCCGCGCCTGGCAAGCGGCCAAAGCCGTGGAGCTGCCGCTGATCATCGGCAGCGAAGTGCGCATCGAGAACGGTCCGAAACTGGTGTTGCTGGTGGAAAACCTCGAGGGTTATCAAGCGCTGTGCCGATTGATTACCCGAGCCCGACGCCGCACGCAGAAAGGCCAGTATCAAGTGCTGCGCGAGGACTTCAGCGAACCCTTGCCGGGCCTGTTGGCATTGTGGGTGCCGGACGCGGTCGATGACTTCGAACAGGGCCGCTGGCTGAAACAGACCTTCGCCAATTGCCTGTGGCTGGCCGTCCAGCTGCATCGCGGCCAGAACGATACCCGACGGCTGAACGAGCTGTTGATGCTGGCAAGGGAGCTGCGAATCCCGGCAGTGGCCAGCGGTGATGTGCACATGCACGCTCGTGGACGGCGCGCCTTGCAGGACACCATGACTGCGATCCGTCATCACGTGCCGGTGGCGGAGGCCGGGTTGCGTCTTCATCCCAATGGCGAGCGGCATGTGCGCAGTCTTGAGGCTCTGCAATCGATCTACCCGCAAACCCTGCTCGACGAAACGCTGAACATCGCCCGGCGCTGCACTTTCGATCTCGGTCAGTTGCGTTATCAATATCCCCGGGAATTGGTCCCTGAAGGCCAGACAGCCACCTCCTGGCTGCGGCATCTGACCGAAGAGGGCATCGCGTGGCGCTGGCCAAAAGGACCGCAGGCCAAGGTGCTGACGCAGATCGACAAGGAGCTGGAGCTGATCGCCGAACTGGGCTACGAAAGCTATTTCCTGACGGTTCACGACATTGTGCGATTCGCCCGTGAGCAAAAAATCCTGTGTCAGGGCCGTGGTTCGGCGGCCAACTCGGCGGTGTGCTTTGCCTTGGGCATCACGGAAATCGATCCGGATCGCACCACGCTGTTGTTCGAGCGCTTTCTCTCCAAAGAGCGCAACGAACCGCCGGACATCGACGTCGATTTCGAACACGAACGCCGCGAAGAAGTCTTGCAGTACGTGTTCCAGCGTTATGGCCGCAGCCGTGCGGCGCTGACGGCGGTGGTCAGCACGTATCACGCGGCCGGCGCAGTGCGTGATGTGGCCAAGGCCCTGGGTTTGCCGCCGGATCAGATCAACGCCCTGGCCGATTGCTGTGGCCACTGGAGTGATGAAACACCGCCCGTGGAGCGCCTGCTTGAAGGCGGGTTCGATCCCGAGAGTCCGGTGCTGCGCCGGGTGCTGAGCCTGACGGGGCAGTTGATCGGGTTCCCCCGACACCTGTCCCAGCACCCCGGCGGTTTCGTGATTTCCGAGCAGCCTCTGGACAGCCTGGTCCCGGTGGAAAACGCCGCCATGGCCGAGCGCACCATCATCCAGTGGGACAAGGACGACCTTGATGCCGTCGGGCTGCTCAAGGTGGATATCCTGGCGCTGGGCATGCTCAGTGCGATCCGCCGCTGTTTCGATCTGTTGCGCCGTCATCGTCATCGGGACCTCAGCCTGGCGACGATCCCGGCCGAAGACTCGCCGACCTACGACATGATCGGCCGTGCCGACACCATTGGCGTATTCCAGATCGAGTCCCGGGCGCAGATGTCGATGCTGCCGAGGCTCAAGCCACGGACCTTCTATGACCTGGTGATCGAGGTGGCAATTGTCCGTCCGGGGCCGATTCAGGGCGGGATGGTGCATCCGTACCTGCGCCGCCGAAACAAGGAAGAACCGGAGGTCTATCCGTCCCCGGCACTGGAAGTGGTGCTCAAGCGCACGCTGGGCGTGCCGCTGTTCCAGGAACAGGTGATGCAGATTGCGATCGTCGCCGCCGACTACAGCCCCGGCGAGGCCGATCAGCTGCGCCGCTCCATGGCGGCCTGGAAACGCCACGGCGGGCTGGAGCCGCACAAGGATCGCCTGGCCGCCGGGATGAAGAAAAACGGCTACACGGCCGAGTTTGCCGCGCAGATCTTCGAGCAGATCAAAGGCTTCGGCAGTTATGGTTTTCCTGAGTCCCACGCCGCCAGTTTCGCCTTGCTGACCTACGCCAGTTGCTGGTTGAAATGCCATGAGCCGGCGGCCTTCGCCTGTGCGCTGATCAACAGCTGGCCCATGGGTTTCTACAGCCCGGACCAGATTCTGCAGGACGCGCGCCGGCATCATTTGCAGATTCGCCCGGTGGACGTGCGCGCCAGCGATTGGGATTGCAGCCTTGAGCCGATCACTGGGGCTCAACCGGCGATTCGCATGGGATTGCGGATGATCAAGGGCTTTCGCGAGGACGATGCCCGGCGCATCGAAGCCGCACGGTCGAAGGGGGCGTTTATCGACATTGCCGACCTCGGCGAACGGGCGCGACTCGACGCCCGCGCCCAGGAACAACTGGCCGATGCGGGTGCGCTGCGTGGCCTGGCGGGTGACCGTCATCGGGCGCGCTGGGAAGTGGCGGGTGTGCAGAAACAGCTTGGCTTGTTCGCCGGTCTGCCGAGTCAGGAGGAGGGCGCGGTGTCGTTGCCCAAACCCACTGTCGGCGAGGACCTGCTGGCCGATTACAACAGTGTCGGCACCACGCTCGGCCCGCATCCGCTGGCTCTATTGCGGGGTGAATTGAAAGCCCGGCGCTGCCGCAGTTCGAAGGAACTGCTGGAGGTCGAGCATGGACGACCGGTCAGTGTCGCCGGGTTGGTGACCGGCCGACAACGCCCGGGCACCGCCAGTGGCGTGACCTTTGTCACCCTTGAAGATGAGTTCGGCAACGTCAACGTCATCGTCTGGCGCGACCTGGCCGACCGGCAGCGCCAGGTGTTGGTCGGCTCGCAATTGCTCAAGGTCGACGGGCGTTGGGAAAAGGAAGGCGAGGTGCGGCATTTGATTGCCGGACGGTTGAGCGATTTGAGCCCATTGCTCGACGGCATTAGCATACGCAGCCGGGATTTCCGCTGAACCCAACCTGATCGTTCCCACGCTCTGCGTGGTAACGCCTCCCGTGACGCTCTGCGTCACAGCGGACGCAGAGCGTCCCTGGCTGCATTCCCACGCAGAGCGTGGGAACGATCATTTACCTGACGGCCAAAACCTTTCGCCGCCTCCCGGCGCATCCGTCCACGCCTGCAACGAGCGTGTCGGCAAATCGAAATAATCCCGCGTGCGCGCATACCCATGCCCACCCATCCGGCCAATTGCATCGAGCCCGAGTTGATCGATGTACAAGGTTTTCGGGTCGATCAATTCATCCCGCACATGCGCCATCAACACTTCGCCAAAGATAATCTCCCGCGACTGCCCGATAGACAGCGCCATCATCCGTCGACATTCCAAGGCCACCGGGGCTTCGCCGATTCGTGGGCATTTGACCGTGGTGCCGGGAATGGCGGTGAGGCCGGCGGCCGTCAGTTCGTCGAAACCGGGGGCGAACGGCACGGCGCAGACGTTCATGGCTTCCACCAGGGCATCGCTGACGATGTTCACGGTGAATTCCTGGTTGAGCTGGATATTGCGCGTGGTGTCCTTGGGGCTTTGGTCGCCGTAGTTTTCCACGCCCAACGCGAGGATCGGCGGGTCGGCCGAGAGGGCGTTGAAGAAGCTGAAGGGCGCGGCGTTGATTCGGCCTTCGCCGTCGATGGTGGTGACCAGGGCAATCGGCCGGGGCACCACGCTGCCGATCAGAATCTTGTACTTGTCTCGCGGGCTCAATTGGCTGAAGTCAAAGCTTTGCATGGGCAGAATTCTCTAAAGAAGGGGATCAATCGCGCTCAGTGGCGCGTCTGCGCTGTAGTCGTCAGCGAACGGAATGGCCGGTTTGAACAGGCCTTTCCAGTCCGGTTGGCCGAAGGCCCGGTCGCTGTGGCTGCGCATCAGTTTTTCGAATTGTTGTTGCGCCTGGCGTTGCAGGGCGGGGTAGTCGACGCCTTGAACCTGACCGTCCTGCATCACACAGCGGCCGTCGATGTAGCTGGCGATGCAGTCGTCACCGCGCCCGGCCAGCACCAGGTTTTTCAGTGGATCGAACAACGGCCCCAAATGCAGGCCGCGAAGGCTGAACACCGTGATGTCGGCCTTGGCGCCCGGTGCCAGGCGACCCAGATCGTCGCGGCCCAGAGCCTTGGCGCCGCCGAGGGTGGCGGCATTGTAAAAATCCAGCGTGCAGGTCAAGGAACCATCGCCCTCCATCAAGCGCGCGATGTTCAGACCCTGGCGCATGTTTTCCAGCACATCCGCCGGCCAGGTGTCGGTGCCCAAGGCGAAGTTGATGCCCTTGGCCCGATAGCGACCGAAAGAGTTCAACGCTTCGCCGTCACGGGCAAACACCACTGGGCAATGCACCAGACTCGCGCCGCCATCCACCACGCGTTGCAGATCGTCATCGCCGCAGGTGTAGATGCCGTGGGGCAGCAGGCTGCGCGGGGTCAGCAGATCCAATTGCTGCAACCATGCCAGCGGTGAAGTACCGCGCAGTTGTTCGACCATGGCCACCTCACCGAGCCCTTGGCAGCAATGCAAACGCATCGGCGCGTTCAGTTCCCGGCTCAGCGCGGCGGTGCGTTGCAGCAGCGCCGGGGTGCAGGTCTGGATCCGGTCCGGCAGCAGCGCGCCACGAATCAAACCCTCGTGCGCACCGTCGAAATCACGGAAAAACCGCGCAGCCGCGTCGAGCCCCGCCATGCCCCGCGTTTCATCCCAGTGATGCCCGAGGCTTCCATCGGCGCGCCAGTAACTCATGCCGCTCATGTAGCAGGGGCCGAGGTAAGTGCGCAGCCCCAACTCGCCCGCCACACCGGCTACCGCAGAAAACTCGTCGTAGGTCTCGGCCCATTCGCGGTAATACATCGAGGTGATCGGCATGGCGGTGGTGATGCCGTTGCGGATCAGCTGGGTGAAGGCGTAGCGGTATTTGAAGACTTCTTCATCGGGGCTGTAACTCTCCCGCGGACCGCTCGCCAGGTAATCCTCGGACCACATCCGGCCCATGTCGCGTTCATCGCCGTTGTCCAGCGTCAGCACCGTCGAATCAAGATCGCCGAGTGCATCCAGGTCGATGAAACCGGGTCCGATCAATGCGTTGCCGTAATCGACCCACTGGTCCACCGGCCCTGGATAGCCACGCCCGACAAACACAATGCGCGAACCTTCGAACACCACTTCGCCGTCGCGCCACAGCACATGCCGGGTGCCGTCGAACCCGACCACGCAACTGGCTTTCAATCCAATCCTTTTCACAGACGGCTTTCCAGCAGTTGGCCACCCGAGGCGATCAACTCACCGCCGCGATAAACCTGGCGCATCGGCCGCGACACCACCGCTTCACCCAGCGTCTGCACCGGCATCAGCAAAAAATCCGCCGGCTGACCGATCTCCAGACCATAACCCTCACAGCCCAACGCCCGAGCGCCATTCACTGTGGCGGCTTCAAACGCCGCCATCAGTTCATCGTCTTTGTTCAAATCGAAACGAAACGCCAGCAGCATCGCCCGTTCGAGCATGTCGCCGTTGCCCATGGGCGACCAGGCATCACGAATGCCGTCCGAACCCAGGCACACGTTCACCCCGGTCTCGCGCAATGCGAGAAACGGCGGCACCGCGCAATCGGCCGGCGCCGAACTCATCAGGGAAATGCCCAGGGCCGCCAAACGCTCGGCCACCGGTTTGACCTGACTCCACGGCAACATCCCAAGGCAGTACGCGTGGCTGATCATCACCCGACCCTGACGCCCGAAGCGTTCGGTGTAGTCGGCGATCAGTGCGATCTGCCACAGGCCCAGTTCGCCCTTGTCGTGCAGATGAATGTCGACGCCACGCTCGAATTCGCTGGCCAGCTTAAACACGAAGTCGAGCTGGGCGATGGGGTCATTGTCGATGCCGCAGGGGTCGAGTCCGCCAACGTTTTCCACGCCCAGGGCCATGGCTTCGCGCATCAGTTCGGCGGTGCCGGGGCGGCTGATCAGGCCGGTTTGCGGGAACACCACCAGTTGCAGGTCGATCAGGTCGCGGTAGGCTTCGCGCAGCTGTTGCATGGCCTCGACGTGGCGCAGGCCGAATTCCGGGTCGATGTCGACGTGACAACGCATCGTCAGCGAGCCACGGGCGATGCAGTTTTCCAGCAGGGCGCCGGCACGCTGGACAATCGGTGCCTGGACGTCACGCAGCACACGGCGCTCGTTGGCGATGTAGTCCTTGAGCGTCGGGCCGGCGCTGTTCGGGCGCCAGGGTTGACCCCAGAGGGTTTTGTCGAGGTGGACGTGGCTTTCGACCAGGGCCGGGGTGAGGAGCTGGTTTTGGCCGTCGATGTCGGTGGGGGCCGGCGGCGCGTTGGACGCGGGGCGTCGAGCCTTGAACAGGCCGTTTTCCAGAAGCAGGTCTTCGGCGGGGGAGCCGTAGGGGCGAACGTTGCGTAGCCAGGTCATTACATACCTCAAATTTTTGTGGTGTCTGGGCGGGCCTCATCGCGAGCAGGCTCGCTCCCACAGTGGTTTTGTGTTGAACATGGAATGTGTGAACAACCCAATACCCTGTGGGAGCGAGCCTGCTCGCGATGGCCGCGACTCGGTCTCAAACCCAGCCAATCAACCCTTGAGCTTCGACCAGATCCGGTCCTGCAGCTCACGCGCCTTGTTGCTGCACTCTTTTTCCGGGCGCAGGCGTGAGGCGAATTCGTCGGGCATGTTGATCGCGTCCATCACCCGCCATTTGGCGTCGATCAGTTTGTCGCTCTGGATACCGTTGGCGTAGGCGATGGCGTTGGACACGGCGGCGGCGTTTTCCGGTTTCATCATCCAGTCGATGAAGAGCTTCGCGTTGCCAGGGTGCGGGGCGCTTTTCGGTACGGCGAAGTTGTCCTGGAACATCGCCAGGCCTTCGCGCGGGTACACGTACTTGATGGTGCTTTTTTGCAATGTGGCCCGGGCAGTGGAGCCGTTCCAGTTTTGCATCATGATCACTTCACCGGAGGCCATGCGGTCGACGGTGTTGTCCGAGCTGTACATCTTCAAGTGCGGTTTCTGTTTTTGCAGCAGCTCCAGAATGCGCTTGGCGTCCTGCGGGTTTTCGCTGCATTCGTCGACGTTCAGGTAATGGCTGGCGGCGTTGATCACACTGCTGGACGTGCCGAGGGCGGCGAGTTGGCCTTCAAGTTCCTTGCGCGGTTCGAAGAACTCTTTCCAAGAGTCATCGAGCTTGCCGCCGGGCACCCGCGCGCTGTCATAGGAAAACCCGGTGGTGCCCCACAGGTACGGAGCGGAGAACTTGCGGCCCGGGTCGAAACTCGGGTCGCGGAACGCCGGTTTGACGTACTGGAAGTTGGGCAGGGTCGACGCGTCGATTTGCAGCAGCAGGTTCTGGTTGATCAACGTGCGCATGATCGACTGCGACGGCACGATCACGTCATACGCCGCGCCACCGGCCTGCAACTTGGCCAGCAGGGTTTCGTTGCTGTCGTAGCCGTCCATGGTGACCTTGATCCCGGTTTCCTTTTCGAACTTGGCCAGCAGTTCCACCGGGTAGTAGTCGGTCCAGTTATAGAAGAACAATTCCTTGGGTTCGGCGGCCTGCGCGGTGAAAACGCTGAAGCAACCGAGGGCCAGACCGGCGACGCCGTAACGCATGCTTTTGAAGATCGTGTTTTTCAACATCATGGTTTTACGCTCCGAAAGTACCGCATTGGTTTTTGCCGCGCTGTCCCAGCCAGAAGGCCAGCACCACCAGCACGATGGAAATCACCAGCATCAGGGTCGAGATCGCGTTGATCTCCGGCGTCACGCCGGACTTGATCGCCGAGAAGATGTACACCGGCAACGTCGTCGAACCGGGGCCGGCCACGAAGAAGGTCATGATGAAATCGTCGAGGCTGACCACGAACGCCAGCACCGACCCGGACAACACTGCGGGCCACAGCAGCGGTAGCGTCACTCGACGAAACACCTGCCACGGGTTGGCGTACAAATCGTTCGCCGCCTCCAGCAAGCTCTTGTCCAGATCATTGAGCCGCGCACGGATCGGCAGGTAGGCGAAAGGAATGCAGAAGCCAATGTGCGCGACGATCACCGTCAGCAAACCGAGCTTGATCCCCAGCGCCATGAACAGCAGCAGCGTGGCGACGGCGGTGACGATCTCCGGCAGGATCAGCGGCAGGTTGATCCCGCCCTCGACCATCTTCTGTCCATAGAACGGCCGGTACGTCGCCAACGCCGCGAGCAACGCAATGGCCGTGGCACAGACCGTAGCGATGCCGGCGACGATGATCGAGTTCAGCGCTGCCGTCTGGATCGACGGGTTGGCCAGAATCCTGCCGTACCAGGCGAACGAGAACTCGGTCCATACCGTGGCCGAACGGTTGGCGTTGAAGCTGTAGGCGATCAGCACGAAGATCGGCACGTACAGATAGGCCAGGATCAACAGGCTGACTTCGCGGGTCAGGGGCAGTTTTTTCAGGTGCAGGGCGATCATGCGGTGGCTCCCCGACGTAGAGTTTTGGCGGCGCTGCGGCTGTAGAGGGCGTAAAGCACCAGGGACAGCAGCAGAATCCCCAGCAACAGGAATGACAGCGAACTGCCCAGCGGCCAGTTGCGCGCGGTGCCGAACTGTTGCTGGATCAGGTTGCCGATCATCAGTGTCTTGCCGCCGCCGAGAATCGCCGGGGTAATGAACGCACCGAGACTCGGCACAAACACCAGCAACGCGCCGGCAATCACGCCGGGCATCGACAGCGGCAGAATGATCCGCTTCAGCGCGTGCCAGCGATTGGCGCCGAGGTCGTAAGCCGCTTCCACCAGACGCCAGTCGAGTTTTTCCAGGGTCGAATAGATCGGCAAAATCATGAACGGCAGGAAGCTGTAGACCAGCCCGACGCTGACGGCGAAGTCGTTGTAGAGCAGGGTGATGCCACCCGCCTGGGGGAACAGCGCGTTGAGGCTCTGGGCGACCCAGCCGTGCTCACGCAGGATGATCAGCCAGGCGTAGTTGCGAATCAGCAGGTTGGTCCAGAACGGAATGGTGATCAGCAACACCATGAGGTTGCGCCGCTGCGGTGTCAGGCTCGACATCCACAAGGCCACCGGGAAGCCGAACAGGAAACACAGCAACGTGGTGCCGCCGGCCTGGAACACCGAGCGCAACAGCGCCTGGGCGTAGACCCAGTTCAGCTCCAGTTCACCGTCGAAACCTTCCTGGAAAAACAGCTGCACGTAGCTTTGCAATTGCCAGTCGGCCTGCCAGTCGACGCCGCCGTACACATTGCGCGGCAGCAAGCTGATGTAGCCCATGATGCCGAGCGGAATGGCGATCAACGCCAGCAAAGTCAGAACCACCGGGCTGAGCAACAGCGCACGGCTGAGGGCGGGAGAAGTGCTGCTGACGCTCATCTCAGGCCTCCATCAACAGGCAGGCATGGGGCGGCAGGTTGACCGCGACGCGATCACCGACCACCCGGCCACGGTTCAGGCCTTCGTTGTTCTCGCGCAGCATGACCTTGATGTCGTTGTTCAACCGGCACTGATAGAGCGTGGCAGTGCCGACATACAACACCGCTTCGATCACGCCGCGCAGGTGATGCGGTTGCGCCAGGTCGACCAGTTGCGAACGTTCCGGGCGGAAGGCCAATTGCACGCTGGCGCCGTCGAAGCCTTGGGCCGGGCAGGGGATTTCCACCGGCATGCCGTTCGGGACGAACAGTTTTTCGTTTTGCTGGCCGCGCTTGATGTGGCCCGGGAGGAAGTTGATGTCGCCGATAAACTGGGCGACAAACTGATGCTTGGGTCTTTCGTAGATATCGTTCGGCGTGCCGATTTGCAGGATCTTGCCGGCGGACATCACGGCGATTCGATCGGACAGGGTCAGGGCTTCTTCCTGATCGTGGGTGACGAAAATGAAGGTGATTCCGGCTTCCTTCTGCACGCGCTTGAGTTCGACCTGCATTTCCTTGCGCAGCTTCAGGTCCAGCGCCGACAGCGGTTCGTCGAGCAACAGCACTTTGGGTTTCGGCGCCAGAGCCCGGGCCAGCGCCACGCGCTGTTGCTGGCCGCCGGACAATTCGGCCGGTTTGCGCTGGGCCAGGTGTTGCATTTGTACCAGCGCGAGCATCTCATCGACCCGTTGCGGGATGAGCTTGCGATCAAGACCCTGCATCTCAAGGCCGAAGGCGATATTCTGCGCGACGCTCATGTGCGGAAACAGCGCGTAGCTCTGGAACACGGTGTTGACCCGGCGCTTGAACGGTGGCAAATCATTGACCGGTTCGCCCGCCAGACGAATCTCGCCTTCGCTGACCTGTTCGAAGCCGGCGATGGTGCGCAGCAGGGTGGTCTTGCCGCAGCCGGAAGGGCCGAGCAGGGTGAAGAATTCATTGTCGGCAATGTCGACTGAAACGTTGTCGAGGGCTGGAGCCAGCCCCGGATCGTCGGAATACCGCTTGGAGACGTTACGCACTTCAATCGCAGTTGGATGACCCATATTGGTGCATTCCTCTAATTATTGTATGCAATATCTGGATGCAATCTACAAATAACCGGATTAATCTGCTCGTGCAACCCCCTTTTTCAAAGGCTGTTCATCGCCTGGGGCCGGTTGTTTAGCGCTAAAGGAGTGTTCAGATGACCGAGAAAAAACTCGAGACCACGGTCGACCGCGTCTACCAAGGGGTTTACGAGGCGATCAGCAAACGTTCATTGCGGCCCGGGATGAAGCTGGGCGAAGCGTCATTGGCCGAACTTTTTAATGTCAGCCGGACGTCGGTTCGTGCCGCGCTCAAGCAGTTGGAAGCCGATGGCCTGGTGACCACCGAGCCCAACAAAGGGGCGTCGGTGTCGTTGCCCAGTGATGAGGAAATTCGCTCGCTGTTTGAAACGAGGCGCCTGGTCGAGATCGGCATCGTCACCGAGCTCTGCCGCCGTCGTGATACTGCCGTGACCCAGGACCTGCGTGATCACCTGTTGCTGGAGGATGAAGCGCACCGCAGTGGCGACCATGAACGGTTGATTCATTTGCTGGGTGAGTTCCACATCAAACTCGCGCAAAGCCTGAACAACCCGGTGTTGCTGGACTGGTTCCGCAAGCTGATTTCCCGCGCCTCGCTGTACGCCGCGGCACTGGATGACGACAGTCACGAAGCGTGCCGCGACGACGAACACCTGCGGCTGATCGAGTACATCGAAGCCGGCAACCAGAGCGCCGCGATCGAACTGACCTGCATGCATTTGAATGGCATCGAGAAGGCCATTCTCGACGTCGCCGCCACGTTGAAAACCGACTACCACCCGCTCAAGCACCTGATCGAGGTCTAACCACGCTGAAACCGTGTAGCAGCTGTCGAGCCTGCGAGGCTGCGTTCGGCTGCGAAGCAGTCGTGAAAACAAACACCTCGGTGTGTCAGGACAATCTTGGATGCAGGGTTTACGACTGCTGTGCAGCCGAACGCAGCCGAACGCAGCCGAACGCAGCCTCGCAGGCTCGACAGCTGCTACAAAGTCCTCAGGGAAAACCCACAAAAATCTGCAAGTCCAGAATCAGCTAACCTCTATGAAACCATTGGCGACGACGATGCTCGAAACAAACGGGCACGCACCGTCCTCATGCCGTTGCGATCCCTTAAGCCGGTCATCTACAGGGATACAGAGTCAGTCGATGCAGTTTCTAGACGATAGCCATGGGTGTGCAGGCTGGAACGGTGAAATGGCCGAGCGCATCCGCGCGTTCGACTGGAGCGTGACTGAGCTCGGGCCCATGCACGCCTGGCCCAGAAGCTTGTGCAGCGCGGTGCAGTTGATGCTCGCGTCGCCACTGCCGATGGTGATGCTGTGGGGCCGGCCGGGTTACATGATCTATAACGATGCGTACTCGAAATTTGCCGGTGGCCGCCATCCTTACCTGTTGGGTTCCCCGGTGGAACTGGGCTGGCCGGAAGTCGCCGAATTCAATCGGCATGTGGTCGACACTTGCCTGGCCGGCGGCACGCTGTCCTATCGCAACAAAGAGCTTGTGCTTTTGAGGGACGGCATACCCGAAGACGTCTGGCTGGATCTCTATTACAGTCCGGTGGCGGATGACGACGGGAAACCGGCCGGGGTCATGGCGATGGTGGTCGAGACCACTGAACATGTGATTTCCGAGCGCCGTCGTCAGGCCGCCGAGGACGCCTATCACGCCGACAACGAGCGGGTGCGCCTGGCACTCAATGCCGGGGCTCTGCTCGGCTCGTTCGTTTGGGACATCAAGGACAATGTGCTCTCCGGCGATGAGCGTTTCGCCCGTACTTTTTCCTACCCGCCCGACCAGAACCTGGCCGACCTGCCAATGGACATCGCGCAGGCACGGATCCATCCCGATGACCGCATCTGGATGCAGGAGCAGATCAATCAAGCAATGAAAACCGGCGAACCCTTCAATGCCGAATGTCGGGTCCTGCGCCCTGATGGCAGTTACCTGTGGGTACTGGCGAGTGGAGGCTGCGAGTTCAACGAGCAGGGCGAACCGTTCCGTTTTCCCGGGGTGTTGATCGATATCCACGAACGCAAGATCGCCGACGAATCCCTGCTCAAGTTCACCCGTAATCTGGAGCAACGCGTTGCCGACGAAGTCGAAGCGCGACTGGCTGCCGAAGAACAACTGCGTCAATCGCAGAAGCTCGAAGCCATCGGCGGCCTCACCGGCGGCGTGGCCCATGACTTCAACAACCTGTTGCAGGTGATCGCCGGCAATCTGCACTTGCTGGCGCGGCATGAACCGGACAATGCCAATGTGCAGCGCCGGGTCAGCGCTTCGATTGCCGCGGTCGAACGTGGCGCCAAACTGTCTTCGCAATTGCTCGCATTCGCCCGTCGTCAGCCCTTGTCACCAGCGGTCTGTGATCTGCGCCAGGTCTTCGATGGGCTCGGGGAATTGTTGCAGCGGGCGCTGGGGGAAACCATCCAGATCAACGTCAGCGCGGCCGAAGCCCTTTGGCACATCTACGTGGACCGCAATCAACTGGAAAACGCCATCCTCAATCTGGCGATCAATGCCCGCGACGCCATGAAGGGCGAGGGGACCATTGACCTGAGCGCCGAGAACATTGTCCTTGATCGCAAGTTTTGTGCAGGCAAGGGCATCGTCGCCGGCGACTATGTCTGCGTGGCGGTGGCTGACAAAGGTATCGGCATGTCCCCGCAAGTACTCGCACAGGCTTTCGAGCCGTTTTTTACCACCAAGGCCGATGGCCAGGGCACGGGGCTGGGCCTGAGCATGGTGTTCGGTTTCGTCAAGCAGAGTGGCGGGCATATCGAGATTTCCAGCGTGATCGGGCACGGCACGCGGGTGCAGCTGTATTTCCCTCGCAGCTTGCGCCCGATGCTCAACGAAACGGTACGGCATGACCCACAACAGCGAGGCGGACACGAAACCATTCTGGTGGTCGAGGACAACGAGGCGGTGCGCAGCTCAGCGGTGGAGTTGCTGAGTGAAGAAGGTTATCGAGTACTGACGGCGGCCAATGGCGACGTGGCGATGCAGATGTTGCTGGAGGGCGCGGTGGTGGACCTGATTTTCACTGACGTGGTCATGCCCGGCCTGATCAAAAGCGCGGACCTGGCCGCCTGGGCCAAAGTGCAGACGCCGCCGGTGGCCGTGCTGTTCACCTCGGGTCACACCCGTGACATTATTTCGCGCAATCACCAGCTCAGTCCTGATACGCATTTGCTGAGCAAACCCTATGGTCCCCAGGCGCTGACCCGAATGGTGCGCACCGTCCTCAATGGCTAAACAGGTTCAATGTTGATCGTTCCCACGCTCCGCGTGGGAATGCCTCTAGGGACGCTCCGCGTTCCAGCTCTCGAAAGGGACGCGGAGCGTCCCGGGCTGCATTCCCACGCGGAGCGTGGGAATGATCAGGTACAGGTGAACCGCATTTTTTTGAACCTTCCAATCAAGGCCGCTCATGACATCCAAGCGCACTTCCAATCCCCCCTCCGGCATGGTCAGAGTGCGTGGCGCCCGGGAACACAATCTGAAAAACGTCGATGTCGACATTCCCCGGGATGCCCTGGTGGTGTTCACTGGCGTGTCCGGTTCGGGGAAATCGTCGTTGGCGTTCTCGACCCTCTACGCCGAAGCGCAACGTCGCTATTTCGAATCCGTGGCGCCTTATGCGCGGCGCCTGATCGATCAGGTCGGCGTGCCGGACGTCGACTCCATTGAAGGCTTGCCGCCGGCGGTGGCGCTGCAGCAACAACGGGGTACGCCGAGCACGCGCTCTTCGGTGGGCAGCGTGACGACGTTGTCGAGCCTGATCCGCATGCTGTACTCCCGGGCCGGCAGTTACCCGCCGGGGCAACCGATGCTGTATGCGGAAGATTTTTCGCCCAACACGCCACAGGGCGCGTGCCCCGAGTGTCATGGGTTGGGGCGGGTGTATGAAGTCACCGAAGCGTTGATGGTGCCGGACCCGAGCCTGACCATTCGCCAGCGCGCGGTGGCCTCCTGGCCCACGGCCTGGCAGGGACAGAACCTGCGCGACATCCTGGTGACGATGGGTTACGACGTTGATAAACCCTGGCGCGATTTGCCGAAAAAACTGCGCGACTGGATTCTCTTCACTGAAGAAACCCCCACGGTGCCGGTGTATGCCGGACTCACCCCCGAAGAAACCAGAGTCGCGCTCAAACGCAACATGGAACCGAGTTACCAGGGCACGTTCACCGGCGCCCGGCGCTACATCCTGCACACCTTCAGCCATTCCCAAAGCGCGTTGATGAAGAAGCGCGTCGCGCAATTCATGCTCGGCAGCCCGTGCCCGTTGTGCGATGGCAAACGGCTCAAGCGCGAGGCGCTGTCGGTGACCTTTGCCGGTTACGACATCGGCGAACTGTCGCAGATGCCATTGCTGCAAGTGGCCGAAGTCTTGAAACCAGTGGCCGCTCACAGCTACCTCGAACAGGCCGAGGCAGTGGGCGAAGTGCTGACGCACGACCAGACCCGCGAAGCCCGCGAGCAACGAGTGGCCCACGGCGCCAGTGGTCACGCCAACGCGCCGGATGTACGCCACACACCGAACCTGTCGGTGGAGAAACGCCTGGCCGCGCAGCGGATCGCTCAGGACTTGCTGGAACGGGTCAGCACGTTGACCGATCTGGGGCTTGGTTACCTGGCGCTGGACCGCAGCACGCCGACGCTGTCGTCCGGTGAATTGCAGCGCCTGCGCCTGGCGACGCAATTGGGTTCGCAGTTATTCGGCGTGATCTACGTGCTGGATGAACCGTCAGCCGGATTGCACCCGGCGGATGGCGAAGCCTTGTTCGAAGCCTTGCAACGCTTGAAAGCCGCCGGCAACACTTTGTTTGTGGTCGAGCATGATCTGGAAACCATGCGCCGCGCCGATTGGTTGATCGACGTCGGCCCGGCGGCTGGCGAGCATGGCGGCCAAGTCCTGTACAGCGGACCGCCGCCAGGGCTGGCCGGGATAACGAATTCCCAGACCCGCGCCTACCTGTTCGCCGAGCAGGTCCCCGCATCACGTGTCAGCCGCAAACCGACCGATTGGTTGCGACTCGAAGGCATCACCCGCAACAACCTGAACAACCTCAGCGCCGAGTTTCCACTGGGCTGTTTCACCTCGGTGACCGGTGTCTCCGGTTCCGGCAAATCGAGCCTGGTCAGTCAGGCGTTGCTGGAACTGGTGGGCGCGCATCTGGGGCGTGCGGCAAGTGACAGCGAGCCGCAAGAGTTGAGCCTTGAGGACGACGCACCGCTAGTCAGCGGCGGACAGGTCACGGCGGGGCTGGAATCGATCAAGCGCCTGGTGCAAGTCGATCAGAAACCCATCGGCCGCACACCGCGCTCGAACCTGGCGACCTACACCGGGCTCTTCGACAACGTGCGCAAACTGTACGCCGCCACGCCTCAAGCCCAGGCCGAGGGTTACGACGCGGGCCAGTTTTCCTTTAACGTCGCCAAGGGGCGATGCCCCACGTGCGAAGGTGAAGGCTTTGTCAGCGTCGAGTTGCTGTTCATGCCCAGCGTCTATGCCCCGTGTTCGACCTGCCACGGCGCGCGCTACAACCCCGAGACGCTGGCAATCATCTGGCAAGGGTTGAACATCGCCCAGGTGTTGCAACTGACGGTGGACGAGGCGGTCACGGTGTTTGCCGAGCAACCGGGTATTCGCCGGTCGCTGGAGGTGCTGCGCGATATCGGCCTGGGTTACCTGCGCCTCGGTCAGCCGGCGACCGAGTTGTCGGGCGGTGAAGCCCAGCGGATCAAACTGGCCACCGAACTGCAACGCAACCAGCGCGGGGCAACCTTGTATGTGCTCGACGAGCCCACCACCGGTTTGCACCCACGGGATGTCGATCGCTTGCTCGAACAGTTGAATACGCTGGTGACGGCGGGGCATACGGTGATCGTCGTCGAACATGAGATGCGCGTGGTGGCGCAGAGCGACTGGGTGATCGACATCGGCCCCGGTGCGGGGGATCAGGGCGGAAAGATTGTTGTGGCAGGCACGCCGCAGAAGGTAGCCAAGAGTAAAAAGAGCCGGACGGCGCCCTTTTTGGCCAGAATCCTTTGATCGTTCCCGCGCGGGACGATCGGTTCACATACCGTCCCGCTTGCGCCGGATTTTGTCCAGCCGTTCACTCGAGCATAGGCGATTCATTCGATGGAACGTTGTTTGCGCAGCGGCTTCGAATCTTCAAGGCCCGACTGTTTCAGCCGCGCATGTGCAGTGATGAACGAGGTACTTATGAACGATGACAGTGATCTTGAGGAAAACGCAAAAACCCCCGAACCGGAAAGCGCAGACAAAGCGGTCGACCAGAAGCAACGCCACACCGATAACGACAACGAGTTCAGCCCGGGTTTCAAGCCGAATCCCGACCGGCCCAAACCCGGGGATGACACCGATGCCGATATCGATACTGATGGTGGTTAGTCAGGAACTGAAAAGGCCGCATCAAACGATGCGGCCTTTTCGTGGGAGGGTTATTTGTCTGGATGAGCAGCCTGGAGCTTTTTCGCCATTTGCAGATGTTTCTCCAGCGCCGGCAGCATTTTCTGCGCGAACCCTTTCAGATCAGTGGCGCCTTTGGTTTTGTCGTCCGTTACGGTGTTGGCTTCTTTCTTGAACAGCTCAATGGTGTCTTCATGGGCTTTCACCTGATTGTTGGCGTAGGCCGCGTCGAAAGATTCATCGCGCAAGTCGAGGATTTTCTCTTTCGCCTGTTTGACTATCGTCGTGCTGTCCGGTACCTCGATGTCGTGCTTTTTCGCCAGCGCCGCCAGTTCATCGTTGGCCTTGGAATGGTCGGTGATCATCATGTTGGCGAATGCCTTGATGTCCGCCGATGAGCTTTTTTCCAGGGCCAATCGGCTCGTTTCGACTTCCGCGATACCACCCGCGGCCGCCTTGTCGACGAAGTCATTGGAAGTGGCAGCGAAAGCCGTGCCCATGCTGGTGCTCAAGGCAACGGCCAACGTGAGGTGGCGCAGGGTAAATCCGTCCATTGGTTATTCTCCACACAGGTTTTCATGGGCGATCGATTGATCGTTAACCTGTGGATGCCGACGAGCGGGCAAAGGTTTTATTGCATTTACGGCAGGGCGACGAACGGGCACCGCTGGTCTGATAGGCGGTCGACAGGAGGGGCTAACCGAGGCCATTCTGATAGTTGGTGAACGCCATTGATCGCGTTTGCCTCCGATCAACAAACGGAGGTGTTCCATGCCGGTGATACACAGCCTTACTGAGGATCTCAATCTTTCAAAGGAAGAAATCCAGCAAAAACGCACCAAGGATCCGTTACTGGATTCACTGATCAACAAGTATTTGCAGGCGGATGCTGAGGTCGTAAAGGCCGAAACCGCCAAATCGGATGCGCCCAGCGATGACGCATTGAAGAAACTCAAGGAGAAGCGCGTGCAGGTTAAGCAAAAGATCGTTGATCGGCTCCAGACGCCGTCCTGACGCGTTCTGTCTGGTCACCGACGATCGGTGACTGAAAAATTGGAACGGCGATAAATACCGGCACCTCGAATGTTCAGGGTCCGAATCTACGGCTCCATGCGAGGTGCCCCATGAATCCAGGATTCGCCAGCTGCTACATTATTGAGCTTACTTTTGTAACGCCGTACTGAGTGGCAATCGCGCCATGTGTCTGGCCTTCAACGACCCGAAATACAACCAGTCTCCATACTCGCGAACGGTGGTGATCGGCGAATAGTTGTCGCGGCTACCGTCCTGCAAGTTGGCGATCACTTTGCCGTCCAGATCCAGGCCCAGGGCGAAGGCGCGTTTCTCCACCGGCTTAGGCAGGAAAGTCATGGCCCGCACAATCATCTTGCGCACGAATGGATGCGGCGCGGTGGCATCGAGTAAGGCATTGCGCGGCGCATAGAGCGCCACCCAGAAGCGGTCGCGACCATTGAAAGCGAGGTTGTCCGGCAACCCTGGCAGGTTGTCGATGAACAGGTCCCGGGTGCCGGCTTTTGGCCCGCTCAACCAGTAGCGACTGATGCGATAGGCGCCTGTTTCGTTGACCAACACAAAGGCATCGTCCGGGCCCAGGGTCACGCCGTTGGCGAATTCCAGCTTATCCAGCAAAACCGCGGTCTTGCCGCTCTGGAAGTCATAACGCAGCAAGCGGCCATCGCCGCCGTGCTCGATGATCGCGTCGCCGTCACTGCCGTAGCCAAAGCGTCTGGAGGCATCGCTGAAATAGGCGTAGTGCCCGGACTTGTCGATTACCACGTCGTCGGTGAAACCGAAGGGCACGCCGTTGGCCGTGGTGGTCAATGGAATCAAGCGGCCCTGGACATCCAGAGACAGCAAGCCCTTGACTCCGTCGGCAATCACCAGCATCCCGTTGGGATGACGGGCCAGCCCCAAGGGTCTGCCGCCCGTATCGGCCAGGACCTTGGTGACCTTGCCGTCGAGGCTGGTATGGATCAATCGGCCGTCATGCAAACCCGTGATGAGCGCGTCTTCCTCCAGCAGCAACGCTTCCGGGCCGTCGATATCAGCGGCGCCAACGCGCTCCACACCTTTGAGGCGCTGATTGTCGGCATAGATGCCGCTGGTGAGGGAGGGCGCCGGTGACGGTGTCCAGGCCACCGGTTGTACCTTGGTCGGCATCAGTAGCAAAAAGGCGCCGATGGCAATGATCAGCAGCAATACCACATGGCGAAACCTGGCGGTTCGACTCACGCGCTGACTCCTGCCGGGGCTAGCTGTTTTTGCGCCATCTCGCGCAATGTCAGCATCGACGCTGCCGATTCACGATCGATGCGGCGCTTGAGCAGCAGTCGATTGGCAATGCGCATCGCCAGGCTTCTGAACTGATACTCCAGGGTGCGGACAAAGCGTGTGCTATCGCCCCGGGCCTCGCATTCGTAAGTCACTACCAAAGACAACCCGTGATCGTCATGGGCCCAGGCACTCCAGCGGCGTCCTGGCAGGTATTCGTTAACCTCCCAGTGCAGGTGTCCCTCACGCCCGCCGGCCTTGATGTCTTCCTCGAATCGCCCTCCGGCATGCAGCGGACCGCCCTGGCCATTGACCTTCAGAGACGAGGGATGCCACTCCGGCCAGCGGGTCACAGTGCAGGCATAGGCGAGCACGTCAATCGGGTCTCCAGCAATGTCGATGTGATGCTGCATGCAGGTCATGGGCGTTCTCGTCGAGTGCAGGTCAGTCGGCTCCGGTTCCCAATAGAGGGTGCCGAACAGGTAGTCCATCAGCGGCAAAACGATATTGAAATTGCGCTCCTGCATCAGCTCACGACGGTGATGCAGTTCGTGCAGGCGGCGCATCTGGCAGATCCACGGCAACCGTGTGAGGAGATTTTCCGGCGGCAGGTGCTCGCAGGCATGGAACACTTCGTAGGCCAGGTAGCCGAGGACCAGGCAGCCGCCGATCAACCCGGCGACGTTGGCATCGAACTGCTTGAACAGCCACCAGACGGGCAGGGTGATGACGAGCGTGTGCAACACGATCAGCCAGGCGGGAAACAGAATCACCCGCCAGTCTCGCGCCGTTTCGTAGGTCATGTGGCCAGGGGCGAAAAAGCTGTGATGGTCGCCGGCATGGCGGGCATAGAACATTCGCGCGAAGTTCTTTTTGTGATGTCCCAAGTGCCGATGGACCATGTACACGCCGAAGTTGAAAAACAACAACGTCAACGGCACCGCCAGCCATTGAAGTGGCTGAACCTGGTGCACCGTGCTCCAGAATCCGCGGATGGCCAGCAAGCCGAACAGCAGCACAAAAGTGCCGTGCAGCCATGGGTTGTAGAGTGGATGAATTGCAGCGCGGTAGCGGGCGCGGAATGCTTCGGTGGTCTGCCTCACTGCAATCACCTGTCGTTATTGTTATCTCCAGCAGCGTAGCCGATCCCGGCGTTTTGGCTGGCGCAACCTTGAGGACTTAACCGCCATGCTTCGGTGCAAACCGGATTCAGGTCAGCGGGTTCCAGCGTTGCGACCAGTCATCGTCGGATTTGATCACTTCGCGAAGCAGGTCGAAGGCTTGTTGCAGGGTCGCCGAGTCGCGGTCGCGGGAGTAAACCAGATAGGTCGGGTAGCTGAATTCGGGGGCTTTGGGCACTTGCTCCAGCACACCGCTTTGCAGATAACTCTGGACCACCCGGGTGCGGAAGTAGCCGCTGCCGCCGTTTTCCAGGATGTACTGCAAGCCCAGTGGGCCAAGGTTGAAGCTCAACGCGGCCTTGGCTTTTTCCGGCAGGGCCGCATCGTGTTGACGGCGGAAGTCCGGGCCCCAGTCGATGTACACGTAGGGATCAGGTCTTGCGGCCAGGCGGATGAGGACCAGTTTTTCTTCCAGTACCTGTTCGACTTGCAAGCGTGGCCAATACTCGGGCTGGTAAACCAGCGCCGCATCCAGAACCCCCAGTTCCAGCTGTCGCAGCAGATTTTCACCGTCACGGATTTCCATGCGCAGGGCATGGCTGGGGATCTTCTCGCGCAGCGCTCCGGCCCAACTGAGCATCAGCGGATTGCACAGGCTGACCTCGCCACCGATGTGCAACACGTCGCGATAACCTTCGGGTAACGGCAAGTCCCGGCGCGCCGCTTCCCAGGTTTCGACCAGTTGATTGGCGTAGACCACGAAGGCTTCACCGTTCGGCGTCAGGCGCGCACCGGCTCGGTTGCGCACGAACAGGGTGCTCCCAAGTTGGCTTTCGAGTTTTTGCACGCGCGCGGTGATCGCGGTCTGGGTGACGTGGAGTTTTTCGGCGGCTGCGGCAAGGCTGCCGTGGCGGACGATTTCCAGAAAGGTGCGGGCGAGATCGATATCCATGGGGCGGCCGGAGGGGGAGGTGCGCCATTGTAAGAGCACCGCTCAGCTGTGGCGAGGGAGCTTGCTCCCGCTGGGGCGCGAAGCGGCCCCAAAACCTGTTGCCACGATTCTCCAGATACGCTCCCGGTCGGATGGTTTACGGCTGCTGCGCATCCGAACGGGAGCAAGCTCCCTCGCCACAGTTTCCCCTTTCACTTGGCTATTCGTTCAAAACGCAAAACACGAACAACCAAACGCGCCCCAGAAACCGGCGAAATCGCTGACGGGCGCCGACGACAGCCGCGCCCGTTCATGGCGATGGGCATGCACCGCGCAAGCCCCGACACATTGATGAACCTGCGCCGTCAGCGGCGCCAGGGGTTTCCAATGGCCCGGCACTTTGGCAACGGGCGACCACTCCGGTACCACCGGGATGGGAGGCGGCCCGAGTTTTTCAAACTCGACGCTGCCGTAGACAATCTTGCCGTCAACGATGGTCAGGACCGATTCGATCCATTTGACCGCTTCATCCTCGATGTGGAAATAGTCCGCCGACAGCGCAATCAGGTCCGCGAGTTGCCCGACCTTGATCTGGCCTTTTTTACCCTGCTCGGAGGAAAACCAGGCGCTGCCGTGGGTGAAGAGTTCCAGCGCGGTATCGCGGCTCAAGCCTTGCGGGTACAGCGCCAGACCACCGACGGTGCGACCGCTGATCAGCCAGTACAGCGAAGTCCAGGGGTTGTAGCTGGAAACGCGTGTGGCATCGGTGCCGGCACCGACCGGTATGCCTTCGGCGAGCATACGAGCGATGGGCGGGGTGGCTTCGGCAGCCTTGGCGCCGTAACGGTCGACGAAGTATTCGCCCTGGAAGGCCATGCGATCCTGGATCGCGATGCCGCCACCCAGGGCTTTGACCCGTTCGATGTTCTGCGGGGTGATGGTTTCGGCGTGGTCGAAGAACCACGGCAAACCGTCGAACGGAATGTCGCGATTAACCTTCTCGAACACGTCGAGCATGCGGCTGATGGACTCGTTGTACGTGGCGTGCAAACGGAACGGCCAGCGCTGCTCCACCAGATGGCGGACCACCGGTTCCAGTTCCTGTTCCATGGTTTGCGGCAGGTCGGGGCGGGGTTCGAGAAAGTCCTCGAAGTCGGCCGCCGAGAACACCAGCATTTCCCCGGCACCGTTGTGCCGTAGAAAATCATCGCCCTGACCGTAGTGGGAGGTGCTGGTCCAGTTCTTGAAATCGGTCAGTTCTTCTTTCGGCTTCTGGGTGAACAGGTTGTAGGCGATCCGCACTGTGAGCTGCTGGTCTTTGGCCAGTTGCTGGATGACTTGATAGTCGTCCGGATAATTCTGATAACCGCCGCCGGCATCGATGGCGCTGGTGACACCCAGGCGGTTGAGTTCACGCATGAACTGACGGGTCGAATTGACCTGGTATTCCAGCGGCAGTTTCGGTCCCTTGGCCAGGGTCGAGTAGAGAATCATCGCGTTGGGGCGGGCGATCAGCATGCCCGTCGGGTCACCATTGGCATCACGCTGGATTTCGCCACCCGGCGGATTTGGCGTATCGCGGGTATAGCCGACCACCTTCAGCGCGGCGCGGTTGAGCAGGGCACGGTCGTAGAGGTGCAGGACAAATACGGGGGTATCCGGCGCGGCCTTGTTCAGTTCATCAATCGTCGGCAGGCGTTTTTCGGCGAACTGGAACTCGTTCCAGCCACCGACCACCCGCACCCATTGCGGCGTGGGCGTGCGGTCGGCCTGATCCTTGAGCATGCGCAGCGCGTCGACCAGGGATGGCACGCCTTCCCAGCGCAGTTCAAGGTTGTAGTTGAGGCCACCACGGATCAGGTGCAGGTGCGAGTCGTTAAGGCCGGGAATCACCGTGCGACCGTGCAGGTCGACAATTTGTGTGCCGGGGCCTTGCAGGGCCATGGCCTGGGCGTCGCTGCCAACCACCACGAAGCGTCCGTCCTTGATCGCGACGGCACTGGCCTGAGGTTTCTTGCGATCGACGGTGTGCAGGCGTCCGTTGTACAGGATGAGGTCGGCGGGGGCGTCGGGCATGGTTTTACTCCCTGCGATTAGCGGGCTGATCCAGGCACCGACGGCGCCTGCCGTAAGGCCTTGCAGTACACGTCGGCGGTTAAATCCGTCGTGGTCGTCAGGTGGGCTCATGGGCAGTGCTCCGCGCAAAGGTTCTTGATAAAAAAGCGAGGCAAGCAGCCGATGTCTGACGCATGCGGCCAGAAGGAATATAGACGGCAAATCCACAGGTAGCCGTTTTCCAATGGCGAAAAACGACGAATCCCGCCACGAGGGGCGGGATTCATTTGCAGCCAGGCGTGCCCCCGAAGGTCGGGGGCGGCACGCTTAGGCCGGGAACAGCTCGGACAGTTTCATGGCCAGCATCATGTCGCCTTCGGCGCGCAGCTTGCCGCCCATGAAGGCTTGCATGCCGTCGGTTTCGCCGCTGACGATGCCTTCCAGGGTTTCGCCGTCCATCACCAGAGTCACCTGGGCGTCCGGGTTTTCGCCTTCCTGCAGCTCGCAGGTGCTGTCCTTGACGATCAGCGAGAAATTCTTGGTGTCGTCGATGCGGAAACCGAATACCAGGTCCAGACCGGCAGCAGCGGCTGGGTTGAACTTGGCTTTCATTGCTTGTACGGCGTCAGCTACGGAGGTCATGGTTTGATCCTTTCTTGGGTAATTAGAGCTGGGTGAATACAGCCAGGGTCACAATAGTCCGGACTCAGCGAAACGTGATGAGATCCGGGGCCTTCAACAGTTGCAGGTGCGCATGACTGTTGAAAGAAGACAGCGCCACTTCGCGACCGCGAAACTTCAGCAGGTTGAGCGAGGTGTTGACGATTTGCCAGTTCAGTTCAAACGCCTGCTTGGCGGGCATTTGCGTAATGAGATGGAGCAGGGCCGTGATAGTGCCGCCAGAGGTGAATACGGCGATTTTCTGGGTGTTATCGGCGCTTTCGAGGATTCGCTGCAGACCGGCTTGCACCCGTTCGACAAACCCCAGCCAGCTTTCCAGGCCCGGAGTGTCATAGGTGCCAGCCAGCCAGCGTTCGATGATCAGGGCGAAGATGCGCTGGAACTCGCCGCGGTTTTGCGCGGCATTGCGCAGGATGTGCAGCGCTTCGGGTTCGTCCGGTAACATTTCTGGCAGCAGTGCGCGGATCACCGCGTCGGCGTCGAACTCATTGAAAGCGGAATCGATTTCCAGGACGGGAACCGGCAGGCCTGCCGCAGCGAACTGTTCCAGCGCGCTGTTGGCCGTGTGCTGCTGGCGGCGCAGGTCGCCCGAAAGGCAGCGATCGAAGCTGATGCCCAGTTCGGCGAGGTGCTGGCCGAGGACTTCTGCCTGGCGAATACCGGTCGGCGACAGGACGTCATAGTCGTCTGCACCAAAGGAGGCCTGGCCATGTCGAATCAAGTAGATACTGCCCACGTCCGCGTCATCCCGGTACGTTGAAGGTTCGGCGAGGTTATGAGGATGACGGTAAGCTGTCAATGAAAAAACATACGCTTGTTTGAAATGCCCGATACAGGGCTGTTGCCAGAGGTTTCACGGCTGGCCGCCAGGGCGGCGCATGGGTATGCTGGAGGCATCCCGCGCGCGTTCATGCAGCGCATCGTATTAAAGGAGTCCCTGTGGAGTTTTTTGCCAACTGGGGCGCAACGAAGGTCAAACCCAAGCAGGACAAGGGCGCGACCAATCATGACCTCCTATACCAAAGCACCGACTGTTAGAACACTGTTAGAACTCGCCACGCCATGGGTCTACCGCAGGCAAGGCCGTTACACTCTCCGCATTCGCCCACTGGGCTCTAAAGCTACCTGCACGCTCTCCCTCAAGACGATCCATAGGCAAACCGCTGTGACCATCGCGAAGCACCTGCTGACCACGCTCAGAACCTTCCATCTTGATCAACCCGAAGCCACTTGGGATCAACTCCGCGAGCGCCTCAAGGAGATCGCTGAGGGTGCCTTGGCGACTGGCTCCGCGTGGGACCCTTACGACCCAGTTAGCGCCTCACCAGCTTATGGCGGCATGGGGTTGGTCTATTCAGAGATCCGTAGGGACCTCGACGAGATCGCCTGTACGGTGCCCTTGAACTCCGATCAGGCCAAGGCGGTGATGATGGGTGCAAGGATCATGACTGCCGCTGAAGAGCGAACTCATGGAAGCCTTGGAGAGATCGTTGAGATCATCGAAGAGATGAAGCACGCGAGTGACATGCTTCTTCCTGTGTCCCTATCTGTATTAGCGTCCGAAGGGGCTCCTGAAAACTCTCCAGATGCTACGCCAGTGGTGACCCATACCTTCGAGTACCTCTCAGCGCTCTACATGACCGAACGCAAAGGCGACCTTACTGGCTCGACCCTGAAGAACCTCTCGGCGTCTTGTAGGACCATCAGCGGGCTTCTTGGCGACTTGGACCTGAAGACTCACACGCGGGCTGATCTGATTGAGCTGCGAGAGCGCCTCAAGGAAGGCCGTCAAGTCTCCACCGTGAACAAGCTACTAACGCACCTCTCCACTGTCTTGGGCTGGGCTGTCGCCAATGCTTACCTTGAACGGGCATACGACAAGAAACTCCAGATCCTCAAAGGCTCTGAGAGCCAGCGTAAAGAGTTCTCCCCCGAACAAGTCGCAACCCTGATGGCCTACGCGAACGGCCTTCCTACTGACTCATGGCAACGCTGGGCATTGAGTCTTGGGGCCGTCACTGGAGCCCGTATCGGCGAGATCTTTCAGTTGACCTCTGCGGACATCACCGAAGTCCAAGGCGTTCTGGTCATGGATATAAACACCAATGACGGGAAGACCATAAAGAATAATTTCAGCATCAGGAAGGTGCCCGTGGTGTCGGCCTATGGGCTGGACTTGGAGGCCCTAAAGGTCTTCGTGAAGGCTGCCAATGGGAAGCTCTTCAACAGGTCTTCAAGTGGCTTCACGTCCATGCTCAATCAGCTCATCCGTGACGTGCTGGGCACCGAGACCAATACCGGGCTGTCCTTCCATTCGCTGAGGCATCACCTCTCAGGGTCCCTCAAGGAAGCTGAGGTGTCGCAGGGGACCGTTCAAGAGATCCTTGGGCATTCGTCGGGCAGCTTAGCGTTCGATCTTTATGGGGCGGGGCGGGGCGTGCAGGTGGGCCGGATGGCTGAGGCACTAATTGTCAGTTTGGGGTGATATCAAACGATGATGGCTTATGGCCTTGAAAAAGCCATTATTGGCCCCATCTTAGAGGTTCGCAGCGAACTCCTTGTTGCGGGCCATGATGTCTCTCCAACACGGAAGAAGTTGGCGCTTTCTAATCATCTTTGAAAGGTAGTCGTTATGGATACGTGGGAATTTTACAAGGACAAGAGCGGCGAATGGCGCTGGAATCGTACAGCTTCAAATGGCCGCATTGTTGGGGCAGCATCGCAAGGTTATGTGAATCGCACTGATTGCGTAGCCAATGCTCAGCGCAATGGTTACACCGGGGCGTAACTGACCCGTGAGGGATGGCTTGTCTTGGCATCCCTTTCATTGACTCTGGGAAACTAATACAGAGCTCCTGCATCAATCCCAAAAGACGCCACTACGGCCAACGTAAGTCCTCTTCATGGAATCTGAGGTCCACATGATGATCCCGCCGACCATTCGCAGGACTGGCTCATTCGCAGCGCCCCTACGTGAAATCTAATCGACTTGCTGGGTCCTGGCCTTGCTCCGTGAGCGTAGGAGCGTGCTTGTTCATGACTTTTTGATCCTTTCTGGTCATTTCTGAGACGGTTTATTTTGTCCTCACTATTGAGAGACACCCAACCAATCCTCAGGAGGACCCACTATGATCAGCTTCACCGCAATGCCATCCCTGACCGACCTTCAGGCCCGCTATAAGATCGACCCAGAGAGCCCCTCGGGCTTGTCCCGTACCAAAGCTACAACAGGCCGCAATGGCAAAGTTGGTCCTGTCGTGAGC
>LNAP01009020.1_pt1 | contig 37464 bp, 31 predicted proteins | sample 602601 | NCBI WGS metagenome assembly LNAP01 (sample SAMN02440304, study PRJNA202911) | soil metagenome | biome: Subtropical and temperate rainforests or woodlands; isolation source: soil samples (1 kg each in a 20% v/v slurry with milli Q water) were... ... | reverse complement strand
TGGGCCAGCATGGCGTCGGCAACCTTGACGAAGCCGGCGATGTTGGCGCCCTTGACGTAGTTGATGCGGCCATTCTCCTCGCCATAGCTGACGCAGGCGTGGTGGATGTTCTGCATGATGCTGTGCAGCTTGGCGTCCACTTCGCCGTCGGTCCACAGCAGGCGCATGGAGTTCTGGCTCATTTCCAGACCCGACACGGCCACGCCGCCGGCGTTGGAGGCCTTGCCCGGGGCGTAGAGGATGCCGGCTTCGATGAACAGGTCGACCGCCGCGAGGGTGGACGGCATGTTGGCGCCTTCGGCCACGCAGAAACAGCCGTTCTTCAGCAGGGTGCGTGCGTCGTCGGCGTCCAGTTCGTTCTGGGTGGCGCACGGCAGGGCGATGTCGCACGCCAGGTTCCACGGACGCTGGCCTTCCAGATACTGCAGGCCGAAGTGAGCAGCCATCTCTTCGATGCGACCGCGACGGACGTTCTTCAGGTCCATCAGGTAGTCGAACTGTTCCTTGTCCAGGCCCGCCTCGATCAGCACGGTGCCGGCAGAGTCGGACAGGGAGATGACCTTGCCGCCCAGCTCCATGACCTTCTGCGCGGCGTACTGGGCCACGTTGCCCGAGCCGGAGATTGCCACGCGCTTGCCGTCGAAGCCCTCGTGGCGGGTCTTGAGCATTTCCTGGGCGAAGTACACGCAGCCGTAGCCGGTCGCTTCCGGACGGATCAGGCTGCCGCCGTAGCTCATGCCCTTGCCGGTCAGCACCGAGGTGAACTCGTTGGCCAGGCGCTTGTACTGACCGAACAGGAAGCCGATTTCACGACCACCGACGCCAATGTCACCGGCCGGTACGTCGAGGTTGGCGCCGACATGACGGTACAGCTCGGTCATGAACGACTGGCAGAAGCGCATCACTTCGTTGTCGCTCTTGCCCTTCGGATCGAAGTCGGAACCGCCCTTGCCGCCGCCCATGGGCAGGGAGGTCAGCGAGTTCTTGAACACCTGCTCGAAGGCGAGGAACTTCAGCACGCCCAGGTTGACCGACGGGTGGAAGCGCAGGCCGCCCTTGTACGGGCCGATGGCGCTGCTCATCTGCACGCGGTAGCCACGGTTGACGCGGACCACGCCCTGATCGTCGACCCACGGTACGCGGAACAGGATGGCGCGTTCCGGCTCGACCATGCGCTCGAGGATGGCGGCCTTCATGTAGCGCGGCTCGCTTTGCAGGAAGGGCCACAGGCTGCGGACCACCTCTTCCACGGCTTGGTGAAATTCGGGCTGGTTGGGGTCGCGCTGCTTGAGCTGCGTCAGGAAGGCGTCAAGAGACTGGGACATGGAGAGGCCTCGGAAGTTGGCTACGAATAAATCTGGCCGTGTTCGGCAGGGGGTGAAATTTAGCAGGGCATGCGCGCCTCTTCATAGTGCAAAATGACGCCTTTATGAATCTTTTTGGTGCCTTTTTGTAAGTGCTGGCCAGAATGATGTTTTTTTAGGCTAATTTCGTCTGTTGAGTGCACTGTTTTGGTTATATATGCGCGCTTTGTTGTCTTATCTTGGTGCGTACCGGTTTTTCGACCTCCTGCCCACAGGCGGGCGAATTTTTCCTGGATCAAGGCGGGGCCTTCGCCGTCGGTGGTGCCGAGCGAATTCGTCTGCCAGAGCGTGCCGGAAGCCCCGGACGGCAGTGCCGACTGGGGGATGTCAGTCGATGCCGAGCTTTTTCAGCCGGTAGCGCATGGAGCGGAATGACAGGCCGAGCCGCTGGGCGGCGGCGGTGCGATTCCAGCGGGTTTCCTCGAGGGCCTGCATGATCGCCTGCCGCTCGATGTTCTCGAGGAAGTCCTCGAGGTCGTCGATCTGCGCCAGGTTGCCGCTGGCGCCGTCACCGCCGCCCTGCGCCGGTGCATCGCCGAGGCGCAGGTCGCCGGCCTCGATCTGGTCGTCCTCGCACAGGGTGTAGGCGCGCTCGAGCATGTTTTCCAGCTCGCGCACGTTGCCGGGGAAGCGGTAGCTCTTCAGCTTTTCCAGCGCCTCGCTGCTCAGGCGTGCCGGCGGCATGCCGCAGTCGACGGCCAGGCGCTGCAACGCGCGCTCGGCGAGGAGGGCGATGTCTTCGCGGCGTTCGCGCAGCGGCGGTACGTTCAGTTCGATGACGTTGAGGCGGTAGTAGAGGTCCTGGCGGAAACGCCCGGCGGTTACTTCGCTGGCCAGATCCTTGTGGGTGGCGCTGAGGATGCGCACGTCGACGGCGAGCTCCTGCTGGCCGCCGACCGCGCGCACGGCCTTCTCCTGGATGGCGCGCAGCAGCTTGACCTGCATGGGGAGCGGCAGGTCGGCCACCTCGTCGAGGAACAGCGTGCCGCCGTCGGCGGCCTTGAACAGTCCTGGCTTGTCTTCTACCGCGCCGGTGAAGCTGCCTTTCTTGTGGCCGAAGAACTCGCTTTCCATCAGCTCGGAAGGGATGGCGCCGCAGTTGACCGGCACGAACGGCTGCTCGGTGCGCGGGCCGAGCTCGTGGATCAGCCGTGCGACCAGCTCCTTGCCACTGCCCGATTCGCCGCTGATGTACACCGGTGCCTGGCTGCGCGACAGCTTGGCGATCTGCTTGCGCAGGGCGCGCATCGGCGGCGAGTCGCCGAGCAGGCGGCTGTCCACCGAGCCATCGCTTTCGTCCTGGGGGCTGCGCAGGCGCAGGGCGGTGGCGACCAGCTCGCGCAGGCGGGCAAGGTCCACCGGTTTGGTGAGGAAGTCGAAGGCGCCGGCCTTGAGGGCACTGATCGCGGTGTCCAGGCTGCTGTAGGCCGTGATCATCGCCACCGGGGTCTGCGGATAGCGCTGCTGGATCAGTTGCACCAGTTCCAGACCGGTACCGTCGGGCAGGCGCATGTCGGTCAGGCACAGGTCGAACGGTTCGCGCGCCAGCCACTCGCGGGCTTCCTTGACGTTGCGCGCGCAGCGGGTGTCCAGCTTCATGCGGCCGAGGGTGATTTCCAGCAGCTCGCGGATATCGGGTTCGTCGTCGACGATCAGGGCTCGTTGCGCCATGGTCAGCTCGTGGTCTTCGGATGGGCGAAGGTGATGCGAAAGCAGGCGCCGCTGCCTTCGCGAGGCGCGTAGTCCAGGCGGGCACGGTTGCTTTCACACAACTCGCGGGAGATGTACAGGCCGAGGCCGGTGCCCTTGTTTTCGGTGGTGAAGAACGGCTCGAACAGGTTGCCCTGCTGGTCGGCGGGAACGCCGTCGCCGTCGTCGCGGATTTCCAGCACCGGCAGCTGCGTGTCGCTGTCGCGGAACAGGTTCAGCCAGACCTGGCCCTGGCCGTGCTTGCGGGCGCTGTAGCGCAGGCCGTTCTGCACCAGGTTGGTCAGCACCTGGGTCAGCTGCTGGGGGTCGATGCGGGTCTGGATCGAGCCGGCTTCGGTCTGCAGGTGGATCGTCGAGTCACCGCGCTGGGTTTCGCGCAGCTCGCCGGCAAAGCGGTGCAGCCAGTAGCGCAGGTCGAGCAGCTGCGGTTCGGCCTGGCGCCGCCGCGACAGCTGCAGGATGTTTTCCACCACCAGATTCATCCGTCGCGAATGGTCGAGAATGATCTGGGTCAGGCGGCGGTCCGGTGCGCTCAGGTCCTCGGCCTCCTGCAGCAGTTGGGCGGCGTGGCTGATGGCGCCCAGCGGGTTGCGGATCTCGTGGGCGATGCCGGCGGTCAGGCGGCCCAGGGAGGCCAGCTTGAGCTGCTGTGCCTGTTGGGCGAGTTTCGAGACGTCCTCGAGAAAGATCAGGACATCGCGCTCGCCCTTGCGCCGCAGAGGGACGAAGCTGGGCTGCAGCACCGGCCCTTCGGCGAAGGCCTGCAGGGTTGGCGGGCGCAGCGCCGGGTTTTCCTGCCATTGCTGCAGGCGCTCGAGCAGCGCTGGACAGCATTGTTCGAGCTGCTGGTTTTCCAGTGGGTACTGGCCGAGCAGGGACTGACTGCTGGCGTTGGCCAGCAACACGCGATGCTGCGGGTCGAGGGCCAGGATGCCGGTGCGCATGCGTTGCAGGATCAGCGCGTTGAGGACCTGCAGGTCGGCCACGTCGGCGGCGTGCCGGCGGGCCAGGGTTTCGCTCTGCTGCAGGCGCCGGCTCAGCGCCTGGATGATCAGCGCGGCAACGAAGCACAGCGCGCCGAGAGCCCCGGCCTGGACGTAGTAGCCGGCGGCTGCCGGCCGGCTGAGGCTGATGTAGAACGTCAGGTAGATCAGCCCGCTGCTGGCCAGCGCCGCGATCAGCAGGCCCAGGCGCCCGCGCAGGATGCTGTTGGACATCGCCACCGAAATCACCAGCAGCGGCGCCAGGCCGCTGCCGAGGCCGCCGGCGGCGTAGAACAGGGTGCTGAGCAGGGTCACGTCGAACAGGGCCAGCCCGAACAGGGTCAGTGGCCGGTTGGCCTGTTGCACCAGCACGCCGAGCACCACGTTGGTGGCCAGGTAGGCCCAGCTGGCGTGGCGGAACAGGCGGGCATCGACCATGTCCAGCAGTTCACGGTGCATGTCGCTGGTGATCAGCAGGACCAGGGCCAGGCCGACGCTGAGGCGATAGAGATGGTACAGGCGCAGGATGCGCTGCCCCTGTGCGGTGCCCGGCGACCAGAAGTCAGCGCTGTTCAGGGGAATCGTCTTGTTCCAGGTGGGCACGGCTGCAATACCAGCGGTTGTCGTGGGCGAGAGCTTCGTTCTGCGGCACATGCACGCCGCAGTGGGCGCAGCGCACCATCGGCTGGGTCTTGGGCGCGGCGGGGGGGCGGGTGTCCCGTGGCGGCCGGACAAAGCGTCGCCATAGCCACCAGCCGATGGCGAACAGGGCGATGAGGGTCAACAGGCGAGCCATAATGCTCTCGTGCGAGGCGGGAAAGGGCGCCAGTGTAGCCAAGCCGGCGTCACGCGCCCAGCACCGTCGCCCACGACTGTGCGTTGTGTCGGCTGTGGCCGTTGCGGGAGAATGCGGCTCGTGCATCGGCGATGCTCCGGTGGCTGTCGGCAGCCGCTTCTTCCAGATGGAGAGCAGAATGAGTCAAGTCCTGCGGGTCGCGATGGCCCAGCTCAACCTTCGCGTCGGCGATATTCACGGCAACGTCGAGCGCATCATCGAGGCGGCCGGACGCGCCCGCGAACAGTGGCAGGCGGATGTGATCGTGTTTCCCGAGCTGTCGCTGTGCGGTTATCCGCCGGAGGACCTGCTGCTGCGTGACAGCATGCAGCTGCGCATCGAGGCGGCGCTCGAGCGGCTGTGTCGCGAGGTACGTGGCATCCGCCTGCTGCTCGGCTTTCCCTGGGTGGAGGGCGAGCGGCGCTACAACGCCTGTGCGCTGCTCGACGACGGCGTGCTGGTGGCCCGCTACCACAAGCAGAAGCTGCCCAATTACCAGGTGTTCGACGAGAAGCGCTACTTCGATGCCGGCGACCAGGCCTGCGTGGTGGACATCGCCGGCGTACCGGTGGCGCTGAGCATCTGCGAGGACATCTGGCATGCCGAGCCGATGGCCGCCGCGCATGCCGCCGGCGCGCGGCTGATGCTGAACCTCAATGCCTCGCCGTTCCACGTGGGCAAGCAGCTGCAGCGTGAGGAAACCCTGGCGGCGAGGGCGGGCGAGGGCGGCATGCCGATCGTCTACGTCAACCAGGTTGGCGGCCAGGACGAGCTGGTGTTCGACGGCGGCTCCTGTGTGGTGGCTGCCAGCGGCCATGTGTTGCAGCGTGCACCGGCCTATGAGGAGGGCCTGTTCCTCGCCGAGCTGCAGGTGGACGAGGAGCTGGTGCAGCCGCAGCCCGGCGCCTGCGCGGTGCTGGCCGATGAGGAGGCCAGCGTGTACGACGCGCTGGTGCTCGGCGTGCGCGACTATGTGCGCAAGAACGGCTTCAAGGGCGTGGTGCTTGGCCTGTCCGGTGGCATCGACTCGGCGCTGACCCTGGCGGTGGCGGTGGATGCGCTGGGGGCCGACAAGGTCGAGGCCGTGATGATGCCGTACCGCTACACCGCGCAGATCAGCCTGGAGGATGCCGAGGCCGAGGCGCGCACGCTGAACGTGGCCTACAGCGTGCTGCCGATCGAACCGATGGTTGAGGCCTTTCTCGGCACCCTGGCGCCGGTGTTCGCCGGCCTGGGCCGCGACACCACCGAGGAGAACCTGCAGGCCCGCTGCCGCGGCACGCTGCTGATGGCGATCTCCAACAAGAAGGGCTACCTGGTGCTGACCACCGGCAACAAGAGCGAGGTGGCGGTCGGCTACTGCACCCTGTACGGCGACATGGCCGGCGGCTTCGACGTGCTCAAGGACGTGCCCAAGACCCTGGTGTTCCGCCTGTGCGAGTACCGCAACAGCCTGGGCGGCGAGGTCATTCCGCAGCGGGTCATCGACCGTCCGCCGTCGGCCGAGCTGGCGCCCGACCAGAAGGACGAGGATTCGCTGGCGCCCTATCCGGTGCTGGACGAGATCCTCCGCCTGTACGTCGAGGAGGACCTGTCGGCCGACGCCATCATCGCCCGCGGCTTTGCCGCCGATACGGTGCGCAAGATCCTGCGTCTGGTCGATCTCAACGAGTACAAGCGCCGCCAGGCGGCGGTCGGTCCGCGCATTACCCAGCGTGGCTTCGGTCGCGACCGCCGCTATCCGATCACTTCGGGCTGGCGCCTCGGCGAGTGAGGCCGGGCGTACGTCGGCGGGCTGGGGGCAGGCAGTAATCCACCGCCCGGACGGCAGAGCACTGGCAACAGTGCTGCCGTGCTGTTGACGGACATGAAAAAGGGAGGCCGCAGCCTCCCTTTTTCGTTGCCGGTCGTGCCTCAGTCGAACAGACCGAAGGTCAGGCGATTCCACCAGGAACGCTTCGGCGCGTCGGCGTCTTCCTCGATTTCTTCGGCCTCGGTCTCTTCCGCGTTTTCCGGCTGCAGTTCCTCGGGGATGGCGTCCACGGCTTCCTGGTACTGGCGCTGCATGTCCTGGCTGGTGCGGGTCTGGCCCGGCGGCAGCGGCGCTTCGTTGTCGATCAGGCCGAGGGTGGCCTTGCTCAGCCAGGAGCGGGTATCGGCTTCTTCTTCTCGCGGCACGAACTCGCCGCTTTCCAGGGTCGGATGCTCGGGGTAGTTGAGCTTCAGGGTGGCCAGGCTGCTGGCCGACAGGTCGTCCAGGCCGAGGCGCTGGTAGGCTTCGGTCATCACCGCCAGTCCGTCGCCCACGGCCGGGGTTTCCTGGAAGTTTTCCACCACGTAGCGGCCGCGGTTGGCGGCGGCGACGTAGGCCTGGCGCTTCAGGTAGTAGTTCGCGACATGGATCTCGTAGGCGGCCAGCAGGTTGCGCAGATAGATCATGCGCGCCTTGGCGTCGGGAGCGTAGCGGCTGTTGGGGTAGCGGTTGACCAGTTGGGCGAACTCGTTGAACGAGTCGCGGGCGGCGCCCGGGTCGCGCTTGGTCATGTCCAGCGGCAGGAAGCGCGCCATCAGGCCGCGGTCCTTGTCGAAGGAGGCCAGACCTTTAAGGTAGTAGGCGTAGTCGGCGTCAGGGTGCTGCGGGTGCAGGCGAATGAACCGATCGGCGGCGGCACGGGCGGCCTCCGGCTCCTGGTTCTGGTAGTAGGCGTAGATCAGTTCGAGCTGCGCCTGCTCGGCGTAGCTGCCGAACGGGTAGCGCGACTCCAGGGCCTTGAGTGTGTCGACGGCGCTGGTGTAGCTCTTGTTGTCCAGGTGCTCCTGCGCCTGCGTGTACAGCTCGGTCTCGCTGAGATTCTCGTCGATGACCTGCTTGGACGAGCAGGCCGCGGTGAGAGCGAGGGTGGCGATCAGCAGCAGGTGTTTCACTTGCATGGCGCTTGGGTTCCCTGGGGCCGGGTGCGTGACAGGGGCCGGCCTGATATGATTGGTGCCCCAGAATCCTCTGGGGAAAATTCGCCGTATTTAACCACAAGCCTGTGGCTGAAACCAAAGCCGCACGGCCCTCCCCGATGTCCGCCATGTCCGAAATCATTCAATTGCGTGCCGAGGTGCCGTCCGAACTGGGCGGACAACGTCTTGACCAGGTCGCCGCCCAGGTCTTTCCCGATCATTCGCGCTCGCGCCTGGCTGGCTGGATCAAGGATGGCCGGCTGACCGTCGACGGTGCCGTGCTGCGTCCGCGTGACACCGTCTATGGCGGTGCCGTGCTGCAGTTGGAGGCCGAGCGCGACGCGCAGGTCGAGTACCTGGCGCAGGACATCGAGCTGAACATCGTCTACGAGGACGAGCACATCCTGGTGCTGGACAAGCCGGCCGGGCTGGTCGTGCATCCGGCTGCCGGGCATGCCGACGGCACCCTGCTCAACGCCTTGCTGCACCATGCCCCCGAGCTGGCCAGCGTGCCGCGCGGCGGCATCGTCCACCGCCTCGACAAGGACACCACCGGCCTGATGGTGGTAGCCAAGACACTCGAGGCGCACACCAATCTGGTCGCCCAGCTGCAGGCGCGCAGCGTCAGCCGCATCTACGAGGCCATCGTCCTCGGCGTGGTTACCGCCGGTGGCAAGGTTGATGCGCCCATCGGCCGCCACTCGCAGCAGCGCCAGAAAATGGCGGTGAGCTCCACCGGCAAGCCGGCGGTCAGCCACTACCGCGTGCTCGAGCGCTTCCGTGCGCATACTCATGTGCGGGTCAAGCTGGAAACCGGGCGCACCCACCAGATTCGCGTGCACATGGCCCACGTCAATTTCCCGCTGGTCGGCGATCCGGTCTACGGCGGGCGCTTCCGCATTCCGCCGGCGGCCAATCCGGTGCTGGTCCAGGCCCTGCGCGACTATCCGCGCCAGGCGCTGCATGCGCGCTTCCTCGAGCTGGACCATCCGGTCACCGGCGAGCGCATGGGCTGGGAATCGGCGCTGCCGGACGACTTCGTCGAACTGCTCAACCTGCTGCGCGGTGATCGCGAGGCGTTTATCGGATGAGTCGAAGAGCCGGCTCACGATCTCGCGAGCTAAGGTCAGGCAAGGCGAAATCGGTTGAGGACGCGGAGTTTACGAGGTGTAAATGAGCATTCCGAAACCGATTTCAACGCAGCATGGCCGACGCGCAGCAGATCGTGAACAGGCTCTGGGCCGGGGCGACCTGCTGATTCCCGATTGGCCTGCACCGGCCAACGTGCGCGCCTGCGTGACCACCCGTGCGGGCGGCGTCAGCCAGGTGCCGTTCGACAGCTTCAATCTCGGCGACCATGTCGGTGACGATCCCGTCGCCGTGGCGGAGAATCGTCGTCGCCTGCAGGCGCTGCTCGGCTGCCGGGCGGCCTGGCTCAGTCAGGTGCACGGCGTGAGCGTGGTCGAGGCCGATCCGGCACAGGTTGCCGAGGCCGATGCCGGCTGGAGTGCCACTCCCGGCGTGGCCTGCGCCATCATGACCGCCGACTGCCTGCCAGTGCTATTCTGCGACCGCGCCGGCAGTCACGTGGCAGCGGCGCATGCCGGCTGGCGCGGGCTGGCTGCCGGCGTGCTGGAGGCCAGCGTTGCGGCGCTGGATTGTCCGGCTGATCAGGTGCTGGTCTGGCTGGGTCCGGCCATTGGCCCGCAGGCCTTCGAGGTCGGCGCCGAGGTGCGTGCTGCCTTCGTCGAGCAGCATGCCGAGGCCGCCGAGGCCTTCGTGCCCAGCGTCAATGCCGGGCGGTTCATGGCCGATCTGTACCGGCTGGCGCGCATTCGCCTGGCGGCCATCGGCGTCACCGCCGTGTACGGTGGCGGGCTGTGCACCTTCAGCGACGCCGCGCGCTTCTATTCCTACCGCCGCGAACCGCGTACCGGGCGCCTGGCCAGCCTGATCTGGCTGGAGCGTTAGCGCCGTAGGAGCCAGCTTGCTGGCGATCAACGCCGACCAAGGATCGCCAGCAAGCTGGCTCCTACGGGTCTCTGTCCGCCGGCTTGACCCCGGTCAAGTTCCCGCCCCTTGAATCGCCTGTAATCGTCCTCATCTATGCTGCAACCGAATCCCTAGGCGGACTGTTGGTGTTGTCGGGTAGCGGCTGCCCGGTCCGCTGTTGCTTGCGAAGGACGAACCCATGCGTATCGACCGTTTGACCAGCAAACTGCAACTGGCGCTTTCCGACGCCCAGTCCCTGGCCGTGGGCCGCGATAACAGCGCCATCGAGCCGCTGCACCTGATGGCCGCTCTGCTCGAGCAGCAGGGCGGCTCGATCCGCCCGCTGTTGCTGCAGGTCGGCTTCGACATCGCCGCCCTGCGCCAGGCGCTGAACCAGGCTCTCGACGACCTGCCGAAGATCCAGAACCCCACCGGCGACGTGAACATGTCGCAGGATCTGGCGCGCCTGCTCAATCAGGCCGATCGCCTGGCCCAGCAGAAGGGCGACCAGTTCATCTCCAGCGAGCTGGTGCTGCTCGCTGCGGCACCAAGCTGGGCAAGCTGCTGCTGGCCCAGGGCGTGAGCAAGAAGGCGCTGGAAAATGCCATCAGCAACCTGCGCGGCGGCGAGGCGGTCAACGATCCCAATGCCGAGGAGTCGCGTCAGGCGCTCGACAAGTACACCGTCGACATGACCAAGCGCGCCGAGGAGGGCAAGCTTGACCCGGTGATCGGTCGCGACGACGAGATCCGCCGTACCATCCAGGTCCTGCAGCGGCGCACCAAGAACAACCCGGTGCTGATCGGCGAGCCGGGCGTGGGCAAGACCGCGATCGTCGAGGGCCTGGCCCAGCGCATCGTCAACGGCGAGGTGCCCGACGGCCTCAAGGACAAGCGCCTGCTGTCGCTGGACATGGGCGCGCTGATCGCCGGCGCCAAGTTCCGCGGCGAGTTCGAGGAGCGCCTCAAGGCGGTGCTCAACGAACTGGGCAAGCAGGAAGGCCGGGTCATCCTGTTCATCGACGAGCTGCACACCATGGTCGGCGCCGGCAAGGCCGAGGGCTCGATGGATGCCGGCAATATGCTCAAACCGGCGCTGGCGCGCGGCGAGCTGCACTGTGTCGGTGCCACCACCCTCGACGAGTACCGCCAGTACATCGAGAAGGACGCCGCGCTGGAGCGCCGCTTCCAGAAGGTGCTGGTCGACGAGCCGAGCGAGGAGGACACCATCGCCATCCTCCGTGGCTTGAAAGAGCGCTACGAGGTGCACCACGGGGTGACCATCACCGACGGCGCGATCATCGCCGCTGCCAGGCTCTCCCATCGCTACATCACCGACCGCCAGCTGCCGGACAAGGCCATCGACCTGATCGACGAGGCCGGCAGCCGCATCCGCATGGAAATCGACTCCAAGCCTGAGGAGCTGGACCGCCTGGATCGCCGCCTGATCCAGCTGAAGATCGAGCGCGAGGCGCTGAAGAAGGAAACCGACGAGGCGACCAAGAAGCGCCTGGCCAAGCTGGAAGAGGACATCGCCAAGCTGGAGCGCGAGTACGCCGACCTCGAGGAGATCTGGAAATCGGAGAAGGCCGAAGTGCAGGGCTCGGCGCAGATCCAGCAGCAGCTGGAGCAGGCCAGGGCCGACATGGAGGCGGCGCGCCGCCGCGCCGACCTGCAGCGCATGGCCGAGCTGCAGTACGGCACCATCCCCGAGCTGGAGCGCAAGCTGGCCACGGTCGACGAGCGCGAACCGCGCGAGCACCAGCTGCTGCGCAACCGCGTCACCGAGGAAGAAATCGCCGAGGTGGTGTCCAAGTGGACCGGCATCCCGGTGGCCAAGATGATGGAGGGCGAGCGCGACAAGCTGCTGCGCATGGAGAGCGAACTGCACAAGCGGGTGATCGGCCAGCACGAGGCGGTGGTGGCGGTGTCCAACGCGGTACGCCGTTCGCGCGCCGGGCTGGCCGATCCCAACCGGCCGAGCGGCTCCTTCCTGTTCCTCGGCCCGACCGGCGTGGGCAAGACCGAGCTATGCAAGGCGCTGGCCGAGTTCCTCTTCGATACTGAGGAGGCCATGGTGCGCATCGACATGTCCGAGTTCATGGAGAAGCACTCGGTGTCCCGCCTGATCGGCGCCCCGCCGGGCTACGTCGGCTACGAGGAGGGCGGTTACCTGACCGAGGCGGTGCGCCGCAAGCCCTACTCGGTGATCCTCATGGACGAGGTGGAGAAGGCCCATCCGGATGTGTTCAACGTGCTGCTGCAGGTGCTCGAGGACGGCCGCCTGACCGACAGTCAGGGCCGCACCGTGGACTTCAAGAACACCGTGGTGGTGATGACCTCCAACCTCGGCTCGGCGCAGATCCAGGAGCTGGTCGGCGATCCGGAAGCGCAGCGCGCGGCGGTGATGGATGCGGTGAGCCACCACTTCCGTCCGGAATTCATCAACCGCATCGACGAGGTGGTGGTGTTCGACCCGCTCGGCAAGGAGCAGATCGGCGGCATCGCCGAGATCCAGCTCGGTCGCCTGCGTTCGCGCCTGGCCGAGCGCGAGCTGAGCCTGGAGCTGACCCCGGAGGCGCTGGAGAAACTGGTCGCCGTCGGCTACGACCCGGTGTACGGCGCGCGCCCGCTCAAGCGCGCGATCCAGCGCTGGATCGAGAACCCGCTGGCGCAGCAGATCCTCGCCGGCGAGTTCGCGCCGGGGGCGACTATCCATGCCAAGGTCGAGGGCGAGGAGATCGTGTTCGCCTGACCGCGAACACAGCTTGGCGCCCCTCGGGCGCCAAGCTGTGGCGATGGAGGTGGGTCGCTCCGGCGCGTCAAGGTGTGGATGCAAGCAATAAGGGCACGAGGCTTTGGGGCGTCGTGCCCTTGTTGTTTGTGGGGGCGGCAGGTCGACGGGGTCAGCTATCGGCCGGTAATGCTTTGCCGTCTTCCATCCGTTGCAGGACCCGATAGATCGCCTGCAGGGCGCGCTCCATCAGCGGCGTATCTGTCGGTTCGCCGAGCAGGCGCACGCTGCCGTCCTGCAACGCCTGGGCCAGGTGGGCGGCGGGCCAGCTGCGGCTGTGTTCGCCGCTGGGGTCGATGAACAGGTAGTGTCGGGTCGCCGGGCTGAACCAGGACAGGCGCAGGCGGCGCTGCTGGCCGTCCTCATGGAAGCCAAACAGAGTGCCGAACGGCAGTGACTGCAGCTGTTGCAGGCGAGCCTCCAGTTCCTTCGGCAGGTCTCCGGGCGCGGTGACGTGGGCGGACAGGTCGGCTTCCGGCTGTCCCTGCAGCATGGCGCCAAGCGGGCTGTCCGGCAGCTGCGCGCTCAGGCGGGCGGCCAGCTCCGGCTGCTGTGCCTGCACCGCATGCTGGCAGGTGACCACATCCTGCAGCAGGCGGCGGATGCGGTCTTCGGGCAGGCTGCCCAGTTGCTGCAGGCCTGTGCGCAGTTGCTCCAGCAGCTCCAGGCGTTCGCGCTGCAGGCGCTCGCGGCCGCTGTGGTCCAGTGGTGTACAGCTCCAGGCCAGTTGATCGGCGACCAGGCAGGCGCGTCGCCATTCATCGCTCTGCTCGCCCTGGCGCAGATGAGTCAGGGTCAGTACGTCGCGCCAGCCGCTCTCCAGCAGCTCGTGAATCAGGCGTGGCAGCGTCCGGCCGATCAGTACCCGACGGATCTGCTCGCCGGCCTGCTGTCGGGCGGCCTGCAAGCGGTCGTGGCCGCGCGCGGCATCCAGGGTGCGCCGCTCGCGTAGCTCTATGCGCTGCTGCAGGCGACGCAGGTACGCCTCGAACTCCTGCAGCAGGCTGGGGAACAGGGCGGAGTCGCCGCTGAAGTCCTGAATGATGCGCTCGACGATCAGCTGCATCTTGGTCTGCAGACCGGAGGTATCGCTGTCTTCCGCAAAGCGCGCGCCGGCCTTGGCCATGCAGTCCAGCAGTTGGCGGGCAGGATGATCGCCGTGGGTGAACAGTCGGCGATCGCGCAGGGCGAGCTTCAGGTAGGGCGTGTGCAGGTGCGAAAGAACGGTCTTGCAACGGTCCGGCAGGGCCGGGTCGTCGAGGATGAAGGCGAACAGCATGCCGACTAGGTCGATGATGTCGGCATCGTCGGCTGTCAGCATCTGCTGGTCGGGCAGGGTGCAGGCGGCCTCCAGTTCGGCATGCAGTCGCGCCTTGAGCTGCTTGGCATCTTGTGGCTGCTGCAGTTTGTCGACGATGTCGCGTGCGCTGACCTGCTGCAGGCGGGTCAGTGCGGCCATCAGCTCGGTTTCGCTGTAGGTGCCCGCCGGAGCGGGTGGCGCCGCGCTTGCCGCAAACCTGGACGAGTCACCTGGACTCGCACTGGCATCGTTGCCGTTGCCGTTGCCGTTGCCGTGGCGCCGGCTTAGCAGGCGTGTGACGCCGTGGAACAGTTGTTCCGCCTCGCTGCGGGGCTCGTTCGGCCAGCTATCGCCATGGCTTCTGCGCCCTTGTGCCTCGGGCCGTGGTGGGTTGGTAGGCGGCCGTGCCGGCGCGCGTAGACGGGGCGGCTTGTCGCTGAGCTGCGGGAGGATGTTCGCATCAATCAGGCGCTGGTTGAGGGCGCTGTACAGTTGCGCGACCGAATTCATGACCTGTTGCTCGAACAGCTCGTACAGGACGCGGCGGATGCGCAGGGGCAGTGCTGCGTCGGGCAGCGCTAGGCGAAAGGCGCTGGCGATGGCTTCCGGAGCGCAGGGGGGCTTCTGCTGCAGGGCGGTCGCCGGGTCGCGGCACAGCTGTGCCAGGCGTTGGCTCAGCGCGTCCAGTTGGGGCGCACAGCGGCTCTGGCAGCGCTTGACCATGTTGCCCAGCAGCAGATTCTCCTCATGCTCCTCGTGGTCGATGAGCGACAGCTGGTTTCGGGCGGCGGGCGTCGGCGCGTTGCCGTGCAGGGGGCGGCCTTCAATATAAGCTGCGAACTCGCCCGCGAGCCGTTGGTGGAAGTGCCGAATGATGTGCGTCCGCTGCGTGCGAACCTCGCGCATGCTGTCGAAGAACAGTGCCTGCTCCAGGTTGTTGGCCGCCTTGTTGGCCAGGGAGAACAGGGCATCATCGGCCTGTTCGAAGGTGCAGCCCAGGTGCTGGTCAAGATGGTTCAGCAGCAATTGACGGCAGCTTTGCTCGATCTGGCCAAAGCGCGGCTGGATGGTGCGCCCGGCAAGAGCAGGAGGAGCGGGACGATCGGGTGGTGGCGTATGACTCATGATGGTCTGGCGGGCCAGAGCTCTGTGCTCTCAGAATGAGCGCACATATAACAAGCGTGGGGTGATCCTGCCAAGTGCCAGAAAAAACCTTTTATTCAGGGTTGACAATGCTTTGGAAGTCCGTAGAATGCCGCGCCACTGATACGGGAAATCGGCAACGCCGAAACCTGTAGAGGGTGGAAGTGTATAAGTTCCGCGATAGCTCAGTCGGTAGAGCAAATGACTGTTAATCATTGGGTCCCTGGTTCGAGTCCAGGTCGCGGAGCCAACTTCCAGACGGGGTATAGCGCAGTCCGGTAGCGCGCCTGCTTTGGGAGCAGGATGTCGGGAGTTCGAATCCCCCTGATTTGGGTCGTTAGCTCAGTGGTAGAGCAGTTGGCTTTTAACCAATTGGTCGTAGGTTCGAATCCCACACGACCCACCAAATCGCCTTCTCAGGAAGGCCTGAAAAGCTGGAAGTGCCGAAAGGCCTTCCAGCTTTTTTGTTTGTCCGTTTTTTGCCGCCGTGCGGGTCTGTTTGTCCGGGTCTTTACCGGCGCGGCTTTCATGTGGCCAGCGCGGCCAGCAGGCGGCTCAACAGGCCGAGGCCGGCTACCACACCCAGCAGCGCGAGCATCAGCAGCCACGGCCGGAACGCTCGGCGTTCGATGCGATGTTGTGGGGTGTTCAAATACTGCTCGACCCGGTGCTGGTCTTCGGGATTCAGACGGCTGCTCATGGTTCTCTCGCTCAAGAGGGGGGGCTTGCCCACATTCTAGGTCGTGCGCGGCGATCGAGCATGGCTGGGCAATGGCGACGGTCTGGCATGCCTACTGAGGTGTAGACTGCTTTAGATATCCTGCGTCGTCATGCGCCCGGCACCCTGCCCAACAGCCAACAGCCAACAGCCAACAGCCAACAGCCAACAGCCAACAGCGGAAATCCTCATGCAGCTGCGCGAAGTTTCCCCGTCCGATCACGCCGCTCTTCACGCACTGTGGATGCGCACACCAGGTATTCAGCTGCGAGCTGAGGATGCCTATGTGCCCTACCTGGCGCGCAATCCCGGGCTCAGTCTGCTGGCCGAGGAGGAGGGGGCGATTGTCGGCTGCCTGCTGGCCGGCCATGATGGGCGGCGCGGCTACCTGCAGCACCTGCTGGTCGATCCGCGTTGCCGGCAGCGCGGCATCGCCACGGCGCTGATCGAAGCGGTGCTGGCCCGCCTGGCGACACAGGGCATCGCCAAGAGTCATGTCTTCGTCCTCGACGCCGCGCCGCAGGCGCTGACCTTCTGGCGCAGCCGTGCTGGCTGGAGTGAGCGTGAGGATATTCGAGTCTTTTCCACTGTGGAGCACAATCGATGAAACGCTGGATGTTGCTAGGCCTGGCCCTGCTGGCTGCTACCGTACAAGCCTTGGAAACGGGCGAGCGTCTCGCGCCTTGGACCCTTAGCGACCAGTTCGACCAGCCCTACACCCTCGATGACCGGCTGCACGTCCTGCTGGTGGCGCGCAGCATGGATGGCGCCAAGCTGCTCGGCGCGGCGCTGGAAGGGCGGCCCAAGGGTTATCTGGAGGCCCGTCAGGCGCTGTTCGTGGCCGATATCAGTCGCATGCCCAGCCTGATCGGCAGGCTGTTCGCCATTCCGGCGATGCGCGACTACAGCTATCGCGTGCTGCTGGATCGCGAGGCGCAGGTGGTGCCGCAATATGCCGTTCCGCAGGAGGGCGTGCTCTGGTTGCAACTGGAGAAGGGTGTGCTGCGCGAGCGCAAGGTGTTCACCGATTCGGCAGCGCTGCGCGCGGCGCTGGAGCAGGTTGCGCCGTGATCACTGCGGCGCTGCTGTCCGAGTCCAGCCTGTGGCTGGGAGCCCTGCTGTTCCTGCCGCTGCTGCTGGCAGCGCTCTGGCAGGCGCCCTGGGTCGAACTGTTCAGCGACTTCCGCCGCCAGCACCTGCTGTTCGGCACCGTGCTGGCGCTGTTCCTGCTCTGGCTGGTACGGCGCGACTTTCCTTCCGGATTGTCCTACCACTTCATCGGCATGACCGCGGTGACCCTGCTGCTCGACTGGCCGCTGGCAGTGCTCGCCGCCTTCGTTGCTCAGCTGGGGATTGCAGCCCTCGGTCGCCAGGACTGGCTGGCTCTGGGGGTGAACGGCGTGCTGTTGATCTTGGTCCCGGTGCTGGTCGCCGAGGTCTGTGCGCGCCTGGTCGAGCGCCTGCAGCCGCGCAACCTGTTCGTCTACATCTTCTTCAGCGGCTTCTTCCCGGCGGCGCTGACCGCGGTGCTGGTTGTGCTCGCCGGCCTCGGCGTGCTGCTGATCGATGGCATCTACCAGATGCCGCCCTGGCTCGACGACTTCGCCGGCTACCTGTGGCTGATCATGTTTCCCGAGGCCTTCATCAACGGCATGGTGGTTACCGCGCTGGTGGTGTTCTATCCGGACTGGCTGGAAACCTTCAACCGCACCCGCTACCTGCAGGCGCCGTGGAAGGACGAGGAGCGCTAGGGTGGGGGCTGCGCCGGCTGATCTGATCAGTGCCGCAACCCGTCCAGTTCGCCGCTGAACAGCTCGTCCTCCAACGGATCGCCGGGAATCTTGTGTTCCTCGGCGGCCCAGGCGCCGAGGTCGATCAGCTTGCAGCGCTCGCAGCAGAACGGCCGGTAAGGGTTGTCGGTGCTCCATTCCACCGGAGTGGCGCAGGTCGGACAGGCTACGGTCAGCGGCTTTTTCATTGAGGTCGGCCTCCTTCAAGGGTCAGATAGAATTCGTGCAGGCGCTCCACCTCGCGCTGCAGCCAGGCCAGATCGCGGTCGTTTACCAGCACGTCGTGGGCGTGGCGCAGGCGTTCCTCGCGGCTGGCCTGGGCCTGCAGGATGGCGCGAACCTGCTCTTCCGGCACCTGGTCACGTTGCACGGTACGCTGGATTTGCACCTGCTCAGGCACATCCACCACCAGCACGCGGCGAGCCATCTCGCGCTGCGCAGCGGACTCCACCAGCAGCGGCGACACCAGGATGGCGTAAGGCGAGCGTGCCTCGTCGAGCACGTTGCGGATTTCCTCGCGGATCAGTGGGTGCAGCAGCTGCTCCAGCCACTGGCGCTCCTCCGGCGCCTGGAAGATGCGTGTGCGCAAGGCCGCGCGGTCCAGCTGTCCGCTGTCCTGGAGAATCTGCTCGCCGAAGCGGTCGACGATATGCGCCAGTGCCGGCCGCCCTGGCTCCACCACCCAGCGCGCCGCCTGATCGGCATCCACCAGATGCACGCCGAGGCTGGCGAAATGGCTGGCCGCCGCGCTCTTGCCGCTGCCGATGCCGCCGGTGAGGCCGAGAATCCAGGGTTTCATGGGAGGAAGATCCGTTGCTGCGATGGGCGCATTATCGCCGTCGAGGCTACGGGGTGCCAGTCACGGATTCGGCTGAGGAAGGTGCAGATCGCCAGCAAGCTGGCTCCGGCTGTTGGAGTCAGCTTGCTGGCGATATTTTATGCGGCGGAAAGTTCAGTTCATCCCGGCAAACTGCAGGTAGCTGCCGGTGATCTCGTCGCCCCACAGCAGGGCAATCCAGCCAGCGATGGCCAGATAGGGGCCGAAGGGCAGCGGGGTGCCGCTTTCGGCACTGCGCATGCGCAGGATGATCAGGCCAAGCACGGCGCCGACCACCGACGACAGCAGGATGGTCAGCGGCAGAATCTGCCAGCCGCCCCAGGCGCCGAGCATCGCCAGCAGCTTGAAGTCGCCGTAGCCCATGCCTTCCTTGCCGGTCAGCAGCTTGAACAGCCAGTACACCGACCACAGGCTGAGATAGCCGGCCACCGCGCCCCAGAAGGCATCGCCCGGCGAGGCGAACAGCCCCGACTGGTTGACGATCAGCCCCAGCCACAGCAGCGGCAGCACCAGGGAGTCTGGTAGCAGTTGATGGTCGGCATCGATCAGGCTCATCGCCAGCAGCCCCCAGCTCAGCAGCAGCATGGCGCCGGCCTGCCAGGTAAAGCCGAAATGCCAGGCCACGTAGCCGGAAAGCACGCCGCAGGCCAGTTCCACCAGCGGATAGCGCTTGCTGATCGGCGCCTTGCAGCCCGAGCAGCGGCCGCGCAGGAGCAGCCAACTGATGACTGGGATATTTTCCCAGGCACGGATCTGATGCCCGCAGTGCGGACAGCTGGAGTCCGGCAGCAGCAGGTTGAAGCGCTCGCCAGGCTCCTCGTGCTCCAGTTCGAGCACCTCACGCGCCTGGGATTGCCAGTCGCGCTGCATCATGATCGGCAGGCGGTAGACCACCACGTTGAGGAAGCTGCCGACCAGCAGACCGATGATGGTGATGCAAAAAACCAGAGCCAGCGTATTGCTGGCCAGAAGCTCGGCAATATTCATGATTCAGACGACGGCGCCCAGCTGGAAGATCGGCAGGTACATGGCGATGATCAGGCCGCCGACCAGCACGCCGAGCACGGCCATGATCATCGGCTCCATCAGCGTGGTCAGGTTGTCGACCATATTGTCGACTTCGGCCTCGTAGTACTCGGCCACCTTGTCGAGCATGCTGTCCAGCGAGCCGGACTCCTCGCCGATCGAGGTCATCTGCACGGCCATGGCCGGGAAGAGGCCCGTGGAGCGCATGGAGAAGTTCAGCTGCATGCCGGTGGTTACGTCCTGTTTGACGCGGTTCACCGCATCGCGGAACACCACGTTGCCGGCGGCGCCGGAAACGGAGTCCAGTGCCTCCACCAGCGGTACGCCGGCGGCGAAGGTGGTGGACAGGGTGCGTGCAAAGCGCGCCACCGCACTCTTGTAGGTGATATCGCCAATCAGTGGCAGTTTCAGCAGGATGCGGTCCACCTTGTTGCGAAGCTTTTCCGAGCGCTGGTGAGCAGCCTTGAACGCATAGAGGGAGCCGATAATCCCGATCAGCCCGATGAACCACCATTCCTGCACCACTTCTGACAGATTGATCACCATCTGGGTAAAGGCTGGTAGTTCGGCGCCGAAGTTGGCGAATACATCCTGAAACTGCGGAACCACCTTGATCAGCAAAATAGCCGAGACGATCAGCGCCACCACCAGTACCGCGATCGGGTAGGTCATCGCCTTCTTGACCTTGGCCTTCAGAGCCTCGGTCTTTTCTTTATAAGTGGCGATCCGGTCTAGCAGGGTTTCCAGCGCGCCAGCCTGTTCACCGGAGTCCACCAGGTTGCAGTAGAGGTCGTCGAAATACAGCGGCTTTTTGCGCAGAGAGGCCGCCAAGCTGTTGCCGGCGGCGACTTCCTGCTTAACCTCAAGGACCAGGGCGCGCATGTTCTGGTTTTCCACGCCGTCGGCAATGATGTCGAACGACTGCAGTAGCGGCACTCCGGACTTCATCATGGTCGCCATCTGTCGGGTGAACAGGGCGATATCCAGTGGCTTGATCGCCTTGCCCTTGCCCAGCAGCGAGCCGGCCTTCTTCTTCACCTTGAGGGGGTTGATTCCCTGTTTACGCAGCTGGGCCTTGACCAGATTGGGGTTCAGCCCGCTGATCTCCCCCTTGAGCTTGGCGCCCTTGCGGTCGGTGCCCTCCCAGACGAAGGTGCTGTTCTGTAACGGTTTGGCCGCCATGGTTAATCCACGGTTGACTTCCGCGAGGCTGGTCATGCCTTGCATGGCTTTGAGCAGGCCCGAGGTGCGCAGATCGTTGAAGCCTTCCTCGCGAGCCTTGGTCGCGATCTCGATGGAATTGCCTTCTTCCATGATAATGCGCTGCAGGGCCGGTGTGATTTTAACCACTTCATAAATACCGACGCGGCCCTTGTAACCGCCCTTGCAGGCATCGCAGCCTACTGGCTGATAAATCTTGAACTTGCCGATCTGTTCTTCAGGGAAGCCCTCTTCCAGCAATGCCTCGCGCGGAATGTCGTGGACCTTCTTGCACGCAGGGCACAGACGGCGGGCCAGGCGCTGGGCGATGATCAGGTTGACCGAAGTGGCGATGTTGAACGACGGCACGCCCATGTTGCGCAGGCGGGTGAGCGTTTCCGCGGCGCTGTTGGTGTGCAGGGTGGACATCACCATGTGGCCGGTCTGCGCGGCCTTGACGGCGATCGAGGCGGTTTCCAAGTCTCGGATCTCGCCGACCATGATCACGTCCGGGTCCTGGCGCAGGAAGGCGCGCAGCGCCTGGGTGAAGTCCATGCCCTGCTTGGGGTTGACGTTGACCTGGTTGATGCCTTCCAAGTTGATCTCCACCGGGTCTTCGGCGGTGGAAATATTGATGTCCGGGGTGTTGAGGATGTTCAGACCGGTATACAGGGAAACGGTCTTGCCCGAGCCGGTGGGGCCGGTGACCAGGATCATGCCCTGCGGCTGGCTCAGCGCCTTGAGGTACAGCGCCTTCTGTTCTTCCTCGTAGCCCAGGGCGTCGATGCCCATCTGCGCGCTGGTTGGGTCGAGAATCCGCATCACGATCTTCTCGCCCCACAGGGTCGGCAGGGTGTTGACGCGAAAGTCGATGGCCTTGTTGGCGGAAATCTTCAGTTTGATCCGCCCGTCCTGCGGCTTGCGCCGCTCGGAGATATCCATGGCGGACATCACCTTGAGGCGCGCGGCGATGCGGCTGGCTAGCTGCAGTGGAGGCTTGGCGACCTCGAAGAGAATGCCGTCGGTACGGAAACGCACTCGATAGCTTTTTTCGTAGGGTTCGAAGTGCAGGTCCGAGGCGCCGCCGCGGATGGCGTCCAGCAGCATCTTGTGGACGAACTTGACCACCGGCGAGTCGTCGGCCTCGTTGGTTGCCGCCTCTTCCTTCTTCTCGCCACCCTGTTCGATATCCACGCCGTCGAGGTCGACATCGGCGAGCTCCTCCATGCCGGTGGCGCTGCTGTCGAAGAACTTGTCGATGGCCTCGCCGAGCTTGTCGTCCTCCACCAGCAGGGTTTCCACAGTCAGCCCGGTGCTGAACTGGATGTCGCGGATGGCCTGCTGGTTGGTGGGGTCGGAGACGCCGACGAACAGGATGTTGCCGCGGCGCAGCAGCGGCAGCACGCGGTGCTGGCGGATCAGCTTCTCGCTGACCAGCTCCTTGGGTTGCTGCTCCTTGTCCAGCGCCTTCAGTTCCAGCAGCGGCAGGCCGAACTGCTCGGCGGCCATCTCGGCCAGCGCCCGCGGCTTGACCAGCTTGTTCTGCACAAGGTGGCTGACCAGCGGGATCTTGTTGCGCAGGGCTTCGGCCTGCGCCTGCTGGGCGGTCTTGGCATCCAGCAGTTCGGCGAACACCAGCTGGCGGGCCAGGCCGGTGAGGGCGATGGAGTCGTTCATGGGGTGGGCAACCTGCTAATCCGGTGGCTGCCTTATAGCGTACTGGGCCTCGACTGCCAAATCCCTACGCTTGGTGTGACAAAAAACGGCATATCCTGGCGCAAGTTGGCCTGCCTTCCTGCAGCACAGTTCTGCGCAGCCCGCAAAATGAGGCTTTGCAAAAGTTGGCATGTTATCTGCATTGATGCTTTCAGGTCCGCAAGACCTCTCTCTCTTTCAAGGAGCTCTACCAATGAAAGCGCAAATCCAGAAAGGCTTTACCCTGATTGAACTGATGATCGTGGTTGCGATCATCGGCATCCTGGCTGCCGTCGCCCTGCCGGCTTATCAGGATTACACCGTACGGTCAAAAACCTCCGAAGTGATTCTGGCTGCCTCCGCCTGTCGCACCACTATTACTGAGGGTTTCCAGTCCTCCACCACTCTGCCAGCAGCAGGCGCATGGGGTTGCGAGAAGGGTAGTAGCGCTTCTCCTGTTTCTCAGTATGTGACCTCCATTGCTACTTCGACTACACCTATGGTGGGTACTGTCCTCGTCACTAGCCGGAACGTCAATAACACCGCTTCTGGTGCTGCTGGTGGTGTGCTCAGTCTGAAGCCGGTTGACGCAGCAGGTGCTGCAGTAGCTGCGGGTGGTTCTGTAGCTCGTTGGATTTGTGGTCTGCCTGCTGATGGAACCACCATTGATCCTAAGTATCTCCCGGGCTCCTGCCGCGGTAACTGATCTAGTAGTGCATAGCTCTGGCTTTGCCTGACAGCGCCCCGCTCATGCGGGGTGCTGTTGTTTCAGAGGTTCCAGGTGTTGCGAGGGGCTGGTGTGGGCGTGTACAAGATTCAGGGCTGTTTTTTGCTGGCAGCTATGGCGTTTCTCCTTTTGGCTTGGCTGTTGCCAAATCATTATGAGCCTTGGGGTTCGGCATATCAGGAGTTCTCCGTTTTTTTTGCGATGATTTTTATTTTTGCGTCTCTTTTTGGGCAGGTGAGATTTAAGATTGGCATGGCTGTATTTTTCATATTGCCATGTGTTCCTTTGTTGCAGCAGTTGGTGGGTGTGATTTTTTTTGCTGGCGACGCTTGGATGGCGGTTTTTTATATTGTTGGTGCAGGATTGATGCTGCTTGCGGGTTACAATTTATCTATAAGGCCAGTTGGTCGTGCTTCTCTAGTCGTTGCTTTGGCTGTTGTTTTGGTTGTTGGGGCTGTGCTTTCGGTGTGGATTGCCTTGCGCCAATGGCTGTTGCTGTCTGGTAGTATATGGGTTGCGGATTTTCCTTTTGGTGGTCGCCCTTTTGCAAATTTGGCGCAGCCAAATAATCTGGCTACTTTGCTGTGTATGGGGCTTGCGGGTGTTTTGTATTTTTACGAAAAAAAATATCTCGGCCGAATTGCGGCTGGATTGCTGGCGTTTTTTTTGATTTTTGGTGTTGCTTTGACTCAATCGCGCACCCCTTGGGTTGGTGCGATTTTTGCCTTGGTCTGGTGGTTTTGGAAAAGTCGTTCAGTTGCAGTGCGTTTGCCAGTTGGTGGTTTTTCTTTCTGGATTGGTATTTATACGCTGGCGGTGCTGGGTGTTCCTTTTCTGGCCGAGGTGCTTGGTCTTACTGCTGCCAGCCTAGCTGAGCGGGCTCAGGCCACACAGCGCCTGGATATGTGGTGGCAGCTCTGGCAGGCTGTTGTGAGTGGGCCGCTATGGGGCTATGGCTGGAATCAGATCAGCGTTGCGCAGGTCGGTGTGGCGCTCAGCCATCCCGTGCCGATTATGACTGAGCACGGGCACAATATTTTGCTCGATGTGTTGTTGTGGAATGGTCCGGTCCTGGGAGGGCTGATTATTCTGCTCATGGCTGTATGGTTGGCGCGCTTGTGCTGGCATGCATGCACGATCGAGAGTGTATTGGCCTTTATGATGGTCGGTTTCGTGCTGGTGCATGGCATGCTGGAGTATCCTCTGGAATATGCATTCTTCTTATTTCCGGTTGGATTGTTGTTGGGGGTGGTTGAAGCAGATCAAAAAACTTCTGTGGTTGTCACTATGCCACGCTGGGTGTATGCAGTAATTGTTATGGTTGTCACAGGGTTGCAGGGGTGGGTCTGGTACGAGTATCGGGTCCTTGAGGAAGATCACCGGTTGATGCGCTTTGAAAATGCGCAAATCGGTGAGTTGATGGCTGAAAAGAGCGCGCCAGATGTTGTGGTGCTGACCCAGTTGCGCGAACTCATTCGATTTTCACGTACTGAACCACGGGATGGCATGAGTATGGGGGAGCTAGATTGGATGCGCAAGGTGGCTCATCGTTACCCATACCCAGCAAATCTGTTTCGCTATGCCTTGGCTCTGGGGTTGAATCGGCAGTCGAGGGCTGCTTATGTGCAAATATTGATATTGCGAAGCCTGCATGGCGAGAAGCGTTATGAGGCAGCGGTCCTAGGTTTGCAGTTAATGCTGGAGAGTCATCCACAGTTGGAACTTTTGCTTGTGCAGTTGCCGAGAGCGAAAGTGTGAGTGACTGGCGTCTTCCTTGATCGAAGTGTGACGGTTAAGTTAGTGGTTTTTGTTGTTATGGTGTTTTTGTTTGGTGGGGTATGTTGATGCCTGTTCGAATGAAGGCTTTTTTGCTACACCTTGTCGGTTCGGCTTTTGTTGCGCTGCTGATCTTGATTCTGGTTTTTCAATTCTGGTATCCGGCGCCATTGCATGAGGCTGTCGGGGTAACACGGATCTTCCTGCTATTGCTGCTGGTCGACGTGATACTTGGCCCTTTGCTGACCCTGTTGGCGTTCAAAGTTGGCAAGAAAACCCTAGTATTCGATCTGTCAGTGATTCTGCTGTTGCAGGTCAGCGCCCTAGGGTATGGGCTATGGACTGTGGCCGAAGGAAGACCGGCCTGGCTGGTGTTCAATGTCGATCGTTTCGACTTGGTGCGCACGCTGGATATCGACGAGCGACAGTTGTCGGAGACGCGTGAGGAGTATCGCATGGCGCCCTGGTTTGGTCCGGAGTGGGTCGGTGCAGCGAAGCCCGTGGATATCGCCCAGCAAAATGCCATTTTGTTCGAGTCATTGATGGCACGCATCGACATAGCCCAGCGCCCCAACCTCTACCGACCGCTTTCGGACATGGGCGACGATCTGCGTCAGAAGCTGCGCCCCCTGGAGAGCTTGGCGAACTACAACGATGAACAGCAATTGCGGACAATCCTGAACCGCTGGCCCAATGCCGACGCCTGGCTACCACTGATGGCCAGTGCCAAGCCGATGACGGTTCTGTTGCGCAAGGATACCGCTGAAGTAATCGCCATCGTTGAGTTGAATCCTTGGGACTGAGTGTCGGTTGGTGTTTAGGAGGGCGTGCTCTTTCCCATTTCTCCCGGCGATCCGCCTTGCCACGCCGCTCGTCGCCATGGCCAGATGCGGCTTTGAACTTTCGGAGTCGTCACCATGAAACCGCACTGGGCCGAACGCCTGCGCCACGCCATGCACAGCCAGGCCGATGCCCTGGGCAACCTGCTGGTCGAGGGCTTTCACTATCTGGCGCTGTTCGCCATCGGCGGGGCGGTGGCCTGGGCGGCGGGGTTGACCTTCTGGGGCATGCTCGAGCGCGGGCAGGCGACCATCGACGACATCCTGCTGCTGTTCATCTACCTCGAGCTGGGCGCGATGGTGGGGATCTACTTCAAGACCAACCACATGCCGGTGCGCTTCCTGATCTATGTGGCGATCACTGCGCTGACCCGGCTGTTGATTGCCGATATCCAGCACAACCACAAGCCGAACATGGGCATCGTCATGGTCTGCGGGGCGATCCTGCTGCTGGCGCTGGCCACCCTGGTGGTGCGCTATGCCTCGACCAAATTCCCCTCGCCGCCGGCGGATGTGCCGGGGCGGATCAAGGCGGGGGATTCGGCGAGCCTGGGCGACCGACCTTGAGGCGCCAGCGCGAACAGCTCACTCGCCAAAGCGCCCGCGCAGCCGCTCGGCACGGAATTCCAACGAGCCGGCCCGGTAGCCTGGGCGCAGTGGCGGCAGCGGCAGGCATTCCTGCCAGGCGCTGCCGGGCAGCAGGGTGTGCGGAGCGCGGTAGCGGGGGCTGTCGTAGCGGCTGTCGGCGAGGTTGATGCTGTCGCCGGGCTGGTAGGCGCCGATCTGCCAGCGCAATTCGTGCAGCACAGCATCGCTGCCGTTGCGCAGCTGGGCACGCAGAGGTCGGTCACCGGGGCAGCTGGCGTCCAGCGCCAGGCTCAGCTCGAGATGGTCGAGGCGGCGCTGTTCGCGGCTGTCCTGCCAGATCACCCCCAGCGCCACCAGACCCAACCCGAGCAGCGCTGCCAGCGAGATCGGCAGCGCGCGGGTCGGATAGCGGACCAGCAAAACCAGCCAGGTGAAGGTAAGCAGGGCGCCGATCAGCATGGGGCTACCTCGTGCGAATGTCAGTCCTCGGCGCCGTCGCGCAGGAACACCAGCTTGTCCGGGGTCGACTGGGCCTGGGCGTAAGCGTAGCCGGCCAGATCGAAGCTCTTGAGGTCTTCGGGGCTGCGCAGGCGGTTGTGGATCACGTAGCGGGCCATCAGGCCGCGGGCCTTCTTGGCGTAGAAGCTGATGATCTTGTACTGGCCGTTCTTCAGGTCCTTGAACTCGGTGTCGATGATCCGTGCCTTGAGCGCCTTGCGCTTGACCGCGCCGAAGTACTCATTGGAGGCGAGGTTGAGCAGGATGTCGTCGCCCTGGGCCGCCAGCGCGTCATTGAGCCACTCGCTGATGCGTTCTCCCCAGAAGGCGTAGAGGTCCTTGCCGCGGGCGTTGGCCAGCTTGGTGCCCATTTCCAGGCGGTAGGGCTGCATCAGGTCGAGCGGGCGCAGTACGCCATACAGCCCGGAGAGCATGCGCAGGTGCTGCTGGGCGAAGTCGAAGTCGTCCTCGCTGAAGCTCTCGGCATCCAGTCCGGTATAGACGTCGCCCTTGAAGGCGAGCAGGGCCTGCTTGGAGTTCTCGGTAGTGAATGCGGGTGACCACTCGGTAAAGCGCGCCGCGTTGAGGCCGGCGAGCTTGTCGGAGAGGTGCATCAGCTCGGCGATCTGCGCCGGGGTCAGTTCGCGCAGCTGGGCGATCAGTTCGGCGGAGTGCCCGAGGTGCTCGGGCAGGGTATGCCGCGCGGTTACCGGCGCGGTGGTGTAGTCGAGCGTCTTGGCGGGGGAAATCACCATCAGCATTGCGGGTCTCCTCTGGCTGTGCGGCGATTCTAGCAGTAGGCTGTGATTGACATGCCGGCCTTGGTGGTGGGGTGAAGTCTCATGCGGGCGGCTAGACTCAAATCGGCAACACTTCACAGGGGAGGCGCAGCAGTTCGGCGGTGGTAACTTTCTTGTAATCGTTGGGACGCTATGTGGGGGACTGGTCGCCGCGCAATGTCGCGATACGACGGGGCGGCGACCTGGGTGGCGGAGCGCCTGCGGGCATTCCGTCGCATGACCGACAGGATTGAGGTGACCGACCATGGATAAAAGTTCCAGTAGAACCACGCATCCCCGGCTGTATGTGCTCGATACCAATGTCCTGATTCACGATCCGAATGCCCTGCTGAATTTCCAGGAACACCACGTGGCCATCCCGATGACCGTGCTCGAGGAGCTCGATCATCTGAAGGCCGGCAAGCACAGCGTGGCGGCCGAGTGTCGTCAGGCGATCCGTCTGATCGACCAGCTGCTCGGCGAGGCCAACCCGGAACAGGTCGAGCAGGGGGTGCCGATCCAGCGCGGCAAGGGTGCGCCACGCGGCAGCCTGTCGATCCTCATGAGCCGGCTGGACACCGCCCTCAGCGGCCTGCCGGAACACCTCAACGACAACAAGATCATCAATCAGCTGGTGGAACTGCAGGGCCGGCGTCCGGACGTGGGCGTGGTGCTGGTCAGCAAGGACATCAACATGCGCCTCAAGGCGCGCGCCTGCGGGGTGGCGGCCGAGGACTACCACACCGACCAGCTGGTGGACGACGTGGCGCTGCTGCCGCGCGGTTATCACGAGGTCGGCGGCTCGTTCTGGCAGAAGGTCGGCAAGGTCGACACCCGCCAGGAAATCGGCCGCACCGTGCACCGCGTGCAGCTCAACGGCAGCCTGCCGAACGTGCACGTCAACGAGTTCATCGTCGACGAACAGGGCTTCGTCGGCTGGATCAAGGAGGTCGACAAGCGCCAGATGCTGCTGCTCGACCTGCACCCGCTGCTGCACCAGGAAGCCTGGGGCCTCAAGCCGCGCGACATCTACCAGGCGCTGGCGCTGTATGCGCTGCTCGATCCGGACATCCATCTGGTCAACCTGACCGGCGCGGCGGGTTCGGGCAAGACCATCCTGGCGCTGGCTGCGGCCATCGAGCAGACCATGGTCAGCAAACGCTACCGGCGCATCATCGTCACCCGCAGCGTGCAGGGCCTGGACGAGGACATCGGTTTCCTGCCGGGTACCGAGACGGAGAAGATGGAGCCGTGGCTCGGCGCCATCACCGACAACCTGGAGGCTCTGCACATGGATGACGAGAGCACCCATGGCAGCGTCGACTACATCCTCCAGCGGGTGCCGCTGCAGTTCAAATCGCTCAACTACATCCGCGGGCGCAGCTTCCAGCAGAGCCTGATCCTCATCGACGAGTGCCAGAACCTCACGCCGCACCAGATGAAGACCATCATTACTCGCGCCGGCACCGGCTCCAAGGTGGTCTGCCTGGGCAATCTGGCGCAGATTGACACGCCCTACCTGTCGGCGACCAGTTCGGGGCTGACCTACCTGACCGAACGCTTCAAGGACTTCCCCCACGGCGTGCACATCACCCTGCAGGGCGTGCCGCGCTCGGTGCTGGCGGAGTATGCGGAGGCGCATCTGTAGCGCCGGGGGGGCGTAGGGTCGAAAACGCGCGCAACGATTTTCGACCAACTCCCTGCGCGGTGGCCGGATGGTAGGCAATCGCTTGCGCGAGTTGCCTACCCTACGCGCTGGGGCGCGTGTGGGTGGGTTGCGCTGCATCGCGGCGAACCCACCCTGCCAGCCACAGTCAGGGCATCTGTACCTCGATCACGCCGTCGGCATTGACCGCCAGCTCGCTGTTGCCGCCCTCGATCTGTGGCGCCGGCGCGCCTTCCATGTTCGTGTCCTTCATCGCCATGGCCGCGCGCATCAGCGGTGGTCGCGGTGCGCCGCTGGCGTTGAGGTCGAGGCGCACCAGCTTGTAGCTGCTGGCGCCCATGGCCTGGCTGACCAGCTGGGCGCGAGTCTTGAAGGCGGCCACGGCCTCCTTGAGCAACTGGTCCTCGTGCTGCTTGCGGCTGTCGTTGGACAGGCTGAAGTGCATGCCGGCCATCTGCAGTTCGTCGAGCAGTGCGCTGCTGAGCTGGGCCAGCGCGGCGAAGTCGGTGCTTTCCAGGCGCAGCTCGGCGCGTTCGCGCCAGGCGACGACCTTGCGCCCCTGGTCGTCGTAGACCGGGAAGCTCTGGCGGCTGCCAAGGCTGACCTCGACCGGCTTGACCGCGCGGGCGCGCTCCATGGCGCGGTTGAGGGTGTCGGTGATCTGCGTCGCCAGTTTCGCCGGGTCGCTGTGCTGTGCCTCGCGGTAGAGGATGACCTGCATACGGTCGTGGGCCACCTCGCGGTTGACCTCGGCGCGCAGGCTGATCTGGTTGTAGCGCGGTGGCTCCTCGGCCTGGACCGGAAGGATGCACAGGCTGGCGCCCAGGGCGAGCAGGGCGGAGAAACGGGGCAGGGTGGACATGGGGGACTCCTGTCGGGGGGCTGAGGCATTGCTGGCAAGGATAGCCGGCCATGTCGGGATGGACCGGAGTCGATGAGATGGGTTCCGTGGCTGAGGGCGGCGCGCGTATTTGCCGCAGCATCCGCTCCCGGGCACTGGTTATACTTTTCCCCGGTCTCCGGAATCACTTATGCAAGCACCCGTCCAGTTACTTTCCGCCAGCCTGCAGAATCTTGGCCGGCTGGTCCTTATCCGTCTGCTCGTGCTGGCCGCCCAGGCCGGCTCGGTGGGGTTCGCCTGGTGGTCCGACCGCCTGCCACTGCCGTGGACCGAACTGGGCATCACCCTCGGCGTCTCCGGGCTGCTCAGCATCTTCACGGCGCTGCGCCTGCGCGCCTCCTGGCCGGTCACCGAGCTGGAATATGCGGTACAGCTGGGCTGCGACTTGGTGATCCACAGCGTGCTGCTGTACTACACCGGCGGCTCGAGCAATCCCTTCGTCTCCTACTATCTGGTGCCGCTGACCATCGCCGCGGCGACCCTGCCCTGGCTGCATACCCTGACCCTGGCGGGTCTGGCGCTGGCCAGCTACACCCTGCTGCTGGTCTGGTCGCATCCGCTGGATCTGCCGGCCGGGCCGCAGGAAAGCCTGCTGGTCTATGGCATGTGGCTGAGCTTTGCCCTGGCGGCGGCGCTGGTGACCTTCTTCGTCGCCAAGATGGCCGAGGAGCTGCGTCGCCAGGAGCAGTTGCGTGCCCAGCGCCGCGAGGAGGGTATGCGCGACCAGCAGCTGCTGGCCGTGGCCACCCAGGCCGCTGGCGCGGCCCATGAGCTGGGCACGCCGCTGTCGACCATGAGTGTGCTGCTCAAGGAGCTGCGTCAGGAAAACCGCGACCAGCCGGCGCTGCAGGAGGATCTGGCCCTGCTGCAGGAGCAGGTCAAGCTGTGCAAGGAGACTTTGCAGCAGCTGGTGCGCGCGGCCGAAGCCGAGCGTCGCCAGTCGGTCAGCGAACAGACCGCCCGCGAATGGCTGGAGGCGGTGCTGCAGCGCTGGCACCTGATGCGTCCGGAGGCGACCTATCGCTACCAGTGCGTGGGGGTCGGCACGCCGCCGCGGCTGATGCCGCCGACCGACCTCAGCCAGGCGCTGCTCAACCTGCTGAACAATGCCGCGGACGCCTGTCCGGACCAGCTCGACATCCGCCTGGACTGGGATGCGCGGGAGATCTGCCTGAGCATCCGCGACCATGGCGTCGGTGTGCCGCTGGCGATCGCCGAGCAGCTCGGCAAGCCGTTCTTCACCACCAAGGGCAAGGGCTTCGGCCTGGGCCTGTTCCTCAGTCAGGCCAGCGTGACCCGCGTCGGTGGTACAGTGAAGCTCTACAACCACGAAGAGGGCGGCACGCTGACCGAGTTGCGACTGCCGCGCAATTACGGCGTCGCCTGAGCGCCGGTCCTGCCTTGTGAGGAATGAAATGAGCGAAGAAGCCCTGTTCGATGCGGAAGAACACCCGCATCTGCTGCTGGTGGACGACGACGAGACCTTTACCCGCGTGCTGGCGCGCGCCATGAGCCGGCGCGGCCTGCGCGTGTCGGTGGCCAACTCGGCTGAGGAAGGGTTGCTGCTGGCCGAGCGCGACATCCCCGACTATGCGGTGCTGGACCTGAAGATGGACGGCGACTCCGGCCTGGTCCTGCTGCCCAAGCTGCTGGAGCTGGACGCCGAGATGCGCGTGGTGATTCTCACCGGCTACTCCAGCATCGCCACCGCCGTGGAGGCGATCAAGCGCGGTGCCTGCAACTACCTGTGCAAGCCGGCGGACGCCGACGACGTGCTGGCGGCGCTGCTCTCCGAGCATGCCGACCTCGACAGCCTGGTGCCGGACAATCCGATGTCGGTGGATCGCCTGCAGTGGGAGCACATCCAGCGCGTGCTGACCGAGCACGACGGCAACATCTCCGCCACCGCTCGCGCCCTGGGCATGCACCGGCGCACCCTGCAGCGCAAACTGCAGAAGCGCCCGGTGCGCCGCTGAGCCAAGCGAGGTCTGGGCGTTGATGGGGCGCAGTTGCGGGCGGCACCCGGCCGCCTCGCGTTCCGCAGCCGGCCTGTGGGCGATGCTTTTACGCCGCTACGGCTCGCCAGCCAACGGGCTCCTGCAGGCGCTGCGCTTTAGCCGCTAGCCGAAGCTGCGGCTGCTGGCGCCTGGCCAATCAATTCGTCCGCCAGTGCCTGTTAAGATGGCGCCCTCTCGCGCCATCCGGATGCCCCCATGCTTGCCCTGTTCCACGCAACCCTCGGCGTCACCGCGCCAGTGTTCGCCATGCTGTTCCTCGGCGTGCTGCTCAAGCGCCTTGGCTGGATCGATGAAGCCTTCATCAATACCGCCTCGGCGCTGGTGTTCAAGGCCACCCTGCCGACCCTGCTGTTTCTCGGCATCCTCCGCGCCGACCTGTCCACGGCCCTGCAGCCCGCGTTGCTCGGCTATTTCGTCGTGGCGACCCTGGGCAGTTTCCTGCTGGCCTGGGGCTGGGCGGTGTGGCGCGTGCCGTATGCCGAACGCGGGGTGTTCACCCAGGGCGCCTTTCGCGGCAACTGCGGGATCGTCGGCCTGGCCCTGGCCACCAGCCTCTACGGTGATTACGGCCTGTCGCTCGGCGGTGTGCTGGCGGGGGTGGTGATCCTCTCCTACAACGTGCTGTCGGTGATCGTGCTGGCGCTCTACAGTCCGGGCGTCAAGTCCGACCCCTGGAGCCTGGTCAAGGGCGTGTTGAGCAATCCGCTGATCATCGGCGTGCTGGCGGCGCTGCCGCTGGCCGGGTTCGAGATCGCCCTGCCGCACTGGCTGCTGACCTCCGGCGGCTACTTCGCGCAGATGACCCTGCCGCTGGCGCTGATCTGCATCGGCGGCACCCTGTCGCTGGCATCGATTCGCGAGGGCAGTGCGCTCGCGCTGGGTTCCAGTCTGTTCAAGCTGGTCTGGCTGCCGCTGCTGTGTACCCTCGGCGCCTGGCTGTGCGGTTTCAGCGGGCGCGAGCTGGGCATCCTGTTCCTCTACTTCGCCAGCCCGACGGCCGCGGCGAGCTTCGTCATGGCACGTGCGGTGGGCGCCAATCACCAGCTGGCGGCGTCGATCATCGTGCTGACCACGCTGGGCGCGGTGTTGAGCATCAACCTCGGCCTGTTTGTATTGACCGGGCTGGGCTGGATCTGAGGACGGTTGTGCCGTTGGGGTGCGCATGGCGCACCCGGCTGGCAAGGGGCGGCGCTCACTAGCGCTGCTGTTGCCATGCCCTCCCGCCGATCACCAGCAGGGTGGTGAGGGTCAGCGGTAGGACGAACCAGGTCATCGCCTGGCTGAACATCGCCAGGCCCGGTGCAGCGGTGCTGTGCATCACCAGCCAGGCGGTGTAGATCAGGTAGTAGGCGAAGAACAGCGCGCCTTCCCAGCGGCGGATGCAGTAGCCGGCGAAGAACACCGGCAGGCAGGCCATGGCCACGGCGATCATCACCGGGTAGTCGAAGGCGATGGCGTTGGCCGACACGCTCAGCGGCGTTGGCGACACCAGCGAGGCCAGACCGAGCACGCAGAGCAGGTTGAAGATGTTGCTGCCGACCACGTTGCCCACGGCGATGTCGCGCTCGCCCTTGAGGGCGGCGATCACCGAGGTGGCCACCTCCGGCAGCGAGGTTCCGGCGGCGATGATGGTCAGGCCGATCACCAGTTCCGACAGGCCCAGCGCCTTGGCCAGGCTGACCGCGCCGTCCACCAGCAGGCCGGAGCCATACACCAGCAGAACCAGGCCGGCGGCGATGAACGCCAGGTGGCGCAGGCTGGCGAAGCGTCCGCTCGGCTCCCGAATGCCATACTCGTCCTCGAACTCCTCGCTGGCGCCGTTGTTGCGCGCGCGCAGGCTGCCGACGATCAGAAAGCCGGTATAGGCCAGCACGCCGCCGAACAGCAGCACGCCGTCGAGACGGCCGTAGCGCTGGTCCATGGCCAGGAACCAGGCCAGCAGGCTGGCGCCGATCATGATCGGCACGTCGAAGCGGATCAGCTGGCGCGACACCAGCATCGGCGTGATCAGCGCCGACAGGCCGAGGATGAACAGCACGTTGAAGATGTTGCTGCCGACCACGTTGCCGACGGCGATGTCGCCCTGGCCGGCGAAGGCCGATTGCACGCTGACCGCCATTTCCGGCGCGCTGGTGCCGAAGGCGACCACGGTCAGGCCGATGATCAGCGGGGGAATGCCGAACTGGGCGGCCAGGCGCGCGGCGCCGCGTACCAGTACTTCGGCGCCGGCGACCGGCGATCAGATAGGCGAAGGTCATCAGGGTCATGGCTTGGATGCTCTGGACAAGTTGCGCGCCAGCTTAGCGTTTTGCCGCCGCGCTGCCAGCCCCGGGCCAGAGCCGATTGTTACCGCGTGCTGCATTGCTGGTTCAGTCGGGCAGGCGCTCCAGGCGCACCTGCGTCACGCCGCTGCCCAGCATGCCCAGGCGTTCGGCCGCCTTGCGCGAGACGTCGATGATCCGCCCGCGGGCGTAGGGGCCGCGGTCGTTGATGCGCACCACCACGCTGCGCTGGTTTTTCACATTGGTGACTTTGACCTTGCTGCCGAACGGCAGGCTGCGATGGGCGGCAGTCAGCGCGTGCATGTCGAAGCGTTCGCCGCTGGCGGTACGGCGGCCATGGTGGCGGCTGCTGTAGTACGAGGCCTGGCCTTCGGCGCGGTAGTCGCTGGGGGCGGAGGCCTGGTCGCGGCTGGCGCAGCCGGCCAGCAGGACGAGGAGGAGGATGGGCAGTGCTCGGCGCATGTCGGGACTCCGGAAGGCCCGCCGCCGGTCGAGTCCGGCGGCGGGAGGATTTCGGGCTGGAGCGGACATCCGTGCCGTGACTTCGATACCTGTCGACAGCTCCGGCCCGGCCATGCCTGGCCGGGCGCTTGCGAAGGCAACGCAGGGGTTGCCCGTTGGCTCAGCCTTCGAGCTTCTTCTTCAGCAGTTCGTTGACCTGGCCGGGGTTGGCCTTGCCCTTCGAGGCCTTCATCGCCTGGCCGACGAAGAAGCCGAACATCTTGCCGCGCTTGGCTTCGTCGCTGGCGCGGTACTGCTCGACCTGCGCGGCGTTGGCGGCCAGCACTTCGTCGAGCATGGCTTCGATGGCGCCGCTGTCGGTGACCTGCTTGAGGCCCTTGGCTTCGATGATGGCATCGGCCGAGTCGCCTTCGCCGGCGGCCAGCGCCTCGAACACCATCTTGGCGAGCTTGCCGGAGATGGTGTTGTCCTTGATGCGCAGGATCATCCCGCCGAGCTGCGCGGCGGAGACCGGCGACTGTTCGACGGCGTTGAGCAGGCTGGACAGCTCGCCCATCACCCAGTTGGCCGCCAGCTTGGCGTCGCCGCAGACCTTCTGCACTTCCTCGAAGTAGTCGGCCAGTTCGCGGCTGGCTGACAGCACGCTGGCGTCGTAGGCCGACAGGCCATGCTCGCTCTCGAAGCGCGCACGCTTCTCGTTGGGCAGTTCCGGCAGGCTGGCGCGCACGGCCTCGATGAAGTCGTCCTCCAGCACCACCGGCAGCAGGTCGGGGCAGGGGAAGTAGCGGTAGTCGTTGGCCTCTTCCTTGCTGCGCATCGAGCGCGTCTCGTCCTTGTTCGGGTCGTACAGGCGGGTTTCCTGCACCACCTTGCCGCCATCCTCGATCAGCTCGATCTGCCGCTGCACCTCGTGGTTGATCGCCTTCTCGATGAAGCGGAACGAGTTGACGTTCTTGATCTCGGCGCGGGTGCCGAACTCGGCCTGGCCCTTGGGGCGCACCGAGACGTTGCAGTCGCAGCGCAGCGAGCCCTCGGCCATGTTGCCGTCGCAGATGCCCAGGTAGCGCACCAGCGCGTGGATGGCCTTGACGTAGGCGACCGCTTCCTTGGCGCTGCGGATGTCCGGCTCGGAAACGATCTCCAGCAGCGGGGTGCCGGCGCGGTTGAGGTCGATGCCGCTCATGCCGTGGAAGTCTTCGTGCAGGCTCTTGCCGGCGTCCTCTTCCAGGTGCGCGCGGGTGATGCCGACGCGCTTGATCGTGCCGTCTTCCAGGGTGATGTCGAGGAAGCCCTTGCCGACCACCGGGTGGTCCATCTGGCTGGTCTGGTAGCCCTTGGGCAGGTCCGGGTAGAAGTAGTTCTTGCGCGCGAACACGTTGGTGCGGCCCAGCTCGGCGTCGATCGCCAGGCCGAACTTGACCGCCATGCGCACGGCTTCCTCATTGAGCACCGGCAGGGAGCCGGGCATGCCGAGGTCGACCAGGCTGGCCTGGGTGTTCGGCTCGGCGCCGAAGGTGGTGGCGCTGCCGGAGAAGATCTTCGAGTGGGTGCTGAGCTGGGCGTGGATTTCCAGCCCGATCACGGTTTCCCATTGCATGTGTGTCGTCCTCAGAATCCGGCCGGAGTGCGGGTGTGCCAGTCGCTCACCTGCTGGTACTGGTGCGCCACGTTGAGCAGGCGCGCTTCCTGGAAGTACGGCGCGAGCAGCTGCACGCCCACCGGCAGGCCGTCGACGAAGCCGGCCGGCATGGACAGGCCGGGGATGCCGGCGAGGTTGGCGGTGATGGTGTAGATGTCTTCCAGATAGGCCGACACCGGATCGGCACTCTTCTCGCCGAGCTTCCACGCCGGGTTGGGCGTGGTCGGGCCGAGGATCACGTCGACCTCGGCGAACGCGCTGACGAAGTCGTTCTTGATCAGGCGGCGGATCTTCTGCGCCTTGAGGTAGTAGGCGTCGTAGTAGCCGGCGGACAGGGCGTAGGTGCCGACCATGATGCGGCGCTTCACTTCGGCGCCGAAGCCCTCGCCACGCGAGCGCTTGTAGAGGTCCTCGAGGTTGACCGGGTTCTCGCAGCGATAGCCGAAGCGCACGCCGTCGAAGCGCGACAGGTTGGAGCTGGCCTCGGCGGGGGCGATCACGTAGTAGGCCGGGATGGCGTGCTGCATGTTCGGCAGGCTGATCTCCTTGACCGTGGCGCCGAGCTTCTTCAACTCCTCGACCACCGCCAGCACCTTCTCGGCGATGCGCGCGTCGAGGCCGGCGCCGAAGTACTCCTTGGGCAGGCCGATGCGCAGGCCGGCCAGCGGCTGGCTCAGCGCGGCCAGGTAGTCGTCCAGCGGGGCGTCGACGCAGGTGGAGTCCTTGGCGTCGAAGCCGGCCATGGCGCCGAGCAGCAGGGCGCAGTCCTCGGCGCTGCGGGCGATCGGCCCGCCCTGGTCGAGGCTGGAGGCGTAGGCGATCATGCCCCAGCGCGACACGCGGCCGTAGGTCGGCTTGAGGCCGGTGAGGTTGGTCAGCGCAGCCGGCTGGCGGATCGAACCGCCGGTGTCGGTGCCGGTCGCGGCAGGCAACAGTCGTGCGGCGATGGCCGC
>LNAP01001437.1_pt1 | contig 37468 bp, 32 predicted proteins | sample 602601 | NCBI WGS metagenome assembly LNAP01 (sample SAMN02440304, study PRJNA202911) | soil metagenome | biome: Subtropical and temperate rainforests or woodlands; isolation source: soil samples (1 kg each in a 20% v/v slurry with milli Q water) were... ... | reverse complement strand
TACCGCAACCAAAGGTCGCGGCGCGTTTTTGAATGACAAGCGTATCCGCGTTACTAACCGTAGCAAGTTGCAGGATTCACTGATTTCTACCGGTTTTCCATTCCGTGATTTTACGCATCTGGATACTTATCTGGATATGCTGAAAGACATGATCAAGAAAACTACCGGCATCCGTCGTCCGGGCTCAGCAGCGCTGGACTTGGCTTATGTGGCCGCTGGCTGGGTAGATGGTTTCTTTGAAATTAATTTATCAACCTGGGATATTGCTGCCGGCGGTTTGTTGGTGCAGGAAGCCGGCGGTATTGTCGGTGACTTTGAAGGCAATGAAAGCTGGCTGAAAACCGGTAACATTGTCGCGGGTAACCCTAAAGTATTTGCGCAGATGCTGCAAACACTGAGCCCGCATTTGACGGACAGCCTCAAGACGCCAAAGTAATTGTTCCAAGTAAGCAGTCAGTCAATTAATCTTTAGATTATCTTCCAGTCAGCATCTGCCCGTCAGTGGCAGATGCTCCTTTTACCAGTTAAACTTGCAGCCATGACTTAAATGGCTTTGGTTTACTTGCCATTGCATTAAACTTTTTATCTTCTTTGATAATCTGATCAAAATCAGATTTAATAAACAGCCTGATCAGGCATTACCATCACACAGCAACAGATTTTGGAAACATACTTAAAATATGAAAAAAAACGCGAGTCAGAATTCGAATGGTATGGAGCAGGTGTTTGAGCAATGCGCACAGCAGCAAGATTATGCACAACAGTTAATTACTGACCTTATTGCCGAAATCAGGCCGGCTAAACCAGATCAAACCGAGCTTGCGATAAAAGCGATTCAGGCGCTTTGCTACTTACTCACGACAGATCCGCAAAAAGCGCAATTGCTGCGCGAAACAGTTTTGCAATTATTAAGCGAGAGTAAACCGATTACCTTGTTTTTAATCTCACGCCACTCTGTATTTACCGGCTTCTTTTCTGAAATGCGCAGACGCCTCTCGCACAAGCTGTTGCCAGATGCTATCAATAGAGATTATCTGATCGATTTATTCAGTTTGTTTTTCACCAAAACAAGCGACGAGCAGTGGGTGACAGCCGTGCCAGATGAGGTATGGGCACAACTGATTCAAGCCATGCGTTTCGATTTGGCTGATAAAACGCTCACTGACACTTGCCAGCAAAATTTATTTTCAGCTTCGCAGGTGTTGTCTTACCGTATTGCTGCGCTTGGGCTGGAGCCGGAGTTGTTGCGTAATTATCCTGAGCTTGAGCAGCACAGTTCGCCCTTTGTGATACAGCAAAGTGAGTTGGCGCAAGTCTTTAAAGAGCAGGCTGATCTTACTTATCAGGCTGGGGAGATTGATATCAAGCACATTCTGGTGATGCTTGATCAATGCAAGGCGATCATAGCGAAAATCAGACGTAACAGTGCGCAAACCGGAACTAGTATCAATCTCACTCAGCTGCTGCAACGTATGCTGCAGCAGGTGTCACGTTTGGAAGAGCTGTTGAATATTCTGCATCACTTTCAGCATGGACAATCTGCCGATATTGAAATAGTCAGATTGTTTAAGGCGCTAGTTTATAGCGAGTGTCACAAGAACGATCTACATGAACACTGGCGCGAAAACATGGAATTGATGGCGGTGCGCGTGACTGAGAATGCCAGCCGCACTGGTGAACACTACATCACTGAAAATCGCAGTGAATACTATGCCTTAATGCGCTCAGCAATGGGCGCAGGTGTGATCATTGCAATCATGGCAATGTTGAAGCTTGTTTTTGCCAAGCAGCATCTGGCGCCACTGACTGAAGCGATTGTATTCAGCCTGAATTATGGACTTGGTTTTATTCTGATCCATATTTTGCATTTTACCGTTGCCACTAAACAGCCGGCGATGACGGCCGCTGCAATTGCGGCAACTATTGATAATGCCTCTGATACCAAATCCAAAGAGATGGATAATCTGGTAGCTATGATTGCTAATACCATGCGCAGTCAGCTTGTCGCTATTTTGGGTAATGTGGTGATCGTGATCCCTATGGCGATATTTTTGGCGTGGGCTATACTTCAATACAGTGGGCAGCATTTTGTTACGCCGGATAAAGCCCATCAGTTATTGGCAAGTATTGACCCTGTTTATAGCGGTTCATTGATTTATGCGGCTGTAGCAGGCGTGTGTTTGTTCCTATCAGGCTTGATCGCCGGTTATCATGACAATTTGGCGGTGTACAACAAAATTCCACAACGGTTACGTGCTGTTAAGTGGTTGCAGAAGCTACTGGGTATTCCTCGTTTAGAGCGCGTTGCTAATTACATAGAGAATAATCTGGGTGCGCTGGCGGGTAACTTCTACTTTGGCTGTTTGCTCGGTGGCATGAGCGGGCTTGGTATATTGCTTGGTTTGCCGATTGATATACGCCATATTACCTTCTCATCTGCGTTTGTTGGCTTTGCCAGTTTCAGTCTGGATTTCATGCTTAGCTGGCAGGCTGCGGCTTATGCTGCTTTGGGTTTGGCACTGATAGGCTTTATTAACCTTGCGGTCAGTTTTGGCTTGGCGTTATATGTGGCGATGAAGTCACGTACTCACTGATTATGAGTTTGGCTACTCGGCTAAATCAGCATCCGGGAGAGTTTATTTTGCCTCCCAAAAAAATTAAGAATCCAGAAAATCCAGTCGAGTAGAAAATTAAAGCATTTGGCATGGCGGCCTAATTACTTTTTGTGCTTTATAAATAGCTAATAGTTATTATTTGACTACTGCAATTTTTGGTAGAGTATTATTCTCTTCCTAGTCAAATATTCCTAGCCAAACTATTATTTGATTAGGCAAAAGTTAAGTTGAAAAGGAACACTCATGTCAAACTGGTTTCAAGATAACGCGCAATCTATTGGCAATACACCGCTAGTTAAATTAAATCGTATTACCGATGGCGCTCAAGCCACCGTGCTGGCCAAGATAGAAGGTCGCAACCCTGCGTACTCGGTGAAGTGCCGCATAGGTGCTGCCATGATATGGGATGCTGAACAGCGCGGTTTGTTAGGCCCAGGTAAGGAAATCGTCGAGCCTACCAGCGGCAATACCGGTATCGCGCTGGCTTTTGTTGCAGCTGCGCGCGGCATTCCGCTTACACTGACCATGCCGGAAACCATGAGCATTGAACGCCGCAAGCTGCTGATCGCTTATGGGGCGAAGCTGGTGCTGACTGAAGGCGCCAAAGGCATGAGTGGTGCGATTGCTAAAGCTGAGGAAATAGCAGCTTCTGATCCCAGTCGTTATGTGCTGCTGCAGCAATTCAAAAACCCGGCCAACCCGACGATTCATGAAAAAACTACCGGTCCTGAAATCTGGGATGCGACCGATGGTAATGTCGACATCTTTGTTGCTGGTGTAGGTACTGGCGGCACCATTACTGGTGTTTCTCGCTATCTTAAAAACACCAAAGGCAAGCAAGTGCTGACTGTTGCGGTAGAACCTGCCGCCAGCCCGGTATTAAGCCAGAAACGTGCGGGTGAAGAGTTGAAGCCTGCCCCGCATAAAATTCAGGGTATAGGTGCCGGTTTTGTGCCGGATACACTGGATTTGTCGGTTGTCGATGACATCGCTCAGGTGACTAATGAAGAAGCTATTCTTTATGCTCAGCGGCTAGCACGCGAGGAAGGTATGCTCTCTGGTATTTCCTGTGGCGCAGCGGTTGCGGTTGCAGTGCGCTATGCCAAGCGACCTGAGAATGCAGGTAAAACCATCGTAGTAATTCTCCCTGATTCTGGTGAGCGCTATTTGAGCTCGATATTGTTTGAAGGTCTATTTGACGCGCAGGGCATTGCCGTTTAAGGACACTTCTATCAATACATTTTTTGGGCGCATTACTGCGTTGCGCGGTACTCGCAACCTCGCTGTATAACGCATACTATCTCGGCGCGTTCCGTGCGCCTTTGGCGTATGAATAATGCGCTTCAGCGCATATATTCTACGGACATGCCTTTGACGGGTAGTACTGCATCCAAACTATGCATTTATAGAAGAGCCCTTAATTTATTTAGTGTCTGCTTATGAATGCTAACCACGCAGCTTGGTGTAAGCTGGCGTGGTTTTGTATTTTAAATGACAGGGTATTGTGATGAGCGTTGAATTGATTCTTGTATTTCTGACCTTAGGCGCATTTGTTGGCTTGATGGCAGGATTACTTGGTATTGGCGGCGGCGGCATACTGGTGCCGGTGCTGACATCGATATTCATCTATCAGGGCTTTGCTATGGATAATGTGGTGCATATTGCGCTGGGGTCTTCCATGGCTTGTATCATGGTGACTTCATTTTCTAGTATGCGTGCGCACCATGTTAATGGTGCGGTGATCTGGCAATTGGTGAAAACCATGGCGCCTGCTATTGTACTGGGTACTTTTCTGGCGACATTCATCGCGGCGCAAATTAGTTCTAAAAGCCTGGCAATATTCTTTTCGGTGTTTATGGCTTACGTGGCATCGCAAATGTTCCGCAGCAGAAAGGTTCAGGCATCCGGTGCTCATGCCGGTAAAGTCGAATTGAGTCTGGTTGCATTTGGTATCGGCGCTATATCGGCCTTGGTGTCTATTGGTGGCGGCTCGCTTACCGTGCCTTACCTGACTTGGCGTAATGTTGATATTCGCAAGGCGATTGGTACTTCTGCGGCACTTGGTTTTCCAATCGCTGTTGGCGGCACCCTGGGTTATTTGATAAACGGTTTTGCGGTAGATAGTATAAATCCTGAATATACGTTTGGATTTATTTATTTGCCAGCAGTAGTGCTGGTGACTATTCCAAGTTTTTTTACTGCGCCGATCGGGGCTAAGCTCACACAGACTTTGCCGGTGCAGATACTAAAGAAGATTTTTGGTGTGTTGTTACTGCTATTGAGTGTAAAAATGCTGTTTTCTTTGCTGTAACAATAATCTGTTTTAACCCACCTTAAGTTTTTTTTCTATTAACTGCAGATTCTGTGTTTGCAGTTTGTCTGCTTCAATAAACATTCTCTTGATGTCGTCTTCGGCAATCATACGTTTTGCAATCTGGCCGCACACCAGTTCGCAAAGCTCATAAATGCTTGGGTCTGCAATACTGTAGAACACGCAGTTGCCACGCGATTCACGCTTGACCAGATCATACTGACTCAGTAGGGATAAATGTTTTGAAACATTGGCTTGTGTGCAGCCTGATATCTCCGTTAGTTGCCCTACATTTTTTTCCCCGTCACGCAGCGCATTCAATACTTTGAGACGCATTGGCTCGGCCAGCGCCTTAAAATATTTTGCTACATACTCGAGTGAGCGGTCATTCAATGCACTCATATTCAATTCCATGGATTATTAACTTTTCAATATTGCATTATACAGCAATATTATAGGTTGACTATATAACTATATAGCTATATAGCTATATAGTGCAAGTAAATATTAACAAAACAACAATATTTTCTTAAAGGAAGAATTGTTTTGACCCACTTATTCAAGTTCACATCATTTAAGTTAGCACTGGTTGCATTTTACTTGGCAGGTTATGGCATGAATGCTGTAGCCGATACTTTGCAAACCTTCACGGTTGCACAATCAAACGCAGAGCAGTTCATTACGGTAGAAGGCTCGATTGAAGCGGTGAAAGGCAGCTTACTGGCACCGCAGGTATCCGGCAGCATTACTGTTTTAAATGTAAAAGCCGGTGATCAGGTAAAAACTGGCCAAGTTCTGGCGCGAATTGATACGCGTATCGCAAATCAGCAGGCGGTTTCTAATCAGGCGCAGGTTGGGGCAGCGCGAGCACAACTGAGTGCAGCACGTCAGGAATATGAGCGTAAAAAACGTCTGCATGAAAAACAATACATCAGTCAGGCGGCGCTGGAGCGTGCAGAATCAGACTACAAAACAGCGGAAGCGCAGACTAAGGCCGAACTCGCACAAGCTGGTATGGCAAATGTACAAAGTGGCTTGCACATAGTCACTGCACCATATGCAGGAGTCATAGCAGAAGTCATGACTGAGCAAGGCGACATGGCGATGCCGGGTAAACCAATACTTGCACTGTATGACCCTAAGGAAATGCGTGCAGTTATGAACGTGCCGCAAAGCCAGATAGCGAGTATTAAAGCTGGTAGCAATATCAAGGTCATCATCCCAGCGGCAGCAGAAGCTGAGCGCAGTGTGACTGTATCTAAAATCACCGTCCTGCCGACCGCCGATGCAGTAACCAACAGCGTCAAAGTACGTTTACTGTTACCGCAAAATTTGAGCAGTGTCAGCCCGGGCATGTTTGCACGCGCGCAATTGCCAACCTCTTCTGGCAAGTTGCAAAATCAGATTTATATTCCGTCACAGGCCGTTATTAAACGCAGTGAGTTAATGGCAGTGTATGTGGTAAATGAACAAGGTGAACCACAGCTACGTCAGGTAAGAGTCGGGCGCAAGCAGGGCGATAATATAGAGATTTTTGCTGGCTTGTATTCAGGTGAAAAGATTGCACTAAGCCCGATTGCGGCAGCGAACTTTCAAACGAAAAAGCTCCTGAAGAAATAAAAAGTATAAGCGATAGAGCCTATAAAAATGCATGATAACAATACACAAAATTCAGCTGACTTAAGTACTAAAGGATTAGGCGTCTCAGGCCGTATCGCCAGATACTTCCAGACCGCACAGATCACGCCGCTGATTGCGGTGGTGGCAATGCTGCTTGGACTGTTCGCAGTGTTGGTAACACCGCGTGAAGAAGAACCGCAGATCAATGTCACTATGGCAAACGTGCTGATCCCGTTCCCGGGTGCTTCAGCGAAAAATGTCGAGCAGATGGTTGCAGTACCAGCCGAGCAGGTGCTATCGCAGATAGCCGATGTTGAGCATGTGACTTCGGTTTCGCGCCCCGGCATGGCAATTATCACGGTGCAGTTCGAGGTCGGGGTGCTACGTACCGAGGCACTGGTGCGACTCTATAACACCATTCAATCCAATCAGGACTGGCTACCAAAAAATCTGGGCGTGGGTGAACCTATCGTCAAGCCTAAAGGCATAGACGATGTGCCTATCCTCACCGCTACCTTATACACAAAAAACCAGCAACAGGGTGCGTATGAGCTGGAGCGTGTAGCCCACGCCTTGGAAGCTGAAATCAAACATGTAAAAGGTACGCGTGAGGTAGTCACGCATGGCGGCCCTGGTCGTGCTGTAAATATCATGCTCGATCCGGCAAAAATGGCAGCTGCCAATATTACAGTTGAAGCCATGCGCAGGGCATTGCAGTCAGCAAATATGGGCGCGCCGCTGGGTGAAGTCATCAGCAATAATCAGGCAATTGCGGTGGAAGTAGGTAAATATCTGGCAGATGCGCAAGAGGTAGCTGAGCTAGTGGTAGGTCTGCATGATGGCCAGCCTGTTTACATGGGTGAAGTGGCGGAAGTGACCGATGGCCCGCCACCAGCTGAGCGTTATGTATGGTACGGTGAAGCCGGTAGTAAACAGGAGCATCCGGCAGTTACCATCAGTGTAACCAAGAAGCCAGGTCAGAATGCGGTAGAGGTGGCTGAAGCAGTTATCAGCCAGATTGATAGCCTGAAAAATGTGCTGATTCCAGCGGACGTTAAAGTAAAAATCACCAGAAACTATGGTGAAACCGCCAATGAAAAAGCGCAGAAGCTGATACAGAAACTGATCTTCGCAACCTCGGCTGTCGTGTTACTCGTTTTTGTCGCGCTTGGCCGTCGTGAGGCGATGATCGTCGGCACCGCGGTAATCCTTACCTTGACCGCTACTTTGTTTGCGTCTTGGGCATGGGGCTTTACGCTCAATCGTGTGTCATTGTTTGCGCTGATCTTCTCTATCGGCATTCTGGTGGATGATGCGATTGTCGTAGTGGAGAATATTCATCGCCACATGAAGCTCAGCCCTGATGCGAGCCTGACAGAAATTATCCCAGTTGCTGTAGATGAAGTTGGCGGGCCGACCATATTAGCCACGCTTACCGTGATTGCCGCCTTGCTGCCGATGGCATTTGTGAGCGGTTTGATGGGCCCATACATGAGCCCGATTCCTATCAATGCCAGCATGGGCATGCTGATTTCGCTGGCAGTGGCTTTTGTGGTCACGCCTTGGCTGTCTAATCTGTGGCTGCGGCATGCGCAGCATGAAGATGCATTGACTAAATGTATCGCGCCCTTATTCGTAAAGCTGTTTACCCCGTTCCTGGATGAGCAGTCCGGTAAAAAGAATCGACGCAAACTGAGTTTTGCCGTGCTCGGTCTTATTGTAATTTCACTGTTGCTGCCAGTGGCACAACTGGTGGTCATGAAAATGCTACCGTTTGATAATAAATCCGAGTTTCAGGTGGTGGTAGATATGCCAGCCGGAACGCCGCCGGAAAAAACGGCAAGCGTGCTGCATGCCATGACCGCCTATTTATCTACCGTGCCTGAAGTGACAAATTATCAGGCTTATGTTGGCCTTGCGGCACCAATTAATTTTAATGGTCTCGTGCGTCAGTACTATTTACGCAGCGGCGGTGAATTGAGCGATATACAGGTGAATCTGGTAGATAAACATGACCGTGACGAGCAGAGCCATGCAATCGCAGGCCGAGTCAGGCCGCATTTGCAGAAAATTGCAAAAGCCTTGGGTGCTAATGTGAAGGTGGTCGAAGTGCCACCGGGGCCGCCTGTAATTTCGCCTATCGTGGCAGAAGTTTATGGGCCGGACGATGCGGATAGATTGAAACTGGCAAGGCAGGTGCGACAAGTGTTCGAAGGCACGGCAGGCATTGTTGATGTCGATGATAGCGGCATTGCCGATGTTCAAAAGATAGCGTTGATCGTAGACCGTAAAAAGGCGGCGCTGCTAGGCGTGCCGCAAGCTGCGGTAGTGGCTACTTTACGTGCAGGTTTGGCGGGTGATGATGTGACCCATCTGCATGATGCCAGCAAATATCCGGTTGCAGCGCGGCTACGCTTGCCGGTATCCGCGCAAAGCGATATTGAAGCGTTGCTCAAGCTTTCCGTAGCAACTGCTGACGGCAAACTGGTGCCGATACGTGAACTGGTGACGGTTGAAAATACCCTGCGTGAACAGCCTATCTATCATAAGGATCTGCTGCCGGTAAATTACGTAATGGCTGACATGGCAGGCAAGCTGGATAGCCCGTTGTATGGCTTGTTCAGCATGCGTAAAGCTGTGGGCGAAATAACCGCGCCCGGTGACAGCAAATTAGATGAGTATTTTATCAAGCAGCCAATTGATAACCAGCGCGGTTATGCCATTAAATGGGACGGCGAATGGCAGGTGACTTACGAAACTTTCCGTGATATGGGCACGGCTTATGCGGTTGGCCTTATATTGATTTATCTGCTAGTGGTGGCGCAGTTTGGTTCGTATCTGACGCCACTGATTATCATGGCGCCGATTCCCCTCACCATTATCGGTGTGATGCCGGGCCATGCGTTGTTGGGCGCACAATTTACCGCAACTTCGATGATCGGCATGATCGCGCTCGCCGGCATTATCGTCAGAAACTCCATACTGCTGGTGGACTTTATCAATCTTGAAGTGGCAGCCGGCAAGCCGTTTAAGGAAGCCGTCGTTAGCTCTGCCATCACGCGTGCGCAGCCGATTATGCTCACCGCTTTTTCAGCAATGCTGGGCGCATTTTTTATTCTGGATGACCCGATATTTAACGGGCTCGCGATTTCACTGATATTCGGTATTTTTGTGTCAACACTGCTGACACTGATGGTGATTCCGCTGCTGTATTTTGTGGCGTACAGACACAAGTTTGCGTAAATTTTTGAGGAGATATTCAACATGACAACATGGAAACTGGTTCGAGTAATGGCAGGTTTTTTTATATTGTTATCACTGGCATTAGGCGTGCAGGAAAGTCCGCTGTTTGTAAGCCATTACTGGCTGTATTTCACTGCCTTTGTTGGCATTAACCTCCTGCAAAGCGGTTTTACCGGCTGGTGTTTAATGGAAAGTATTCTACGCAAGCTTGGTGTTCAGGCAGGTTGTTAAACATGTCTATACGCCGTTCAATCCGAATTTCATTGCTGTTACTAACACTCGGTTCCAGTCAGGCGCATGCGTTTGACTTACTCGAAGCCTGGCGGGCTGCCCGCACGCAAGATCCTGCGTTTGCTTCAGCACGCGCAGCCGCGAATGCCGGACGTACCAAGAGCCTGCAGGCAGATGCACTGACAAGTCCGCAGCTGACATTGAATGCCGGCGCGGCGGGTGTCAGTAACGATAACAAGATCATCGATGCGAGATTCTCGAATGCGCAGTTTGCGGGTGGGGCCAGCAGCAATAAAGGCACAACCGATTTCCGTACTAAAACGGATGCCGGTCTTGATCTAAACCTGAATCTGCGTGCGGAATACCCCTTATATGACGCGCTACGTGCCGGCTCTGTAAAGCAGTTGAATAAACAGGCCGCATTGGCTGAAGTGCAGTTGGCCGCAGAATCTCAGCAGCTCATGCTGCGTGTGGCGCAAGCTTATTTTGATGTGCTGCGGGCTAAAGATACGCTTGCTACACTCAAGGCGCAGCAACTGGCAGTAGCTGAGGCGCTGGCAAGTGCCAAAGCCCGTTTTTCCGAAGGCGATGTGGCGATTATTGACACCCATGAAACGCAGGCACGATTTGATCTTTTAGCTTCGCAAGTGCTGGAGGCAGAAAGCAATTTGCAACTCATGCGCGAAGCGCTGGGTGACGCTACCGGTAACCGTGATGCGGCATTGGCGGCATTATCGAACAATACGGATTTTCAGCGTTATGTCAGTGGTGATATGCAAAGCTGGATAAGCCGTGCCCAAAGCAATCATCCTCAAGTGTATATACAGCAGTTGCAGCAGGAAATTGCACAAGCCGAAACCGGTAAATTTAAAGACAGATACGCCCCAGTGCTAAATCTGGTGGCGCAGGCCGGTGGTGAACGCTTGCAAGGTTTAGGCAACGGTGATGCTGACCTCACCAATCGCCAGATAAGCCTCGGTGTGCAGCTGACGGTGCCGCTTTATACGGGCGGTATGCGTGATGCGCGCTACCAGGAGGCAATTGCTCTGGAACAGCAGGCACTTAGCCAGACCGATGTTGCCCGCCAGAGTGCGGTGCGTGATGCGAGGTCTGCCTGGATGGCGGTGACGGTCGGGCAAGGCCAAGTGAAGGCGCTGGAACAGGCGCTACGCTCTGCCGAAATTAAGCTCGATTCAACAAAGCTGGGGCGCGATGTGGGCGACCGTACCACGCTGGATGTGCTGAACTCCGAGCAGGAATTACACAATACCCGCCTTGCACTATCTCGCAGCCGCTATCAGGTGTTGCAGGCTTTGCTTAACCTGTCAGCTGCGGCGGGTGAGCTCGATGAAGTGCGTTTGCAGGAAATTAACGAAGCCCTTGCCAAGTAATGAGTAAAGGACAATATATGTTTACAAAACTAAAGCTGAGCTTGTATTTCATTGCGATTGCCATGTCTGAACTGATGATGGTTTTAAAACGGCACAGTCAAAATTATAGGAGCGTAAAAATGAATAGAAACTTATCAGGTATTTTATCCAAACTTCTAGCTAGTGCTTCATTGCTGGCTGCAAGCGCTGTTTTTGCTGCTGGCAATACATCCGCAGAGCAGTCGCAATATCTGGAAGAAAGCAGAAAAGTTGCGCAGGAGTTTATGCAGACACTAGGCGGTGCGTTAAAGAAACAGTTGGCACTCGGTGGTGCTGAGAGCGCCATCGGCGTTTGCAAGGAAATTGCACCGGCGCTGGCGAACGAGTATTCAAAAAATGGCAGAGTAGTAAAGCGTGTTTCTCTGAAAAATCGTAATCCGGTGCAAGGTGTTCCGGATGCTTGGGAGCAAAATGTTTTAGCAGGATTTGACCTTGCTCAGCAGCAGAGCAAGCCTCTGAGCGGAATGGAAGTATCCACAGTGCGTGATGAGGCAGACGGGCGTTGGTTCAGATACATGAAAGCGATTCCGACTCAGGCCATGTGTTTGCAGTGTCATGGGCAGCCGTCTGATATTTCAGAGGGAGTGCGTGCATTGCTATTAAAAGAGTATCCGCAAGATAAAGCGGTGGGATATAGCGAAGGACAGGTACGCGGCGCAATTTCTATCAAGCGTTTGTTAGAGGTGGCACCAGCAACAAATTAATGACTATAAATCATCGGTAATGGCACATATCGTAATCATGGGAGCGGGTATTGGCGGCATGCCAACTGCTTATGAACTTAAAGCCAAACTTGGCAATAATCACCAGATCACTGTGGTAAATTCGGTAGATTATTTCCAGTTTGTGCCTTCTAACCCGTGGCTGGCTGTGGGCTGGAGCAAACGTGAAAAAATCACTTTCCCGATACGGACTTACCTTGAGAAAAAAGGCATTAATTTTATTGCACAGCCGGTCAGTAAAATAGATGCAGAGCAAAATAGCCTGCAGTTGGCAGATGGCCAAACGCTTAATTACGATTATCTGGTCATCGCCACTGGGCCTAAATTATGTTTTGATGAAGTTGAGGGCGCTGGTCCTAATGGCGGACACACACATTCCATTTGCTCCGTAGACCATGCGGAAAAATCCTGGGACGCTTATCAGGAGTTTATTAAAGACCCGGGCCCGGTGATTATCGGCGCCATGCCAGGTGCGAGCTGTTTTGGCCCGGCTTATGAGTACACATTTATTGTGAATAAGGATTTACGCAAGAGAAAGCTGCGTAAAAAAGTACCCATCACCTATATAACCAGTGAGCCTTATATTGGCCATTTAGGTTTGGGCGGTGTGGGGGATTCCAAAGGTATGCTGGAATCCGAATATCGTAACAATGACATTAAATGGATCACCAATGCCAAGGTTACCAAGGTTGAAGCCGGTAAAATGTTTGTAACCGAACTTGATATGAATGGCAATCTGGTAAAAGAGCATGAGTTGCCGTTCAAGTATTCCATGATGTTACCTGCTTTTAAGGGGGTTGAACCCGTAGCAGGTGTTGAAGGCTTATGTAACCCGAGAGGATTTGTGCTGATAGATGAGCACCAGCGCAGTAAAAAATATCGCAATATTTTCGCTGCCGGCGTCTGTGTGGCGATTCCGCCAGTGGAAGTGACGCCAGTGCCTACCGGTGCGCCAAAAACCGGCTATATGATTGAATCCATGGTCACGGCTATCGCGCATAACATTGCAGCTGACTTGAATGGTCAAGCCGCTGATGCGAAGGGTACCTGGAACGCGATCTGCCTTGCGGATATGGGCGATACCGGTGCCGCATTTGTGGCAATACCGCAAATTCCACCGCGCAATGCAAGCTGGATGAAAAAAGGTAAATGGGTGCACTATGCTAAAATCGCCTTTGAAAAATACTTTATCTACAAGATGAAAAAAGGTACTTCAGAGCCGATTTATGAAAAATATGTGCTCAAAGCTATGGGCATAGAAAAGTTGGATTGATGCTGATTTAACTCTGAGTCTCGATGTGTTCAGTTTTTCGCAACTTTTAGCAAAGCAGGCTAAAAGCGTGTTGATTGAGATCTGAAGTTAACACCATTTACTTGCAGCGAGGTCCTGTAATTGGTGATTTTTTTATCAGTTGGATTGGATGCTAAAAATTTAGTCCACTACTGATAGGCTTCTGATTAGGAGTATTTTTAGGCCATTAACTATCATCTAGATTAATTTTTTTTATTTGTTATGTGCGATATTGCATAGAAGTATTTCAATTTCCAATTTATAATTGAAGTAGTTTTACATGCTTAATTTAATAATTCAAATACGAATAAGTAACATTTCTTAACAAATAATCTTTTTGACTAGGTTCTCATACCCCTGTTGCAATGTTTATTAGGTTTACTTGCTCACGTTTTATAAAAAACATGGGTATATTTTAGCAATTCAAAATAAAAATAAACCGGAATAAACTTACCTTTGGGACTATGACATTAATACCTATAATCTTGTGGGGGGGTTGGATCACGCTTGTGGCCTGTTTCGCGCGAAATGGTCAGGTTGATAAGTGGTGTTAACATGTTCAATTTGTTGCTAAAGATGTCGATATAAACGGCATTAGCGTTCCTCGTAATTAGGTTTTTAAATAAGTTATAGGTGTTTAAACGTATATTTTAACGCAGTATAATTGGTCATATTCATTGTAAATTTTTATTAGGGTTGTTGTATTGGGCAAAAAAATAATTTAAAAACGCCTAGGGTCGCTATCCTGATGGGTACCTTTAATGGGGAGGTTTTTCTTGCTGAGCAGTTGGAATCATTGGCTACTCAGACGTTTAAGAATACTCGTCTCTTTATTAGTGATGATGGTTCGAGCGATGGTACTTTAGAGCTCATCTCTCATTACCAGAAATCATGGGGTGAAGAGCGCATTCAAGTGCGATCATGGCTGCAACAAGGTTTTTGTAAAGATTTTCTAAGCCTTGCAAGCGACCCTTCTATTCAAGCCGATTACTACGCTTTCTCAGATCAGGATGATGTTTGGTTTTCGACCAAGTTTAGAGTGTGCCATTAAAGTTCTCGAGAACCATCCAAATGATCTCCCGGTTGTCTATTGTGGCCGGACGCAGTATTTGGATGAGCAAGGCAAGCCCTTGGGTTTGTCACCAGACTTTGTTCGCCCGATTACATTCAGAAATGCACTTTTGCAGTCGGTGGCAGGCGCTAATACAATGGTGTTTAATCAGGCGGCAAAAGTCTTGTTTGAGCAGTTCGGATTAGTGGAGGTGCCTTTCCACGACTGGTGGCTTATCTGATTGTGACCGGCGCTGGCGGTCATTTGTATTTTGATCATATACCTCAGATATATTACCGGCAACACCCAGGGGCACTTGTTGGTGAAAATGTATCCATCCTGTCTAAACTCAAGCGTGCTTGGATGCTTTTTTTAATGGTTTATTCAGGCGATACATAGATATCAATATATCTGCGCTATATCAGGCCCCCTATTTACTCACGCCAGCCTGCCAGGAGGATTTGGCTTTTTTTAGAACATTGCGACAGGCGGGTCTAATGCGCAGGATCCAACTGATCTGGAATTTTCGATTGTGCCGTCAATCTCAATTGGATTCATATATAATTTGGGCTGCAGCCCTTCTAAGAAAAATTTAAGTGGAGAAGACGATTTGAAAGCAGTGATTTTAGCCGGTGGGTTAGGGACACGAATCTCAGAGGAGACTCATCTCAAACCGAAACCGATGATAGAGATTGGCGGTAAGCCGATACTATGGCATATCATGAAGACCTACTCAGCGCATGGTATCAATGAATTCGTCATCTGCTGTGGCTACAAGGGTTATGTCATCAAAGAATATTTTGCCAACTACTTTCTTCATATGTCCGATGTGACATTTGACATTGAGCATAATAAAATGGAAGTGCATCAGCGCTACGCCGAGCCTTGGAAGGTCACTTTGGTCGACACCGGAGATGAGACCATGACGGGCGGGCGGCTAAAGCGAGTGGCCAATTATATCAAGGATGAGGAAGCGTTTTGCTTAACCTATGGTGATGGCGTCAGTGATGTGAATATTACTGAACTTATTGCTTTCCACAAAGCCCAGAAGGTCAAGGCAACCTTGACGGCTACCGTTCCTCCAGGTCGATTTGGTGCTTTGGACATGACCGAAAACAAGGTCAACAGTTTTCGTGAGAAGCCAAAGGGTGATGGAGGTATGATCAACGGTGGCTTTTTTGTGCTATCACCTCAAGTCATCGACTACATCACGGACGATAAAACGCTCTGGGAACGCGATCCGCTGGAACGTTTGGCTGAAGAAGGGGAGTTGGCCGCGTTTCAACATCACGGTTTCTGGCAGCCGATGGATACACTCCGGGATATGACGCATTTGGAAGAGCTCTGGCAAACAGGCCATGCCCCATGGAAAGTTTGGCAATGAATCCGAAGTTCTGGGCAGGTAAAAGCGTCTTTCTGACGGGGCATACGGGATTTAAGGGCAGTTGGCTTTCACTGTGGTTACAATCCATGGGCGCCAATGTCACCGGTTATGCACTCACACCACCGACCACCCCAAGTCTTTTTGAGATAGCCAAAGTGGGTGAAGGTATGCGCTCAATTATCGGCGACATTAGAGATATTCAAAGCTTGGGGTTAGCAATGCGGGAAGCTAAGCCGGATATTGTCATCCACATGGCGGCACAGGCTTTGGTGCGTTACTCCTACATTGCGCCGGTCGAAACCTATTCCACCAACGTGATGGGGGCAGTTAATCTGCTTGAAGTCGTTCGCGGCACTCCTAGTGTAAAGGCCGTAGTGAATGTCACCAGTGATAAGTGTTATGAGAACCGCGAGTGGGACTGGGGTTACCGCGAGAATGAAGCGATGGGTGGATTTGATCCTTATAGTAATAGTAAAGGGTGTGCGGAGTTGGTCACCGCAGCCTACCGCAATTCGTATTTCCATGCGGATAAATATCAGGAGCATGGGGTAGCTTTGGCTTCTGGTCGGGCAGGAAATGTTATCGGCGGTGGCGATTGGGCTGAAGATCGTCTCATTCCTGACGTGATGCGAGCAATCACGCAAGGTAAACCCGTCTGTATCCGAAATCCGCATAGTATTCGTCCATGGCAACATGTATTAGAGCCGTTGTCAGGCTATTTATTGTTAGCTCAAAATCTTTATGAAAAAGGTCCGAATTATGCAGAGGGTTGGAATTTTGGTCCTAGTGATGATGATGCAAAGCCGGTTAGCTGGATATTAGAGCGGTTGATCAAGTTATGGGGGCAGGGTGCCAGTTGGTCACTTGATGTCGGTGAGCATCCTCACGAGGCCCACTACCTTAAACTAGACTGTTCTAAAGCTAAAGCGCGCCTAGCATGGCACCCAAAATGGAATCTAGAAGAAGCTTTGGAAAAGATCGTTGACTGGCAAAAAAGCTATCAGCTTGGATTGGACATGAAGCTGATTACTTTAGGACAGATTGATGCCTATACGAGCGCGCATTCTTCAGTTCTCGATTAAGGCGTAAGTACTTCAGCTTGCCGTTCAAGCTTTTTATATGTAGTAAAATATAAATTAATAAAATGTTTAATTAGAATGAAAGATAATATTGTGGATAAATCTCAAGAAATCCGTCGCCAAATCGCAATGCTGGTTGATGAATATGCGGCAATTAAATATGAACCAAAAGCTTTTGAGCCAGGAAATACTGTCATTCCACCATCAGGTAAGGTGCTGGATGCAAATGAACTAAAGAATATGGTGGAAGCTTCTTTAGATGGATGGCTCACGACTGGACGTTTCAATGAAGCGTTTGAAAAGCGTCTTGCTAACTATTTAGGTGTTAAATTTTTATTAACAACAAACTCGGGTTCTTCAGCCAACTTATTGGCATTTTCTGCATTAACTTCACCTAGATTAAAAGAACGTGCAATTAAGCCTGGCGATGAAGTAATTGGCGTAGCCGCGGGTTTTCCAACAACAGTCAATCCGATTTTGCAATTTGGTGCCGTGCCGGTTTTTGTAGATGTGGATATTGCCACACATAATATCGATGTGACTAAAATTGAGGCTGCAATTAGCCCTAAAACAAAAGCGATCATGCTTGCTCACTCATTGGGCAATCCGTTTAACATCAAAGTCATCATGGAAATCTGCCGTAAACATGGCTTATGGCTAATAGAAGACAACTGTGATGCCCTGGGTTCGCGATACAACGGACAGCTAACGGGCACATTCGGAGATATCGGAACATTGAGTTTTTACCCGGCCCATCATATTACGATGGGTGAGGGCGGAGCTGTGTTTACCAATAATGCAGAACTTAAATTAATCATCGAATCCTTCCGCGACTGGGGTCGTGATTGTTATTGTCCACCAGGTAAAGATAATACCTGTGGTAAACGCTTCTGCTGGAAGTTGGGTGATCTGCCAGAGGGTTACGACCATAAATATACTTATTCACATTTAGGCTACAACTTAAAAATTACTGATATGCAAGCGGCTTGTGGCTTGGCGCAGATGGATAAGCTTGATAGCTTTGTGCAAGCGCGTAAGGATAACTTTAGTTACTTACTCAATCGTTTAAAATCATGCGAAGAGTTCATGATATTGCCTGAGGCTACACCAAATAGTGATCCTTCATGGTTTGGTTTTTTGATGACACTTCGCCCAGAGGCTAATGTCCGAAGAGTAGATTTACTTTCATACTTAGATCAAAATAAAGTCGGAACGCGCTTATTATTTGCAGGTAATTTAACACGCCAACCTTATATGGCTGGTCGTAACTTTAGGATAAGCGGCGAATTAACAAATACTGATACCGTCATGAATGATAGCTTCTGGATTGGTGTTTATCCTGGATTGACGCATGATATGCTTGATTTTGCGGCAGAGAAAATCGAGTCTTTTCTTGGCGTTAATTTCGACTAATGTCAATAGAAAAACAAAAAATACTTTTATTTGGCGCGAATGGTTCGATAGGCACGGCGGTTCGGAAGAAATTTATCCAGAAGTCTTGGCAGGTAGTGAGCGTTACGCGTGGAGATGCCGTCGATGGTGAGCAAGTCAGTTGGAATCCTTTGCTAGATACCAGCAGTAAAACTATAGATCAACTGCATCAATATGGTAAATTTGATGCGGTTTGTTGGGCACAGGGAAAAAACTGTAACGACAGTATCTTTGCATTTAATCTTGAGCAACATCGGGAAGTATTTGAAGCAAATGTTGTTTATATTCTTCAATCATTGAGTGTGCTTTTAAATGAGAATTTACTCAAAATACCAGCGAGGTTGTGTGTGATTAGCTCAATCTGGCAGGATATTTCCAGGCAAAATAAACTTTCTTACGGTGTTAGCAAAGCAGCACTTAGAGGCTTAGTTCTCTCCTTGGCGAACGATCTTGGTGTGGATGGGCATTTAGTTAATGCTGTCCTGCCAGGGGCTTTGGATACACCAATGACACGTCAGAATTTATCTGTCGATCAGCAAAGTAAAATCACATCTTCAACACAGTTTATGCGTTTGCCAAATCTCGAAGATGTTTCGAATGCAGTATATTACTTATGTTCCCTTGAAAATTCAGGGGTTACGGGACAGTTTGTTAAAATAGATCTTGGATTTTCTGATGTCCGCATTATTTGAAATAAATTCCACTATAAAAAGTTATCAGGTTGAGATACTTTCGGGTAGTCTTCACTACGGATTAGCTAGACCTGATCAGTCATTTGTTTTGATAGATGAATATCTCGTTGAGTTGTACCCATTTATCAGCACTAAAAATGATATTGAGATTGCAGCCAATGAGGAATCTAAAACATTAGATACCGTTGGGTCGGTAATTGAGAGTCTTCGCACCTTGGGTGCTAGCAGAGATAGTCATCTTGTGGCCATTGGTGGTGGCGTCATCCAGGACGTTGCAACTTTCTCTGCATCAACATATATGCGTGGGATTCCATGGACCTATTATCCAACCACCTTACTCGGCATGGTCGATTCATGCGTAGGCGGAAAATCATCAATCAATGTTGGGCAATATAAAAATATTGCAGGTAACTTTTATCCACCTGAAAAAATCATTATTCATACAGATTTTTGTACCACTTTACCTGCCTCGGAAGTGATTGCAGGATTATGTGAGGCTGTAAAAATCTGTTTTGCAGATACAGATACGGCTTTTGATCAATACTTAACTCTGGCAGAAGCCGTAAATCCAATTCATCAGGATATCTTGGCCGAAATCATTGAATTGACTCTGCGAACTAAGAAAAAATTTATTGAAGAAGATGAGTTTGACCAAGGTGTTCGTCTATTGTTGAACTTTGGACATACTTTTGGTCATGCCATTGAAGCGGCGAGTCATTTTGCAATTACTCATGGTGTTGCTGTAGGGCTTGGTATGCTTGTAGCAATCGATATTTCCGAGAATATAAATCCTCAGACTGATAAAAATCCAAGAGTACAGGCCTTGTCTAACTATGTTAGAAAGTTATTGAGTGGTGTGGATAATTTACCTGAGCATATTGCTGAACTTTCATCAGAAAATGCTTTTTATAAATTTAAATCGGATAAAAAGCATCGTCAGCATGAATATGCCGTCATTATTCCTGATGCTAAAGGCTATTTGTATCGAAAATTTATTCCAATTAATGAGTATTCTGACAACCTTGTAAAAAACTCTTTTGAATCCGTAAAGGTATTATATGAAGTATAGCGACCAGATAGCTGACTGGCTGGTTAAAATGGATTACACCCATTGTTTTTATGTGGGTGGTGGCAATATTATGCATTTGATTGAAAGTCTTAGTAACAAGCTGGAGTGCGTTCCAGTAATTCATGAAGTTGCTGCAGGGATTGCCGCTGAATACTTCAACGAATCAAGTCAGGGTAAAAAGGCCATTGCTTTGGTTACTGCTGGGCCGGGATTAACCAATATTGTTACTGCTATTTCAGGTGCTTATCTCGAAAGTAGAGAGCTTTTGGTCATAGGCGGGCAAGTAAAGACGGCTGATTTGGCAAAAGGTGAGCTTCGCCAACGTGGGATACAGGAAATTGATGGTGTTTCTATTGTTGCGCCTATCACGGTTAAGTCGGTACTTTTGCAAGACGTGATAGACTTTAAAGCGTTTGCAAATATAGTAAACCATATTGGAGAAAATAGAAAAGGCCCGGTATTTATTGAAATTCCTATTGATATTCAGGCGCGAGAAGTGGATTTCAAAGCGGAAATTTACAACAATAACATTACTGTTAACTATCCAAAAGTTAATGATGACCAAATTAACTTATTGGTTACAAAAATAAATGCGGCAAAACGCCCTTTACTTTTAATTGGCGGCGGTGTAAATCGACAAACAACCAAAAAATTACAGCATGCACTAAATAAACTAGGATTACCTATTGCAACAACCTGGAATGCGGCTGATCGTATTCCGTCCGATCAGCATAATTACGTGGGTCGCCCCAACACATGGGGACAGAGAAGCGCAAACTTGATTATTCAACAATCTGATTTTTTGATTGCGGTTGGTACAAGGCTCGGAATGCAGCAAACTGGTTTTAATTGGCAAGCTTTTGTCCCAAATGGCGAAATAGTTCAAGTTGATATTGATCAAGCTGAACTCGATAAAATCCATCCTAAAACAGCAATGGCACTTTTAGGCGATGCGAATACCTTTTTATCCGATTTGTTGCAACACGATATTGAATCACATCCAGATTGGCTAGCTTATACGCGTCAAATTCGAGCATCAATTCCACTCGTCGAGCCTATCAATCAAACCAGAGAAGGATATATTTCACCTTATTTGTTTGCAGAAAAACTATCTGGTATTTGTGCAATTGATGATGTGGTGATTCCCTGTAGTAGTGGTGGGGCATTCACCATAATGATGCAAACCTTCCAACAAAAGTCTGAGCAAATTATTATTACAAATAAAGGTTTAGCTTCCATGGGCTATGGTTTATCTGGTGCTATTGGTGCAGCAGTTGCGCATCCAGACAAACGTGTGATATTAATTGAAGGGGATGGTGGCTTCTCACAGAATATTCAGGAAATTGGTACAGCAGCAATTAATAAGTTGAATCTGAAAATATTTATTTTTGACGATTCGGGTTATGCCTCAATTCGAGCGACCCAGAAAAATTACTTTGGAGGCCGCTATGTCGGATGTGATCGAAATACTGGCTTAGGTTTACCCGATTGGGAAAAGCTATTTATGGCTTGGGGTGTGCCTGCTATGCGCCTTAATCAAGGCTATGAAGCTGATGACCAGTTTCATGCGATGTTTGAAAGCACAGAAACTGCAGCTTTCATCGTTTCTATTGATCCAGAGCAAACATATTTCCCCAAAATCACCAGTAGAATTACTGCAAACGGCTCTATGGAATCTAACCCGTTGCATTTAATGACACCAGAATTAACAGAAGATCAGTTTTCAACTTTAGCTAAATACTTATAAATAAATATAAAGAATAAAATATGAATAATCGTGAATATCAAATGCTTGAATGTTTGAAGAAACTAAAACAGGAGTTCGGTGCTGTTGCAGTTAAAGCTGAATTTGAAGCAGAAGGCACTAGAATTGATGAGTTGCTTAGGCTAATTGAAATTTCACGTAAAGCTGATTTGAAGATAGGACTGAAAATAGGTGGTTGCGAAGCTATTAGAGATTTAATTGAAAGTAAGCAGCTCGGTGTGGAATATATCATTGCACCTATGGTTGAAACTCCCTATGCGCTGACTAAGTTTATTGATGCAAAAAATAAAATCTATGATAAATCAGAGCAGGAAGATACAGATTTTTTATTCAATGTTGAAACGATCACTGCATTTAACCATATTGATGAGATGGCAAAGATTGCCTCTGCAGAAAATGGTTTGGATGGACTCGTATTTGGTCGTGTTGATTTTTCAGGTTCAATGGGCTGGTCTAGAGATGCGATCAATACGGATGCAGTAACTGACTATTGTGTTAAAGCCAGTCAAGTTTGCCTGAACAATAATATTCATATGGTCGTGGGTGGTGCAGTATCTGTTGATGCATTAGCTATGTTAAAAAGAATCCATTCATCCTACCTGACGCGATTTGAAACGCGAAAAGTTATTTTTGATTCATCTGCAATTGATAACAGTAAAATCGAAGCGGGATTACTTGAAGCTGTTAAGTTTGAATTGTTATGGTTATTAAATAAGCGTGATTATTACGCACTGATCATGAAAGAAGATGATAAGAGAATTGATCTGCTAGAAACTCGTTGGAAAGTTTTATAGGATCTTCACGACCTTTTGATGTATAGATTTGTATGAAAACACTTTTAATTATTGGTGGTACAGGCTTTTTTGGCAAATCTATTTTAGATGCATTTGCTAGAGGTTTATTGCAGCCTTGGGATGTCACACACATCATTATCATGTCTAGAAATACTCAAGTACTTCAGCAGGAAGCGCCGCAACTCATCACTAAAGACGTGACTTTACTCTCAGCAGACATCACTACAACCGATAGCTTGCCATATGCTGACTTTGTGATTCATGCGGCAGCTTCAACTGATGTAAGAGACTATATTTCTAGACCAGATAGCGAGAAAAAAAATATCCAAGCGGGGACTTATAACTTTTGTACCTTAGCTAAAAAGTTTCACAGGAAAAGTAAAATTGTGTACGTAAGTTCGGGGGCTGTCTATGGTGTCCAATTGCCATCTATTGCTGAATTAGATGAACTTTCTAAAGCAAATGATCTTAGCCACATGGATGTCGGTAAGCAAGATTATGCTGTAGCCAAAAAAGATGCAGAATACGCCATTACTCAATTAGGTATAGATGGCTTAAATGTCAGTATTGCCAGATGCTTTGCCTTTGTTGGATGTTGGTTGCCAAGAGACCAGCATTTTGCGATTGGAAATTTTATAGAAGATGTACTTGGTAAGCGACCTATTATTGTAAAAGCAAAACATCAAGTATATCGCAGTTATATGTACGCTGATGACCTTGTTGAATGGTTGATGACAATTGCCGAGCATTCATCAAATGGCTGCCCAATCTATAATGTAGGATCAGATCAAGCTATTTTAGTTGGCGATTTAGCGAAAGAATTATCAAAACGTTATGATGTTCCTGCTGAGGTGCCTTTGATTTCTGAAGCTAAGATCGACCGTTATATTCCATCTATTAAAAAAGCTAAAGCTGAGCTTGGCTTGTATTTAAAGCACGATCTTATTTCATCTGTTGATGAAACAATAACAAAAATTGAATCTGTAACTTAATATTAAGTGATTAAAAGCACATGAAAAAATTAATTTCCATCGTAGTACCCGCTTACAATGAACAAGAAAATGTTGTCGAATTAACGACGCGTCTTCAAGCTGTATTCGCAGCTAATCCAGCTTATGATTTTGAAGCTATTATTGTTGAGAATGGCTCTTTAGATAATACCTATGAAAAGCTGTTAGCCGTTCATCAGCATGACAAACGCTTTAAGATATTGCAATTGGCAAGAAACTTTCGTATGGATGGTGGAATCACCGCAGGGCTCAACTCAGCAACAGGCGATGCCGCTGTGATTATGACCGCTGATTTGCAAGATCCGCCAGAATTAATTACCGAGTTTATTAAAAAATGGGAAGAGGGCTATGAGAACATCTATGGCATTGTTACCAAGCGGAATGGTACTGGTTTAATCAGAAGATTTAACTCCCAGCTGTTTTACAAGGTTGCAAATGCATTAACTGATGGGAAAATTCCAAGCAATGTTAGCGATTTTCGCTTGGTAGATAAAAAAGTTTACGAAACCATCAACTCTATTCATGAGCGCAATCGATTTATTCGGGGGCTGTTTGCATGGGTGGGTTATAAATCCATTGGCATCAAACACGAACGAGCAGAGCGCTTTGCTGGCGTATCTGGCGCACACACTTTTAAAGTAATTGATTTAGCTTTTAAAGGTATTTTTGCACACTCATATATTCCATTAAAGTTGATTACTATAATCGGTATTACCGTTTCGATGTTCTCATTCTTATTGCTTGCTTGGACACTTATTAAAGCTGTATTTTGGGGCGTTCCATTTGTGGGATATGTAATGATCATGACGGTCATGCTGTTGATGTTTGGAATTCTGTTTACTATGCTGGGTATTGTCAGTGAATACGTAGGACTCATTTACGAGGAAGTAAAGCAACGTCCAAACTTTATAATAAAAACGAAAATAGGACTCTAAGTGAGCATTAAGGATTTTGAATTTCTAGAAATGCCTATTATTAAACGGTTGGTTGAACTTACATCAAGAGTTTCTCCTGAAAACAAAAAGAAAATACGATACATTGCTGTTGGGATTTGGAATACCGTTTTTTCTTACGCTGCATTTGTTTTTCTGTATTTTTATACCAACTACTGGCTTCATTACATGCTAATACTAGTGCTGAGTCAGGTCGTGGGGTTAACAAATGCCTACATTAGTTACAAATTTTTTGTATTCAAAACAAAAGGTAATTTTATTCGAGAGTACCTACGATTTTATGTGGTTTATGGAACTACATTTATAGTGAATCTTGTATTAATTGCGTTCTTAGTCGAGTTTTTAGGTATTAACCCGATTGTGTCTCAAGGCGTTATCGCAATTGTGGTAGTCACTATGGCTTACTTTGGCCACAGTCGATTCTCGTTTAACACAAAAAAAATTCAAAATTGATATATTAGGGTTGGGAAACAGTTCTATGCATAAAGAAATTACGCGAGTGATATGGATTACAGGTGCGTCATCTGGTGTTGGAGCTGCACTAGCTGATTGTTATGCCAAGCCTGGAACAACATTGGCATTGCTCGCTCGTCGTGCAGTAGAGCTGAAAGCTGTTTCAGATAAGTGCCGAGCAAAAGGAGCTGTAGTTCATGAGTATGTTGCGGATGTTACCAACATTGAGGATGTCAGAAGATGTTCCAATGACTTTCTAGCGCAAGTTGGTCGTGTTGATATTGTTATTGCTAATGCAGGCATTCGTGGTGAGGAAGATCTGGATTTCCAAGACACTTATATTGCTGAAGAAGTAATGCGCGTTAATTATTTTGGGGTGATAAATACATTTTCACCTTTCATTAAACCAATGAAAGCAATTGGTCAGGGGCGACTGGTTGCTATTTCAAGCATTGCCTCTTTTCGAGGCACACCCAATTCTGGAGCTTACTCCGCTTCAAAAGCAGCGGTAAACGTTTGGACAGAAAGCCTCAGACTAAGATTAATGCCTCATGAAATAAACGTAACGACAATTGGTTTAGGTTTTGTTAATACAGCAATGACTGAAGGGTTGCCATTTTGGATGCCTGGGATTTTAACACCTGAGAAAGCTGCAAAATTGATTACTGAGAAAATTGAAAATAAAGCAAGAGTTATAATTATCCCCTGGCAATCACGATTAATCTGGAATGGATTTCGCATTCTGCCGGGTAGAATATATGACAAGCTTATACTATGGACCAAAGCCCATGGTCCTAAACGATAACTAATAAAAAAATTGAGGTTAAGATGGATTTTAATGAATATTCACGTACATTTTTGCATTTTCATACGGAAGAAATTCCGCAGCTTGTATCTGAGCATTTGAGGGAGAAGTTTGTAGATATTGCTGATCTTGGTGCAGGTGATGGAGCGCTTCTAGTTGCATTAAAACTAGGAGGATATTTAGAAAGTAATAAAAAAGTTGTCGCTGTTGATTTGTCCCCAGATCGCTGCGAAAGATTAAAGCAATATACGGATTTCGAAGTATATTGTTCAGACGTAACATCAATTCCAGAAATCGAAAATAACAGCTTTGACTTTATTTTATGTACACAAGTGATAGAGCATGTTGACCAAGATAAGTTGTTGAAAGAAATAAAACGTATTCTACGACCAGGTGGAACGCTTTATATAGCCTCTTTGGTAAGAAAATCTTATGGTTGGTGGTATTATAAAACTGCTGACGGCAAGTGGGCAATGGATCCAACACATTTAAGAGAGTATGCATCAAAAGAGGAATTTGAAGGAGTAATTAAGAATTCTGGCTTTATTATTGAAAAAACAGTGCTTTCACCCTTAAAACTTTCAGTGCTTGAGTTTGTTACTAGAAGAATAATAGTTCCATTATTTAACCCCAAAAACATTAACTCCTTCTTCGTTAAACATCCTTTTATTGATTACCTAAGAAGAAAAATCAATATACATCCGCCACGATACTTTATTGTTGAAACGATAGCTAAAAAAGACTCGCATTAGCTATAGACGTAAAATAACTTTAACAAAATTGCGCTAAAGATAAAATTAACTACTAATTTTTGTAGCGCGGTCAATTCTAGACGTATATTTATTTTGTATTTTTAATCTCTGAATACTTTTGGTACGGGCACGTTTGGCCAGTTGGGTACACTATCACGAACTGATTAAGCCTCTCGAGGCTAAATCCATGGTTCGGAGACCCATAGTGCCCGATGATTGTCAACAAAATGCCCACATGTACTACGTGCTCCTTTCTCCGGAGATTAACCGGCAGCGGGTGCTTGATGAATTTAAACGCAATGATATCGGTGCTGTTTTTCATTATCTGCCTCTGCACTCATCACCTGCTGGCCAGAATTATGGTAGGACATACGGAGTGCTAGATGTGACGAATAAGCAATCTGAGTGCTTGGTACGTTTGCCACTTTGGGTAGGTTTAACTGAGCAACAACAAAATAAAGTGGTGAATGTTCTTAAGGTAGCAGTCAATACATAATTGCTTGCATATGTGGTTGCAGCTCTACATCTGATCACGCCTCCCTCAATATCTCTGAATGATTTTATTATTTGTGAGCTATTTTAGTTTTTGAAAGATTCAAAATATAGAGATTGTTAAAACGTTTGTAATTTGGTTTTAGCAGTTAAATACGTTGAAATTTACAGTAATTGTTTAATTAAAGGGTATGTCGATGAGAAATGAGTCAAGGTGGGCGAAAATTTGTGATTTTCCACTTGAATTTTTTGGTTTACGTAATTTGTTGATTATTCACTTTATTGTAAACAGTATTGGATTGATAATATTTTCAATGCTTTTCGCTACGGTTCTAGCGAAAGTTGCCCAGCCATCTGCCTATGTCTATGCCAGCTTATACCCATGGGCAAGACCACCTGTTGGTTCTCTTGGTAAGCTATCTTCACTTTTGCAGTATATTTTGCCTGTCTTAGCTTTGTTTATTCATTATGCAATTTTTCTTTGGGCATCTAAATTTGTTACCAATTCTTTAGTGGGTATTGATAAAGATAAGCTGAATAAAATCGGATTTTATTTCCTTGTTGCTGTTGTTATAAATGGTACTTTATTGTTTATCGGAAAAGAGCAAAAACTTATCTTAGGCGTATTGTCAGTGCTATGGGCAATTATATATTTATGGACACCATATGCGGTTTTTAGAAATCGCCAAGTTCATAGTTATAAACTTACATGGTTTTGGGCTGTTGTTCTATGTGTTATTTCAATTCAATATGTTGCTACGTTTGTCCCACTGATTATTAAACCTATCCAGCTATCAAATGACTATATAAATATTTCTGAAAAAACTGTATTAAAGTCTGGGCGGTTGGTTGATAACATAGAGTATATCAATGAGCATAAAATTGCAGGGCTAAAATTGCATGATCCGCGGCTCAATCCCAATCCCAATCCCAATCCCAATCCATATGCATATCCACTAGATACATTATTGGCTTCTGGTACTAATGTACTTATTCAAGTCCCACCCCCAGTTGTGATTACAGACGAAGTTCAGGATTTTATAAATCGAAACAAAGCTGAGTTATTAAATCAAACAAAAGCTGGATGGTTTTTTTATCATCATGGATACAGTTTTGGACCCATGAATGCATTATCTTTAGGAGCATCTCCATATCAGCAAACTATGGTTTACGGCTGGCTAAACACTGTATCGCAAGGCAAAGTGCTTGAATTGTTGGGAATGTCGAGTTATCAAGGCTACTTCAAGCTATATTTCGCTGAATACCTTATTTATTATGCTATATTTCTTTTGGGTATATGGGCAATTTTCAAACGTTTAAGCACGGTGTTGTTTGCGGCACTTCTCGTTGTTTCAGCATTATTTGCTCTTGGATTTGAGCTTGTCCGATTAGCTCCTGGCTTTAACCCAGTTAGGCATATTTTTGATGTGCCGGCATTCTATTTACTATATTGTTACTTAGCACAAGATAGGAAAAGATATCTAATTTTATCCTGTGCATTAGCCATATTTTCAATTTTTTGGAGCAAAGACTTCGGTTTATTTCTTGCGCTTTCTGTTGGGGGAACGGTTTTTTTCAAGAGTGTAAAACAACGACCTTTCCAGATAATTCCGTTATTTTTTGGTTTAATAACTGCAGTTTCAGGAATATTTCTCTACTTTTATCCAATGCCGGGTGCAAATCCAACTGCGATGTATATGCTTTTGGGTGTAGGCTCACCAGCAATTTCAAGTGGGGGAATATTTGGATTGTTAATAATTGTCAGCTTATTGACTGCAGCAACAGTAACTATAAAGCAAAGTGAAACTTATACGATTTTTAGTTTAGGTTTAGCCTTGTATTTTGTGCAAAGTTTAACCTATTACTTATGGTATCCAGCATCACACCATATATTAGGCGTAGCCCCCGTTTTTACTTTATGGATAGTGGCAATTTTTCATGGGTGGATTAGCCAATCTAAAAAAGTGGAAAGTATGCAGTCGATTGTTCTTATGTTGGTTTTGGTGTTGATTTACATTCCAGCATCAGTGAGCTTTTATTGGAGATTACATTCCCATAATAAGATATTTAAAAATCATAGCTTGTATCAATGGTCCTTTGAAAAGGCAAGTTTTTTGTCGACGATGGAGCCTATGCTTTTTGAGGAGTCGGCTAATTTAATAAAGCAATATAGTAAAAACAACAACGGTATTTATATTATTTCTAAGTATGATCATATTTTGCCTATATTGGCGAGCAAGTATAGTGCGATGCCCTATAATGAATTGCCAACAAACTTGGTCTCTCCAAGGGAGGTGAAAGTTGCGTCAGAGGCTATTTTGCGAAATAAACCAGATTTCATATTTGTTGATAGCGATATTGGTCGGAACCTACGTGGGGAAATTCCAATTGAAAATGATCCGTTAACTGTTTCTTTAAAATTGTATGGAGAAGCCCGAAGTCGTGAGATGGTCATAAACGTGTTAAATGATGTTTATACAAGGGTATCTGCTAAATATCAGCGTTGTGATACTGGACGTCTAATTTCAGTTTATTGCCGCAAGCACGATTGACAGGTTTTTTTATTGAAACACTCAATTTTTGGGTCAAGAATGAATAACAAAATGACGGATATTCAGTAATGGAAAGATTTAAATGGGATAACCAGATGCTTGAGCCCGTGCTGATTACTTATAATCGATCTGAAGATTTGCAGCGCACGTTAGATGCTTTTATCAAAGCAGGTCTTACTGGCATAAGGCTACATATTCTTGATAATGCATCTACTGATAACACAGCTTCAATAGTTAAAGAGATTAGTGCTGTTTGGCCAAATCTAACTTATCATAAAAATAAATATAATATTGGCGGTAATGCAAATATATTGAGAGCAGTTGAAATTTCAACCTCTGAATACAGTTGGATTATTGGTGATGATGACTCATGGTGTCTTGATGATATTATTGAATTGCTCAGTGTTTTAAAAGCGGGTAAGGCTGATATTGTAAGGTTAGGTTGGTTAGTTTCTCCTGCCAGCCGAGGAAACTACAGTGATGCGTTGACACTTGCAAATTCGGAAGAGTTGTTTTTCGCCAGCCTTAGTATGATTTCTGCAACTATTGTTCGTCGATCACTTGTTATAGATAGCTTACCGCATGCCTATATGGGCATCGCAGATGCTTATCCACAATTAGTTCCAATGCTTAAGGCTATAACGCATAAACCATTACTCGTTTATTCTGTAGATCATGATCTTATGACCCATACTCCTAGTTCAACCCCAGGTTACTATTTTGGAGATTTGGAATGGTATAGTTCGTGGTTTCGCATGAATCGTTTTATTGAGAAAAAAGATTGTAGATGTAGGTTTACTGATGAGATTTTTAAGTATGCTACGCGTGAATCCCCTGGTAAATTTAATGAATTTTTATGGTTTCTTAAAGTTGCATTAAACTTCAAAGCCTTGGGTGTAAACCAATGGCCCTATTTATTCTCTATGTTTGCTTATGGAGCCGGTTGGCGTGGTAGAGTTAGTTTAGTAATGCTAATTTATTTTCTTTTTCCGATGAAAGTTGCCATTGTTATTAGAAAGGTTTTGTTCTGGATAACTGGTCGTGAAGATAAAGGTTTACGATTTGATAAATCAAGAATTTAGTTTTAACTTTTTTTTGTAAACGTATTTTTAAAAATTTCAATGTATCCGATAATAAAAAAAATAACTACATTTACTGGGGTAAATAGAGCTGTTGGATTTTCTCTCTTAGCAAAAAGTTGGCAAATTTTAGCAGGCCCGGTCACTTTATTACTCGTGGCTAATTATTTTAGTCTTGCTCAACAAGGGTTCTACTATACATTCAGTAGTGTACTTGCACTTCAAGTTGTCTTTGAGCTAGGACTAGCCTTTGTAATTTTTCAGTTTGCAAGTCATGAGTTTTCTACTCTTACTTGGGGTCATTCTGGTAAAGTAATCGGTGATCAGAATGCGTCAAACCGGTTGCACTCCATCATTAAAAAATCCGTGACATGGTATGGTGGAGTTGCACTTTTAATGGTTATCTTTGTTTTACCTGCCGGGTTATTTTTTTTTAGTCTCAACGAAGTCGATAGCTTGATTGTGTTATGGCAAGGTCCTTGGGTAGTATTAGTATTGGCTGCATCTGCATATCTTCCCATAATTCCTATTATCGCTGCTATTGAGGGTAGCGGACAAGTAATGCAGGTTAATCGTCTCAGAGTGATGCAAGGAGTTTGTTCTAGTATATTAACTTGGATAGCAATCATTAGTGGGGCCGGTTTATATGCGGCTTCTGTTACATTTATGGTGAATGTAGCTTTTTGTTCAGGGTGGCTGATACGTAGTTACCCAGCGCTGTTAAATGCAATTAAAATTCAAACTAACGGCGACGAACCGTCAATATTTTCATGGAAACGTGAAATTTGGCCTATGCAATGGCGTATCGCAGTGAGTTGGATTTCTGGTTATTTTATCTTTCAGTTATTTACCCCCATTCTCTTTTATTACCATGGGCCTATAGTGGCCGGTCAGATGGGTATGAGTTTAGTGATTGCTAATATGATTACCATTGTACCTATGATTTGGTTGCAAGCTAATACACCAACTATGGTGAAGTCCATAGTGCAGGCTGACTGGTTGGTACTTGATCGAATATTTACAAAGGTATTTTGGCAGTCGGTTTTAGTGAGTTTGTTTGGTGGGGTTGCCGTTGTTACAATATTATGGATATTTTCTGCACATGCATTAGTTCATCGTTTGCTTCCTATTAAGGACATGATTTATTTATTAATAGCATTTTTTCTATCTCATGTGATTGGTGCATTAGCACACTATCTTCGTATGCATAAACGTGAGCCTTTTATGCTTTTGTCTGTCTTTGGTGCAATTTTTGTGGCTATGGCTATGTGGTATTTCGGGCAACTTCATGGGAGTACAGGGATGGTAGTTTCTTTAATGATAATTAATTTTTTATATGGTTTGCCTAGTTCCATATGGTTATGGTTACGTTTGCGTAAAAGTTGGCACAACTCTAGGGGTCATGATTCATGAGTGATGTAGTACTTTCTATAGCGATACCAACTTACAATCGTGCAATATGGCTTAAACTGTGCTTAGAGCAGCTTTTACCTCAGGTAGATTTAATTGGCAACTCTGTTGACGTTACTATCTATGACAATGCATCTCCAGATAACACTGCAGAAACTGTTCAGTCATTTGTAGATCAAGGATTTTCATTAAGTTATAAGCGTAATAATGAGAATATTGGTTCTGATAGAAATATCGCGCAATGTTTTAATCTTGCAAAGGGACGTTACGTGCTTATTCTGGGAGATGATGATGTTTTCTTAGATGGTGCTTTGCAAAAAATCATGACTTTATTAAAAAATAGTGATTTCGGTACAGTGTTCTTGAGTGCTTATGGTTATGATTTTAATCATCTTAAGGAGCGGCCAAGTCAGTTTTTCCCTAGTAAAAAAGTTTATGATGACAATAATGAATATTTAAAAAAATGCTTTATTAGAGCGACATTTATTTCATCTCTAATCATTAATAAATCGAGTTGTCCAGATTTGGATGCAAATAAATTTGTAGGAACATCACTTGTACAAACCTATTTATTTTATGAAGCAGTTTTTAGCCGTTCACAGAATTTATATATAAGCGAATACTTGCTTGCTGCTAAGCGTATCGAACAAAAAGATTATGATGTGATTGACATTTTTTGCGGTCAATATAATCGCGTACTTGATGCTTTTATTGGGCGAGGAGTTTTGCCAGCGACGATTTCTGCTGTGAATCGTAAGTTATTGTGGCATCTTTTACCTTTTCATTTGTTGCTTCTTCGAGCAACCGAAACTCCAGAAACTCGGGTTATGACAGTTTATACGGAATTATATGATCGTTATCGTAGAGAGCCTTTGTTTTGGCTTTGCTGTATGCCAATTTTAAGATTTCCCACAGTTTTTGCCCGAATCTGGGGTTATGCTTTAGTTATTATAGGCCGCATTATTAACGGCGAGTTTGGACGTTTATGGGTTGCTGTAAGAGGAAAAATATTTAGGCAATTTGAGAAATGAACCGCAAAATACACCTATCTGTGGTTAGTCATGGACAAGGTCATTTAGTGCATCAACTTTTGGATGATTTAAAATCAACCATTGTGACAGGTAGTTTTCATGTAACATTAACCCGATGTATTTCAGCTTTAAGGCGTTCTTCGGCATACATCTTATTTAAACGGCGATTCTCTTCCTCTAGTTCTTTCATGCGTCTCATGAGCGAGGTATCCATGCCACCGAACTTTGCACGCCATTTGTAAAATGTGCCATCACCCATGCCATGTTCACGGCAGAGTTGCGGGATAGATATTCCCTGCTCGTTTTGTTTAAGAATGCTGAGTATTTGTGAATCGGTTTATTTCGAGGTCTTCATAGAAATTCTCCTGGTAATAGTTTACGAGAAATTTCTACTTTTAAATGTGACTATTTTTAGGGGTATTACAGTTGGCTTTGAGGCCAATGGCGGTTTCTTGCTAGGTAGCGATGTCGTGCGTAACGGTAACCGTTTATTGGCTCTCCCTAAGCGTGATGCAATCCTTCCGATGCTGGCTGTACTAGCCAATCCCGAGGAGCAGAGAGGCAAGATATCAACATTGGTGACAGGTTTGCCAGAACGTTACATCGCCAGTGATCGTTTGCAGAGCTTTCCAACGGACGTGAGCGCGGCTTTACTTAAAGCCTTACAGAAGGACCAGGAGCAGGCAATACAGGTGATGGCACCTAATGCTGGCCATGTAACTTCAGTAGATCTGACCGATGGTCTACGCGTTACCTTTAGTAGTGGTGATATTGTGCACCTACGGCCCTCTGGTAACGCGCCAGAGCTTAGGTGCTACGCCGAGTCCGACACACAGACTAAAGCACAATCCCTTTGTGATCAGTGCTTGGCTCGCGTGCATGCATTAAGCAAAGCTAAACCCGGCTGATTCAACATAGCGCATCACGGTATCGGTCTTAGACCATCGCCCACGGTTCATGATGATCGGCAGACTGGCGCCAGATAATAGTAAATCCTGTGCTGCCCCTACGCGCAATGAATGGCCGCTAATTTGTTGAATGATGCTCGGATCTAGTTTTGAGCTAATGGCAATTCTTTTATAGATGCGGTTGATGTGCGAAGAGTTTAGTCCATCCGAGAGTTCACCCTTTTTCTTAATGCCGCGGAAGATCTTGCCGCTATGCAGGTCCGTGGCGATTAGCCAGTCGTTGAGTGCTTGTTGTGCTTCGACGCTCAAGTACAACCAACGCCCTGCAGCCTCTTGGTCCGTTTTGCTCCGGCGCAAACGCAAACGGAGGGTTTTGACTGGCATACTGTCGTTGATAATGATGTCCTCCACCTGCAAGGATACTAACTCGCTCCTCCGGCATAAGCTGTCGTAGGCCACCAAGAGGAGGGCGCGGTCCCTTATGCCCCGCAGATTATCTTCGGTGATGCTGAGCATTTTCTGTAGTGTGGTCGTGGTAATGCCGTACGCCTGCTTTTGCTCGCGCCCTAGTGTCCTGAACATACGCCTTACCTCTAGTTTGACGTCTGAGTGTTGTGTAGGATCTGGCAGTTCATTAAGCTTATGGATGGTCGCGATGGCGGTTACTCCAATGCTAATGGTGCTCGACTTGAGCTGTCCATTTGCCAATTTTTTCACGTACTGGGCGACTATCTTACTACTAGCTGGCAACGCACACTCACCAAAACTATCACAGTAATGGATAAATTTTTCAAAATTGGATTTGTAGGCGCGGATAGTGGCTGGCGCGTAAGCACCATCGATTCTGACAATTGTTTGCTTTAATGAATCTCTTGATGTAGTATTTTTCATATCAAAAACTCTAGGAAATCGATCAATAAATTGATTGTATTCCAATCAAAAAGGATTGTAAAGCAATTGATTACTAGCGAACAAATTAGAGCTGGAAGAGCATTAATCAAATGGTCGGCAGATGATTTGGCATTATCTGCAGGTGTTGGTGTGGCTACAATTCGTCGCTTTGAGTCCGTTCCTGGTGTTCCGTCTGGACAGCTTAGGGTTTTAGAGCTAGTTAAAAAATCCCTTCAGAATGCTGGAGTCGAGTTCATCGGCACCCCAGACGACCGGCCCGGCGTACGCCTTAAATAATACATGGCCGGCATTCCTAAAACCCCTCGTTCAGGTGGCCCTAAAACAGCGGCAGGGAAGGCTGTAGCTTCTGCTAATTCACTCAAGGCTGGCATTTATTCAAATGTAGTTGTATTGCCGGGTGAGGATGAGGCAGAGTTTAACCAACTAGAAGCGCAGTTCATTCAAGATTTCTCTCCGCAGGATATTGCTGAGTTAACGATGGTGCGAGAACTTGCTGTGGTTGTTTGGAAAAAGCATCGATTGGATCGTTTAGCTCTCTCGGCTTCATTGAAGGTGTTGAACCAACCCATTGAAGAAGGCGATTACCGACGTCATGGTTTACAAATAAGAACTACATCATGGTATTGGATTAATCACCTAGATGCATTAGATGACAAGACCGCTAAAATTCAAGCAGCCATCGAGCAAGAGGCTATCGATTACCTAGACCGCGAGCTATATGCCGCTGATCTTGAAGAGATGAAACTATCATCCCCGCATTTGTATAACGCTATTTTAACCAGCGCAGAAAATGCAGGTTTCTTCTATGAAGAGCCAAGCAGCGAGGCACTTGCCGCACTCATGGTTAGTAATGAGGAATTGGAATCAATACAGTTTGTGCAGGTGGCGATTACCAGCGCCAACCAACGGGCTGAAGATATTAATTGGGCGTATGGGAATGCCGATAAAATTAGAGCTGCGGTAGCCAGTGTTAAAGCGCAACGATTGTTAGGGGTGATGGAGCTTGAGAAGCCGCGCCGCGTCAGCGATGATCTGAGTCGTATATTTTTTCGGACACTGTCGGAGTTGCGCAAACACCAGCAATGGCGCCAGGCCAGAAATACCGTCGACGTCACCCCAAAACGCACTATCTAAGCATCACTAGCGCGCTTAACCGCTATGCCAAGTAGTTTGGATCTACCGGTCCTACATCAATCACACCTTTTTACAAAACGGACTAGTTCTCATCTAGGCCGATAAATGCCTCTCTTTGTTTTTCTCTGATGGGGATTTTTAAATAGGGTAGGCAAGGCGACGACAACTGTATTGATAGTGGTTTCAGGGAGAGGTGCGAGGTGAAACTGCCACCACTCACTGCAAACTTCCCTGTTGGCAGGGAACACATGGGACGCTAATGCCCGCTATAGATTCCCTTGATTCGGGCGCACTCTGAATACGGAAATAGATTTGAAAACTTTCTATTTAAGATTAGGCGGTTTCGGATAATAAGTGCAATTTTCTGAGTAAGGTGGTCAGCTGAAATAGCTCACCATTTTTTTCGCCAAAGGAAAATGCAAAAATGCACTACATACAGCTAACCCAAAAATGAACGATACCAGATTTACACATTATTATATGATTACAAGCGAAGTGCGACAATCTGGTGCCTTGTGCTATATGAAGTGATTGAATGCCACCCTTCACTCGCAATGGCAGATTTTAAATGACTCAGTGCTTCCTTAAAACAATATTCGGCAAAAATGGATTACATAATCTGGCAATTAATATGTGTGTAAGTAAGTTAAAATTGGCTCACTTTAGCTTGCAGTTATGAATGAATTAATGAAAAAATCAGAAGAAAACAATCAGAGAATTAATAGCTCAGAAGGTATTGAGAATCACACCCCCATGATGCGCCAGTATCTGGGCTTGAAAGCACAGCATCCAGACATGCTGCTGTTTTACCGCATGGGTGATTTTTACGAGCTGTTTTTTGAGGATGCGGAAAAAGCTTCCAGGCTGCTCGGCATTACCCTCACGCAGCGCGGTAGCAGCAATGGCCAGCCGATTAAAATGGCCGGTGTGCCCTACCATGCGGCAGAGCAGTATCTGGCAAAGCTCGCCAAGCTGGGCGAAGCAGTTGCCATTTGCGAGCAGGTGGGCGACCCTGCAACCAGTAAAGGGCCGGTGGCGCGTGAAGTCGCGCGTATCCTCACGCCGGGCACACTGACAGATACAGCTTTGCTGGATGAGTCACGTGATAACCAATTACTCAGTATTTTTCAGGCCGATGGCGTGGTTGGCTTGGCGCGCCTGAATCTGGCATCCGGTAGTTTTGTGTTAAGTGAAATTGCCATTGGTCTGCTGGCGCAGGAGATAGAGCGCATTGCACCGAGCGAGATTC
>LNAP01003965.1_pt1 | contig 37477 bp, 31 predicted proteins | sample 602601 | NCBI WGS metagenome assembly LNAP01 (sample SAMN02440304, study PRJNA202911) | soil metagenome | biome: Subtropical and temperate rainforests or woodlands; isolation source: soil samples (1 kg each in a 20% v/v slurry with milli Q water) were... ... | reverse complement strand
TGGCTGCCGCGGCGGACCGCTGAGCCAGGCTGCGCACTTCAGACGCAACGACGGCAAACCCGCGCCCTTGCTCACCGGCGCGCGCGGCTTCCACGGCGGCGTTCAGGGCAAGGATATTCGTCTGGAAAGCAATACCGTCAATGATGCCTATGATATCGACAATCCGCCGCGAGGAAACGTGGATGGACGCCATCGTTTCGACCACCTGCCTGACGACGGCGCCGCCCCGGACGGCCACCGCGGAGGCGGACAGCGCCAGTTCGTTCGCCATTTGCGCGTTGCCGGCATTCTGGCTGACGGTACTTGTCAACTCCTCCATCGAGGCGGCAGTTTCTTCCAGGGAACTTGCCTGCGCTTCGGTTCTGGCCGACAAATCGATATTGCCCGCCGCAATCTGACTGGACGCGGTGGCGATGCTGTCGGTACCGCTGCGCACCTTCGTAACGATGCCCGTCAAGCTAGTATTCATGCGGCTCAGCGCCAGCAGCAATTGCCCGGTTTCGTCGGTGCTGGATACGTCTATGATGGACGTCAGGTCTCCGCCAGCGACGGTCTGGGCAATGTGCAGCGACCGACCAATTGATCCAACCGTCATGCGCACCACCATCAAGCTGATCAGGAAAGCCACGGCACCCAATACCGTGATAGCGGCGACCATACTCCACAATGCCTGTTGCTTCTCGCTGACGCGCATTGCAATCCTCGCTTCAAGAACCGCGAACGCAACGCCGATCACGTCGAATTGTGCGTCGATGGCGCTGCTCATGCCGGCCCAATAATCCTGCGCCGGAAAATCCAGGCGTACTGCCTGCAGGATTTTCTCGTTTGGCATTGCGAGACCCGATTCGGCTGCCTTGCGGGCAGCCGCCACCGGACTGGCGATAAGCTGTTTCAGATCGGGATCGTTGGCGGCCTTGTCGAAACTTCCATAGGTATTCTGGAAGGCACGCCGGGCCGCACTGTGAAGGACGTCGATGCGGCTGAGCTGCACCGGCGCGGCCTCGCCCTTGACCAGGACGGCCAAGCCCAGTGCGCGGGCCTGGCCCAGAATCTCGGTCAATTCAGGCAAACTGCCGAACACGGCGCTGACCATGTGATGACTGGCCGGGTCTGATGTGAATGCAAGCCCGGAGGACTCCACGATGCTCTCGAGCAGTGTCATCTGCTGCTGGATCAGTGCCGTATGGCGCGCAAAGCTCTGCGGACCATCGACGGCACCGCCACTGACAGCCGTGGCCAAGGCCTGCCATTCTCGTTTGATCTTTTGAAGTTCCGCCGACAGTGCGGTGTCGTCCAAGTTGACGGTCACGCTTTGCGTGGTCCGACTCAACGCTTCATCCACCTTGCCCTGCGCCGCTTGCCGGGCAGGTTCCTGGTGTTTGTCGCCGGCGACGGAGGCAGCTGACAGCCCGCGATGCTGCTGAGTCAGTTGCAGCAGCTTGAGCGCCTCGCCCGCCGGCCCGATTCCGCCGGCTTCGGCAAGTGCCGTACGGACCGAATCCATATGCAAACTTACCACCAACGTCGTGGGAATGGCCAGCATTCCCAACGCCAGGGCGCCAATGAGGGCGAATTTCTGCCACAATTTCAAATTCGCTACAAGACCGCGCATCGCTGCCACCTTTCCATTCTTTCCAAGTTCCGCGACGGCCGCGGAGTGCGCCATAACAGAATGAAAGGAATTGTAAGGCGCGCAGGGTGGTGCAAGCGGATTGACCGTCCCGCAGTCCGTCATCTAGTTGATCGTTATCAAACTCAACGAACTTACCCACCGCCGTAACGGCTCAATGCGTCGCTAACGCGACGTCCATCAGCTGCCAGAGGCCATGTGGGTAAGGGATGAAACCCCTAATGCGCCTCACCGAACGCTACTGAATTCACAAAAACCGTCAGACGTTGAACAGGAAATTCAATACATCGCCGTCCTTGACGACATATTCCTTGCCTTCGGCGCGCATCTTGCCGGCTTCCTTGGCGCCCTGCTCACCCTTGAAGGCGACGAAGTCTTCAAATGCGATTGTTTGGGCTCGAATGAAACCACGTTCGAAATCGGTATGGATTACGCCGGCGGCATTTGGTGCGGTGTCGCCAATGTGGATGGTCCACGCGCGGACTTCCTTTACGCCGGCAGTGAAGTAGGTCTGCAGGCCCAACAGGCGGTAACCGGCGCGGATGACGCGGTTGAGGCCGGGCTCTTCCATGCCGATATCGGCCAGGAAGACGGCCTTGTCCTCTTCATCGAGATCGGCGATATCGGCTTCGACCGCGGCGCACACCGCTACCACAGGCGCATTCTCCGCCTCGGCATATTTCTGCACCGCCGCCAGATGCGGATTGTTCTCGAAACCGTCTTCCTTGACGTTGGCCACGTACATGGAAGGCTTGGCCGTAATGAAGCACAGCGGTTTCAATAATGCCATATCGTCTTCGTCCAGGCCCATCGAGCGTACGGGACGTGCCTGGTTCAACACGGGGAGGACTTTTTCAAGCAGCGCAACCATCTTGATGGCGTCCTTGTCGCCCGCACGCGCCGTCTTCTGGTGACGATGCAAGGCTTTCTCAGCGGCGGCAAGGTCGGCCAGGGCCAGTTCGGTGTTAATTACTTCAATATCGGACAGCGGGTCTATCGTGCCCGCGACGTGAATGACGTTTTCGTCTTCAAAACAGCGAACCACGTGGACGATGGCGTCCGTCTCGCGGATATTGGCCAGGAACTGGTTGCCCAATCCTTCACCCTTGGAGGCTCCGGCCACCAGGCCCGCGATATCGACGAACTCGACCACGGCAGGCAGTATGCGTTCGGGCTTGACGATTTCAGCCAGCGCGGCCAGACGCGAATCGGGTACTTCCACCACGCCCACGTTGGGCTCGATCGTGCAGAAGGGATAGTTCTCGGCGGCTATGCCAGCCTTGGTCAACGCATTGAAAAGGGTTGATTTTCCGACGTTGGGTAAACCAACAATGCCACATTGCAAAGCCATGAGTGTCCTGGAATAAAAAAATAAACGAAAACGCCCACTATTGTAGGTCGGAATGCCTTGGTCGCGGATTACACCGCCATTTCAGGCACGAAGCGCAGCACCAGCCATACCACCAATAGAGGCCCGCCATTAAAGATGGCATGCAATAGCATGCTGGCGCCTATTCCGCGCATTACACGCAGCCAGGACAAGACCAAACCCGTCAACCACTGGGGCAAAACCAGCAAGGGCATCAACCACAAGGGCGTCTGATGCAGATTGAAGTTGTATAGGTGCACGCCGGCAAACAGCAATGCCGCCGAGTGGAATATCCATGGAAACCAGCGGCGGTACTTCAATCGGTAACGCCATGGCAAACTGCGTCGCGCATAGGACAAACCCAGCAGGTAGGGAAGCCAGCAAAGCGCCAGAATGGCGCCCACAAGCAGCATGGCCCCCCACGTAGCGCCCATGAACATCGCACCCACCGCCGCCGGGATTAGCCACCATGCCAAAGCCGGTCGGCGCAAGGCGTAGCGAAATACCAGCTCTTCAACGACAGGCGCCCACAGCAGCGCCTGCAACCAGGGAATATTCTGTATATCCAGACGATGGGTGGCGCCACCCGCGCCCGCGGCCATCACGGCGATCGGTCCGAGAAAGACCAGATTCACCGCCCAGAGGAAGCAGGCCCATTTGAACAGCCGCCCTACCGCCAGTCCGGGAAACCAGTCTTCCCACCATCCGTCGCCGACACGGCGGCCAGGCAGGCGCGGCCCGAATCGCGGACGCAACACAAACCGTACGAAATCGCGCAATTCGCCGCGAAAGCGCTCAGGCACGATTCGCCTCGTGCAATTGACTGGTGGCCTGCTGGAATTCGCCGCGCAGCAGTGCGGGCATGATCGCGCGGCAGCGGTCGATTGCCGACTCGATGTCCTTCAGCTCGTCGCGCTTGGGCATGTTCAGCACAAAGGCAGCAACCTGCTGCGCCAGTCCCAATGTACGTGGATGCCCTATTCCCAGGCGCAAGCGCCAAAATGCCGGACTGGCGAGCGCCGCCTGTATATCGCGCAATCCGTTATGCCCGGCATGCCCGCCGCCCTGCTTCAACTTCACATTGCCCGGCATCAGATCGAGCTCGTCGTGTAAAACGAGAACTTGCTCGGGAACCAGCTTGTAGAACCGCATCAGCCCGCCCGCCGCCTGGCCGGAGCGATTCATGAAGGTCGTGGGCTTGGCGATAATGACGGCCTCGCCTTCAAAACGTCCCTTGGCCACCCATGCGGAAAAGCTCTTCTCCAGCGAAAAGTCGGCTTTGAGGTCGTCTGCCAAATGGTCGGCCAGCCAAAAGCCGGCGTTGTGACGCGTCGCTTCATATTCCGGGCCGGGATTTCCTAAGCCGATGACAAGGCGTATGGGTGGGGTCATGAATCATGCCTGCAATAAAAGAAACCCCTGTCAGCTTACGCTAGGCAGGGGTCTTGCCGCCCAAGGTCCGATCAGCGCTGCATCGGGACCTTGCTTGGAACTAAGCCAATTACTGGGCTTCCGGGGCGGCCTCTTCGTCCGCCGCTGCGCTACCGGCCTTCACGTAGGCCGTTGCCACAACAGGACTGGTGTCGCCGGCGTGGGGGGTAAGCACCACACCCTTGGGCATGACGATGTCGGACATGTGCACCGTGGCACCGGCGAGCATCCCACCCAGGTCGACTTCGATGAACTGGGGCAGATTGGCGGGCAGGCATACGACTTCGACTTCGGTTAGCACGTGGCTGATGATGGCACTGCTAAGCTTGACGGCTGGCGATTTCTCGGCATTGATGAAGTGCAATGGCACTTTGGTCGTCAAGGCTTGCGAAGCATCGACACGTTGAAAATCGACGTGCAGCACCAACTGCTTGTACGGGTGCCATTGCACGGAGCGCAGCAACACCTGTTGCGACTTGCCGTCGAGGTCCATGCTGAGGATGGAAGCGTGGAACGATTCCTTGCGCAGAGCATGATAGATTTCGTTGTGGTCGAGTTCGATGCTTGCGGGCTCGGCGGTACCACCATACGGCCAGCGTGGCGCAGGCGGCGGCTCGCACTCGTACCCTTATCGCTACGCGAAGTGGCGTTGAATTTCATGGAAAACTCCAAAAACTGGGGGCTTTATGCCCGTTGGAAAACGCAGCCGGAAGGCTGCGAGCGACTGTTGCCTGCCGCGACCAGCAAGCAACGGTATGGATTTAATCGACGAAAAGGGAACTGACCGATTCGGCGTGGGAAATACGTAATATGGTTTCGCCCAGTAACGACGCACAAGAAAGCTGGCGAATTTTCTTGCATGCCCGGGCGGCCTCGGAAAGCGGAATCGTGTCGGTGACAACCAGCTCGTCGAGTTCGGATTCGGCAATGCGCTGCACGGCGCCGCCCGAAAGCACGGGGTGCGTGCAATAGGCGTAGACGGTTACCGCGCCGCGTTCTTTCAAGGCCTGGGCCGCCTTGCATAAGGTACCGGCAGTGTCGACCATGTCGTCCATGATGATACAAGTGCGGCCATCGACTTCGCCGATGATGTTCATGACTTCGGAAACATTGGCGCGGGGACGACGCTTATCGATAATGGCCAGGTCGGCCTCAAGCTGCTTGGCCAGCGCCCTGGCGCGGACCACGCCGCCGATATCGGGAGACACAACCACCAGGTCCTGGTAGTTGCGACGCCAGATGTCGCCCAGCAAAAGCGGACCGGCATAGATGTTGTCGACCGGGATATCGAAAAAGCCCTGAATCTGATCGGCGTGCAGATCCATGGTCATGACGCGATCGACACCCACGACCTGCAACATATTGGCCACGACCTTGGCCGATATGGAGACACGAGCGGAACGCGGCCGGCGATCTTGCCGGGCATATCCGAAATAGGGAATGGCTGCCGTGATCTTGCCCGCTGAAGCGCGGCGCAAGGCATCGACCATCACCATTATTTCCATCAGGCTATCATTGGTGGGCGCACACGTAGGCTGCAATACGAAGACGTCCTTACCGCGAACATTTTCATTGATTTCGACCATGACTTCGCCGTCGGAGAAACGACCAACCGTCATTTTTCCGAGCGACATATCAAGGTGATTTGCAACATCGACCGCTAACCGGGTGTTAGCTGTGCCGGTAAAAATCATGAATCTGTCGTGTGTCATGATGGACGCTAAATGTGGCGTTGCGTTAAACAAAAAAGCTGCTGACCAGCACCGCCGTTAGGGGCCGACTCAACAGCTTTACGTTGACTGCAAGCCTGTATGGCTTGAAGGATTCGAACCTTCGCATGCTGGAATCAAAATCCAGTGCCTTAACCAGCTTGGCGATTCCCCAATTCAACTGCTTGTCCAGTGTCGTAGCGGATGCTCAAACAAACCAGGGCAAGCCCAGGCATTTTGAATCACCGCTGCGTCGTCGTTTTCACGATTCAGCATTCTACCGATTATTTGCTTCTGACACACTGCCGCTTGTTCGATCGTTACAAATTCAACGAAAAAGCAGGCACCGGATCCGGTCATCCTTGCGTTCAAACCTTGCTGTGCAAGCCACGTTGCCGCAGCCTTGACCCTGGGGTACTTTGCAAGAACCACTGGTTCAAGATCGTTGCGTCCGAAAAAACCGGCGACCCTATTGCCGTTTTCTGCTGCATCGATTGTGTACCAATCAGTAAAGACCGATATTGTGACCGAAGGTGAATCTCTTGTCAACTCAGGCGATAGAAAAACCCCCTGCGTCGGAACACTTTGCGCAGGCTGCACGACAACATAGGCGCGCTCGGGCAAACTCACGGGCGTGAGCACCTCACCTATTCCTTCGGCAAAGGCCGGTTCCCCGTGTATAAACACCGGTACATCGGCGCCAAGCGCAAGACCCAAACGCATCAACTGTGAACGCGATAAATTCGTCTGCCATAAACGATTCAATGCAATAAGCGTGGACGCGGCATCACTGGAGCCGCCTCCCAGGCCGCCACCCGGCGGTATTCTCTTGGTATAGCGTATTTGTGCACCGCGCTTTGTGCCGGTCGCGTGCTGCAAGGCCCGGGCGGCGCGCACGACCAGGTCGTCTTCGGCATCCAGTCCCGCATGCTGGCCTTCGCGCATGATACGGCCGTCATCACGCAGGTCGAAATCCAGCGTATCGTAAAAACCAATGAAACGAAAAACGGTCTGCAACAGATGGTAGCCATCGTCGCGACGCCCCGTGACATGCAGGAACAGATTGATCTTGGCCGGAGCCGGCACATCGTATAAAGCCATTAAGCGCCCCTCTCAGCCGCCATCCACGACGAGACGCATGCTGATGGTCCGATTCGGATCGTGGCGATTAAGCTGGAGCAGGCCAGGCCCCAAGGCATCGTAGCGCGACAATTGCACTCGCCACCCGTTCTGGGAGAACGTTGCGGGCTTGCCGTCGGGGCCGGCCTTCAGGCCCTGCACACTGTCGCTGCCGGTGTTGCCCCGCAGCCAATCGCGCAATCCTGCAACCGGTATCGGGCTGCCAAGTATCTGCTCTACCAATGCGTCGGGATGTACCGCCTGTTCCGTCGAGCCGTCGCTGCGGATAAGCGTTGCGGTGCCAGGCTCCACCTGCACGCGCGCCAACGTATTGCCCAGTGGGTTGGCTAGGTCGAGCATAAGCATGTTTCCCGAGTCGTGCCAGGAGAACCCGCCCTGCACAGCCTCTTGCTTGCCATCGGCATAATTCACGCTCAATGCAAAGCGTCCGCTGCGGTCGAACGACGCACCGGGTGTGGCACTGGTGATTGCTGGGGGTGTGGCGCACGCCGCGAGCACCAGACAGGTGAGTGCCGCACATAACCACCGCAGGTAAACGAAACGGAATGGTGTGGCGGTCATTTAAGCGTCACTCCAAGCCGCTTTAACGTGCCAAGCAGGGTTGCGTTTTTCCCATCGTTTTCCATACCGGCACGCCAAATGCGTCTGGCTTCGGCAGTACGTTTGGAGACCCACAGCACCTCGCCCAAATGGGCAGCCACATCGGCTGTCGGCAGCTGATCGTAGGAACGCTGCAGATACTCCAGGGCAGCCTCGTAGTCCCCGGTACGGTACAGGTACCAACCAACGCTGTCGAGTATGAAGGGATTGTCGGGATCGAGTTCAAGGGCGCGTTCGAGGAGATCCTGCGCCTCTTCCAATTTACGATTTTGATCCGCGTAGGTATAACCCAGTGAATTAAAGGCGTTGGCATTATTTGGATCCAGTTCGATGACGCGCTTCATGAGTTCTTCGAACTTGTCCATATTTCCTTGGCGCTCGTACAGCATGGCCAGGTCGTACTTGATTTCGGGTGTGTCCGGCAATTGCGCATCGGCCTTGACAAGGACCTCGACAGCTGTATCGCTGCGGCCCGCCTCGCGATAGATGGATGCAAGGGTGAGCGCGACAACCGAACGCTCGTGGTGGTCCTGGGGCTTAAGCCTATCGATACTACGACGAGCCTGCGCCAGATCGCCTTTCTTGGCTTGAAGCACAGCTTTGTGAACCTGTGCCTGGAAACGCAGCATACTGTCGTCGATGAGGTCCAGCTGGACGATTGCTTCGTCCAGCTTGTTCTCCTTTTCGGCGATCTGGACCAGCAACAAACGGGCGTCCGAGGCATCGGCGGCGGCATTGCTGGCCTTGTCATTGATCGACTTGCGCCGCTGCGTTTGCACACTGATATATTCCTCAAGCAGCGCCTTGGCCTGCGGATATTGACCGGCGCGCATGTGTACCTCGGCCTCGGTGTAGAGCAGGTCGAAATCTTCGGGTGCATGTTGACGCATGGTGTCGACCTGCGCCAGGGCGGCATCAAACTCACGTTGTTCGACGAGGCGATTGACGAGCATGAGCTGGAGCTTTCGATTTTCGGGATGCTTGGCGATATAGGCCCGCGTCTCGTGCACGGCGACAACGGGATCCACCTTGAGGCCGTATTCCAGAATGCGCTGCGCGGCCATCTCGGAATTAGGATCCAGCGCAAGTGCCTGCTTGGCTTCGGCTACCGCCTGCACGGCATCGGCGGCTGCCCACGCCGCATCGGACAAGGCCAGGTGGGCAATAGGCAAGGACCGGGCGGAAGCCGGTAATGCCTGGTCCATTACGTCGAGTGCAACACGCTTGTCTGCCATCTTGCCGACAATGGCTGCTGCCTGGATGATGGCCTGCTCTTTATCTTCGGCCTGTTCTATGCGTGCCCGCAACGTTGCCGCCAGGCCGGCCGTCTGGCCGTTGGACGCCGCCAGTGCCAGCGACGAGGCCACGGCTTCGGGATCGTTGGGTGCAAGCAAAGCCCACTCGCGCGCTGCCTTCAAGGAGCGCGCCAAGTCGCGATCGGCCATGGATATCTGAAATGCCCGTTTCGCCAGGCGGGGGTCCGACGTCTCGCGTGCAAGGTCGAGCAGGGTCTGGCTGGCCATATCGAAATGTCCGCGCTGCGCAGCGATCTCGGCCGCCAGTATCCGATAAAGCGTATCGGCAGTAAGCTTGACCGCAGGAAGTTCACCCGCGCGCAAGCGTATCTGTTCAACCTGTTCCGGTGTCTTGACGGTCTGGGCCGCATGGGCTGGAACAGACCACGATGCAAAGACAGGCGCAAACAGCATGAACAGCAGGGGAATTTGACGTTTCATTAAAGAGAACCACCGCCGCTGCGCCGGAAATAAAGCGTCAGATGGCAAAATTACATACTCAGATTTAAGGATGTTATCACCCCCTTATGCCGGAACTACCAGAAGTCGAAACCACGCGTCGCGGAATAGCGACGATTATGCCGGGCCATGTATTAAAACAGTTTTTCGTGTATGAGCCCCGCATGCGCTGGCCCGTCCCCCCCGATATCGAACAGACCATCAGCGGACATGAAGTCGTCAGCTGCGAGCGCCGCGGCAAATATCTGTTGATCAACTTTGATCATGGAACGCAAATCATACATCTGGGAATGTCGGGATCACTGCGGCGGGCCGGGCTGGACGAGCCGCGTCGCAAGCATGATCACGCCGAGTGGCTATTCGACCATGCCCGATTCCTGCTGCATGATCCGCGCCGCTTTGGAGCAATACTGTGGCACGACAAGGCCAGGGGGCCGGTCGGCACGCACGCCCTGCTGCACAAGCTCGGCATAGAGCCATTCGACCCCCTGTTCACCGGTGCGTACCTGCATCGACGCTTGCACGCCAGGACGCTCTCGATCAAGCAGGCCCTGCTGGCCGGAACCATCGTGGTGGGCGTCGGCAATATCTATGCGTCCGAGTCGCTATTCCGCGCGGGCATCAACCCCCTTGCCGCGGCCGGAACAATCTCGCTGCAGCGATGCCACCGGCTGGTGGCAGCCGTACGGCAAACGCTGAGCGAAGCGCTGGCGTCCGGCGGTAGCACCTTGCGGGACTATGTCAACGCCACCGGCGAAGCCGGTGCGTACTTCGACATCTATGCAGCGGTCTATGAAAAGGCGGGCCGTCCCTGCAGCGTCTGCGGGACGCCCATACGACGGATAGTCCAGGGGCAACGGGCCACCTACTATTGCCCGACATGCCAACGACGCTGATAACCCTTCATTTGCCTATAACGAACGGATTGCATATAAACAAATAGTGAGATATATTTTCAGCAACTTAACGGAGACTCCCTACTCATGAGCAAACAATTTGCCTCGCACGCCGATCTCGACGACAAGGCCGTTTCTTTCGAGAAACTATCCGACAATGCCTATGCCTACACGGCCGAAGGCGATCCGAACTCCGGCATCATTGTTGGCGACGACGCCGTCATGGTGATCGACACCCAGGCCACTCCCGTCATGGCGCAAGACGTTATCCGACGAGTCCAGGAAGTCACCGACAAGCCCATCAAGTACATCCTGCTGTCGCACTACCACGCCGTGCGCGTGCTGGGTGCCTCGGCATATAACGCCCAGGAAATCATCGCAAGCCGCGACACCTACGACCTTATCGTGGAGCGCGGCGAGCAAGACAAGGCCAGTGAAATCGGCCGTTTTCCGCGCTTGTTCCGCAATGTCGAATCAGTACCGCCCGGCCTTACCTGGCCCACCATCACCTTCGACGGCGAAATGACGGTCAACCTGGGCAACCTCGAAGTCCAGATCCTTCAGGTTGGCCGCGGCCATACTAAGGGCGACACCATCGCATGGCTGCCTGACCAACGCATTCTGTTCGCCGGCGACCTGGTGGAATATCAATCCACCCCCTATGCCGGCGACTGCTACTTCCGCGAATGGCCACATACGCTCGACACGCTCGCCGAGTTCAACGCGGAAAAAATGGTGCCTGGGCGTGGCCCTGCGCTGAAATCGGCCGATGAAGTGCGCAAGGGCCTGGCCGGCACGCGCGCCTTCCTCACCGACCTGTATTCCTGCGTGAACAACGGCGTGGCGGCAGGCAGGGACCTTAAATCCATTTATCGCGAAACCTATGACTTCATGAAGCCGCGCTATGCCGACTGGGTCATTTTCGACCATTGCATGCCCTTTGACGTCTCGCGTGCGTACGACGAAGCCACTGGTTACGACGACCCGCGCATCTGGACAGCGGAACGCGACATTGAAATGTGGAAGCAGCTGGAAGGCTGATTGCCGCCGACTACATCAAAACAATAACGAGCAGCCACCAACATGAGGAGCAGCGGGTGGGAGACATCGACTATCAAGCCCTGGCGTTTGACTACAAGGCACGCCCGGCGCATGCGCCTGACCGGCACCGAATAGTGGTGGTCGGCGCCGGGCCGGTGGGGCTCAGCATGGCGCTGGACATCGCTGCGCACGGCCACAAGGTCGTGGTCATTGACGACGACAACCGCCTTTCCACCGGCTCGCGCGCCATATGCTTTGCCAAGCGCACCCTCGATATCTGGGACCGGCTGGGCGTGGGCGAGCGCATGGTGCAGAAGGGGATCTCGTGGAATGTGGGCCGGGTGTACTTCAAGGATAAAGAGGTCTGGAGCTTTGACCTCCTGCCCGAACCCGGGCACCGTCGGCCCGCCTTCATCAATCTGCAGCAATACTATTGCGAAGGCTATCTTTACGAGCAGGCCGACAACGATCCCAACATCGAGCTGCGCTGGAAGCACAAGGCGTCGGCGGTGCAAAACCATGACGATCACGTCGAGCTCACCGTCGACACGCCCGATGGTTCCTACATCCTGGCGGCCGACTGGCTCATCGCCTGCGATGGTGCGCGTTCACCCATACGGAAAATGATAGGCGAGGAAAGCCGCGGCCGGATCTTCCGGGATCGCTTTCTTATCGCGGACATCAAGACACAGGCTGAATATCCGCATGAACGCTGGTTCTGGTTCGATCCGCCCTTTCATCCGAACCAATCCGTCCTGCTGCACAGCCAGCCCGACAATGTGTGGCGCGTCGACTTCCAGCTAGGCTGGGATGCCGATCCCGCCGAAGAGATCAAGCCCGAAAAAGTGATTCCGCGCATCCGTGCGCTGCTGGGTCCGGATACCCAGTTCGACCTTGAGTGGGTAAGCGTCTATACCTTCGCCTGCGAACGCATGGACAGATTCCGTCACGGCCGCCTGCTCTTCGCCGGTGACGCCGCGCACCGCGTATCGCCCTTTGGCGCGCGCGGCGCCAATAGCGGCGTGCAGGACGCGGACAATCTTGCCTGGAAACTGGACCTGGTGCTGCGCGGGGCCTCACCGCCATCGCTGCTGGATACCTACGCCAGCGAACGCGAGCAAGCGGCAGACGAGAACATTCTTTGCTCCTCGCGATCCACCGACTTCATCACACCCAAAAGCGAAATGAGCCTGTTATTCAGGAATACCACGCTAAGGCTGGCCAACCACTACGAATTCGCCCGAAGGCTGGTTAACAGCGGCCGGCTTTCACTGCCATGTTCGTACATCGGCTCCAGCCTGACTACCGCCGACGGCGACGAATTTCCCACTGCCCAGCCCTTGGGCGCCGCCGTGCCGGGCGCCGCCGCGCCGGACGGCCCTGTATCGTTCAACGGCCGACCGGGCTGGTGGCTGGATCAACTGCATAAGGGTTTCACACTGGCGGTGTTCTGCACGACAGCCGTGCCCGACCCGGCAACCTTGCTGGAACTTGCCTGCCTGCAAGATTTTCCCATCGCGGTGAATATCGTACTCGTGCTGCACCGCGACCTGGCCGACTCGGCGCCTGCGGGCATGACGGCCGTCGTCGACCGCGATGCGCTTCTGGAACGCCGCTACGACGTGCAGGATGGCGCCTGCTATCTCTTACGCCCGGACCAGCACATTGCCGCGCGTTGGCGCCAAGTCAATACACCGCAAATTCTGGACGCATTACGGCGCGCCACCGGCACGCTTGAGGCGGTGACGCTATGACACAACTTTCCACGCAGTCCAACTTTGCCATTCCAGATGAATTCTATGAATGCCTTATCGACGCCCACCGGGATTTATCAGCAGAACAAAGCCACGCCATGAACGCCGCCCTGGTTTTACTGCTGTCGAATCACATCGGCGATATGAATGTGATCCGCGACGCACTTGCCAAGGCGCGCGCCACTGTTGAACACGCGGACTGAAACCCGCTCAGGAGCCATTCAAATGACGAAACTCGATTATCAAACCGGCTTCGGCAATAATTGCGCCACGGAAGCCCTGCCGGGCGCTTTGCCGGTGGGACGCAATTCGCCGCAAGTTTGCCCCTATGGCCTGTACGCCGAACAGTTATCGGGAACCGCCTTTACCGTTCCCCGCGCCGAAGGCCGTCGATCCTGGCTATATCGCATACGCCCTGCCGCGTTGCAAAAACCGTTCGAACCCTTCGATGGCGCCCGGTCATGGACACAGCAATTTGGAGACGGGCCTGTCACCCCGAACCGGCTGCGCTGGAACCCTGTCGAAATTCCCGTCGAACCCACCGACTTTATCGAAGGCATGATCACCTGGGCCGGTAACGGAAACAGCAACGACCTGAGTGGTGTCAGCATCAATTTATATGCGGCCAATCGGTCCATGGAAAATCGTTACTTCTATAACGCAGACGCCGAAATGCTGATTGTGCCGCAGGAAGGCCGGCTGCGGCTGGCCACCGAGCTCGGCCTTATCGACATCGAGCCCTGCGAGATCGCCGTCATACCGCGCGGCTTGCGGTTCCGTGTAGAACTGCATGACACGATCGCTCGCGGCTATATGCTGGAAAATTTTGGCTCGGTATTGCGCCCCCCGGAGCTGGGCCCCATCGGTTCCAACGGTCTGGCCAACGTGCGTGACTTTCAGGTTCCGGTTGCCTGGTACGAAGATGTCGAAGGCGATTTCGAGCTCATCGCCAAATTTACTGGCGCCTTCTGGCGTACGGCGCTGCCTCACTCGCCACTCGACGTCGTGGCCTGGCACGGCAGCAATGCGCCCTACAAATACGACCTGCGCCGCTTCAACACCATAGGCTCGATCAGCTACGACCATCCGGACCCCTGCATCTTCACAGTACTTACATCGCCCTCAGACACGCCGGGCGCCGCCAACATGGATTTCGCCATATTTCCGCCGCGCGTCCTCGCCATGGAAAACACCTTCCGTCCGCCATGGTTTCATCGCAATATCGCGGGCGAGTTCATGGGCCTGATCCGGGGCGTGTACGACGCCAAGGCCGAGGGCTTTTCACCCGGCGGCGCCAGCCTGCACAATTGCATGACAGCCCATGGTCCCGATGTCGAGACCTTCGAGAAAGCCTCGAATGCCGACATCAGCCAGCCGCATTACATACGCGATACCATGGCGTTCATGTTCGAGACACGTCGGGTAATCCGACCCACCGCCGCTGCCCTGTCGGCAAGCACGCTGCAAACTGATTACGACGCGGCATGGTTGGGGTTCAAGAAACATTTCAATCCGGCAAAACCGTAAACGATCAAGGACACCTATCTACATGGCTTATTTGAATGAAACGCACGACCCATCCCTCCAAAGCTGGGTCGCTTCGGCCAACGTGGCCGAGAATGGCTTCCCCATTCAGAACCTGCCATTTTCAGTCTTTCGCATAGCCGGCAGTTCACAGGCGTTTCGTCCGGGCGTAGCCATTGGCGACCAGGCGCTCGATCTGGCGGCGCTCGCCAAGATCCGGCCCTTTAAGGGCATCGCCCAGGAAGCCCTGGACGCCTGCCGGGCCGGCCAACTGAATGGCCTGATGGGCCTGGGAAAGGCGCACTGGTCGGCATTGCGCCTGGAACTCTCGCGCGCGCTGCGCACCGGTTCGCCATTGCAGCACACGCTCGAACCGATGTTGCACAATCAGTCAGAGCTCGACTTCGAACTGCCCGCCCATATCGGCGACTACACCGATTTCTATATCTCCTTGCATCACGCCACAGCCATCGGTAAACAGTTCCGCCCTGATAACCCATTGCTGCCCAACTATAAGTGGGTGCCTATCGGCTACCATGGCCGCGCTTCCAGCATCGGGGTTTCGGGCCAGGCGTTTGCCCGTCCAGTTGGCCAGACGCGTCCCGGCACCGATGGCGGCACACCGGGCTTCGGACCTTGCGAACGCCTAGATTTCGAACTGGAATTGGGCATATTTGTCGGACAAGGCAACGATCTGGGTGAACGCATCGCCATCACCGAAGCTGAATCTCATGTGTTCGGACTCTGCATACTGAACGATTGGTCGGCGCGCGATCTGCAGGCCTGGGAATACCAGCCTTTGGGCCCGTTCCTGGCCAAGAATTTCGCCAGCACCATTTCTCCATGGGTGGTCACTCTGGAAGCGCTCGCGCCTTTCCGGACCGCTTTCCAGCGCAACCCCGACGATCCCCAGCCCTTGCCCTACCTCACATCCGCCGACAACAAGGCGTCGGGCGCTTTCGATATTGGGCTGGACGTACTGCTCAGCACGCAGCAGTCGCGCGCCTCCAACGCGGAACCAGCCCTTCTTTGCCGCAGCAATTTCAAGGAAGCGTACTGGAGCATCGCACAGTTGCTCACGCACCATACGGTCAACGGGTGCAACCTGCAGCCGGGCGACCTGCTGGGCACGGGAACCCTATCGGGTCCCGAACAAGGCCAGGAAGGTTCGCTGCTGGAGCTGAATCAGGGTGGAAAGAAACCTGTCAAACTGCCTTGGGGCGAAGAACGTCTATTCCTGCAGGACAACGACGAAGTCATCCTGAGGGCCAGATGCAGCAAGCCCGGCTACCCCACCATCAGCCTGGGCGAATGCGCGGGTACCGTGCTGCCTGCCAAGGTCTAGAGTATTTTCGGTTCAAGTGTTTACGGCACTTTGCTTCAGTGAGGCTGTTCTGTTCTGATGAAGTTGTCCGGTGTTAATGACGTTGTCTGGCTCGGATGACGTTGTCTGGTGCTAATGACGTTGTCTGGCTCCGATGAGGTGGATGGGGGGCAGTCCGGCACGGCGTGCTTGTTTCCGCGTCTGCCTCGTCCAGCCGGGCGTCGGCCGAACTCCCTGCGCTTCGCTCCGGTCAGACAGCGACCGACGACACCCCCCGGCTTCCCTTCGTCAGCCCGCGGCGCACGCCTACACGCCGGACTGCCCCCCATCCACCCCGTACAACTGCGCAATCGGAAACTTGCCGGCCTTACGCTGGCAAAGGCCAGCAAACCCGTCGTGAAAGATTTCTGGCCAAGATGGATGCAAATGGTTGCTTGGCCAGGCTCACCGCGTTGATCGAACCGGTCTTAGAAGTGGATTGCGTGGCTGGCTTGGCGTGCACGATGGTTAGCGCGCTCGTCCAAGCCTCGCTCATGCAAAAAGGCGGGTGTGTCGGGGGCTGTGCAGGCGCCTCGCGCACGCCGTTTCGGTCAGTCACATCGAGGATGCAAGACCGCGGCTGTCTGAGCCCGACGGGTGTCGGGCCACTGGCCCGACCGGGCGAGTTCCGCGGTCGCCTCGATGGGGCTGGCCGAAACGGGCACCCCTGGCAACGCCAGGGGCGTAGCGCGCGAAGCCGAAACAGGCCCCGGCACACCCGCCTTTCTAAAGAATGAAAAGCCGTCCCGATGAACGAAAAGCCGCCCCGATGAACGAATAGCCGTCCCCAACGCCTTCGCGCGGCATTACGGCGCCAGGATTACGGTACCAGCATCTTGCCCGGGTTCATCAGACCGTCGGGATCCAGTACCTGCTTGATGCGCCGCATCAGCGCCAGTTCGACAGGGTCTTTATAGCGCGGCAAGGCGTCGCGCTTTAACTGCCCCACGCCGTGTTCGGCGCTGATCGAACCGCCAAACTCATGAACGCTGTCGTGCACCAATTGGTAAACCGCGTCCTGTTGCGCGAGTAGTTCCTCTTCAGTGCGGGCCTGGCCTTTGGCCACGTTGTAGTGCAGGTTGCCATCGCCCAGGTGCCCGAAGATGACGTGCTGGATGCCCGGGAAATTGGCCTGCAGGGCCGCATTTGTGGTTTGAACAAAGTCCGCCATGCGCGACACGGGAATCGAGACGTCGTGCTTGATGCTTTTTCCAAATGCCTTTTCCGCCAAGGGTATGCTTTCACGCAAATGCCAAAGCGCCTTGCTTTGTGTGATGTTTTCCGCAATGACGGCATCCTGCACCAGTCCGGCCTCGATAGCGGCTCCGACCACTGCCTCGAAACGCTCGCGCGCATGGTCGGCGCTTTCGCTGTCGGACAATTCGAGCAACGCATACCAAGGCATGCGGGCGGCATCGCCTTCGAAAGGGATGCGCTGCTGCGGATAACATTCCACCACGCCCTGGAGGCAGTTTCCGGCGATCAGCTCGAAACCCGTGAGCGCGGCGCCGAAACCGTTGCGAGCGGCCGAGAGCACCGACACGGCGTCTTCGATGGATTCCAGCGCAAGCAGAGCCGTGCACTGGGCAACCGGCATGGGATACAGCTTCAGGGTGGCTGCGGTAATGATCCCCAGCGTGCCTTCGCTGCCGATATATAAATTGCGCAGGTCGTAACCGGTATTGTCTTTGCGCAAGCCGCGCAAGCCATTCCAGATCTCGCCTTGCGCAGTAACCACTTCGACACCTAAAACGAGGTCGCGCGTGTTTCCGTAGCGCAACACCTGGGTGCCACCCGCGTTCGTGGCCAGATTGCCGCCCACAGTGCAACTGCCTTCGGCGGCAAGACTCAAGGGAAACAGACGTTGCACATCGCGAGCCGCCTGCTGTACGAACTGCAGCACGCAGCCGGCTTCGACCACCATCGTGTCGTTTTCGGTGTCGACACTGCGCACGCGGTTGAGCCTTGTGAGCGACAGGACGACGGCCTGGCCGCTTGAGTCCGGTGTGGCGCCGCCGCACAAGCCCGTATTGCCGCCTTGAGGGACCATGGGCACTTTATTGGCGACGCACCACCGCACCACTTGAGCCACCTCGTCGGTGGAGCCGGGCTTGACGACCGCCAGCGCATTGCCGCGATAACGGCCGCGCCAGTCGACGATGTAGGGCTGCGCCTCTTCACCCGTCAATACATATTGTTGGCCCAACAGCTGTACTAGTTCGTCTACTCGACTCATCATCTACCTTCTGCGAATAAAATGCCCGGAGGCTCATTTTAAGACAGATAAGGTCGCGCCATGACGGCGTCCGCAGACAATCCGGCATCGTCGTCAGGAATCCGCCATAATCTGCTCAATACACATGTTTTTTCAAGGATGCATCGTGACCGACTCCCAGCCACTGCCCAGCGCCGTATTCAAGGCCTACGATATTCGCGGTACCGTACCGGAACAGCTCAACCCTCAATTCGCCCATTTGCTGGGACTGGCCCTGGCCGAGCGGGCACGCAGCGAAGGCATCACCACGCTGGTCGTGGGCTACGACGGTCGGCTCAGCAGCCCGGACTTGTCCCTGGCGTTGCAAAAGGGCCTGATGCAGGGCGGGATAAATACCATTGACGTCGGCATGGTGCCCACGCCGCTGGTCTATTTCGCCACGCACACCGAAAAAACCGGCTCCGGGGTCGCCATCACCGGAAGTCACAACCCACCGAACTATAACGGCTTCAAGATGATGATGGGCGGCAAGACCTTGCACGGCGACGATATCCAGGCGCTAAAGCAGATCATGACACGCCTTGAAGCAAGCGCAACGCAGGCCACGCCCGGCCGTCGCAGTGCCCTCGAGCTGCTGGATACCTACGTGGAGCGCGTGAGCGGCGATGTAAAGCTGGCCCGTCCCATGAAGATCGCGATCGATTGCGGCAATGGCGTAGGCGGCGTTATCGCCACGCAGTTATTCAAAGCCCTGGGTTGCACCGTCGACGAACTGTTTTGCGATGTGGATGGCAGCTTTCCCAATCACCACCCCGATCCCGCCGATCCGCACAATCTGGAAGACCTCATCCGACATGTCAAAGAAACGGATTGCGAACTCGGCCTGGCCTTTGACGGCGACGCTGATCGCCTGGGCGTGGTCACCAAGTCCGGCGCCATCATCTGGCCGGACCGCCAGCTGATCCTGTATGCACGCGATATCCTGCAACGCCAGCCCGGCTCCACCATCATCTTCGACGTGAAATGCAGCCGGCACGTCGCTCGCGCCATTGAAGAGGCCGGCGGCACGGCATTGATGTGGAAAACCGGGCATTCGATGATCAAGGCCAAGCTGGCCGAGACCGGTGCGCCGCTGGCGGGAGAAATGAGCGGCCACATCTTCTTCAAGGAACGCTGGTACGGTTTTGACGACGGGCTCTATACCGGTGCGCGCCTGCTTGAAATCCTCTCGCGCCATGAGCATCCGTCCGCTCTGCTGGAAGCGCTTCCGCAAGACATCTCCACGCCGGAACTCAAGCTGGAAATGCAAGAAGGCCAGCCTCACGACCTGATCAACCGGCTGCAAAAAGAAGCCAGCTTCCCGAAAGCGACCAGCATCAACACGATTGATGGCGTGCGCGCCGAGTACAAAGACGGTTTCGGCCTGGCGCGCGCATCGAACACCACACCGGTGGTCGTTCTGCGTTTCGAAGGCGATACGCAGGAGGCCCTGGATGATATCAAGGCGGAGTTCCGGTTGGCCTTGAACAGACTGATTCCCGACATCGCCCTGCCTTTCTGATACAGGGCAGTCGGGCCGGTCTAGGCAGGCCGGCTCAGTACCTGATACAGGCCCACATGCTTTTGCACGATTTTGTGGATATCGAACTCCTGTTCGGCCAATTGCCTGCCCGCCGTACCCATCCTGCGGCGCAAGGCGTCATCTGTAGCCAGGCCGACCACTGCATCGGCGAGCGCCCTGGCATTGTGCGGGGGCACCAATAGTCCCGATACGCCCGGCTCGATGGCATCCCTGCACCCTGGCACGTCGGTGGTCACGACGGCACGTCCGCATGCGGCCGCCTCGACCAGCGATTTAGGCAGGCCTTCACGATAGGAAGGCAGCACGGCAATGTGCGAGCGCTGATACAGTGCCGCAATGTCCGACCGTTCGCCCAGGCATTCGACCAACCCTTCCGTGCGCCAACGTTCGAAGTCCGCCTGGCTGATGCTGGCCGGATTACCCGGATCGGGACTGCCCACCAGCACCCAACGCAAGCCGCTGGCATGGCCGGCAGTCAGGCGTGCCGCCTCGACGAATTCCATCACGCCCTTGTCGTGCAATAAACGCGCCGCCATGATGGCCACCGGCGGCCCTTCAGGTTCAGGGGCCGGCTGGAACGCCTCCAGATCCACGCCCGAACCGCGTATCAACACGACCTGTCCTGGCCTTACTACCTTGGCTTCCTGCAATACGTCGCGGTCATTGGTGTTCTGGAAGATCACCCGACTGTTCGGATGGCCCAGCGCCACGCGGTAGAGCAGTGTCGCGGCCGATCTCAGGAAATCGAAACCTCCGTCGCGCTTGCTGAAGACAAAGCCAAGACCGGAAATAGCCGCAATATAGGCCGGCACGCCGGCAAGCCTGGCCGCGATTCCGCCGTACAACACCGGCTTGATTGTCACGGCATGCACGACATCTGGCCGCAAACGCCTCAAGAGCTTCCATAAAGCGTAGATGCTCTGAATCTCTTCGACCGGGTTTTTCCCGCTGCGCGACATGGGAACGATATGGTGCACCAGACCATGGCTGAGGATTTCCGGCACCGTGGCGCCAGCCATGGTGGCAACATGCACCTCGAAACCCGCCTCTTGCGCGCCCAAGGCCAGGGGCAGGCGATGCGATAGAAAAAATGCGGGATTGTTGACGACAAACAGCAACCGCGGTGCGCCGCCTCCGTCGGACTGGCCGTCATGGACGTACGAGGCCCTCGGCGCGGCATCGTGCCGGACGGGAAAGTCGGCCGCCAGACGACGCCAGACCACATGATAAGCGTTGACCATGGCCTCCAGGCTGAACAGCCGCCCCACCCGTTCGCGCCCCGCCTGCAGGCGCTCTTGCATGTCCTCTGTGCCAAGATGCGCCACCGCCTGGTTCAAGGCCTGCGACAAGGCCAGGGGATTCTGCGGTACAGCCACCCACCCGGAGTCGCCGACGATGCGCGCCGCATCGCCCACATCGGTCACGACGCATGCAACGCCGGTCGCCATTGCTTCGGCCACGACGTTCGGAAAACCTTCGGCCAGGCTAGATAGCACGTGAATATCCAGCCCGTTCATCAGGCGGGGCACATCATCGCGCCTGCCCAGCAGCTTCACTTTGTCGACGATGCCGTGACGGGCGATCAGCGCCATGAGTTCGGCATTGGACGTATCGACGCCGTGACCGATCAGCACGCATCGCAGAGTGGGATTATGTTGCGCGCTGAGAGCAAAGGCCGCCAGCAAGTTGGTATGGTCCTTCAGCGGGTTCCAGCGCGCCACGCTGCCTATGACGATCTCGTTTCCGGTCCAACCCCATTCGGTACGCAAGGCGGCGCGCGCGGCCGGGTCAGGTTGCCAGCATGTCAAGTCATAACCGTTGGGAATGACCAGCATGCGGTCGGCCCGGTATCCCCATTGCTGATGGCGCTGTGCGGCGTTTTCGGCACACGCTACGATGACCGCAGGCACGAGTCGCGAAACGCGGGCGCACAGCCACGACAATACCCGGGCAGACCGGCTGCTCTTGGAGAGGTCTGCGCCGGAGTTGCGGATACCCCATGAGACCGCCTCGATACCTGCCAGACGCGCCACCACCCCTCCGATGAGGTCGGCATGGTACATCCAGGTCTGCACCACGTCGGGTCTAAGCTGGCGCAGCAACTGATGCATGCGCCACAGTCCCTTGACCGCCCCCACGGGAGACTTCATGTCCAGTGTGTACACCGCAATGCCGGCAGCACGAAGGCGCGGCCCGAAAACCCCGGCGTCGCCCATGCTGATCACGCAATGCCGGTCGCTCTGGATCGGGGCGGTAAGCAGCCGGTGCAACACTGTTTCGGCGCCGCCGTGTCCCAGGCCCGAAATGATATGCACAACATGCAGGGGATCCCGGTTACTGAATTCGTAGTCACTCATACCTGAACTTCCTGGCTGTTGGGTTGCTGGACGCTGGCAATCAACCCGTCCCATTGATGCAATATTTCTGGCAGTGCATAACGATCGCGAACCGAAACGGCCGCATGCTTGCCCAATACGCCGCGCAAGACTGGATCAGTCATCAACTGCGCCATGGCGGCAGCCAGCGCCTGGTCGTCGCCCAAGGGCACCAGCAACGCATCTTCGCCGTCGCGGCTCAGCTCGCGCGGACCGCTGGGGCAATCGACGGTGACGCAGGCAACGCCCAGCGCCATCGCCTCAAGCAACACATTCGGAAAACCTTCCACTTCCGATGCCAGTACAAACACGTCCGCCGCAGCGAGTTCCTCCCACGGCGTACTGGTACGGCCTGGGAGAAACACGCGGCCCTCGAGTCCGGCCGTCTGCACCATGGACATCAGTTCCGGTCGCAGCGGACCTTCACCCCAGATGTACAAATCCCACTCCGGAAAATCTCCGGCAAGGGTGCCGTAGGCAAGGATAAGCGGCCCAAAGCGCTTTACCGGCATCAGCCTGCCCATGGCGACCATCCGACGACGCCTGGGGGCCGATTCCAGTCTCTGTACATCGCGAACCGGAAGCGCCCCGGCCAATTCGGGCGGCAAGGGATTCGGGATAACTGCAATACGTCGTAGGGTCGGCACCATTTTTTGAAAGGATGCCACACTGTCCTGGGACTGCACCGTAACCAGGCTTGCCCATGGATAGGTGTGGCGGCGCAGCCACACCAAGGCCCTGCCCGCACTGCTGCTGACCGACGGGTTGGTGCGTTCGCACACGATCGTGGACACATCGAGCCCGCGTGCCGCCAGCAATACCATTACATTCACGTTGGTCAGGAAGGAGACCACGACATCCGGCCGGGTCTCCTTGATCAGGCGGCGCATCGCAAACCACTTGGCGACACTGGCAAACCATGTCCTGCCCAGCCAGCCCATCCGGTCGGCCAGCCATGTCAATTCGACGCCGGCGTCGAGCGGATAGAAAAGACTGCCTTTTTTGGTATAGCTGGGTACGAGCGTAACGTGATCGCCGCGCTGGGCCCAGGCGCTGGCCAGCGTCGCGGCCACCCGTTCGGCGCCTCCGGCGTGCATGGAACTGACAAAAAACAATATCTTCATGGCTGACCCGGATCGGGCGCCTGGCCATGCTCGAGCCAGGCCTGGGTCATGATGATGCTCCATAGGTGGGTGCTCCAGTCATGCGTGCCGGATTGGTGCTCCCGCCATTTGCGTTCTATGGGTTCCGCATGAAACAGACCTTGCTGGCGCAGGGCTGCGGGATCCAGCAGGGCCGCCGCCCAGTCCTTGAGCGGGCCGCGCAGCCATACGGCCAACGGAACTGAAAAGCCTTTTTTCGGACGATCGATCATCTGGCGCGGCACGTGCCGATACAGCAACTGGCGCAACAGCCACTTGCCCTGTCCGTCACGTATCTTGTAATTGCGAGGCAGGCGTTGAGCGAACTCGAACACATGGTGATCGATCATCGGAACACGCGTCTCAAGACTGCTGGCCATGGCCGCCCGATCAACTTTCACGAGAATATCGTCAGGCAGATAGGTCAAGGCGTCCAGCAACATCATGCGCTCGAAAATCGCATCGCCAGACGACTCGTCAAATGGCGTGGACGGCAGCTCGACGCCTATCACGACCTGGGACGGATCGTTCCAGTACGATACGAATTGTTGATAGAAAGTACCCGCATGCTCGGCGCGCAGTACCTGGGCCAGCTTCTGGAACTGATCCTGCCTGCGGCCTACCCCGCACAGCTTCGCACCCACACCGGCCGCCGCTGCCATAGGCATGCGCAACAAGCCTGGCATGGACTCGCGCTTGTCCCACCATTGCCTGGCTCGAAAATACCGGGAATAGCCGCCGAACAATTCGTCACCGCCATCGCCGGACAAGGCAACCGTGACATGACGACGCGCCATGCGCGTGACAAGTATGGTCGGAATCTGCGAGGAATCGGCAAATGGCTCGTCGTAGATGCCGGCTAGGCCGGGCACGACGGCAAGGGCATCGGCTGAGCTGACATAGAGCTCGGTGTGTTCGGTGCCGAGGTGTCCGGCCACCGCCTTGGCATGTTCGGCTTCGTTGAAAGCGGGTTCGTCGAAACCGATGGAAAATGTCTTCACCGCCTGTGCATTGCTTTTTTGCATCAAGGCGACGACGACCGACGAGTCAATGCCTCCGGAAAGAAAGGCACCCAGGTCGACGTCGGAAATCATCTGGCCTTTCACTGCCGTGCCCAGCACGGATTCCAGCGCATCCACCGCCTCGGCGTCCGTACCGAAAGACAGCGGATCGGTACGTGCATGATCGGCGACTTCCTGCGCAGACCAATAGTGCTGGGGCACAGGAAGCGTGGCGTGCTGGCGCTGTTCTTCCGAAAGCTGTACCCAGCAGCCGGGCGCCAGCTTACGGATGGCGCTGTAGATACTGTAAGGGGCCGGAATATAGTTGTGCCGTACAAGCAGGGACAAGGCCTTGCGATCGGGGCGCTTGTCGAAGCCTGGGATATCGGTCAAGCCCTTGAGCTCGGACGCAAACACGAAATTGCCCGCCACGAATCCCATATACAGCGGCTTCTCGCCCATACGGTCGCGCATCAGCGTCAGCGTTCGTTCCTGCCGGTCCCACAAAGCGATGGCAAACATGCCGGTGGCCGCCTGCAGGGTCTTCTGGACGCCCCACGCCGCAAATCCGGCCAGCACCGTTTCCGTGTCCGAATGGCCGCGCCAAACGGGCGCGTGTCCCTGGCCTTCCAGCAACGTGCGCATGTCGAGGTGATTGTAAATTTCGCCGTTCAGTATCAGGACATAGCGTCCACAGGCCGATACCATGGGCTGGTGGCCGGCCGCCGTCAGGTCCAGGATGGCCAGGCGCACGTGACCCAGCGCCAGGCCGGCACCCTGGTCTTCCCAATAGCCTTCGCTATCGGGTCCGCGGTGCCGCAAGCGGTGGCAGCCCTTCCGGATAATGTCTTCTTTGTCGGGCAGTGGGCCCCATAATCCAACAATTCCGCACATAATCAGCTCGCTTCAAACAAATGGCCCCACAACGCCATGACACGCGTCGTGGAAAACCGGTCACGCACGTCGGTCGCTCTACGCGCGTACGCCTCCCGTTGTTGCCGATGGGCCATCATATCGGACAAATGGGCTGCCAACGCTTCGTCGTCTTCAGGCGGATTCACCAATACGCCATCAATGCCATTGCGAACGATCTCACGCGGGCCGGTCTCGCAGTCGAAGGCGACCGGCGCCAGCCCGCTGGCCATCGCCTCAAGCAATGTATTCGATAAACCTTCGACGCGGGAGCTGAGCACATACAGGTCGGACTGCGCATACCACTCACCCACGTTGCCGACTCGGCCCGGCATGCTGATGCGCGAGGCAAGCCCTGCGGCATCGATCTGGTCCTGCAGGGCTTCACGACTATCACCCTCGCCGAGAATGATCAAATCCCACTCGGGGAAGTGTCCGGCAATCGCCTGGAAAGCCTTGATGAGCAAATCGAAGCCCTTGTGGGGATGCAGGCGACCCGCTGCCAGCAGACGGTAGCGCCCCTCCCTGGCGGGCGGAACCACCAGCGGCTCATCATTTTCCAGCGGCCAGCGCACGGCATTGGGAATGACGGTCACGTGCGCCCCGGGTACATGTTGTTCCAGCCATGCGGCCGTGCCTGACGTAAGCGCAACCACTGCCGACGCCTGGGGATAAGCCCATCGGCGCAGACGCGACCACATATCTGGAAGATCCTGGGAAGGAGGATGGGTATGTTCCGTAGCGATGACACGGCAGGACTGGCCGCGGGCCGCCAAAATGGCCAGGATCGATGCGGTCGTCATCATGCCCAGCACGATAGTGGGACGCTCACGCTTGATGAGACGGCGCAAAGTCCATACCCGGCGCAGATTGGACAGGATGGCGCTGATCTTGCCCTTGCTGAACGTTGCCGTACCCAATGCATAGCGCTTCACGGCATTATGCAAAGCGTAGACATCGGTACTGGCATCCGCCTGGGTCACCAGCGTAACGCGATAGCCGCGCCGCACCCAATAGGCACTAAGATCCGCCGCGACACGTTCGGCTCCCCCACCGCTCAGGGAGTGTATGACGATCATCAGATGGGGCTGGAAACGCGAGGAACTCAAGGCAATACCTGTAGAAGAAACTATTTGGACTTGACCATCACCGGAGCGGGCCGCAAGGCCACGACAACATAGCAAATATAGGACAAGGCATACATCATGCTGGTCGCCAGCATGATTCCAGCAGGCCCCATCACCGGGGCCAGAACCAGGTTCATGACGGCTTTCAAAATAAAATTCGCCACGGCAATGGCGGCCATGATCCGGTAGCGGTTCTGGCTGGCCAGCAACTGGACCAATATCAGCACGCCGAAATAAAACGGCATCTGCAACAGGCCCCAGCGCAGCACATGGGCAACGGTTTCCGTGTTCTGCGCGGTGAAGGCCCCGCGCTCGAACAACAAGGCCACCCCCCACGGCGCCAGCCACCAACCCAGCACAGTCACCACGCCGCCGCCAAGCAGCATCAGTACCGACCACTTGAGCGCTGTTGTCCTTGCCCGCCCGGCGTCTCCCCTGCTCTGGATATCGGCCAGTACGGGCAAGGCCGCGCGCCCGACCGATGCCGCGCCTATGCCCAGTAGCAATGATAATAGCCGGCTTGCGTACCCCAGCGTGGAGTTGGCATTGGCACCCAGGTTCGCTGCGGTGTACTGGTCGATCGGCCCGACAAAGCTCATGGCCACTTGCCCGATCAACATCACGCCCGCCGCCTTGACCAGGTCGGGCCACTGGTGCGACGTGAAGCCCAGCCGCGGCCTTCCCCACATACCATCGGCCCGGGCCGCCAACCACAGCAGCCAGATCGACTGGATCAGGTAACCCACCAACGTACCCCACAACAGCGGACCTACGTCATCGACGGTGGCTGCAAGCAGCACCCAGACCAGGATGACCACGGCCGGCACGCTGTCGAGCAGGGTATTGATATGGCGTTCGTGGGCACGCAATCGCGCCGCGCTGATACCGGTCATGAGGGTCAGCAACGCGGCTGGCGCGAACGCCAATGTAAGCTGTGCGCTCATCTGTCTGGCTTCGGGTGCAAGGCCCTGGCCTGCAAAATCCAGCACCCATGGCCACGCCACATAGATGAACACGGCCAGGACCGTTCCTATGCCTATCACCCAGCCCTGCAGCTCGCCCAGAAAGCGCGCCCTGCTGCCCCGGTCTTCCGAGCGCGTGCGCACCAGTACCGGTATCAGGACGACAGACAATGCGCCGACGATGGTAATAGGCAGCCAGTTCGCCATGGTCATGGTGAACTGGTAGGCATCGACGGCATTGCTCACGCCATAACGGTAGGCAACCGCCATTTCCTTGAATGCACCCGCCGCTTTGCCAAGCAACAAAAAAAAGGCCACGCGCATTGCACCCTGTGCAATGCGTCTGTGGTCGGAATGCAGGCCGGAAAGACGCTGTTTCAGGCTTTTCAAGTTAACGCAAGAATTGCGTATACCAGGGCATGGAGACTTCGAGCCCTTGCACGATGTTATGTACGGGCTCGTATCCAAGCAGCTGTTTCGCCTTGCTGATGTCGGCCTGGGAATGCCTGACATCGCCAGCACGAAAATCGCTGTAGACCGGCGGCTTGTCGTACACAATACCGTTGTTGCCCAGCGCCTTGGCCAGGTACTCGAACAGCTCGGTCAAACTGGTGCGCGCATTGAACGCCACGTTGTAGACCTGATTGATGCCTTCCGGCTGGGCTAATGCGGCCAGGATATTGGCCTGGACCACATTGTCGATAAAGCAGAAATCGCGGCTGGTCTCGCCGTCGCCGTTAACGACGACGTCTTCGCCACGTATCATGGCCGCCACCCACTTGGGAATGACTGCCGCGTAGGCACCGTTGGGATCCTGGCGCTTGCCGAAGACATTGAAGTAACGCAGGCCGATACTGCCGAACCCGTAAGAGCGCGTAAATACGTCGGCGTAGAGCTCGTTCACGTACTTGGTCACCGCGTAGGGCGACAGGGGTCGACCGATATTCTCTTCGACCTTGGGCAAAGCCTCGTGATCACCGTAGGTTGAACTGGATGCCGCATAGACGAACGACTGCACGGCTTCATCGCGCGCGGCCACCAGCATATTCAGGAAGCCGTCGATATTCACGGCGTTCGTGGTGATGGGGTCCTGCAATGAGCGCGGCACCGAACCCAGCGCCGCCTGATGCAGCACATAGTCCACGCCCTTTACCGCTGCGTGGCAGGCGTCGAGGTCGCGAATGTCGCCTTCCTGGAACGTGAAATTGGCCCATTGCTGCGGCGTCACGGTTCTTTCAACTTCGTCCAGGTTGTACTGGTGTCCGGTGGCGAAGTTGTCCAGTCCCACGACCTTCTGATCCATGCTCAGCAAGGCTTCGAGCAGGTTGGAGCCTATGAACCCGGCGCAACCTGTGATCAGCCAGGTCTTAGGATCGGTCTGCAGGCTTGCCGTGACTTCTTGATAACGAGTACTCATATTCCACCTTTGAACTTTCTGGTTTACAGCCGCAAATCGGATTCGCTGGCGCTCAATACATACTTAAGGTCGTAGAGCACATGCTCGGCCTTGCCCAGGGCACGAATGCCTTCACACCCCATTGCCACAAATTGCTGATGCGACACAGCCAGGATAATTCCATCGTAGGTCCCAGCCTCCAGACTTGCAATCGGTGTAATGCCATATTCGTGAACGGCCGCTTCGGGATCAACCCACGGATCGTAGACATCGACGTCGATGTTGTATTCGCCCAGTTCGTTCACGATATCGACAATACGGGTGTTGCGCAGGTCGGGGCAGTTTTCCTTGAACGCAAGACCCATCACCAGCACACGGGAACCTTGCACCTGGATACGCCGCTTGGTCATGTGCTTGACCAACTGCGACACCACGTAGCCGCCCATCGAATCATTCAACCTGCGCCCCGCAAGGATAATTTCCGGATGGTAGCCAATGGATTGCGCCTTGTGGGTAAGGTAATAGGGATCCACGCCTATGCAATGGCCGCCAACCAGACCTGGCCGAAACGGCAGGAAGTTCCACTTCGTGCCGGCGGCTTCAAGTACGGCTTGGGTGTCGATGCCCATCTTGTTGAAGATGAGAGCCAGTTCATTGATCAGCGCGATATTGACGTCGCGCTGTGTGTTCTCGATGACCTTGGCCGCTTCGGCGACGCGAATGGAGGGGGCCTTGTGCGTGCCGGCGGTAATGATTTGTGCATAGAGCGCATCGACAAGATCGGCAATTTCCGGTGTCGAGCCGGAAGTAACTTTCTTGATCGTAGCCACCCGATGCTGTTTATCGCCTGGATTTATTCTTTCGGGACTATAGCCGGCGAAAAAGTCCTCGTTGAACCGCAACCCCGAAATGCGTTCCAGGACCGGCACGCATTCTTCTTCGGTGGCTCCCGGGTAAACAGTGGATTCGTAGATCACAATGTCACCACGCTTGAGAACCTTGCCTATCGTTTCGCTGGCCCGAACCAATGGAGTGAGATCCGGCTGCTTGTACTCGTCGATGGGCGTGGGCACGGTGACGATGAAGACATTGGCTTCGGCCAGATGAGCCGCCTCGCTGGTGAAGCGCAGCTGCGCGGCCTCGGCGAGTTCGTCTGAATCAACTTCCAGGGTGTGATCCTGGCCTTCTTTCAATTCGGCAATCCGGCGGGCATTGATGTCGAAACCCAGTACCGACCGTACTGCCAGGGGCAGGCCTACATAGCCCAGACCAACGACTGCAAGCTTGATTTCTTGAATTTCCAACTTATTCTCCGAGGCTATGTGCGTAAAGAAAAAAAACCGGGTGCGTAGACAACGAACCGCCTACTTGCGGTGGCTGTGGCGGCCCAGCGACGGCAACAGCAACCATGACGGACCCCGCCATGACACCAGGCGGGAATACAGCCATATGTACACCCATACGAAAACGACCAGGCTGGCGCACAGCGCCCAGGCGTTGTCCCAGAATATCGTGGCGGGCACCAAGCCGATCAGCGCCAGAACCCATAGGTAAGGCGAGGCCATGGCGTTACACAAGGCGGGCACGGCATGACGGCCGTCCCGGCTGAATGTGACACGGACCAGGCGCCGGAAAACCAGTTGATGCAAATGCAAGGCGTCGGGCTGGTCCACCGGCACACCCCGTTTGAAGCGGCGGCGCCAGATGGAAAACAGGGTCTCGAACACGGGATAGAACAGCACAGCCAGTGCATAGAAAGGTGACACGCTGGGATTGCGCACAACGAGCTGCACAGCCAGTTCAGCCAGCATAAAGCCCAGGAAGTATGCGCCGCCGTCGCCCAGGAATACGCGGCCAAATGGGAAGTTCCAGACGAGAAAACCGAGCGTGGCCGACGCCAAGGCAGCCGCGATAAGGAAAATGGGGATGTCCTGGACCTGCAAAGCAACCAGTGCAAGCGAAATTGCCATCAGCGTGGCAATCATGCCGGCCAGCCCGTTCATGCCATCGACAATGTTCAGGGCATGTGTACAGCCGCCTACCGCGATCATGGTGAAGAACAGGGAGATGGGCCAGAATGAGAGAATCCAGTCAGCCCAGCCAAGGCCGACGCGGGAGACGCCGCCCAGGAGCCACCAGGCGATTGCCGCTGACAGGAACGCTGCCATCAGGCGCTTGCCCGACCCCACGTCCTTGGTGATGTCCTCGAGCAGACCGGCCACAAACACAGGCATGGCCGCAATGAACAGCACCGGCCATAGCCAGGTAAGCGTCATATTGCTGGGCCCCAGCACCAGCAGTCCGGCGAGCGTTCCCGCCAGCACAGCCAGTCCGCCTACACGCGGCGTGGGCCGGGAATGCGAAGCTTGCGGTTTGGACATATCGGAGTCGCCGGTAAAAGACCCGTGCCAGCGCTCGGAGGCAACAATGAGCCCGCCCACCGTGAACGCCACGATACAAATATAAAGCCAGGTAAAAGATCCCCAAAGGTGAGGCGAAATCACAAGATCCCCAAAAACAAAGTCAGCAATACATTATCGGATGTTTTTGTAACAGTACATCGTCGCTGCGGGAAATAGATGCAACAAGAAATGTTACCGGCTTACGGGGTTATTTATGTTCCATACGCCAGCCACGCCATACATTACACAACGTACAAAATAAAACCATGGGCTGAAAGATAAAAAAAAGCCCAAGATCTTGCGATCTTGGGCTAAATCCACCAAAGGAGGAGGGTGGAGGAGACAACCTTGGCATGTCGGGCTACAAAAGCTTGTTCTGCTTGAGACCTGGGTGACTGGGGTTTTCCCTTGCAATCACGTTTCGACATCCGATAACTGAAGTGTATAGAATTTTTTTGTGCGGCGCAAGGTAAAGCGGCAAAAAAATTAAGAATCTGAACTTCTGTGGTTTTTCGTGCACTTTTTCATTCATAAAAACATGAAAAAGTAATTCGGTGTAAACCCTCGTCCTTGTTTGCTTACAAATGAGCGGTCAAAAATTAGATTCGATACGCCGTTACGGTCATGACTTTCGACATTCCACGCATCGCCAGCCTGAGTATGGGACCAAGCTTGTCGGCGCCGTTCGTTTCGGCCGTGGTGCGATGCCCGATTTCGTCATCGCGCATCTGCGCAACAATAGTACGTGAACGCTCGTCCGTCTGAGGCAATTCTTTAAGGTGTTCGTCCAGATGCTCTTCCACCTGCCGTTCTGTCTCGGCCATGAAACCGAGGTTCTTGGCCGTGCCGGCGCGACTTGCAAGCAAGCCAAGCGAGAACGAGCCCGCATACCATAAAGGGTTCAAAAGACTTGGGCGACTCTCAAGCTCGACCAGACGCTGCCGGCACCAGACCAGGTGATCAACCTCTTCGTTCGCCGCCTTGACGAATAATTTCTGAATTGCTGCGTCGCCGCATAATAATGCCTGGCCGCGATATAAAGCCTGTGCGCAAATTTCGCCCACGTGGTTAACCCGCATAAGTCCGGCCGCATGCTTTTGTTCGGCTGCCGTCAATTCCGGCCTGGCCGCGACCGGCGTTGTCGGGACTCGACGCTTGCCGGCCGGATTGGGACGGCCCGCGTGCACGGAACCATCGAGTACTTGTATGGCCCGGCCCACTTCGGACAATAGTCCGTCAACCACGCTCATGCGGCGCGAAAAACTGGATTGGTTCTGCATCGTAGTGTGTATGGTCATAAAACCCTTATTGTACGAAACCGCTGGCCTGTCGCACCGTGCGTTGACGCGATTGTCGGTATTCGGCCCATAACCATAGCATCGGCAACACCGCCGCTACGATGACCAACCCGAAACCCGTTGCCTCTTGATCTCCCATCAAATAGGAATTGCATAATCTGGCTGGATTTTCCTGATAGACCAACCCGACAATTGCCGTCATCCACACGAAATTTCCCAAGAAAAACAACTTTATGACGCTGTCGGCACGGCTCAGCGAATCAAGCAATAGCAGCCCAGCAATAAACAGACCTGCAAACTTCGCAATACTTGCGATATCGGATACCAGGACATTGTCGAGCGAACGGGGGATCATCCAATAGGCCATCATGAACGCGACGGCCAGCAATCCTGGAATCCCGTGGCCATTATATTTGGCAAGCCAATGGACCTTGCAGCCCGGTGCACCAGGTTTGACGTCAAGCAGGCCGGCCTGCCCCGCCAGCACCCCCGCCACCAGGATGACCGGTATATGCACCAGCATATGCAGCACCATCGTGGCCGTCATACTTTGCCGGAAAAACACCGCGATGACCAATAGCGCAGTGCTCGCCACGGCACAAAGGCGCCGCGTGGATACCGTCCGAAGACACGCCCCCAGCCGTGGCGGGAGCTTACTCATTTGGATCTCCTGCTCCGGCCCGTATTACGGCATGTTCGAGCAGGGACTCGGTATTGTCCAGATCCATCACACGTACCAGACGACCCTCAGGGGTAAGGATATGGAAAGCGGCATTGTGCTCATACTGGCCCAAAGGCGCCGGCACCACCACGATGCCAAACGCATTCAGCAGGGCCTGCCTTTGCGCGGACTTTTCTATGGCCATGGACTGCCAGACGGCAGGGTCGGATCGCATGCCTTGCTCGTATTGACGCAGTAGTCCGGCCGTGTCGGCACCATCGAAACTAAGACTCAGCAATCGCACTTTTTCGCCCAGACCTTGCCGCTGTATCGCATCCTGAAGCTGCTGAAGCTGCGTTCCCATTGCCAGGCACACCGAAAAGCATTGCGTGTACATGAAATTGACGATTGCGATACGCCCATCCGAGCGCAAGTCATGCACCAGCGAGGTCGTTGCGCCACTGCTCAGCCGCAACGTTGCATCGGGTATTGCACGCGGACTCCGCAGTATGTCGGCCCGACGCGCCGCTTCAGTCGTCAGTATCGTGAAGCCGTCCGTCTGCCGATGGATGGCACCCAGCCCCAGAACGCAGACGACAAGAATGGCGGAAAGCAACCTCATGAGGCGAACCTACTTCATGACCTGGAGTTCGGCGTCGCCATTCCATGGCTGCGTTCGCGCCGCGGTCGCGGCACGCTGTGCCTTCACGGTCGCCACGTCGACTTCCCCGGCCGCATTGCCGAAGCTGGTCCGTATATGACTCAGCACCGCCGCAACCTCGCTATCGTTAAGCTTGTCCTTGAACGCGGGCATCATGCCGTTGTAATGCTCGCCCTTGACAGTAAGGTCGCCAGAGATTCCGTGCAGCACAATCTGCACACCCAGCGCCGCCTTGCCCGTCACCCAATCGGAACCGGCCAGCGGCGGAAACACACCAGGCAAGCCAAGACCGGTGGCCTGATGGCACGCCAGGCATTGCGACGCGTAGAGCTGAGCGCCGTCCACCACTCCTGCGACACTGGATTCGGCTACCGCAAAATCGGCGACCGTTCGCCGATCGCCGTATGAAGCAGGACTGTTCTGATAGGTTGCCCACATATAGGCAACGGCAAAGACGAAAAGCGCAGCCACAATGATGATCACCAGCCACGGAATCGGACGATTGCCCTCGTACGGCTCCGGCATCTCCCGCTGCTGCGCTTGAATTTTCTTTGTTCGGTCCGACATTCAGTTCTCCAACCTATTTTCTTACGCCGTGCCGGCAGCCACGGCGTTGCGCCAATTCACTTCGTACCGTCCGGTAGAGGATTGACCGGGTAGGTACGATCCAGCGCCAGTAAGTAGGCGACCAGGTCCAGGGCTTCGGGTTTGGCAACGACCTGCTCGCCCACCGGCGCATACGCCGGCGGCAGTGCGACTACCTTGTCGCCGGACTCCGCTTTTTCCTTGATGTCGAACAGAAAAGGATACGACGGCATGTTGCTGCCGGGCGTGTACGCCCGGGGTTGATACAGGTGGCCAAGATGCCAATCGGCACTCGGCTGGCGTGCGCCGATATTGAGCAGGTCCGGACCGGTGCGCATGGTGCCCAGTAAATGCGGTTTGTCATAGAAATAGTCGCCCGCGACGGGCGCCCGCCCCCAGCCTCTCTTGAAGTCGGGCGCCTGGGCTTGGGCGCGCGGCTGCTGAGTATGGCAATAGACGCAGCCGTTCTTGATATAGACCTCGCGACCCCGCAACTGCTGCGAGGTATATGGCTCAAGCCCTTCGGAAGGCGGTACGTCGGCGAGTTGCATATAGGGAAGGACGACCAGTGTGGCGGTCGCCAACGCCAGCGTCACCATGGCGCCACCCAGCAATTTATATTCGCTTTCCATGATCAGGCCTCCGCCAATGCGGCGCCAGCCGTTACGGGCTTGTGAAATAGCGCAGGCCCCACCCGCTTTGGTCCGTAGCGCAAGGCCATGGCGCCGAAATGTACGGCAAACACCAAATGGCCGAGGGTCATCAGCGCACCGCCCACCGACCTGGATTGCAGATAAGGCATAGTCAGCTGCACGGATTCCATAAAGCTGCGTGAGGCATCCAGCATGGCCACGCCCTGCAACCATCCGCCTATGGTCAGGCCCACGAAATAGATGCCGAAGCCCAGGACGACAAGCCAGAAGTGCAGCGCTATCAGCCGAGGGTAAGGCCACTCCCACGACATGACGCGCGGCATGACGAAATAGATCGCGCCGAACATCACCAGGGAAAAGAAGGCATACAGGCCCAGGTGTGCGTGCGCCACCGTGAAGTGCGTAAAGTGCGTAACGGTATTCACACTGCGCAAGGCTTCCATCGAACCCTGCACCGAACTAAGCGTGTACATCATTCCACCCAGCACGATGAAGCGCAGCGTCGGTGAATAAATCAGCGTCTTGAAATGGTGCCGCATGGTCATATGCTGGTTCACCGAAAAAGCGAGTACAGGCACCACCATCATCACGCTCTGCACGATGGACAGCGTGACCAGCCAAGCGGGTACCGGCCCCCCTATCAAGTGGTGCCCGCCGACCTGCCCGTAAAAAAATGCCAGTGCCCAGAAGCCCAGCAGCGACAGGTTATATGACTGGATGGGTCGCCCGATGATCTTGGGCAGGAAGTAATAAACGGTAGCGAGGGCCACCGGCGTATAGAAAAGACCCAGCACGTTATGCCCGAACCACCAGTTCATCGTGGCCTGCTCCACGCCGAAATGCAGGCCGGGAATATTGCCGATCAAAAACAAAATGGGAAACCAGAACAGCGCCGCACCCATATACCAGATGGATACATATAAATGCTGGACCTTGCGGTTTTGCAAGGTGAACACCATGGGCAAGCCGATGAGTGCGCCCCCAATGACGAACAGAACATCGATCTGCCACGGAATCTCCAGCCATTCAAGCCCATCGCTGATACCCACCGCAATACTTCCCAGCCCGGCGATAAGCGCTGCATTCCACAACATGGCGCCCAGGAGCGCGAAGCGCGCGCCCATGAGTGGTGTTTTCAATAGCCGCGGCAAGGTCCAGATGGCAATGCCGAAGGCTGCCATCGGCGCCCACCCATAGGCCACGGAATTCAAATGCAAAGTGCGGATACGCCCGAAGGTCAGCCAGGCATACTGCGCCAGGAAATCCGGTTCATGCAATTTTATGGAGCTGATCAGGCCGGCCACCGACGCAAGGATCAGCCATGCCACGGCACAGGCAAGAAAGACGAAGGTGACATAAGCCGTGGACCGATCCGCTTCGATGCGATCCGCAAGCTCAAGCCTCATCCGCGCATCGCGGGACGCATCTGCAATCGGAGCGTGGGTAGCGTCTACCGCGTGTTGCAAGGCCTTATGCTGCTGCGCGGTCGCGGCCGGCTCTTCAATGGTGCCGATTTCGCCTTCGGAGAAAATGACATTGGCGGCTGAAGGATTGTCATCGAACAGATTCTTGCGCAATGACCAGACAAAGACGAACAAACCTGTGACGGACAGGATAAAGGTCAGGAGAAGAATGGTGAGCGTATTCATTGCATCGGCTTACGATATAAACCGTTGGATATTAACTGATGCACATCAAGAACACAGGGATATCCCTATATCGGTTGTTGATATGCAGCCGCGCCCGCCCGGCTGCAATATACCCACACCTTCCAGCTGTGGTGCAAGCGATTCCAGCGCCTCCCGCCATTGCACAATGGCTCTGAATGGGCAATGATTACTGTTTCGACGAGACACGGGAATTAATTAGCATGGAATGCACAATCGATTGGGGCGGTCCGGAAGGCATGTTGTTTGTGGCCCGCACGGGTAGCGGGCACGTGGCCACGATGGACGGTGCTCCCGATGGCGGAGGCAATAACCTTGCGCCAAGGCCGATGGAGATGGTGCTGGCCGGAACCGGCGGCTGTGCCGCCTACGATGTTGTGCTCATCCTAAAACGCGGGCGGCATGCGATAAGCAACTGTCAGGTTAAACTGACCGCCGAGCGGGCCGATGCCGACCCCAAGGTGTTTACGAAAATCCATTTCGCCTTCCAGGTCAGCGGCAAGAACCTGCCGGTGGCGGCGGTGGAACGCGCCGTCCAGCTGTCGCACGAAAAATACTGCTCGGCCTCGGCTATGCTGGCCAAGACCGCCGACATCACGCATTCCGTCACGATAATCGACACCTAAA
>LNAP01000682.1_pt1 | contig 37493 bp, 55 predicted proteins | sample 602601 | NCBI WGS metagenome assembly LNAP01 (sample SAMN02440304, study PRJNA202911) | soil metagenome | biome: Subtropical and temperate rainforests or woodlands; isolation source: soil samples (1 kg each in a 20% v/v slurry with milli Q water) were... ... | reverse complement strand
AATGTATCTCAACTTAGAGGTACGCAACGCAGAGATAGGCTATCTCAAGATACTTCTATCTCTCTCAACGAATCTGCACTTACAGAAATTCCACTTTGCCCGCTGTGGTTGCCAAACGCGCACGCTCAAAACGAGTGGTACAGGTTGGCGCCGGTTCTGATCGAAATGAAACTGTTGACGGCTGGTACGCTTGCATCGTTCGCCCAACTCTGTGCGTTGCATGGCAAGATCGTGCAACTCTATTCCGCTGGTGAATCGCCAGGTGCGTCGATGCTCGGCACGCTGCGCAACCTGCACAACGATTTCGGTCTATCACCGGTTGCTCAAGGTAAGGTCAAAGGTGATGGGCCTAAGCCAGAGGAAAAACCAAACGGGTTTAGCGGACGTGGGAGAAAGCCAGCATGAGTGAATACCATCCAGACGAATTACCCGAGCCACCGCCGATGCGTATTGGCGATCAAGGCGACACGATTGATCGCGCTGGCGTTCGCCGCAAAGCTGACGTTTCGGCTAGTCGCGGGCTTGATCAGTTGTCTGCGGGTATCCTGATGCTGATTGTTTGCTGTATCGGTATCGGCATTCGCATCGGATTGGAAATTTACGGATGAAGACAACGCTCGCCGCTGCGATAGCAAAAGCCCGTGACCATGATGAGGTGGACTTTGTAGCCATCGCGGTTGTGTATGCTGAGGAAGCCGTAGCCGACAAGAAGCGGGAAAAGCACGGCGTGTTGATGCGCCAGGCAAGCCAACGTTTCCTTGATGACCTGAAGCGCGCCAACTCCAAGAACCCGCCGTTCATCTTTGACGACTGGCACGCCAACGACGCCTGTTCATTCATCGAATTATTACCACACGTTGAAGGCACTTGGGGTTCACCCAACATCACCATGCACCCGTCGCATATCTTTTTCGTGGTGCAACTGTTCGGGTTTCGCAAGACTGAAGGTATGCACATCGCTGGATGGGATGGCCTGTATCACCCGCGCCGTTTTACCTCGGCACTATTTGCAGTTGCTCGAAAGAATGCCAAGTCACTATTGGCCAGCAGCATCATGAACTACTGCCAGTGCTGCGAGCCCGAGCCAGGCGCACAGCTTTACAGCGCGGCCACCACCTACAGCCAAGCTGAAATTATTTTCAAGGCTTCGAAACGCCAGGTAGAAATGACCGGCGACCTGCGTCAAGAATTCGGCTGCAAGACCTGGGCGAAAGCGATCACGCGTGAGGAAGTCGGCAGCAGTTACAAGCCGATCCACGCCAAGGCCAGCACACAAGATGGTTTGAACCCGTCCCATGTGGCGCTCGATGAAATCCACGCACACAAGAACGCTGACCTACTGAACGTTCTGAAGTCGGCAGCAGGTGCCCGCGACAATCCCCTATTCCTATACACCACGACCGAGGGTTACACCAACCCTGGCCCGTGGGGTGAGCTTCGCCATTTCTGCAAACAGTTATTGAAGGGTGTTTTTGGCCACGACATGGATCACTTCTTGGTGTTGTTCTTCAAGATTGACGATGCCGATAAGACCGCAAAGATCAAAGAGGACAACCCATTTGATCCAGTTGTATGGATCAAAGCCAACCCGCTGATGGACGTTAACCCCAAGCTTGCTGAAGCCATCCGCACTGAAGCGCTTGAGGCGCGGCAGATGCCAAGCAAGATGGCTGAATTTCTAATCAAGCGAGTCAACCGGGCGGCGTCCACGGGCGGCGGTTGGATCGACTTGAACAAGTGGGCCAAGTGCGGCGGCAAGGTTGACTTGGAATGGCTGAAGAACTACCCCTGCTACGGTGGCCTTGACCTGGCCAGCACGGGCGACCTGACAGCCTTCAGGCTTGTGTGGTTGGTCGACGGTGTGCTGTACACGTATGCGTGGCGCTGGGTGCCTGAGAGCGCCGTACAGCGCCGTAAGGAGGCTGGCACGATAAACTATGCGGGATGGGTTGAGGCTGGGTATCTGCTTGTCACTGAAGGCGACGTAACGGATTATGCGGTTATCGAGCGCTGCATTCTTGATGCTGTTGCGAATTTTGATGTGCGCAATATCGGATTCGACAAGTGGAACGCCAGCGATTTGACTAACCGCCTCGTTGAAGCCGGTGTACCTTTGGTTGAATTTGTGCAGGGTTACAAGTCGTATCACCCGCCGATGCAAGCGCTTGAACGGTATTACATCGCTGGTAAGGTAGCGCACGGGGGCGACCCCCTGCTAAACTGGAACGCGTCTAACTTGATTGCGCGCCGGGATGACAACTTGAACATGGCGCCAGACAAGAAAAAGAGCCCGGACAAGATCGACGATATGTGCGCCTTCTTGATGGCCGTTGGTGTTTTGATGGCTGGCGAAGAAGAAACTATGAAACCTTGGGACGTCCAAACAGCATGACTGAGCTAAAGAAACCTGGCCGGGTAAAGGCCGCGCTACTTGATTGGCTTGGCGTCCCTATTGATTTGATGGACGCCAATTTCTGGAAGTTCTTTGGGAATCAAAACGTTGCGGGTCAGGTGGTAAATCAAACCACTGTCTTGCAGCTATCGGCGGTGTGGGCCTGCGTGCGGCTCATTGCTGAAACTATTTCGACGTTGCCACTGCACGTCTACAAGCGTACAGCAGACGGTAGGGAAGTCGCCCGTGACCACCTTGTGTACGGGCTGATTCACTCGCAACCTAATCTTGACAGCACGTCGACGGTGTTTTGGGAAGCCATGCTTGTTTCAATGCTGATGGGCGGCAATGGCTTTGCTGAAATGAAGTTCATTGGTACACGGCTTGTCGCTCTCTACTACCTCGACACCACGCGGCTGACTATCGACAAGTACCAAGGTAAGCGGCGCTATCGGTACAAGAATACCGATGGTACGCAGCGTGAGATTGAAGAATCTAAAATCTTCAGGGTTCCGGGGTTCACACTCAATGGGGATTGGGGCGTATCGGCTGTGGCCTATGGGGCGCAAGTGTTTGGTTCGGCCTTGGCTGCGGCTAACGCTTCGAACAGCACGTTCGAAAAAGGTTTGATGCCGACTGTGGGTTTCAGTGTGCCGCACAAAATTGCCCCTACTGATCGCGACGCTTTCCGCGATATGGTGCGTCGTATCAGTGGCGCCATGAACGCTGGGGAATCTCCAGTGCTTGAGCAGGGCATGACTGCCGCGCCGCTTGGGATCAATCCTGTGGATGCGCAGTTGTTGGAGTCGCGGCAGTTCAGCGTTGAGGATATTTGTCGGTGGTTCCGTGTACCACCTTCGATGGTTGGCCACGGTACGGCGGTGAGCAACTGGGGGACCGGCATCGAGCAGCAGATGCTGGGCTTCCTGAAGTTCGTCTTGCGCCCCTGGCTTATCCGTATTGAACAGTACATCAACTTCAAACTGATCCCGCTGGCAGACCGCGCCACCTATTACGCTGAATTCAACGTCGAAGGTCTCTTGCGCGCAGATAGCAAGACCCGCGCAGAAGTGAATAAGATGAACGTTGAAGGCGGCGTGACAACCCGTGACGAAATCCGCCGCCAAGAGAACATGCCGCCAAAGGGTGGGAATGCTGACGTGCTTACAGTTAACGGCGCGTATGTGCCACTCGATAAACTCGGTGAGCCACGCGCCACCCAACCAACTACGGTGCCGACCAATGAAACGTAAAGGTATGCCAAAAAGTTTGACAGCGCGGCCAGGTGCTGAAGTTCGCTTTGATATCCCGGCCAACTCGCTCAATCGTTGGGATAGCACGGTGCGCGCTGAGGCCGATACCGGTGCAGTGATCGAAGTGTTCGACGTGATCGGGGAAGACTACTGGACCGGTGAAGGTGTGACGGCCAAGAAGATTGCCGCAAAGTTGCGTGAGCTGGATGGTGCCGACGTTTCGGTTTACATCAACTCGCCTGGCGGTGACATGTTCGAAGGTCTGGCCATCTACAACTTGCTGCGCGAGTACAAAGGCGACGTAACCACCAAGGCTATTGGCATGGCCGCGTCTGCCGCGTCTGTAATCTACATGGCCGGTGATACACGTCAGATTGGTTCCTCGGCATTCCTGATGATCCACAACGCCTGGACGTTGGCCGCTGGCAATCGCCACGATTTCCGCGACATGGCCGACTACCTTGAACCGTTTGACGCGGCCATGGCTCAAATCTATGTTGCAGGTTCTGGCGTACCATTGGCCGACGTTGTAAAGATGCTTGACGCCGAAACTTGGATTCAAGGTGCCGATGCAGTTGAACAGGGTTTTGCTGACGAACTGCTGGCGTCTGACAAAGTTTTGCATGATACTACCGAAAGTGGGGCGTCTGCTTCTGCGCAAATTGATCGCGCTTTGGCGCAGTCCGGTATGCCGCGAAGTGAACGCCGCGCCCTGTTGAAACAAATTAAGACAGGCATGCACAACGCTGCCGACCCTGAAGACATGCCCCGCGCTGTCGACAAAGAAATGCTTGAACTTTCCCAAACAATGCGGAGCATTCTGTAATGGCACAAGTAGACGACGACGTAAAAGAAATTAAAGCGGCGATGAAGGAAACCACCGACAAGCTGAAGACTCATGCCGACGAAACCAAAAACGCCTTGCAGGCGTCCAAGGATCTTTCCGCCGAAGCTAAGGAAAGCGTCGACAAGCTGCTGCTTGAATCGGCTGAACTGAAGTCGCGCCTTGCGCAAACTGAACAACTCATTGCCAAGCTCGACAACGGTGAGGGTAAAACCTCTAAGTCTGAAAGCCTGGGTGAACTGTTCACCATGTCGGAAGGTTTCGAAGACTTCGCGGCCAAGGCGTGCCGTGGCGTTAAAGGTTCGTTCAGCGTTCCGATCAAGATGGCGATCACCAGTCTGCCTGGTTCGGCTGGCGTCAATATCCAGCCGCAACGCATCGGCATGCTGCAACCGCTGAACCAACGCCTGTTCCTGCGCGATCTGCTGGCCGCTGGCCGTACCACTTCGAACTCTATCGAGTACGTGCGTGAGTCGGGTTTCACCAACAACGCCAACGTCGTATCGGAAACCGTGCAGAAGCCTGAATCGAACATCACGTTCGAAATGCAAAGCGCGCCGATTGTTACCATTGCGCACTGGATCAAGGCGAGCCGCCAGGTTCTGGCCGACGTTCCGATGCTGCAAAGCTACATCGACAACCGCCTGCGCTACGGTCTGATGCTCAAGGAAGAACAGCAACTGTTGAAAGGTTCTGGTATCGGTATCAACATCAACGGCCTGTTCACTCAAGCCAGCGACTACCTGAACCCAGGCGTTACCGTGCAGAACGAAACCAGCATCGACCGCCTGCGCATTGCGATGCTGCAAGTGGTGCTGGCCGAACTAGACCCGGACGGTATCGTTCTTTCGCCAATCGACTGGACAACCATTGAGCTGCTGAAGAACTATCAGAACAACTACCTGTTCACTCAACCACAGGGCGTGGCCACTCCAACCCTGTGGGGCCAGCCGGTCGTTGCAACGCAAGCTATGGACGCTGGCGAATTCCTGGTGGGTTCGTTCAAACAGGGCGCGCAGATCTGGGACCGCGAAGATATCTCGGTCCAAGTAGCGAGCGAGAACCAAGACGACTTCATTAAAAATATGATCACGATCTTGTGTGAAGAGCGTGTAGGGCTTACAGTGTACCGCGACGAAGCCTTTGTGAAAGGCGATCTGGTCGTTGTGAGCTAATTCGTCTGTAAATGACGAAGCCCCAAGTGATTACGAGTCACTTGGGGCTTCTTACCTTCTGTTGTGCGAGGCAACATATGGCTGGCAAAATCATACCTCATAAAGTCGGCCCGTGCATGACATGCGGCAAACAGGTCACGATTAAAACAAATCCCAAAGTCAATTGCCCTGAGTGCAGGAAGTCAACACGCGCTGTCCGGGCTCGCAACACAGCTACCAAAATCAGAAGGCGTTCGGGTGTAGAGCAGGTTAAAGGTGCAGATTTTATTTGCATTGACTGCCTAAATTCGTTTGTCAGATTTAGCCATCGTTCGGTTCGATGTAAACCTTGCCAAAAAGTTTCTAGTCTTGAGCGAGCGAGAAATTCGTCGCGGCGTAAAGCTGGGTGCGCAGAAGGCAAGGAGGCTTTGAACAAATGGCGCAGAGAAAAGATTGCTCAAGACCCAAGGTGGGCTATGTCTGAACGCATGAAAGTTCTTACGCATAAGGCTCTGAAGCGCGGCAAGGCTGGGCGTTCGTGGTTGATATTGGTGCCGTATACGCTCGATGAATTTATGCGGCATATCGAACGGCAGTTCTTACCGGGGATGTCATGGCAGAATCGTGGGCAATGGCATATTGATCACATTCGCCCGAGTTCTTCTTTCAGTTTCGACAGTGCTGAACATCCTGATTTCAAAGACTGTTGGGCGTTGTCGAATTTGCGCCCACTGTGGGCAACTGATAATCTGCAAAAGAACGCAACCATAACTTATCTTTTATGAGGTGAAACAAAATGCCAAGAGCAATTGCATTGCGCAGCTTCGACCACAACGGCAAGGTTGCGCGGGGTGATGAGGTGACGTTTGATCGCATCACCATGGACGCCTTGCGCCGCTCGCGTCTGGTCGGTCCCGATCTGGACGGTGATGAACCCGCCGCAAAGGTCGTAGCACCAAAAGCCCCGGTGCCAACGGTGGGCAGTCTGGGCAAAGCCCCCAAGCCTGGTCGCAAGTCTGCTGCATCGCCAGCGGCCCTAGCCTCAACGAACGAGACGTTGCCGCCGCCCTTGCCTGGCGCACTGCCGCCCCCACTACCCGGCGCGTAATCGTAACCAACACCACGTTCAGGCTAGCGCCTTGGGCTGACGCGCTGTACGCAATGGACACCCCATGGTGGCAAGTTCACCATGGGGAAGTGTCAAAGGTGTTCAAAGGTCTGCGGTTGCGTGGCGCTGGCTCAAGCCAATCCAACTTGGCGCACAGGGCGATGTTTGGTTCGGGTTGTCTCAATTCTGGTGCCGGGGCACTTTTGATGGCAAAGCATTATGGTGCCGAGTTAATCATAATGCTTGGGTACGACTGCCAGGTTGGCAAGGATGGTCAGCGCCATTGGCATGGATCGCACCCGAAAGGGTTGGGCGACGCTGGGATGATTGCCAAGTGGCCCGAGCAATTCGCCAAGGCTGCACGTCAGCTACAGCCAACCCGCGTGGTCAACGCCAGCAGGGTCACAGCGCTTGAATGCTTTGAACGCATGGCGTTAGAAAAAGCTTTGACACTTTCGTAATTAATGATTAAAGTTATTTTACACCAAGCGTTCCCTATGCAACGAACCCTCACTTTAACCCGCTTAACGGCGGGTTCTTTTTAACTGGTGAATAATGATCACGGTCAATGGCATGAGGGGCTTGGGCGATTCGGTATATGCCCGCGCATTCATCAAACAGTTGAATGGTTCGGTGTGCTATGAGACGCCATGGCCTGAGCTTGTGAGTGATCTACCGAACGTTCAATGCGCCCGCCCCGTGACTAACCTTCGAACCCAACAAAAGAACATCAAGCGTCAAACGCAGTGGGTCAATAAGCCGCGTCATGGCACGCAGTTGACCATCAGCTATGGCAGCGAAGGGATATTGCAGGGCATGACCAAAGCTTTCAGGATTGCGCCTGGCGTGATGGATCTACCGCCGCTACCAAAGTCTGTTGGCCCTCACACGCCATACGTGGTTGTGCGCCCCGTCACGCTGCGCACAGAATGGATGGCGATGAGTCGTAACCCTGAACCCGAGTACGTGGCCTGGGCAAGCGCTGAAGCGGCACGACGGGGCTACACGGTTATATCTGTTGCCGACCTTGAGCATGGCAAAGAGTTTATTGTGGGTGAGGCGCCGCCTGCGCATCTTGAGTATCATCAAGGTCAGCTTGACGTGACGCAGTTACTCGCCCTGGTGGCCGGTGCATCGGCGGCGATTGGCGGTATCGGTTGGATTGTTCCGGCCTGCATTGCTGCCAAGGTTCCGGCCTGGATAGTGTGTGGGGGTCAAGGTGGCTTCAACGCGCCTGAGTTGATTTGCCCACCAGACACAACAGTTTCGTTTTCAGTGCCCGACAATTTCTGTCGGTGCAAATCCAAAGACCATAATTGCGACAAAAGGATAAGCAACCATGCCGAGACATTTACCCGTTGGGCTGACAAACACCTTGCTGTGGTCTGAAGACCTGGGCTACGGCTGGCACAGCGGCCCACCAATCAGCTATGACGCCGGGTACTTCGAGCATTACCGCAAGCTCGACAGCCAGCCGATGGCCGCAGCCCTGACGCGTGCGCGTATTGAGCTGGTAAGTAAGTACGTTGAACCCAACGACACTATCGATATTGGCGTTGGCGGTGGGCGCTATGTGCTTGAGTCAGGCGGCATGGGCTTTGACGTGTGCCCCGAGGCGCGTAGCTGGCTGATCAGTCAAGGGCGCTTTGGTGATGTGTACACCGGGCCGCATGTCAGCATCAAGGCCGTCACCTGCTGGGATAGCCTGGAACACATCCCCGAGCCCGATAAACTGTTAGAGCGTGTATCGGGCTGGCTCTTTGTGTCGATGCCCATCTATACTGGCCTGGCGGATCTGTTGGCCAGCAAGCACTACAAGCCTGGCGAGCATCTGCATTACTGGACCTTTGAAGGGTTCGTGAAGTGGTGCGCCGCGCAAGGTTTCGAACTGATGGAAGTCAACCATGCTGAAACGGAACTTGGCCGCGAGGGGATTACCTCCTTTGCATTCAAACGGGTGAACTGATGAGCTACGTCACGCTACCGCAGGCCAAGGCGCATTTGCTAGTTATCCATGATTTCGATGATGGGATCATTCAGGATTGCATTGACGCGGCTGAGTCTTACGCGGCGACGTACATGAACCGGCCTGCGATTGAAGACAACCCGTTGAATCCGTGGAAGGCCAACCAAGGCACCATTGCTGACTGGGCGCGCCCGCTGCGCGATTGCCGCCCGTTTGACCCGGTTGTTTCGAGCGAGCTAAATAGTCTGGTGCCCGCAAGCGTTGTGCAGGCTGTCAAGCTGTTGCTTGCAGACTATTACGAAAACCGCACAGCGGGTATTGTTGGTACGACCTACAGCGCAAATCCGGCTGCTGAAAACCTGCTGAACCAACAGCGCATTGGCTGGGGGGTCTGACGATGTACGCAACGAACCCTGGCAAATACCGCCACCGCGTGACAATCGAACATCAGGTAACTACCCGCGACCCTGGTGACGGCTCTGAAATTGTCGCGTGGGAAGTGTTTCAAGCCGGTGTACCTGCCGAGGTGCTTACCGGGCCTGGGCGTGAGTTCGTGGCGGCTACTGCTGATCAGGCTGAAACTGTTGCACGCATCAACATGCGTTGGTTTCCAGGGCTGACAGCCGACATGCGTATTCTTTGGGATGGGCGGGTATACAATATCAAGCCGCCTGAAACCGACAGCACTGGGCGCCGTGAGTACCGCATTCAATGCACGGACGGGGTGAACGATGGCCGGTGACGTAGAATTCAAAATCGAAGGGCTCGATAAAGTGTTGGCCAAGCTTGAGGCTGTTGGCGGTACAACGCGGCGTAAGGCTGGGCGTAGTGCATTGCGTAAAGCTGGCAACATCATTGTCAAAGCCGCAAAGCTTAAAGTGTCGGTTGACGATGACCCGGAAACAGCGCGCAGCATTGCCAACAACGTAGCCATTCAATGGAACAATCGACGCTTCAGAGCTACAGGCGACTTGGCATTTCGCATCGGCGTGCGCGGTGGCGCCCGTGTCCCCAAAGGTCAGGCGATCCCTGACGGGGTTAAAGCCGCGACACCGCATTGGCGGTTTATTGAGTTCGGCACAAAAGTCGCAATCGCCAAACCCTTCTTGCGCCCAGCCATGTCGGAGAACATCCAGGCAGTGACAGATACTTTCGTTACCGCACTATCAGCCGCAATTGACAGAGCTGTAAAAGCCGGGAAGGCCGAATGATGTACGCACCGTTATACACCCGAGCGATGACCACGCCTGCTGTGGTTGCACTGCTTACAGATGGCAAAGGTTCTATTCGCCTGTGGCCTTTCGGTCTGCGGCCAGGCGCCAAAGACGTCAATCCGCCACCAATTAAACTGCCCTATGTGACCTGGCAGAACGTCGGCGGCGACCCAAACAACAACGTTTCAGACCGGCCCGACGCAGACTTCTTCAGCATTCAAGTTAACGTATGGGGTGCAACGTCAGCGCAAATGTGGACCGTGACTAATGCACTGCGCGATATCATGGAAGTTGATGGCTGCACTATTGTGCGCTGGGGCAATGCCGAAATAGATGCGCAAACTAAGGCGTTCGGTTATGATTTCGACGCTGACTGGATCACTTACCGCTAGGAGACACAACCCATGTCTATTTTTGCACAGGGGTCACAGTTGTACTTTGTCGACCCCGACACGAAAGAAGTTGTAAAGGTGCAGTGCCCTACGGGCTTTACGCCTGGCGGTGCGCCTGCTGATCAACTCGATGATACTTGCATCGACGATACCACCAAGAAGTTCAAAAAGGGTCTTCGCACGCCTGGTAGTGCAACGGTCAACATGATGAGTGACCCGCAATACGCAACGCATGTGCGGCTTTACGAACTGTACGCCGAAGATAGCGAGACGAACACGGAAATTCAATTCGCTATCGGTCAATCTGATGGTAAGGATATCGCGCCGACGGCTGACAGTAACGGCATGTTTGTTTTCCCTACCACGCGTAGCTGGCTGGCTTTCAGCGGGTATATCTCGGATTTCCCGTTTGACTTCCAAGCCAACACGTTGGTACAGACGGCCATGACCATCCAACAATCTGGCCTTGCGGTCTGGATTCCAAAGGTAATCACATCGTGAAACTCAGCATCGCCACCCTGACCCAAAACAGCGCTTTTTCGTCCAAACCTGTTGAAAAGCAGATTGAATGGAAAGGTCACACCATGACTACTTACGTCCGGCACCTTTCGTACCAGACTGCCGTGGGCAACATCCTCGCGGCCAACGGCGCTGAAGCGATTGCGGCCCGCATCGCGGCGAGTATCTGCGACGAATTCGGTGCCCCAGTGTTCAAGGTCTCCGACATTACCGGTGAAGTGTCATTGCCGGTCGGCTGGAAAGAAGGCGACCCATTGCCCGAAAGCCGTGGTGGTCTCGATCCCGACCTTACCAACATGTTGCTGAAGGCCATCGGCGAAGTGCAGCAACTGGGAAAGCCTGCGAGCTAAGCGATTTTGACGAATTGTGGTGCGAGCTTGTGTTGAATGGAATCGGCGGCACCACAATCGCTGAAGCTCAAACGGTACTTAGCTGGAATGAGTTCCTCATGTGGGGTGCATACCGGGCTAAACGCGGTTCCTTAAACACGGGGATGCGCACCGAAGTTGCAACCGCTCGTTTCTGCGCGCTTTGGGCGAACTACACATTGCGCAAAAATGGCGACCCACTGTTCCATCTGCAAGATTTCGCACCGCACATGGATGCTCGCGAAATCACCTTAGAAGAACTAGCCGCACAGATGGGAGCTATATAGATGGCGTCTAGCCTCGGTGTTCTTACGTTAGATTTAATCGCTCGTATCGGGGGGTTTACTGGCCCCCTGGACAAAGCGAGTGCCAACGCCCAAAAGAACATGAAGCAGATAAGCACGTCGGCTATTGCTGTTGGCACAGCTATCGGTACAGTTCTTGGCAACATCGTCGCGGCTATTCCTGGCGCATTCGCTGACCTTGCCACAAAACAATTCGAGCTGATCGGCGACCAAGACGACTTGGCTAAACGCCTGCGCACGACAGTCGCAAGCCTGGGTACTTTGACGCGTGCTGGCGAGCTGTCAGGCGTCGGCCTTGAGCAGATGACTAGCGGCGCTCAAAAGCTTGATCTTGCATTGGGTAAAGCGGCGCAGGGCAGCAAGGCCCAGGTCGAAACGTTTGAGCGCCTTGGCGTCAGTTATAAAGACATTGCGGCAATGCCCGTCGATGAACGTATTGTTGCCATCAATGAAGCGCTGTCAAAGAACGTACCGGCATACGAACGCGCTGCGGTTGCAGCCACACTATTTGGCGGTAAGAACGCCGCAGCCTTCCAGCAGCTTGACGGTGAAACAATTGCTGAAGCCCGCCACCAAGCGGAACTGTTCGGGGTAGCGCTTTCAGACATTGATAGCGCCAAGGTGGAAAGTGCAGGCGACACCGTGACCATCTTCGGGTTCGCCCTGGATGGCGTACAGAAGCAGATCACCGTAGAGCTTGCGCCAGTTATCACGCAGTTGAGCAAAGACTTTTTACAAGCTGCTGAGGATGCTGGGGGAATTGGTCCGGCTGTTCGCAATAGTATGCGCACTGCGGTTGATGCTGTTGCGTTCCTTGTTGACGCTGGGGATGCGGTCGGGCGAGTGTTCCGTGTCATATCGGCTGAGTTTGATGGCGTTGTTGCATCTGCTGCGGGTAGCATCCTTGCCGGTGTCTACCAGACGCTGACAGCACTCAACCAGTTGCCAGGTGTAGACCTTTCAAAGCAACTTGGCGAGATTGAAACAAACTATAATAGCCAGGTGGCAGCAGCCCTGGACGCCACTGAGCGCATGCGTTCCGCACTCGATACGCCATTGCGCGGGAGTGCGTTTAAAGACTACTACAACGCAGCACAGAAGGCCGCGGAAGACGCCGCAAACGCTGGTGAGACTGAGACACAACAGCTTGGCATGACTGGCGAAGCCTTCACGGCGATGACCAAGAAGCGAGACGCAGACGCAAAGGCCGCTGCAACTGCTGCTAAAAAGATCAATGAAGACTTCAACACAGCCGAGACAAACTACAAACGCCAAATTGCGCTGATAGATGAAACAGCCGGGGCCAAAGCCAAGGCGTCTGAGTCAGCAAAGCTTGCGTTTGATATCGAGACAGGCAAGCTCAAGGATTTGAGCAGCGCGCAGAAAGAGCAGCTTGCAAACCTTGCTGCTGAATTGGATGCACGTAAGGCGCTGGTCAAAGCGAACGATGAGGCTGCAAAGCTGTCGGCGTATGCGTCAAACCTGACAACTTCTAACCAGACCGTTCGCGACGGGTTCGCAATGGAGCTGGCTGGCGCCGGTTCAGGCGACAAGCTGAAAGAGCGCCGTAAACAGGATCTTGCCATTGAGCAGGATTTCAACAAACAACGCGAGGAACTGTATAAGCAGTACACCGCCGCCACGCTTGCAGGCGATCCCGAGGCTGAGAACCGCTACAAGAAAGAAACTGACCTGCTGTCTGAGGCGCTGGCCGAGCGCATTGTTTTGCAGGAAGACCACTATAACCAGTTGGATGAACTGCAAAGCAACTGGCTTGCAGGTGTATCGAGCGCCTGGGAGAACTACAAGGACACGGCGACCGACTACAACCAACAGGCTGCGGATGCAACCACAAGCATCCTGGGTGATGCGACAACAAGTGTCAGCGGTAGCATTCAGGGTATGGCGAAAGGGACAATGGATCTTGGCGATGCAGCCTTGGCGTTCGGTACAACCCTTTCAGGTTCGGTGCTCAAGGGTATTTCAGACATTGCAGCTGAATGGCTGATAACCCAGGCGCTGCAACTTGCAGGTATCGGGGCCGTGACAACCGCTACAGTCGCTTCTGAGGGCACTAAGGCCGCTGCCAAGGTTGGCGCCGATGCAATCGGTACAACGTCGACCCTTACAGCCCTGGCGACCACCACAGCAGCAAGTGTAGCCGCTGCTGGTACGACACTTGCTTCTTGGCTACCTGCTGCACTTGTGTCGTCTATCGGGACGTTCGGTGCTGCTGCGGTTGTCGGCGGTGCTGCGCTCATCGCGGCCTTCGCGCTAATCAAGGGTTTCGAGACTGGCGGGTATACTGGCGACGGTGCATCGAGTGCTGTCGCTGGTATCGTCCACAAGGGCGAGTACGTCTTCACTAAAGAGCAGACAGCGGCTATCGGCGTGAACAAGCTCGAAGCCATAGCTAATGGTTATCAAGATGGCGGCCTCGTGACTGGGTTCCCCGTTCCGGTGCGCGAGGGCGTGACCACTGTAGCGGCAGGCACTAAGGTCTCTAATGCTATAGACTCATCGCAGCAGTCGCGGCAAACTGGTGGGGCTAAAGTCAACATTATTGAAGATGCGTCTAAGGCTGGGCAAACTCGTACACGTTTGGATGATGACGGGATTCAGCAGGTCGTTGACGTTTGGATCTACAAATTGCGCAGTGAAGATGACGTGTTCACTGCTTTGCAACAGAAACTTGGTGTGGGGGCTGTAGGTCAATGATTCCAGATTATGCATCGACCGGCCTACCGCTTCCGTTGCGCGATGGCTACGCGCTCAACCCAGTTAACAAAATTCGATCAACTGATATGGATGTTGGTCGCGGTGTACAGCGCTGGGAGTATGATGACGCACCGTTATACCCTGAGGTCTCGTGGTTGCTAACAGCCGTTGAGGCGCGCTTGTTCGTAGCCTGGGTGAATCAGGTTGCTAAAGCCGGTTGGGTCAAGATGCGGCTAGTCACGCCTATGGGGTTTGAAGATTTGACTGTTCGGTTTAAGTCAACCCCTGAAGGTGCTGAGCTGCAAGGCCGCTACGCCTGGCGGTACAGTGCCGTGCTTGAAGTTGAGTTTGAACCAATGCTAGATGACGGATGGGCAGGTATACTACCTGAGTACATTTTGTACGCTGACATATTTGATTACGCTGTAAACAGACAATGGCCCGACAGTCCGTATCAAACGCATATGGATGTTTTTGATTACGCCGTTAATGAACAATGGCCCAACGCTTGAGGATGTAAAAATGGCTTACAACACGAATAACCCGTTGGGCTCTAAAGATCCTCGCGATCTATACGACAACGCCACGAATTTCGATAACTTGTCAGTCGGGCCTGACCCGATGTACCCGAATCGTTTTGGGGTGCAGAAGCTTTCGATTGAAGGTCAGCAGCAAGCATTCTTGTCTGCCCAAGCTGGCCGTCAAGCCCAGTTTGAAGCAGTGCTTGCGTCTATCGGGTTTTCCCCTATTGGCGACTACGGCGCTGGTGTGACTTTTACAACGCGCCAACAGTACACAGTGCGTGCGGGACTGGCGTATGCCGTGGCCAATGACACGACTTTGCCGTTCACCCTGACTGGCACTTGGGCTACCGATGAGCCTAAGTTGAAATTGATCAACTCTGATCAGATTCTTCGCTCTGATCTTGCGCAGCTTGACGGTTCAGAACTGGTTGGCACGCCTGATAAAGATGGTTCGCTGAGCAACGTTGCTGTAGAGCTTGCAGTTTTGCGCAGTGAAGTTGAGGTTTCGGTAGATACTTCGGCTGAAATTGTCACGGCTGTGGCTGCTGGTGGCAAAGTCGTTATTAAAAACGGTAGTCGCTATATGACTGCACCAGCAATCTGCGACTATGGGGTAGAACCCCTTGTAGGGTTTCCGGGCAACCCATCAAAACGCTATGATATTTCTGGGGAGACGCCTGGCGGCACCATCCTCAATATTCAGCATGGCGACTTCGGTATATCCCTGCTTAACAGCATTGCAGGGCAGTCTGTTGGCGGGTTCGATAAGCTAAGCAATATGACTATTCTCGGCAGCGCTGGCGCTACGGTGCCCAATACCGATAATAGCGGTGGCTCCGGTGTGCGTATTACCAACAAAGCCGCAACAACTATCGAAAACCTTAATATTCAGAACTGTGCGCAAGGCTTGCGTCTTGAGAACGTACTTTCTTCCAAGATTAGCCGGTTAGATGTTTCAGGTTGTTATTCTGGTATCTATGCACTTGCTAATTTGGCAGAACCGTTCCAGTCTGCACCCAACGCAACTCAGTGGAGCAGCGTGCGTGTAGCAAACTCTTATTATACAGCCATTCAAATTGAGGCAGGCGCCTCAATTTCTTTCGATCAGTTAACTATCGAAGGCTGCGGCACACCTGATACCACTTCTGCGGGCCTTCTTATCCGGGCCTTCCCTGGAGATCTTGCTAGCACCTATAATATTGATGCATTTTACTCAGAGCTTAATGCTGGAGTAGCTGACATTTATATAGACAATGCTTCAGCGAACCCTGTAGTTGTCAATATCAGTGGATCATTCTTCGCAAGGGTTAGCGATACTCGATACGTTTTAAGTAATATTCAGGCTGTCAGCTCTGGCGGCGGTAAAGTTACTGTAAACCTAATAGGCTGCTGTTTCGTTAGTTCTGCTGGATACCCTGTTGACGCTGCTCGCCCTTTCTGGTCTATGGGGACTAACTGCCAGCTAAACTATGATGATTCTTGCTATTTTAATGAAACAACTAGTCTTCCGCCTGGTAAAAAATTTACGACTGTAACATCTATCCAGGTTGCGCGTGATGCCTCTATGGGCAACCTGATGCGCGGTTTTTCTGCGGTCAAGGAAGCGACCGGGACATATCTTGTAACTTCGGTTGACGACTTGGCCGCCGATGAATACGGCTACAACGTCACTCCAACCATTTCAGGCTATAGCGCTAACCCTGCATCAACAGCCATCACAGCTACTTGTTCGACCATCACAAAGAACCAGTTCAGGGTGTTTACTTACGCCGCCGCTGGCACGCTTGTTGATTCGCACTTCACGGCGCTTATCACTCGATACCACTGATCCCCCGCCTAGCCCGTGGCGATCGCCACGGGCTAGCGTATGTGAGGCTGCTATGCCTAGTCCAACACTTGAAGAAATCAACGCCAGCGGCGGCAACGTTGCGTACATTCGGGGGCTTGAACTTATCTGCGATGCCTGGCCTGAGAGTCAGTTGATCATAACTGGGTTCAAAGACCGCATTCTCGGCACTGAGGACGGGCGCACGCTGCTGTTCAAAGCGATCAACCTCGGCATCGACTTGCCCAACAAGGATGGTAAGGGCAACCAAACGCTCACGTTCGCCACGGACAACACGACCGGTGAAGTAACAGACCTTGTAGACCTGTCCACCGAAGCAAATGCAACCGTGACGTGTATTTACCGCACATGGCTGTCAAGCAACAAGGCCGCACCGTCAGAGCGACCATACCGGCTCACAGTGCTTGGCGGTGAGCTGCAAGGTGTGATTGCTAACTTGCAATGCGGGTATTTCAATATCTTGAATACGGCGTATCCGCGCCGTTACCTGACAGCTGACTACGCGCCAGGCTTGAGGTACATCACATGAATTGGGTAAACGACTACCTTGACCGCGCTGTGTACGCTGATGGCGGGCGCGGACCAGTGCGGTACGATTGCTGGGGTCTTGTTCGCGAAGCCCGTGACCAGCACATGGGGCTGTCTCAATTGCCAGTCTACGGCGAGCTGCGCAACGATGACCCGCGCAGTTTTACTAAGGCATACCGCACTGAGGCGTCAAAGCTGCGTGAGTGCGAGCCTGAACATGGCGCAATTGCAGCGGTGCTGATCGGTGATGTATGTGTTCACGTTGCATTGGTATTGTTGATTGATGGGGAATTCTGGATACTGGAAATCAACCCTGAAAAGAGTGCCCGCAAGTTGCGTTTAAACTTGTGGCTGCTTGACCATTTGCGAGTGACTTTCCACAATGATTAAAATCTGGCCAAGCGTGCTACACCCTGAAAATGTAGAATCGCACAGCATCGTGCGACCTTGTGTGTTTATGGATTGGCTGCACGCCAACGGCATCAGCCGTGAACGTGACATTGAAAACGACCCTCTTGAAATAGCTGTGTTCGTTAATGAGTTGCCGTTGTATCCTCAAGCATGGCCACGGGCTACGATTGCGCCTGACGATGATGTTGAAATTTATCGTGTGCCGAAAGGCACCGACCCGTTTTCGATTACGTTTGCATTGGTATTTGGGGCGCAAGCTGCACTTAAAGCGTTGATGCCAAAGCTGCCGACACAATCAACACCTAAAGCCCAAAGGCAGGGCAAGGGGCTTGATGAGGCGAACTCGAAGGGTAACAAGGTAAAATTAAACTCTATCCGCACGCAATGCTTTGGGATGAACCCTGCGCGCTATCCAGACTTCGCAACATCAAGTCGACGGTATTTCGCAGCGTATCGAGAACAGCGTATCGAAATGTGTATGTTCGTCGGTGAAGGTTCATACCAGATACCCGCGAGTAGAGTTAAAGTTGGTGAGACGGCTCTTAATACATTGGGTACTGATGCCCGTTTTGCAATATACGCGCCGGGTGCTGATATGAGTTCTGACCCTGCGCATTTTAACTGGTATCCAGCGCCTGAAGTTGGACCAAGTTCAAGCGGGTCGCCGGGCTTGGAATTGACAACATCATCAACGCTTACGCAAAGCGCCACAGCTTCTGTATTCAACTTTTCAGCAAAGACTGTTGGTATCCCCACTGGTGCTGGCAGTTTCCCAACAGATTGGACTGTCAATTTACTTATACGCATCGCCAGCCCTTATCCGTACACCGTTACAGATGGTACTGGTACAGGTGGGCGCGATGTTATAAATGGCGATATTGCGCAATTGGCAATTCCAAACGGTGCAGTTATAGAGATAGCTGGTACTAACGCTGGCACATACACAGTGTTCTCGCAAACATCAACTACTTTACAATTAAACTATCTTGGTGGTGCGCCAGCGGTAGGGCTTGTACTCGGCAGCGTGACAATGGTCATAGGCTATCCGAACCTTAGATACAGGATTGTTTCGAATACCCCTCAATTACTTACAGTAAATCGTCTGCTTGAGAATGGTTCTATTGATACTGATTGGTTGGGTTGGGCCGATATTAGCAGCAATCTTGGTCAGGTTCGCATTGACGACTCAAATCTACAGGGCGGTTATCGTGGCCCGTTTCCCGCATGCCCTGTAGGGGAACTCGTAGACGCTATAGAGTGGAGCGTGCTTTTCAACATGCTCATCGTGATAAGCGATGAGGGCAACGAGTTCGCTGCAACAAGTTCGCACCAATTCGAATACCGTGATATGGCAATTGGTGGCGAATGGACTGTGCTTGTTAAATCGATGACGAACCAGACGCTTGACGCTGGTGGGTATACGTTCCGCGAATACCTGCCATATCCAATGCGTCCTGAATGTCGTATCAAACGTCTTCCAAAACCTGGGCGTGAATGGAAGGACGAAAACCAATGGTACAGTTTGTTTGGTTTAATCCATGGCAAGTCGCCGACAAGCTACGCGGGTATGACAATGATCACGACTGACATTCGCGGCGGTGATCGGCTTAGCACAACTGCGGAAAACCTAGTATCGCTAGAATGCACAAGGATACTGCCAGTGCTGAGGTACGGAGCGTGGCAAACAGCCGAGCCAACACGCGAGATATCGGCGACTATCGGTCAGATATGCCGTGATGCCGGGTATTCAGATACGCAAGATCTAAACATTGTAGAACTTGAACGTCTTGAAACCACACGATGGACGCCGCGTGGCGAGTATTACGACAAAATAATCACTGAGGTAGGCACTGTTAAAAGCTACTTGCTCGAAGCACTTACGCCAGGGTTCAGCGAGCTTACACTTGACCGTGGCGTATTACTCCCTGTACTTGACGGCCCTCGCGGGTCTAGCTTCGATCACATATACAACCCGCGTGTGATGCTCAAGCCAATGACGCGCAACTTTGTTGGCGGAGGTTTGCCTGATCAATTCGACGGTGTTGATGTTGAATACTACAACCACATCACCAAACAGAACGAAACGGTTAAATGCAGGCTGGAGCTATCGCCAGGCGTGTACGAGCCGGGGATAAAGGTCAAACAGGAAAAGCTGGAAGGCGTAGGCGACAGAACCCGGGCGTGGCGATACGGCATGCGTGTGCGTCGTGCGTACCTATATCGTCAGGGGTCATATGAATTTGAGACGGAACTTGCTGGCTTGAACAGTAGTTACTTTTCTTATGCTGGCCTGGGTGACTCGACGCCAAAGCGCGGTCAAAACGCTGAGGTTGTCAGCTACTCGAAGGCTGTTGACGGGGTAGTCACGCTGGGTGTGTCGGTCAAGCTGGATTGGTCTAAGCCTGGCACCTACAAGGTAGTTGTGCGTCGTCTTGACGGTACGGCGTCGGGGCCATACACCGCCACGCGAATTGATGACAAGCGCTTCACAATTCCAAGCCTCGACTTTGTGCCACAGTTCAATACTGATGGCATGATGAATCCGATAATTCAATTCGGCCATTCGGACCGATGGATATACCCGGCGATCATCAGCGAAGTGAAACCGAAAGGGACCAAAACGTGCAGCATCAAGGCGTTTAACTATGACGTTCGTATGTTCGCTGACGATGACAACTTTCCGCCAGCCTGGGCGTAGTGCTATCATCCCCGAAACTAAAGGGGACTGAGCCATGCGGGAACAATGCACGGTTATATTTTGGGCGTGGGTCTGCTTGCTGGGCGGGCTCATCAACCCGTTTGCTGTGGCTGGCGCGCTAATAGGTACATGCTTTCTGTTGAGCCGCCCCGGTGCTACGTCGCTAGGGCAAAAGATCTACCTTGGCCTTTTCTCTTGCGGCATGGGTTTCGGCGGCGGGGTGTTCTTCTACCCCGGCGGACCCCCGTGGAACGAAAAGGCTATGTTGGTGTCGGGTGGTATTGCTGGCTTGATTGCGACAGTATTCACAGCAGCAGGTGCAATGGTTGAAAGCAAAGCCGGGCTACCGAAATGGGTTAAAGATATTCTCGGTTATGTCCCGTTTGTCAAGCAACGGAGCAATAGCGATGGATCTTGAAACTATTCTGATGTGGATACGCTTCTGCATTCACGTTGCAACATTCTTGTTTATCTTCTGCTATCGGCCGAACGGGGCGCGCCAACGGACTGGCGTGTCGCTACTGGCAATAGGTCTAGCTGGCAGCTCTGTCTGTTTCGCAGTATTCATCATATCAGGGGTTATCGACCCGTCCTTCGCAGCCCCTCAGTGGCTGCACATTATTGGCTGGGGTTGCGTGCTAGGGTTGGTAGCCAAGGCCCGTGGCAATGTCGCCAAGATGCTCCCGTCAAAGTCTAAGAGGGTTGCACAATGAGCTATCAAGAAACATCTATTGACCAAGCGTTCGGCCTGTTGCCGTCCGAGATGGACACGCCAGCGGCGCGGGTGATCCTGGCAGCTATCGGCTATCAAGAGTCGGACGGCTACAAGGTACGGCGTCAGTACGGTAATGGCCCTGCTGCTGGCTACTGGCAGTTTGAGCGCGGCGGTATCAAGGGTGTGATGCTTCACAAAGCTTCGGCCCGCCTGGCCATGGAAGTGTGCGACCACCAAGGCGTTGCATTCAACAGTGAAAAGATTTGGGAAGCATTCCAGCGCGATGACGTGCTTGCGGCTGCGTTCGCTCGCCTGCTGATGTGGACTGACTCCAAGCCACTGCCGGACATGGGCGATATTCAAGGCGCATGGAAGCTGTACGCCGACCGCACATGGCGACCTGGCAAGCCGCACCCTGATAAGTGGCCTGTGTCATACGCCTTCGGGATGCGCGTGGTGGCCGTATGATTGGCCCATTCGCATACGGCTGGAAGTTTCTTCTTGCTGCCGTGGTGCTTATCGCGGTGTGGGGATTTGGCGTGCACCATGGCAAGGCGATTGTTCAGCAGGATTGGGACAAGGAAACAGCCCGCGTGGCCACCGCGCTAACAAAGAACGCTGAAGCCCAACGCGCCAAAGAGTACGCCGACCAACAGCAAATGAACAAGGTACAGACCGATGCAACGCAACGACTTGAAGCGCTACGCACTGATACCGATTCTGCTAACGCTGCTGCTGACAGGCTGCGCGAGCAAGTCGGAAAACTTCTTGCCGCCAACCCAGTGTGCGCGCCCCCCACAACTGGCACCAGCAGCAAGACCGCCAGCAATCCCGGCAATTTGCTTGCCGTCGTGCTCGACAAATCTATCCAACGCAATCGAGAGTTGGCGGCTTTCGCTGACGCCGCAATAACTGCCGCACAGTTCTGCCAGACAGCGTATTCAACAGGCAAATAAAAGCCCCAGTTAAGGGGCTTAAAGTCACTTTATGAATTTCGGCAATTCCCTATCCAGAAGGCTTGCGTTTACGTGGCCGTCCTTATGGAAGAACCAATGTTGCATTTGACGATTGCCGACGCTGTAGCACGAAAACTTGTAGGCCATTTCTGTGCCATTCACGTTGTAGGTTTTGCCGACTTCAAGTGTCATTTTTGAATCCCTCAAAACATTTGGTGTGCGCGAAGCATAACTAACGATTTGCTAGGCTGCAACCCCTAAATCTTTGTTGAGCATCTTCAGCGCCTTTTCAATGTAAGCAGCGTAGTCAACATCGGTAGGGAATTCGTCGGGTAGATCCATCAGCGACTTGGTGCCCGTGCTGCCCGCTACAAGATTGCCATTTCCCGCGTACCTGAAGCCGGCAGTCACGCCCACCGCGAAATAGTACCGCAGCGCCTTGCCGACGTTCTCCCCGGTGCGTTCCTCGATTGCGCCGCCTGCTGGGTTGTTGGCGTTCTTGATGACGATGAACCGGCGCACGTCCTTGCAAGCCATGATCGTTGTAGCCACTGGCGTTCCGTCGCGAAGGTAGGCCAGTACAGCGTCATTGCAGATATCCATGCCTGGCGACTTGCCAGATGGGCTGGCCTTGGGCACCACGCCGCTTTCCCCATACCAACCCTTGGCCTTGTGCTTGCCGTCAGGCTTGAAGGCGATGTAGTTGTTTACGTTGGCGTTGTATATCGCGGTGTATTCAGTGGCTTCAGTCTCCAAGCCCGTCTTGAGTTCCCACGACTTAATACACTGATCGCGCAGCCACTCCAAGCCAACCGGCGTGACCACCACAATGCCGTCAGTATTGGCCGACACAACGCGAATACCGCTCAACTCGAACGACTCGATAAGCATCAGCAAAGCGAACTGGCCTGACAGGGTTGTGCGGATCATCAGTTCTGGCGCGAACAGGAAGCTATAGCGGCTCCCGAGCTTTCCGTATGTGCCGTTCAGTACGATCTTCAGGCCGTCGCTGATGGTCTTCCATGTCTCAACTTCATCATGCAAGCGCATGCGTTCAGCGCGGGCACCTTCAACTCCGTTGAGCGCTTTTAACTTGGCTTCGCATTCGCCCTGCATAGCCTTGGCGTGCAGGCGGGTGTTATAGATTTCACGGAATACTTCGATGAACGTAGGCCCGGTGCCTGCTGGATACATGTTCATCAACAGCATGAGGGTTGGGTAGTAACTGTTTACGTCGTGGTCAGTGATCGTCCAACGCCCTGGCGATGCTTTGAAGTGCTGCTTTTTCTCCTTGCTGTGCAAGCCACCAATACCCATGCGGTACAGTGATTTCCCAATCTTGATATCCAGGCCTTTCAGTTCATCGCTGAACTTGATACCCGACTTGATTTCGCGACCGTCTGAGTCGTAGACCTTTTCGTCGTCAGACACGCGCAGTTCATCGGGATTCTTCAGCACAAAATCAACGCGCTGTGCCATCGCCAGGACGCGTTGTAGTTCGGGTGACACGAATGATAGCCACGCGGGTGCGACGTACTTGAAAGAGTGCCCGTGCGGCAGATAGGTCTTCTGTGGCGGGTTGGGCAGCTTGGCTTTAAACACCGCCTCGGCTATCTGCGCATCAGACTTCGACATAACTTCAATGCCGTATTGCTGGCATATCTCGTGGCGCAGTCGCAGCCGGGGCATGATCGTGTTGCGTAGGGCGTGGGTGGTTTCCAAGTCATTACCGCAGTAAAGCGAGCTGTTAAGCCGATCCATTGGGCCGAAGATCGCAGCCGGGTCAAACGGTAGATCCTGCATGCGCTTGGAATGCATGCGCCCGCCATAAATCTTGAGGCTGATCTTGACGCCGGGTGTGGGCTCTTGCAGGTCGATGTGACCCCACGTCGGTTCAGGGATGCGGAACGACTTGTAAAACTCCCACCACTGAATCCCCTTCTTGCCCTTGCCTGGAATGATCGCGTCATTCATGTTCTTCAGCGTGTCGTTGTCGACGCCTGTGAGGGCCGCAGCGATCATAGGGTTATCGTACCCTGTACCGTTGAACGTAATGATGCCAGGCACGCTGTGAAGGAAAGCGCGCAACCCCTCAACGTCAAGCGGATGACCCGGCCAAGATGCCCACTCGCGATAGGTGCCGTCAGGTAACCGGAACTTGCATAGCCAATAGTTGCGCACGCACTCGGTGTCACACTCGACCCACTGCGACAGGTCAAAGGGCTTCTTGAGTGGTGGAAGCGGTGATGGTGCGAGGGTTGGCAGTGGCATCAGCATATCTAAATACCTTTCGAAGCGTTGCCGTCATTCAACCACTGTTGATATCGTTTCTCGGCTCGCTTTGACGCCGAGAATTGGCCAGCATCAGGTGAAAAGTATTCAAACCAAAGGCGCGGTGAGAACTTCTTGAATTCCTCAACAAAGAATTTAAACCTTTGGATCTTTGCTTGCCGACGCGCACAGATTTGCTTGAGTCGAGCAATCTCGGCTTCAAGTTCTGTAATACGTTCGTCTTTGGCAGCAGTTGAAAATATCTTGAGCATTTGACACCTCAACGAAATGCGGCGCCCGTTGTGAGCGCCGCAAGTGTTACAATATAACGTTAAACGCGGGTGATGTATTGCGCGGCCAACAGCGCGTCGATGGTATGGCCAGCAGCTTGCAGTGACGCGAGTGTATGACCCTGTGCAAGCACCGCAGGCGTGCAGGCATACTGCGGCGTGGCCAACACTGCTGTAACAACCCCATGGTTAGGGATCACTGGCAGTGCTGGTGCAGCTGCAACAACCGGGGCGATGGCTGGCAGTGCTGGTGCCGTTGGAGCCAACACCAAGTAGCCGTTGGCAATCAACGAATCGTCAGTGTGACCAAGCGCGGTCAAGGCTGCGTGAGTGTGACCGGCTGCGGCTGCTTCAGGCGCAATGATGTATTGCGGTGCTGCTGCGGCTTGCAGTGGAGCTGGCAAACCTGGCAGGGCGTTGGCCGATGAGATGACTGGAAGTGCACCAGCCGAGCCAGCAGGTTGCAACGGGGCTGGCAGGCCGACAGCGCCTGGCAATGCCGCAACAGTTGGGGTAGTTGTCATGCCCGCTGGGATGTAGCCGCCTGTAGCGGTTGCCACGTCACGCAAAATTTCGTCAACGTTCGGGCCACTCACAATTGGGTCGCCGTTGCCAGTCTTTTGGAGCAGGTCAGCACCCATGTAAATACCTGGCTTGCTTTGAGCATCGCCTGACCAACCATTGGTGTTGATATCCAGGCAGCAGATAACAAAGTCGCCGGTTTTGATTTGGCCAGGCAGGTTGCCGACTTCGGTGATGGTGGCGTTATTGTTCAGACCGTCGACAATACGCAGTGCCCCAGCGTAGGTTGAAACTTTGACGATCCAGCAGCCCGCCCAACCTTCTTTGGCGGAATGTGGTTTGCCGCTAACCATGTCATAACTGTCGCCGTCAGTGACCTTGATAGCGAAGTCATTGCGGATGCAACCACCAGCGTTCAAAGGCGGCTGTGTGTCGGCACGGGCTGCGGCCTGATAGCCATATGGGAACAAGGCCGGATACAGACGCGCAGCTTCGGTGAAAATGGCTTGAATCATTTCACCGGTTTTGGGGTTGGCTTTTTCGAAAGCCACATTGACGTACCAGTTCACCGACTGCTGGCCGTTTTTGCCGAGCTTCGGTGTAGTGGTACCTTTGATGAACTGGGGGTTTCCGACCAAACCGTTACCTTGAACGATGCGACCGATAGGCGATGTGTATTTCATGTGAGTAATTCCTAATTGATTTTGAGTCAGGGTTTGCGGTTAGTCGCCCATCACTTCAAGGGCTTCATGGATACGATCATCCACAGTTTCAAAACGGTGCCAAGCTTGTGAGCCCGGTTCGCAGATTGCTTGACCGTCAGAAATCAGCGCTTGAGCCTCATGTAAGAAGGCGATGGCGGCAGACATTGCATTACTTTCGGTTGCGTCTTCAACAGACTTCAGGGGCTGGCTCATTGCAATAATTTCCTGACTGTGCGTGCGGTAAATGGAACAAGCTTTCTGCGACCTGGCCGCGTCTCGATATGAGGCGCCAACAGCGTCGGGTCAATCAATGCTTCAAGTTGCTTGGCCGTTTTCATCTTCGGCGGTTTGTACGGGTCTACCTTGTACATGGCGCAAAGGGATGCCACCAGAGCTTCCCGACCTTCCTTAATTACGGTGGAGCTACGCCCGTGGCCATGCGTCCAATGCGGATCAACATGACCATTTGCAATCGCATGCAGCAACTGAGCTTCAAGGCCCTTTTCCATCGAATCAAGGAACTCTTTGGCCTTCTGCACACGGCGCAGCATGTCGCCCATTGCGGTTGGTGTGAGGTCGTGCGGGATCATCTTGGCTGACAAATCAATGCCGACTTCGACAGTCCGTTGCGCTGCTGGGCATGCGTGACGTGCTGGGCAATCGTTGCAATGGTCACCGGCCTTGAGTATCGGGTCAGCGCTCATCACTTCGACGGCTGCGTGCTTCAACAGGTTCCACAACCCGCGAAGGTCTGCGGCGGTACAGTTCCAACGGCGAACCGGGTCAGCACTGAAGCTTCGAGGCTGAACAACCACCATTTCCACTTCAATTTGCCTGTCGTCAAAGTCGTGAGCCAGCAAGCCAACGCTAACCAGATAGTCAAGGATCGACCGCACGTAAATCGAAAGCTGTGGGTTCTCGAAAGCATCCACGTAACGATAGCCGTACTTTTTATCCCAAACGTAAAGCTTGCGCTTGATCGCATCCCACGCCCATGCATCAGAAGTGCCGCCGCATTCCTTGTGGATATACATGGCTGGCAGCGTCACTTCCTGATACACAGGTAAGCCGGTGTTACGCAACTCTTGAAGAAACATTTCAGCCGCTTCAAGCATGTCGCTATCGACTTCAACTTTGTTCGGCGCCATCGAACCTTCAGGGACAATAAAACCTTGTCCCATCATGTGCGCCACCCAATGAGCGGCAATGCCTTCCTCACGGATGGTATCGTTTACAACGCCTTGGATTTCAGGGTACTTGGCACACATCGCGGCATAGCCACGGCACCCGCCAATACCCCAAATCCAAGCCGCTGATGGTCGAATGGCGTAGGCCATGGGTTAGCCCGCCTGACACAAGCCGAGAACCGGTTTAAGCCACTGATACAGCGGCATGACAGCTTCAGGGCGATGTTGCAGCGCGGTGATATCTGCGGTGCCTTGCGCGTCAACCATCTGATAGTGGGTCAGACCTTTGTCAAGCTCGCGCTTGGTAGCAGTGGGCTTGGTCAACATTTGCTGCGCAACGAACGCGGCGAAGGTTGGGTAGTCGGTCACTTCGATTTCAACTTCAGGACCGGCGACAGCAACCACTGGTGGCAGCTCAGGCAACGCAGCAACTACAGGCGGTAGGTTTGGAAGCGCGGCAACGCCTGCCAGCGGTGGAAGCTGTACGACGTTGGTAGGTGCGGCAGTCGGCAGCGGCGTGGCCATCAACGACTTGTTCTGTGCGTTGATCTGTGCGACGAAATCCAGCTTGGTCGACATACCTTTGGCGAGCTTCCAAGTACCATTGGTGATCTTGGATTTGCCCGAGCTGTGAATGCGAATGTCGTGCGGGTGGCCTTCGCTATCGGTTTCGACAGCGCCCGGTGTCGCGCCAGCAGGTGCAGCCGCTTGGACAGGGGGCAACGGGGCGACGGCTTGCACGTTTGGGATGTTTGTGGCCGGGTCAGCCAGTTCAGCGGCGGTGAAGGCTGTGGCTTCCTCGATATAGAAGTTGGCACCGAGCGCCAAGCGTACAGCCTTGGTCAATTCGTCTTTGAGCTGGATGGGAGATTGGGAAAGGTCGATGATCAGTTTCATTTGTCAGTTCCATGTGGATTAGTGGTTGCAACGGGGACCGATGTTAAATCATAATTTACGAAACGTGCAAACCTTTTTATCGTGGAGATACAGAAATGGCAGATAGATTGTGGGTTTCGGTAAGCGGGGGTGAAACCTCAATGATGCTGGCACGGCTGATACAGTTGCACTGCGGGCGGCACGCTGAGATACGTTACGTGTTTTCCAATACAGGGGAAGAACACCCAAGAACGCTAGATTTTATAGAGGAATGCGATAAGGCTTGGGGGCTAGGTGTGGTTTGGGTTGAAGCTGTTGTAAATCCTGGGCGTAAAGGTTGCACCCATAAAATTGTGAATCACGCAACGGCTTCACGCAACGGCGAACCCTTTGAATCGATGATAGCAAAATACGGTATCCCTAATAAGTCGTATCCACACTGCAACAGGGAGTTGAAATTAAACCCCATGCGCTCCTATATCAAGTCGATAGGCTGGGCTAAGGAACGGGTAGCTGTTGGCATCAGAGCCGATGAGCCTAAGCGCCTACGTGCAGCTGCTGAATCTGAAGGGATCGTTTATCCATTCGCCCATTGGTGGCCGCAGGATAAGCAAGACGTTCTTTCATGGTGGGAAGATCAACCGTTCAGACTTGGGCTTATGCCCCGTGAAGGGAACTGCAAATGGTGTTGGAAAAAGACCCTGAGCAAGCATGCGGCGAACATCGCCAACAACCCGCAATGGTATGACTTCCCACGCCGCATGGAAGCATTGCACGGCACCACCAATAGAGATAACGCACAGGTGTTCTTTAGGGGTGCGTTATCTACAGACGCCCTGTTTAAAGCTGTTGATGCTGTGATTGTCCGCGATGCTGTAGACCACGACGATGCAGGCGGCTGCTCTGAATCCTGTGAAGCTTATGGGGCTGAAGAATGACGGTGCTACGCGGCTACCAAGCCGAGGGCGTGGCCAAGACTTACGATGCGTGGGGCAACGACATACGGACGGTGATGTACCGGCTTGCCTGCGGCATGGGGAAGACGCCAGTCATTGGCCGTATTTGCAACGATCACGACGGGCACGGAATAGTTACAGCGCACCGTGGGGTGTTGGTCACGCAGATTAGTCAGCAGCTTGCACGCGAGGGCATCAAGCATTCAATCATTGGTAGCGAGGCGACCAAGCGCCAGGCACGCAACAACCATATAGAGGAATTGGGCCGAAACTTTGTAGACCCTCACAGCGCCTGGAATGTTGCGAGCGTTGACACGTTGGTGGGCATGAATCCGCTTGACGAACTGTTCAGGCGCACAACCAAGTTCATTGGCGATGAGGCGCACCACTTCCTGAAGATGAACAAGTGGGGGCGAGCCTGGCACCTTTGCCGCAATCCTGCATTGCAAACGCTGCTGCTGACTGCTACGCCTGCACGCGCTGACGGCATGGGCCTGGGCATTGATAATGACGGTGTGGCGGATCTGCTGATTGATGGCCCTGATATGCGCTGGGGTATCGACAACGGCTATTTGACTGGCTATCGCATCTGGTGCCCAAAGCCAACTGACCTTGATCTATCCGGCGTCGACATTACCGAGACTGGCGACTACAACCAAGTTCAGTTGCGTAAGGCTATGGCGAAATCCACGGCCATTGTTGGCGATATCGTCTCGACGTACTGCAAGCATGCCAAGGGCATGTTGGGTGTAACCTTCGCTGTCGACGTGAGCGAGGCCACCAAGATTGCTGCGGCGTTCAATGCTGCTGGTGTACCTGCTGTGGTGCTGAGTTCCAAGACGCCTGAAGCCGAGCGCAACAAACAGTTGAAGCTGTACGCAGACCGCAAAATCTTGCAGCTAGTGAACGTCGACCTGTTCGGTGAAGGCTTCGACCTGCCAGCAATAGAGTGCTTGAGCATGGGACGCCCCACCGCATCGTGGCCGCTGTTTATGCAACAGTTCAACCGTGCGACCCGTCTGATGATCAGTCGCTTGCTGATGAACGCTTGGGACACCTTTACGGTTGCCCAACGCAAACAGCACATTGCCGAGTCGCCCAAACCGTTCGCCTATATCTTCGACCACGTAGGCAACGTGCTGCGCCACGGTCTGCCAGATAAGCCCCGCGTGTTCACCCTGGATCGTCGCGCCAAGCGTGGTGGACCTTCTGACGCTATCCCGACCATTGCGTGCCCTGAGTGCGAGAACCCTTACGAAATCATCGAGCCCCGCTGCCCGTGGTGTGGTGCTGAGAAACCGTTGCCCGATGAGAAAGGCAGGTCAGCCCCGAACCTTGTGGGCGGCGATATCTTCGAACTGACTGACGAACAACGGCGCAAGATGCTTGGCGATGCTGAAGGGGTGATGAGTTCGTTTGTTCCTATCCCTGCGGGTCAACCGGCGTTTGTCGGGCTTAAGCTTCAGAACGATGCTCACGCCAGGCGCAGCACACAGCGGTTGTTGAGGCATTACACGGCGTGGTGGGCAGGGCTCTATCCAGGCGAGCCGAACAGCAAGATTGTGCAACGGTTCTTCTATACGTTCCAAATTGACATGCTGTCGGCCTTCAGCCTAAAGACAGCCGACGCAACCGCGCTGATTGAAAAAATCAAAGAAAAGCTAGACGGAATCGTAATTAACGATTTAGACTCTATCCAACAACCCTGAATGAGTGACACGACTATGAGCATTAAATGCACATGCCGGTGTAGCAGAACCGCGATACACCATGCCATCAGTTGCCCGGTTTACGTTGAATTTTACGAACGCCAATTCGGTAGAAAGCCCGACGCGCCAAGCCCGCAAATGGAAACCTATAACGCTGTTACAGCAATCGAATTGGTCAAACAACTGCAAGCGCAGCTTCTGACAATTCGCGCAATTATCGCGAACGACACTTATGCGTCAACCTTCCAGAACATGGACGATTACCGCAAAGCGTTGGGTGAGTTGTGAGCACCATCAGGCAATGGGGCTTTGACTTCAGCATACCCATGCACATGCTGATTGAGCTTGAGCGGCGCATGGGCCTGGAAGGAACCGAGGGCGTGACCAACCCCCATGGATTGACCCACAGCGAGGCATACGCGCAATCGCAGGTAGTGCTTGAGGCGCCGAAGTACGGTTGCTTGCTGACCCGCAACAACAAAGGCGTGTTGCCTGACAAGAACGGGACGCCTGTACGGTTCGGGTTGTTCAACGAAACCAAAGCACGGGGTAAGCGCATCAGGTCTTGGGATCTGGTGGGCTTTCGCAAACGGTTGATCACGCCGCAGATGGTCGGGACGATTATTGGTCAGTTCGTTGGCCGAGAAATCAAAGAACCTGGCTGGTACTTTGGCAAGGGTGACCCGGAACACGAAGCGGCGCAACTCAAATGCACAGAGCTTGCGCTTTCCTATGGCTGTGATGTTGGCTTCGCTACGGGGCCGGGGAGTTTTCGAGAATGACACCTAAAAAGCTTGAGTCGCTTTGGCTTCAGTTGCTCGAACAAGCTAAACAAATGTCGCAGGCCATCCGCTCATTTGATGAGTACGGCGACTTTACTGACGAATGCGACAATGCCGATAAACTGATTGCACGCATTGAAAAAGCCGTTGAGCAAAAATGAACACCTTCTACTGTGCGGGGCGCAAAGCTCGAATAGCCGAAAAGGGTTACGACTCCAACCCGCACAGTCGTAAGACCCAGGCGTTCCACTGGTGGTGCGCACCGATGACACCGGCACCTATAAGCCCACCGAGCATTGGCGCGAAGTCAGCCTTGCCGAGTGGGACGAATTCCGCAAACAGACCAAAGGTAAACGTAAATGAAGGCGCTAACAGTCGTATGGAATGAAGCGTGCGATGAGTGCGTGGGGTTCACTGACCCTGCTGACGCTCGCTACGCTTCTGGTAAAAAGCTTTCAGGTCTTCAACACATTTGCGGTGTGTCAACGCTAGCTGAAGCTTTCCGCGAAACTTACGATGAGGGCGTAAAGCTCGAAGATGTTGTGGTTGTCGGCGCTGAAGGGCTCGAAAGCATCCGTGAAATTCGTGCGCATCATTGGCGCTGTGCAATACAACTGACGCCACATATCGACAGGCATGTTAATCGCGACCTGAGTTGCGCCAGCGATAAGCAAGTTGCACGCAACAGCGAAACACTCGCCAAACTTCAACAAATCAAGGCACGGCATATGACGTTCGTGCAAATCCTCAATCAATTCTTTGACATTGGCGATACCGCCGAAAAGGACGCAGCTAAATGACTATGCCAACTATCCGTACCCTGAGCCGTGACGGCACTTTGAAGCGCACAGACACCGGCCTGTTTTGCCGCCTGGAAGATATCCATGAGCTGCCAGGGTTCAATATCATCCGCGATTACAACTCGCCCAAGTACCAAGCGGACGTTGAGGCGCTGGTGGCGTATCTGGAAGCCGGGGGCACGGTTGAATCACTCGAAGTGCGCCCGCGTGCTGAAGGTGGCGTGTGGGTTGTGCAAGGCCACACGCGCCGATTCGGTTACAAGAAGATGGACGAACGTGGAACGCTTATTCGTGATGCCAAAGGTGATGCCTGGATCGCGGTCACACCATTCGTAGGCAACGACGCCGATCAATTGCTACGCCAGGCCACCAGCACCAAGCGCGCTGAAGTTGACCCGCTGGGCTTGGGTCGCGTGTATAACGCCCTGCTGGCAAAGGGTTGGACGGCCCATCAGATTGCCGAGCGTAGCGGTGAGCCTGTTGCGACCATCAAGCGCGTGTTGGACCTGGCGAACGGCAACACCGACGTGCACGAACAGGTCAAGGCGGGCACCGTATCGCCAACCATCGCTGCGGCTGCTGTACGCAAGCATGGCGACAAGGCTGGGGAAGTGTTGGCCACGCAGCTTGAGCAAGCCAAGGCCGCTGGCAAGAAGAAAGTGACCGCAGCCGTGACAAAGCTGACGTTCGATCAGTGGTTCAAGGATTGGGTAAGCCGTCAAAGCGGCCACAGCGAACCCACCAGCACGACTGAACCTTACCGCGCTGTCTTCCAAGAAGTCTGGACGGCTGCACGGGCGGGTAAATGAAAAAGCTCAAGTTTGTCCTGACTGCGAAGCTGTCCAACCACGGGAAGCCATGGAAACGTATTTGGCCGAACCCATGTAGACGTTAATTGTTACCTGCTGTACGATGGCACCAACCGTAATTTATGAGGCTTTACCGATGGCTAAAACACGAATGGCGCCAGCAGACCGAAAGGAACAGCTGTTGGCCGTGGCGATCACGATTGCCGAACGCGTTGGGTACAACAAACTCAACCGCTTGATGATCGTCAAGGAACTGGATGGCGAAGTAACTGACGGTCTGGTGAATCGCTACTTTGGTCAGCGCCATTCGTTGCGCCAAGCTGTGCTGTACGCCGGTATCGAGCGCGGCAACCTGACAATTCTGGCGCAGGGTCTGGCCTTGGGTGATGCATACGCCCGCACAGCACCCGCCAAGATGCGCAAGGAAGCCGCCGCAGTTGTCCAGTCATGGGCAGAAGCTTTGGGCGCCTAGCGCCTTTTTGCTTTACCTATTGCACCAATCGTTAATTATGATTTATAGTGGTGTCACATTAACCTTTGAGGGATTCAAAAATGGTCAAGCATGAGCAACAAATCAGTGACGTAGAAAGTGAAATTGAACTGACTGATGCTGAAGCTGCACAGGTAAAGGCGGCTGTGACGCCAGTTGATGAACTTTGGCGTATGCGGTTGAAAAATGCTTGCGATCAGGTATTGCGCAATCGTGGCATCAAAGGCGCGTGCAAGGATGTAAACATAGATTTTTATACGCCTGATTACTCGGTTTACACGCTTAAATTCTGGATACTTTGAGGGATACAAAATGCAAGCCTTAATTTTCGCAATGCTGGTAGCTACAGCGCCAGGTCAAGCCCCGGATAACCAAGCCGCTTTCTTCACTGAGGAAGGTATTGAGCAGTGCCGCACCCTGGCCGACGCTCTGAACACTGGTGAAACCCTGTACGTGTGTGAGGTGGATAATGGGTAAGCTCATTTTAACGCGCAAGCCTGGCGAGTCGGTAAAGATTGGTCAAAGCATTCTCACTGTAAGGGAAGTGCATCCAAAAAAGGTATACGTAGAGGTTCAAATCTTTGTAGGACCGTTTGTCCAAAGCACCCACCATTACTGGATCAGGCTTTTTGAATCAACGGACGCCATAGAAGCTGTACACGCCAACCAGTGTAAAGTCACCATCGCAGCCATCAGCGGCCGCCAGGTGCGGTTGCATTTCGACGCCGACAGCAGCGTAAAGATTGTGCGTTCGGAGCTGCTGTGATGACCATTGCTGAACGCATCCGCGCACTACCGAAAGATGAGCAGTACAAGAAGTCTGTCGTCTGGATGATCTGGCGCGATTGCCAGCCAACACACGTCACCTTCCACTTTGAGGACGGCTCAAGTGTCACATTCAAAAAGTCGTATGAGCTGGCATGATCGACTAGAACAAGCGGTCAAAGATTTGGAGAAAGCCCTTGACAGCCAAGAGCAACAAAGAAAAGAAGGCGGACAAACTCGCCCAGGACAAATTAAAAGGGATCAAGCAACGCACGCTGCCCCTGGGGCCGTCCGACATAGCGAAACTTGACGCATTGGTCACGCGCTACGGTTATACAGACTGGCGCGAAATGCTTACCCGTTTGATCAACGTTGTACATGACGAAACATGGCCTGAACAATTACCAGTGCCTCGGCACACTTACGAACCGTCTAAAAAAGTGCTAAGTCAGCTTTATTGGATGGGCAAAATCGAGGTAGACCCTGATGAGAACAATGAGTAATCCAAAAATTGGTGACATTGTGCGCTACGGTGGCGGCATTACAGCGCTTGCCCGTCTGAGCGGCCCGCATGCTGGCGGCTGGCACGGCGAGCAATGCATGGGCGGTGGAACGTTCATCAGCGAGCCGTTCTATGAGCCTGACGCTGATGACATGGCCATATGGAACGAACAGCAGGCGGTGCAAGACAACCGCTATGGGCCGAAGCGTTCGCAATTGTCGTTCAAAGAATTGCGAGCAATCAACGTGAACCGCTGCAACAATTCATTCTTCGCCCTGGATTCGAAAGACGGGCCGTGGTGGGGCAATGCAATGGCCGGTGAATGCGGCGAAGCCTGCAACGTCGTCAAGAAGATTGACCGCGATGGGCTCACGGATGAACGGCTTGTTGCGCTAGCCAAAGAGCTTGCCGACGTTGTGACTTACGCAGACCTGTTGGCGGCTCGTTTTGGTATCGACCTTGGGCAAGCTGTAGCCGTCAAGTTCAATGAGGTTTCACAGCGCGTAGGCAGCGACCTGCGACTGTCTGAAGATGTGGTGCGCAAATGAACGGTGAAGTGGTATGCAGGGGCGACGCTCGTTTGTGTACGGCGTGCGGCAAGTGTTCGCGCTGCTATGAGGTATCCATACCCAAGCCAGGGCAAGTAATGATCCTCGAACTGAGTAGCCCGTCTGATCTGGAGCTTGAGCGGCGTGCACTGAAGGCGTGTGGCTATCGTGTGCATGAGAAAGAGCGCAACGGTACGCGCTGGCTGATGGCCGCAAAGGGCTTGCAGGTGCAGTACAAGCACTGGCACCCTTTGACCAGCATTCACCAGGCCATGCAGTTGCTACAGGACGCAGACCTAGTTTTGACTGTGAGCTATTACGGCGCACATGTACGTGCAAGGTCTGAGGCGCTACATAGCGAGCCGACCGCACAAGACCTGATCAACGCACAGTGCCGGGCTATTGTTACCGCTTGCGCGAGTCTTGAACCTGTGAGATAGTTCGCCTGCACTATTCAGGGTCTGGCGGTGCTACCCGGCGAAAGCCGGGTTTTTAAGGCCTTGAGTGCTAATCGTTAATTATGATTTGTGAGGGATCAGAAATGGAAGACCAAATTAAAAACCATCGTCGGCTTCAATTAGCTGTGCTGGCTTTAGGTGTTCGTGGCAGCGCCGAAGATTTGAGCGAAGCTGTAAACGCCTTCGGGCAGGTGATCGCTGATCTTGTCGACAAGCCATGCCGCTTGGCTGTAATAGTTAGCGATGAATTGTCAATCGTGGAAGCCTTGCAGGCTGCAAACGCTAAGCTGACTTCTGAACTGCAATTGCTGCGCCTGAATGGGATGACAATGCAATGAAAAGGCTACTGATTGCCGCGCTGATCGCCGCCACATGCACAGCCTTCGCTGGGGGCAGCTTTGACCCGATTAAACGCATTGCTGATACGCAACCGTGTACGCCGATCATAGGCACCGCAACCGCCGTAGCCATAGCATCGCGAGTCGCGGACCTTTCCACCAACGCACAGGAAGCGTTCGAAGCTAACGTGCGCGAAGCCATCGCAAAATGTGAGGTGTCGAAATGAAACTCTCAACGGCTCGGCGTCTGGTGTGCATGTCGTACTTCACGGTTGATGGTCTGCGTCCGTTGTTGGCCACGGCAACGCGCATCGTGTGCAGCGGCGATACTAAGCGTTTTCTGTTCCCTGACGGGAGCGTAATCGAATCGACTAAAGGTAACTGGAAGGTGGTTGGTATGGAAAAGAATCCTAAGTTGGAAGCTGCTGTACGCCGGTTTGGCAATGGTCAGAAACTGCCCGTTGCCCCGTTCCAAGAGAATGACAAAACGCTGCCGGGCAAACCTAGACCTTTTATTGACCCTGCGCAAAAGATCAGCGCACATCAAATGCTTGAGCTTGAGCGCCAAGTAATCGCCCTGCAAGAGCTGTGCAACGAGAAGGATGAACAGCTAGACAAGGCTAACCGCCCAATGGTGGTACGTCTGGATTGGTGGGCCGTGGCTTTGGTTGCTGTGGTGCTTGTGGCCCACTACGGCTTTGGTGTGCTGTGAGTGCCACCCACAGGCTGCAAAGCCTGGACGGCAAATGGCACCGCGTAACCAAGTCGACCGGCAAGCCTGGGGCGTACTGCGAGTGGTATAAGGGTATGCCGTCGCGTCTGTGGTTGCCAGGCCAATTCAATGCAAAGAATGTGAGGGTGATTTGATGACAAATTTTCAAGTTTTTATGATCTGTTTTGCGCTGATTGTTATTACTGCCTACATGAATTGAGGTGATTTATGAATGATTTTCAAGTTATGTGGGCGTGTATTGCCGTAGTAGGGGTCGCGTTTTTCTATGCGGTGGGGAAAGCTCAATGAATAGGCCTAAAGTTTTCGTGATTGTTTCCTGTCTTGCCTTTGGTATGGTTCTACTGTTCGATTCATCCCAGGACAGAGCCGCGGCCTTTATCAGTGGGAGCCTTATCTCTCTTTACGCTCATTGGGCTTTCGGCCTGTCAGGTAAGAGTGGCGACGATGCCTCTTAAGCCGTGCAAGGTCTGCGGTAATTCGCCAGAGTTGGTTGACGACCGGCTAGTTTATTACGTTCGCTGCAAGAACCATCAGCCACCATGGCCGGTGGTATATGGTGATAATCACCGTTACATCGATCATATCGACGATGAGGATGAGGCTCAGGCCGCAATTGATGCGGTTGATTGGGAGGCAGCCAAGGCAAGCGCAGTGAACAACTGGAACTCGGAGCAAATGAAGCCATGACCACCAACCAAACGATTGACGGCGTGCCGCGTGAGTTCGTTCGCGAAGGACGCTACATAGTGGTTAAGCCTGACTATGAAGACGATATTCGCACGGAGCGCTTGAGAAACTACATTGAGGAAATGTGCTTCCATACGCCTGACTGCGTTGTGGTC
>LNAP01001789.1_pt1 | contig 37510 bp, 28 predicted proteins | sample 602601 | NCBI WGS metagenome assembly LNAP01 (sample SAMN02440304, study PRJNA202911) | soil metagenome | biome: Subtropical and temperate rainforests or woodlands; isolation source: soil samples (1 kg each in a 20% v/v slurry with milli Q water) were... ... | reverse complement strand
CTCAACCATGCCGCCGACTTGCTCGCTTTGATCCGGGTGGACCAAAAAGATGATTTCGTAATGACGCATGAATGCTCCTTACGGGTTGTAGCCTGCCGCCTCAAAAGCGGTCAGACAAGGAGTGAATGACACTGTTAGTCTCGCCCAGGGTCAGGCACATGAGCGCCTGCCGTGACAGCAAGGGGCGCAATTGTAGAGAAGGGGATGCGCAGGCGCAAGGCAATTGGTGAATATTTGAACAGATGCCATCCATCCCCAGAACCGACTGTGGGAGCGAGCTTGCTCGCGAAGAGGCCAGCACCTCCAAAACATCTCCGGAAGCTGAACCAGGGTCTTCGCGAACAAGGTCGCTCCCACACAGGCGTATCGGTGAATCAGGCTTTTTTGCCGGCCGCTTTCACGCTGCGCTGACGCATCGCTTCAAACAGGCAAACGCCGGTCGCCACCGAAACGTTCAGGCTGCTGACGCTGCCCGCCATCGGCAGACGTACCAGGTAATCGCAGTGCTCGCGGGTCAGGCGGCGCATGCCTTTGCCTTCGGCACCCATGATCAGGATGGTCGGGCCGGTGAGATCCTGCTGATACAACTCCTGCTCAGCCTCCCCCGCCGTACCGACAACCCAGAGCCCACGCTGCTGGAGTTTTTCCAGAGTGCGGGCCAGGTTGGTGACGGCGACCAAGGGAATCACTTCCGCAGCGCCGCATGCGACTTTTCGCACAACTGGCGTCAAGGTTGCCGACTTGTCCTTTGGCACCAGCACCGCCAACGCACCGGCCGCATCGGCAGTACGCAGGCAAGCGCCGAGGTTGTGCGGATCAGTCACGCCATCCAGTACCAGAATCAGCGGTGCGCCTTCGGTGCGATCCAGCAGCTCGTCGAGCATCGCTTCGCCCCAGACCTGGCTCGGGCTGACTTCAGCGACAACGCCCTGGTGCACGCCTTCGACCCAGACGTCCATTTCGCGACGCTCGGCCTGACCGACCGACACCCGGTTCTGATTCGCCAGCTCCAGCAGAACCTGAACACGAGGATCGTTGCGACCTTCAGCCAGCCAGACTTGCTTGACGCGCTTCGGGTGATGACGCAACAACGCTTCTACGGCATGCACGCCGTAGATTTTTTCCAGCTGACTCATGACTTGGCCTTAGGTTTACGTATTCCACCGCTTTTCGCGGCCGGAGCAGAACCCGCTTTTGGCGGGCCTTTACGGTGTTTACCGGATTTCGCAGGCTTGCCGGAACCACCGGGAGCAGCGCCATCCGGAGCAGAGCCCGAGTTACTCGACTTTCCCGACGGTGCCTTGCTACCGCCTTTCGCTTCAGCCAACAAGGCTTGCTTCAATTCACGACTTTTGCGCACCTCGGCGTTTTTCGCGGCAGCATCGCTTGGGCGATAAGCTTCGGGCTCAGCCTTGGCTTTGGCCTTGGCAGGGCGCTTGCTTGGTGCCTTGGACGGCGCGGCGGACTGCTTTTCAGCAGGCGCAGGCGTGGTTTCATGACCACCGCGACGCTTGCGACCAATCGGCGCAGTAATCGTTTTCTCAGCCATTTCGAAGTCGATCTTGCGTTCGTCCAGATCGACGCGCATGACCCGCACTTCAACGGTATCGCCCAGACGGAAGCTACGACCGGTGCGCTCGCCCGCCAGGCGGTGGTGCACAGGGTCGAAGTGGTAGTAATCGCCCGGCAGCGCCGTGACGTGTACCAAACCTTCCACGTAGATATCGGTCAGCTCGACGAACAGACCAAAGCCCGTCACCGCCGTGATCACGCCTGGGAACGACTCGCCAACGCGATCCTTCATGAACTCGCATTTGAGCCAGTTCACGACGTCGCGGGTGGCTTCGTCGGCGCGACGCTCGCTCATCGAGCATTGTTCGCCCAACTGCTCCAGCGCGGCTTCGTCGTACGGATAGATACGCGCCTTTGGAATAGTCATCGCTCCGGCACGACGCACGTGTGGCGTGTCTTGTTTGGAGCGGATCACGCTGCGGATCGCGCGGTGCGTGAGCAGATCGGGATATCGACGGATCGGCGAGGTGAAGTGCGTGTACGCCTCGTAATTCAGACCGAAGTGACCGTGGTTGTCCGAGCTGTAAACCGCCTGGCTCAGGGAACGCAGCATGACGGTCTGGATCAGGTGATAGTCCGGACGCCCGCGAACGGTTTCCAGCAACGCCTGATAATCCTTCGGCGAAGGACCATCCTTGCCCTTGTGCAGCGACAAACCCAGCTCGCCCAGAAATGCGCGAAGTTTTTCCAGACGCTCCGGCGGCGGACCATCGTGGACACGATACAGCGCCGGAATCTCGTGCTTCTTGAGGAATTCGGCGGTGGCCACGTTGGCGGCCAGCATGCATTCCTCGATCAGTTTGTGGGCATCGTTGCGGGTCGTCGGACGAATCTCGGCGATCTTGCGTTCGGTGCCGAAGATGATCCGGGTTTCCTGGGTTTCGAAATCGATCGCACCCCGGATATGACGCGCCGCCAGCAATACCTTGTACAGCGCATACAGCTGCTTGAGGTGCGGCAACACGTCAGGGTATTCGCCACGAAGCTGACGTGCTTCGGTGGTTTTCGGCTGCTCCAGCATCGAGCTGACCTTGTTGTAGGTCAGGCGCGCGTGGGAGTGAATGACCGCTTCGTAGAACACGTAGTCGGTCATCTCGCCGGTCTTGGAAATGGTCATTTCGCAGACCATGGCCAGGCGATCAACATGCGGATTCAGCGAGCACAGACCGTTGGACAGCTGTTCAGGCAGCATCGGCACGACGCGCTCGGGGAAATACACCGAGTTGCCGCGCACTTGGGATTCTGCATCCAGCGCCGAACCGATCTTCACGTAGCTCGACACATCGGCGATAGCCACGTACAGCTTCCAGCCACCGGAGAACAAGCGCAGCTTGCCCGGTTTGGCTTCGCAGAAGACCGCATCATCGAAGTCGCGAGCATCTTCGCCGTCAATGGTGACGAACGGCAGATGGCGCAGGTCGACGCGATTTTCCTTGTCTTTTTCTTCGACTTCCGGCTTGAGCTTGGCCGCTTCCTTGAGGACAGCTTCAGGCCAGACGTGCGGAATATCGTAGGTGCGCAGCGCGACATCGATTTCCATGCCGGGGGCCATGTAATTGCCCACGACTTCAACAATGTCACCTTGCGGCTGGAAGCGCGGCGTCGGCCAGTGAGTGATCTTCACTTCGACGAACTGACCGACCTGCGCGTTGTTGTTGCGCCCCGGCGTGACCAGCACTTCCTGCTGGATCTTCGGGTTGTCGGGGATCACGAAGCCGATGCCGCTTTCTTCGAAATAGCGGCCCACCACGGTTTCATGAGCACGGGAAATGACTTCGACGATCACACCTTCGCGGCGGCCGCGACGATCCAGACCCGATACCCGCGCCAGCGCACGATCGCCATCGAACACCAGGCGCATTTGCGCCGGGCTCATGAACAGGTCATCAGTGCCATCATCAGGGATCAGGAAGCCAAAGCCATCACGGTGACCACTGATGCGACCCAGGATCAGATCCAGCTTGTCCACAGGCGCATACGTGCCACGGCGGGTGTAGATCAGTTGCGCATCGCGCTCCATGGCGCGCAAGCGGCGGCGCAGGGCTTCGAACTGATCTTCAGTGGTAAGACCGAATTCTTCTACCAGCTGCTCGCGACTCGCGGGCGAACCGCGGTCGGAGAGATGCTTGAGAATCAGCTCACGGCTGGGAATAGGGTTTTCATATTTTTCCGCTTCACGAGCGGCCTCGGGATCGAGGGACTGCCAATCGGCCATTAGAGAGTTTTCACCTTGTCTATATGCGGTTAGTTTGGCATACGCGTATTGAAACGGGAAATTTCAGACTCAGACAGCGCTAGAAAGCTACTGTCAGAGGATAAAAAACGCCACCTGCAGATTTTTTAAGAGATTTTCGACAACAGGGGCTTTACAGTTAAAAACCTGCTCCGTATAGTGCGCGCCATCGATACGGTGACGTATTCGGTACTGCCCAGATGGTGAAATTGGTAGACACGCCAGCTTCAGGTGCTGGTGACCGCAAGGTCGTGGAAGTTCGAGTCTTCTTCTGGGCACCAATTCAGAGTCAGAGATTACAGCAATCTTCTGAGCCTCACAAAAACCCGCGAAAGCGGGTTTTTGCATTTCAGGGTTTTGGTTTACTGCTTTTCATTCCAGAAGCAGGAAAAGCATTTATTAAAACCAAAACAGGGGTTTACAGATTAAAACGCCCTCCGTATAGTGCGCCCCATCAACAGCGAACACCCAGATGGTGAAATTGGTAGACACGCCAGCTTCAGGTGCTGGTGACCGCAAGGTCGTGGAAGTTCGAGTCTTCTTCTGGGCACCAATTCAAACAAAACCGAGCCCCGTGCTCGGTTTTGTGCTTTCCGGGGTTCGGTTTACTTGTGAGCCCTGGTTTTGTGGGAGCGAGCTTGCTCGCGAAGACAGGTACACACGACACAGTGTCGAATCTGAAAATACCGTCTTCGCAAGCAAGCTTGCCACCCAGCAGAATCGCCCTCCGGCTCTACGCCCGAAACTGACCCAGACTCGCCTTGAGCTGCGCCGCCAGTTTGTCGAGCACCTTGCCGCTCGCGGTGGTTTCCACCACGACCTGAGCCGCGCGCTGGGCCTGGGCGTGAATCACTTCCACACGCCCACGCACCGCTTGCGCGCCCTCGGCCTGATGCGCCGCTGCCTGAGTTGCCAGACCTATCGCCGCATGCACCTGCTCCACCGACTCCTGCACGATCTGTTGCGACTTCGCGCTGTCACGCAAGACGGCGAGCCCTTCCTTGGCCTGACGCCCCGCCACACCAATCGCTGCGACCGCTTCCTTGGCTCCCCGTTGCAAGGCAACGATGTGCTCCTGGATATCACCAGTCGAACTTTGCGTCTTGCTGGCCAATGCCCGCACTTCATCGGCAACCACCGCAAAACCTCGCCCGGTCTCGCCAGCGCGAGCCGCTTCGATGGCGGCGTTCAATGCCAGTAGATTGGTTTGCTCGGCAATGCCGTGGATCACCGTCAGCACCACCTCAATCTGCTGACTCTGCTGGGCCAGCCGCTCAATGACTTTCGCGCCGGTGTCCACCTGCCCCGCCAGCGCTTCAATCAAACCACCCACTTGATTGGAGGTGCGGGTGTTTTCGTCGGTGGCCTGACGAATATCCACCACCTGTTTCAGCGCGGCCTGCATGGCATGACTTTCCGATTGCGCCTCGTCGGCCATTTGCGCGAGCGCCTTCAAACTTGCCGCCACTTCGTCGCGCTGCAACTCAGCCGCCGCATCAGCGCCAGCATTGCGCAGGCTCATGGCGTTGATTTCCACGCCCGTGCGCTGCGCCACATCGCCCGCCTCGCGAACAATCGGCTGCAATTTGGCAACGAAGCGGTTGACCGCCGCCGCCATGTCGCCGATTTCATCGTTGCTGTCGAGTTTGACGCGTTTGGTCAGATCACCCTCGCCTGCCGCCAGATCATCCAGCGCGGCAATCAATAGCAGCAGCTTGCTGACGACCCGACGACCGAGCACCACGGCCAGCAGCAGCAACACGCCGAGCCCGACCAACGCCAAGCCCATGCCAATCCGCCAGCGCAGGGTTTCTGCCGCCTCCTGAACCGCCAAAGTGGTATTGGCACTCATGGCCGAGGCCGCGGTTTGCGCCGAACCCAGGCGACTGCGCAACGCCGCCGAGCTTTCCTTGGCTGCGCTACCCAGACTGTCCGACACCAATTGCTCACCGCTGGTAATCAAGGTTGCGAAGCGCTTGTCCAGCGCGACGAGATTTTCTTCGACGGTGGCAGTGGAAACGCCCATGCGCACCTTGCCGATCTCCACGCCATTGGGGCTGATCGAGGCTTCGACGTAGTAAACCGACGCATCGTTCTTCGCCGCGTCCAGCACCTTATCCATGGCCCGCTCGCCCGCGCCCTTGGCCAACAAGGCTTTGATCAACGGGTTTTCACGATTCAGATAGCGCGTGAGGTGCTCGCCCGTCGCATCGTCATAGACGACGAACAGAACATTGGGATTGCGTTGGGCACGACGCGCAAATTCCGACAGCGTGGGCGTATCGTTATCCCACATTGCCCGAGGAGCAACGGCCGCCAACAGCTCAGCCATATCCGTTGCCGAATCCTGAAGATCCTTTTCCAGCGTGCCGCGCAATTGCGCCTGCTCATCTTTCAGACGTGCGGCGAGGCCGACGCTCAGGCGCTGACGGGTGCTGGAGGCTAATGCATCCAGGCTGGAGGTTACTTCGCGACTTGCCTGCTCCAGTTCGGCGGACAAGTGTTGCGAATCTACACCCAGGCGTTTATCCAGATCAGCCTCAAGCGCGGTGACAGTGCTCCGGGTAAGAGCAACGGCAACCAGCACCTGCACCAAAAGGGCGATACCAAGGGCAATGAATACAGGCCGGAGCAAGCGACTGCGCAATAACGAGAGGACAGCTGACACGGGGGAATCCCTCCACCACCGGCGCCATTAAAATGATGGCACCGCTTCTGAGGTTTTCTACAGCAATCACCGTGCCGTGTTTGTGACTTGTGTCACAGCCAAAATAACAAAGGGCCGCATAAGCGGCCCTTTGTTATGTTTCAACGACTTATCAGGCGAACGGGTGACGCAGAACGATGGTCTCGTTGCGATCAGGGCCCGTCGAAATAATGTCGATTGGCGCGCCAACCAGCTCTTCCAGACGCTTGATGTAAGCGCGCGCGTTGGCAGGCAGCTCTTCAAGGGTCTTGGCACCCAGTGTCGATTCCGACCAGCCCGGCACTTGCTCGTACACAGGCTTGAGGCCGATGTAGCTGTCAGAGTCGGTCGGAGCATCGATTACCGCACCGTTTTCGTTCTCGTAACCAATGCAGATATTGATGGTTTCGAGACCGTCGAGCACGTCGAGCTTGGTCAGGCAGATGCCGGAGATGCTGTTGATTTCGATGGCGCGACGCAGGATGACCGCGTCGAACCAGCCGCAACGACGAGCACGACCGGTAGTTGCGCCAAATTCATGACCACGCTTGGCCAGGAACGCACCGATGTCGTCGAACAGCTCAGTCGGGAACGGACCCGAACCAACGCGCGTGGTGTAGGCCTTGGTGATACCAAGGATGTAATCCAGGTACATCGGGCCAAAACCCGAACCGGTGGCGATGCCGCCAGCCGTGGTGTTGGAGCTGGTGACGTACGGATAAGTACCGTGGTCGATATCCAGCAACGAGCCCTGGGCGCCTTCGAACATGATGTCTTTGCCAGCGCGACGCATGTCGTGCAGCGCAGCAGTCACGTCCAGCATCAATGGCTTGAGCAGCTCGGCGTATTCCATGCACTCATCAAGAGTCTTCTGGAAGTCGATTGCCGGCTCTTTGTAGTAATTGACCAGCACGAAGTTGTGATAGTCGAGCAACTCGCCCAGCTTGGCCGCGAAGCGCTCACGATGGAACAGGTCACCGATGCGCAGACCGCGACGTGCAACCTTGTCTTCGTAGGCCGGGCCGATGCCGCGACCGGTAGTACCGATCTTCAGCTCGCCACGGGCTTTTTCACGGGCCTGATCCAGCGCCACGTGATACGACAGAATCAGCGGGCAGGACGGGCTGATGCGCAGGCGCTCGCGCACCGGAATGCCTTTCTCTTCCAGCTTGATGATTTCACGCATGAGAGCATCAGGCGCAACCACCACACCGTTACCGATCAGGCACTGCACGCCTTCGCGCAAGACACCGGACGGAATCAGGTGCAATACGGTTTTTTCGCCATCGATCACCAGGGTGTGACCGGCGTTGTGGCCACCCTGGTAACGCATGTTCGGTCAGCAGATCAACGATCTTGCCTTTGCCCTCATCACCCCATTGGGTGCCCAGGACTACGACATTCTTACCCATAACACTTGTCCTCATTCACGCAAACTTGGTGCCGGCGGCGGCCGGCAGGGAAACTCAAGAGGCCAGCGGCACTACCTGCCAATGCTCGCCATGCTGAATCAATTGCCGATCACAATCGGCCTCACGCGCTGCACTCACCTGCTGCCCAGGCAAACCCTGAACCACACGCTGACCTTCACTGCGCAGCTGGCAGACTTGCTGCCAGAGCGCTGCATCAGTGCTGTCCGGCATCCAGATACCGCCGGTCGGCAACCGGATTTCTGCGCGACCCAGTGTCACCAGGGTTTTCAGATCCGTGGAGAAGCCGGTCGCGGGACGAGCCCGACCGAAATCCGCACCGATATCATCGTAGCGACCGCCCTGGGCGATCGATTGACCGACGCCCGGAACGAACACCGCGAACACCACACCGGTGTGGTAGTGATAGCCACGCAATTCGCCCAGATCGAAATACAACGGTAGCTCAGGGAAGCGGGCTGCGAGGCGCTCGGCAATCGTCAACAGATCATCGAGGGCGGCGAGCACCGGCGCAGGCGCATTGGCCAGCCGATCACGCGCGGCGGCCAATACTTCACGACCGCCGCACAAGTCGACCAACGCGCGCAGCATGGTCGCCAGATCGCTTGGCAGGTTTTCGGTCAGGACAATCACTTCGTCGATGGCCTTGCGCTGCAGCGCGTCGAACAGCTGCTGCTCAACCTCGCCGGACAAACCGGCGGCACGCGCCAGACCGCGATAGATACCGACATGGCCCAGGTCCATATGCACATCCGGCACATCGGCCAGCTGCAACATGGCCAGCATCAGGCTGATCACTTCGACGTCGCTGCTCGGGCTCGCATCGCCATACAGCTCCGCACCCAGCTGGATCGGGCTGCGCGACGATGACAGGGCACGCGGTTGCGCATGCAGCACGCTGCCGGCGTAGCACAGGCGGCTTGGACCTTCGCGACGCAGGGTGTGCGCATCGATGCGCGCCACTTGCGGCGTGATGTCCGCACGAAAACCCATCTGCCGACCCGACTGCGGATCGATCACCTTGAAGGTGCGCAGATCCAGGTCCGAGCCTGCGCCAGTGAGCAGGGATTCGAGGTATTCGATATGAGGGGTGACTACGAATTCATAGCCCCAGCTCTGGAACAGATCCAACACCTGGCGGCGCGCTACTTCTATACGCGCCGCTTCCGGTGGCAGTACTTCTTCGATGCCATCTGGTAGCAGCCAGCGGTCAACCGTTGCCATTACGCCATTCCCCTATGATCCGGGCGGCAAGCCATGGGGCGAGCCTTGAGTAAAGCAGACAGTGGTCAAGTCCTGCAGTCATTCTTGCGGGCACGACGAGCGCCCGAGAATGGCCTTGCGGACCACTGTCCTCGAAAAATCTTGTCGCATCCCGGTTCCTCTGGAACCTGCAAGCTACGACCAATCAATCGTGCAGACGCAAAAAAGCCGGGAATTTCCCGGCTGCCGCATCATACACAGGTTTTACCGAGTGATCACCCCGCCAGACGGTTTTGCCGCCCGGCGGAGCTTTCGAGTCACGCGTGAATCACGGCTTGGATTTTTGCAGATAGCGGAAGAAATCGCTATTTGGATCCAGAACCATCACGTCACTTTTGCTCGCGAAGCTTTCACGGTAGGCGCGCAGGCTACGGTAGAACGCGTAGAACTCCTGATCCTGGCCGTAAGCCTTGGAGTAGATCGAGGAAGCCTGGGCATCGCCATCACCACGAGCCTCTTCAGACTCACGATAGGCTTCAGCCAGCAACACGCGACGTTGACGATCGGCGTCGGCACGAATGCCTTCTGCCAGCTCGTTACCCTTGGCGCGATGCTCACGGGCTTCACGTTCACGCTCGGTGCTCATACGCTCGAACACGCTGCGGTTCACTTCCTTCGGCAGGTCGATGGCCTTGACCCGGACATCGATGACTTCGATGCCCAGCTCCTTGGTTGCCATCGCGTTCAGCGATGCAGTGATGTCAGCCATCAGCGCATCACGTTCACCCGACACAGCTTCGTGCAGGGTGCGCTTGCCGAACTGGTCACGCAGACCGGACTCCAGACGACGGGACAGACGCTCATCAGCGATCTGCTTCAGGCCGGAAGTCGCCGTGTAGAAGCGCTCCGCGTCCTTGACCCGCCATTTGGCGTAGGCATCAACCATGACCGCTTTCTTTTCCAGGGTCAGGAAGCGTTGCGTTGGAGCATCCAGCGTCAGCAGGCGACCGTCGAACTTGCGCACCTGGTTAACGTAAGGAATCTTCACATGCAGGCCCGGCTGTACATCAGCCTCGACCACCCGCCCGAACTGGAGCATGACTGCCCGCTCGGTCTGGGACACGATGTAGAGACTGTTCCAGGCAACCACCGCCAGCACTACACAAACAATCAGGGCGATCAGCGATTTATTGCTCATCAGCGACTCTCCCTTGTACGCACATCGCGCTGCTGCAACTCGGCGGCGCGGGTGCCGACGTCAGTTGCTGCTGCGGCTGCACCGGTAGTCGGGGCAGTGCCGTTACGACCACTCTCGATCATCTTGTCCAGCGGCAGATAAAGCAGATTGTTCTGCCCCTTGTCGCCGGTTACGAGAACCTTGCTGGTGTTGCTGAACAGTTCCTGCATGGTGTCCAGATACAGACGCTCGCGGGTAACTTCCGGTGCCTTGCGGTATTCGGCGACCAGTTTGGTGAAGCGATCAGCCTCACCCTTGGCGCGCGAAACCACTTCGTCGCGGTAGCCGTTGGCGTCTTCAAGAATGCGCTGGGCCTGACCACGCGCTTCCGGGATTACCCCGTTGGCGTAGGTTTCAGCCTGGTTACGTGCACGTTGCTCGTCTTCACGGGCGCGGATCACGTCATCAAAGGCTTCCTGAACTTCACGCGGCGCAGCAGCACTTTGCACGTTCACCTGAGTGACCGTGATGCCGGTGCGATACGTGTCGAGGAAGCGCTGCAGGCGTTCCTTGATTTCACTGGCCATCAGCTCACGACCTTCAGTGAGCACCTGATCCATCGCCGTGGAACCCACGACATGACGCAAGGCGCTTTCTGTGGCGTGTTGCAGGCTGACTTCAGGCTGGTCGACGTTCAATACGAAATCACGCAGATTGGAGATCTTGTATTGCACCGTCAGCGGCACTTCGACGATGTTCTCGTCTTCGGTCAGCATCTGGCCCTGTTTGCTGTAGGCACGTTCGCGAGTCACGTTTTCCATGTACTTGCGATCGAAAGGCGGGAAGTAAATGTTCAAACCCGACCCAACGGTTTCGTGGTACTGGCCGAAGCGCAGCACGACAGCCTGCTCCTGCTCATCCACCACGTAGACTGCGCTGTAGAGCCAGATCGCGACAAGCACGACCAGGCCTATGCCGAGCAGGCCTAAGCCACCACCCTTGCGTGAACCACCGCCACCGCCGTCACCGCCAGTACGTTTCTTACCACCGAACAACCCATTCAGGCTTTCCTGCAGCTTACGGAAGGCCTCGTCGAGATCCGGTGGCCCCTTGCGGTCGCCATTCTTGCGCTTATTATTCGAGTTGCCACCCGGCTCATTCCAAGCCATAGCGCTCTCCATCTGATAAAGCAAAGACGCACCCACGGCGCGCCGACCAATGCTACAGAATGCCCGGGAAACCCGTACAACGGCTTTCCCACGCTTTTATTGCAAAGTGTGTTGCTCGATGAATTCCAGCGGCTGCAGTCCTTCGCGACTCACCAGGCGATTGAATTCAACTCGCGGCAAACGTACGGCTAACAAGCTGCCGCCTTCATCGTCATGCTCTTCGCTTTGTACTGCACCCAATTCGAAGAACTGAGCGCGCAGTCGAGCAAAACGCTGAGGCAAGCGCAAGGTGCCGACAAACAAATCGTCACCCAGCAGTTCGGCTACGGCCTGTTTGAGCAGGTCCAGCCCACGACCGTCACGGGCCGACAACCAGACACGTTGCGGTTTGCCATCGGCATCACGCTGTATCTGGGGTTCAACCCCTTCGAGCAGATCGAGTTTGTTATACACCTCAAGGATCGGCAAGCCCTCGGCTCCGATCTCCCCAAGCACCGCCATCACCTGTTCAATCTGCGCCATGCGCTCAGGCTCATGAGAATCGATGACGTGCAGGAGCAGATCGGAGTTGCTTGATTCTTCGAGGGTTGCGCGAAACGCTTCGACCAGCTTGTGTGGCAAGTGGCGAATGAACCCCACGGTATCGGCCAGCACGATGGGCCCCAGGTCGTCCAGTTGCAGACGGCGCAGGGTCGGATCGAGTGTGGCGAACAGTTGATCGGCAGCGAATACGTCGGAATCGGTGACCGCATTGAACAGCGTCGATTTGCCGGCGTTGGTATAGCCCACCAGTGAAACCGAAGGAATGTCGGCGCGCTTGCGCCCGCGACGAGCCTGCTCACGCTGGCTGCGAACCTTTTCCAGACGACTCTTGATTTGCCGCAGACGCACCCGCAGCAGACGGCGGTCGGTTTCCAGCTGGGTTTCACCCGGACCGCGCATGCCAATGCCGCCGCCCTGTCGCTCAAGGTGAGTCCAGCCGCGAACCAGTCGCGTACTCATGTGCTCGAGCTGTGCCAGCTCGACCTGCAACTTGCCTTCATGAGTGCGCGCGCGTTGCGCGAAGATATCCAGGATCAACCCCGTGCGATCAAGCACGCGACACTCGAAGACTTTCTCGAGGTTGCGCTCCTGACTGGGCGTAAGGATGTGATTGAAGATGACGATATCTATTTTTTCGGCTTTGACCTGGTCGCGAAGTTCTTCGACCTTGCCGCTGCCAATCAGATATTTGGCCGATGGCCGATGACGCGGCACGTTAACGAACGCGACGGTATCGGCGCCAGCCGATATGGCCAACTCCTGAAACTCCTGCGGATCTTCGCGCGCCTCAGGGTCCTGACCATCCAAGTGAACGAGGATTGCCCGCTCACCACCACTGTGGCGCTCAAAGAACAATGCAGACTCCTATCAGGCGTTACCTGGCTCAACGTCACCCGACTCGGATTCGGCGGCGCTAGGCAGACGAATTGGACGAACAGGTACAACGGTAGAGATGGCGTGCTTGTAAACCATTTGGCTGACAGTGTTTTTCAGCAAAATAACGAACTGGTCGAAAGACTCGATCGTGCCTTGCAGCTTGATACCGTTTACCAGATAGATCGAAACCCCAACCTTTTCTTTACGTAAAGTGTTCAGGTAAGGGTCTTGTAGCGAATGCCCTTTTGACATGTGCCGCACTCCTTTAAGGATCAATAATAATTCGAATTCAATGGGCTTTACCGCCACCCCCCAAGGATAGACGGCTATTGCAAGGACTCAGCTCAATATGGAGACCGAGCCCAGGTATTTCAAGGCACGTGGCAGATTGTCGCAAGCCAGGCTGTCCAACCAGTGTAAATCTTCCCAACTGCGTAACCAGGTGAACTGCCGTTTGGCCAGTTGACGCGTGGCAATAATCCCCCGCTCCTGCATTTCAGACCGTGTCAGCTTTCCATCCAGATGATCCCAGACCTGGCGATAACCAACGGCTCTGATCGATGGCAACCCCGAATGCAGGTCGCCTCGTGAACGCAATGCCAGCACCTCATCCAGAAATCCCTGGCCCAGCATTTGTGAAAAACGTAACGCAATACGGTCATGCAACACCTTGCGATCTGCCGGAGCAATAGCCAGGTTCGCGACAGTATAGGGCAATTGCCGACGTCCCGAAGCCGCTGCGTCGGTACTTTGCGCAGTTTGTTGCTCGCGGTGGGCAGTCATGCTCAAACCGCTGACCCGATAAACTTCCAGCGCGCGTATCAAGCGCTGCGGATCATTGGGATGAATTCGTGCCGCCGACACCGGATCCACCGCCGCCAGATCATCATGCAATGCCTGCCAACCATGGACCGCTGCCCGGGCTTCAAGTTGCGCACGGACTTCGGCATCGGCAGCCGGCATATCCGCCAGCCCGTCCATCAGAGCCTTGAAATACAACATCGTGCCACCCACCAGCAGCGGAATATTGCCCCGCGCGGTGATTTCCGCCATGGCCGCCAATGCATCTGTGCGAAAATCTGCTGCCGAATAGCTTTGCGCCGGGTCCAGAATATCGACCAGACGATGGGGAAACTCGGCCAATTGTGCTTTTGATGGCTTGGCGGTGCCGATGTCCATGCCGCGATAGACCAGCGCCGAATCGACGCTGATCAGCTCGCAAGGCAGGACTTTGCTGAGTTCGATGGCCAGATCGGTCTTGCCCGAAGCCGTGGGCCCCATGAGAAAGATCGCGGGAGGTAGAGCGCTCATTCAACGACCGCGCAAAAAGAGTTTGTCCAGATCGTCCAGACCCATCTGGGTCCAGGTCGGCCGACCGTGGTTACATTGACCGCTGCGCTCGGTGCTTTCCATGTCACGCAGCAAGCCGTTCATTTCCGGGATCGCCAGACGCCGATTGGCGCGAATCGCGCCGTGACAGGCCATGGTGCCCAGCAGCTCGTTCATGTGCGCCTGAACACGGTCGCTGGTGCCGTATTCCATGAGATCGGCCAGAACGTCGCTGACCAGTCGATTGGCCTCGGCCTGCTTGAGCAGAGCAGGGATTTGCCGGATCGCCAGGGTTTCCGGCCCCAGGCGCTGCAGCTCAAAGCCCAGGCGCTGGAAGGTTTCGATGTGCTCCTCGGCACAATCCGCCTCGCGCTGGCTGACAGCGATGGATTCCGGCACCAACAATGGCTGGCCGCTCAAGCCTTCGCTGGCCATGGCGATTTTCAGGCGCTCGTACATGATTCGCTCGTGGGCGGCATGCATGTCCACCAGCACCAGACCAAGCGCGTTCTCGGCAAGGATATAAATGCCCTTGAGCTGCGCCAGCGCGTAGCCCAATGGCGGGATATCGCCCTGGGTTTCCGGCAATGAGACCGATGCAGCCCCCGGCAGCGGCGCGAAAAACTCGCGATAGGCGCTTTGCGCTTCGGCGGCAGGCAAGGTTGCGCCGGGCCGTGGCGTGTACTGATATTGATAACCCGCGCCCGCTCCGGAACCGCCCGGCCGCGCGTAGGGCTCGCCTTGCGGCTGCTCCAGCAGGTTATTGGCCAGGCGCATTTCGCCCTGCGGGCCGAATTCGCCAGCGTCCGGACCGGTTGGCCGCTCGATGGCGGCAACTGGAGCGGAGCCGGACAATTGATCTTCCGGTCGCACATCACCCAAGGCGCGATGCAAGGTGCCATACAGGAAATCGTGAACCATGCGTCCGTCACGGAAACGCACTTCATGCTTGGTCGGGTGCACGTTGACGTCGACGACCGCCGGGTCCACCTCGAAAAACAGCACGAAGGTCGGATGACGGCCATTGAACAGCACATCGCGATAGGCCTGACGCACTGCGTGGGCGACCAGTTTGTCGCGCACCGCGCGGCCATTCACGTAGAAATATTGCAGATCCGCCTGACTGCGCGAGAACGTCGGCAAACCGACCCAGCCCCACAAGTGCAAACCGTTGCGCTCGATCTCGATGGGCAGCGCCTGCTCCAGAAAACCCGGGCCGCAGATTGCCGCAACGCGTCTGGCCCGAGCATTGTCATCATGGGCTTCGTGCAGACTGAGAATCGTCTTGCCGTTGTGGCGCAGGTGGAAAGCCACGTCGAAACGGGCCAGCGCCATGCGCTTGATGACTTCCTGCAGGTGATCGAATTCGGTTTTCTCGGCTTTGAGAAACTTGCGCCGCGCTGGGGTGTTGAAAAACAGATCGCGCACTTCCACCGAGGTGCCCACCGGATGCGCCGCAGGCTGAACCCGCGAAGCCATGTCGCGGCCTTCGGTTTCCACTTGCCAGGCTTGATCGGCATCGCGGGTGCGCGAGGTCAGGGTCAAGCGGGCGACCGAGCTGATCGACGCCAGCGCTTCGCCGCGAAACCCCAGGCTCATGACCCGTTCAAGGTCTTCCAGGTCGCGAATCTTGCTGGTGGCGTGTCGGGCCAGAGCCAATGGCAGATCGTCGGACGAAATGCCGCTGCCATCGTCGCGCACCCGCAGCAGCTTGATCCCAGCCTGCTCGACATCGACATCAATGCGTCTGGCGCCAGAGTCGAGGCTGTTTTCCAGCAACTCCTTGATGACCGAAGCGGGTCGCTCAACCACTTCGCCCGCAGCAATCTGGTTAGCCAGTCGCGGGCTGAGCAGTTCGATGCGTGCAGCGCTGAGCAAGACGTTGGCGGTATCGGCGCTGACGTCCGCTTCAATGCTGTCGACGAGTAAGTCGGTCATGGCTGCGTGGCGACCTCTGAGTTGGGGATTTTCAGATTCTGGCCGATTCGCAAGTTATCAGAATTCAAACCGTTGGCATTGCGCAGCGCGCCGGTGCTCATGTCGTAGCGCGCGGCCAGCATGGCCATGGTTTCACCTGCCTGAACCACGTGATTGCGCGGGCCTTGGGCCAACTTGCCGTTATCGCGTAACCAGGCGATGTAAGTGCCTTGTGGCGGATTTTGCTGGAAGAACTGCCTGACCCCGGAACTGATCGAACGCGCCAGCGCCTGTTGATGCGGCGAGCCGGAAAGCTTGGCCGCTTCGGCGGTGTTCGAGATAAAGCCGGTTTCGACCAGAATCGACGGGATATCCGGCGACTTGAGCACCATGAAGCCCGCCTGTTCGACCCGCGACTTGTGCAGCGAGGTGACGCGGCCAATGTTCGTCAGCACTTTCTGTCCGACGTTGAGGCTCGATGACAACGAAGCGGTCATGGACAGGTCGAGTAATACGCCCGCCAGCATGCGGTCCTTGTCATCCAGGCTCACTGCGCCAGCGCCGCCGATCAAGTCGGAACGGTTTTCACTGTCGGCCAGCCAACGCGCGGTTTCAGAAGTTGCACCTCGCTCGGACAAGGCAAACACCGACGCACCGAATGCCGCCGATGAAGGCGCGGCGTCAGCGTGAATCGACACGAACAGGTCGGCGCCCTTGGCCCGGGCGATCTCGGTTCGTTTACGCAGCGGAATGAAGTAATCACCGGTTCGGGTCAGCTCGGCTCGATAGCCCTTTTCGGCGTTGATCTGGCGCTGCAGTTCCTTGGCGATGGACAGCACCACGTTCTTCTCTTTCTGCCCGGCCCCACCCGAAGCGCCGGGATCTTCACCACCGTGACCGGCATCGATCACCACGACAATGTCGCGCTTGCCGTTCGGCACCGGCGTCAGCTTGATCGCCGGCTTCGCAGGACTGATCGGCACCGCAGGCGCGGTATTGGCAGCTGATTCGGCCACGATAGGCGCAGGATTGGCATCCGAGGCTTCGTCGAACAGGTCGACCACCAGCCGGTTGCCATACTGCTGGTTGGGCGCGAGGGTGAAGCTTTTCGGCGTCACGGCTTTTTTCAGGTCGATGACCACCCGCAAATCCGTCGGCGTGCGTTGCGCCGAACGCATGCTGGTGATCGGCGTATTGGCCATGGGTACGTTGAGCGGGCCACCGAGGGTCGCTCCATTAATGTCAATTACCAGACGATCAGGGGAAGTCAGGGTAAAAACGCTGTGTTGAACGGGCCCGGAAAGATCGAAAACCAGTCGTGTGTTATCCGGTGCACGCCATAAGCGGACACTTCGTACTTGTGATTCGGCCAGCGCGTTGACAGACAAGGCCGTCAACAGCAGACCCACTACAGTAACCAGCGCGCGCATGCGCATACCTAACCCCATATCTATTTGAATTCCAAAGCCAAAGCGGCACACCAGGTCTCGCCACGCGAGCCACCAGGGCTCAAAGTCAGGGATCGACCTTCCGCATGCGAGCCAATGGTAATGGTCAGGTCCGGCTTTGGCAAAAAGCCTGCACCACGCTGGGGCCACTCGATCAGACAAAGGACGTCATCTTCGAAGTAATCGCGGATCCCCAGGTACTCCAGTTCCTCTGGATCGACCAGTCGGTAGAGGTCGAAATGGAAAGCGCGAACCGGGCCGATCTCGTAGGGCTCGACCAGGGTGAAGGTCGGACTCTTGACCGCGCCCACATGGCCCAAACCCCGGATAATGCCCCGCGACAGTGTGGTTTTACCGGCGCCCAGATCACCTTCGAGAAAGATCAGGCCGACACCTTGCGTGACCTTGGCAATGCGCGTTCCGAGAGCGGTCATGGCCTCTTCGCCAGCGACATTGAGCGTTAGTGCAGACACGGTTGTTGCTCCTCCAATAACAGACGAATGGCTGGGATGACATCGCTGGCCGCCAGCCCGCGGCCGATCTTGCCGACCTGCTCGCCAGCACTGGCGTGCAGCCATACGCCAAGGCACGCCGCGTCGAACGGTTTCATTTTTTGCGCCATCAGCGCGCCGATCAGTCCGGCCAGCACGTCGCCCAGCCCGCCAGTCGCCATGGCGGGATGGCCGCGATCACACAAGGCCAGAGTGCCATCGACATCTGCAATCAGGCTGCCTGTGCCTTTGAGGACACATACTGAATTGAATTTTTTTGCCAGCGCGCGAGCTGCCGCAGGGCGATCAGCCTGAACTTCCCTGGTGCTGATGCCGAGTAAACGCGCCGCTTCGCCGGGGTGCGGAGTGATCACGCTGTCTTGGGGCAGGCTCGCCAGACCGTCGGCCAATTGATTGAGGGCGTCGGCATCCCAGACTTGCGGCAGATCCGCGCTGGCCGCCGCCGACAGCAGACTGCGCCCCCAACTGGCCTTGCCCAGGCCAGGACCGATCACCAGCACGCTGGCCGGCTCGATCAAGGCACGCAATTGATTGGCGGAACTGATGCCCGTGCTCATGACCTCAGGGAATCGCGCCAGGGCAGCGGGAACATGCTCGGCCCGGGTCGCCAGCGTCACCATGCCGGCGCCACTGCGCAGCGCGCTTTCTGCCGATAACAGCGCCGCGCCGCCAAAACCGTGGTCGCCGCCGATCACCAGCACCCGGCCGTATTGGCCTTTATGAGCGGTGCGCGGACGTGGCGCGAGATGCGGCAGGTTCGAGCTGTTCAGGCGTACGGCGCTGTTGGCCGTTTGCGAGACGATAGCCGGATCAGCCTGCAAGTCATCGAAAACCAGCTCACCGACCAGATCCGCTGCATCGCCGGTAAAAAGCCCGAGTTTCAGACCAATAAAGGTCACCGTCAGGTCGGCGCGCACGGCAATCCCAAGGGTTCGCCCGGTGTCGGCGCTAAGCCCGGACGGAATGTCCACGGCGGCAACCGGCGCATTGCAGGCATTGATCGCTTCAATCGCCTCGAGATACGGCTGACGCACATCGCCGCTCAAACCAGTGCCGAGCAGCGCATCCAGCACGATGCCGGTCAACGGCTGCCCGGCCCAGGGTTCGACATTTACGCCTTGGGCAACCGCCTGTGCATGGGCTGTGCCCGCATCGCCAGCCAGTGCGTCAGCATCGCCAACCGCCAACACTTGAACCTGCCAGCCCGCCTTGAGCGCCAATGACGCAACCAGATAGCCGTCGCCAGCGTTGTTGCCGCGCCCGGCCAGCACGGTCAACGCACCTGCATCAGGCCAGCGCCGACGCACCGCGCGCCAGGTGGCGTGGGCGGCGCGCTGCATCAATTCCATGCCAGGCGTACCGGCGGCAATCAGCCGGGCATCGAGGTCGCGGACCTGTGCAGCGTCATACAGCGCGTCGGGTAATTGCGGTTTAGTGTCGACCATGCGTCTCTGGGCTCCGATGTCTGGCAGAATTATACGCACCTCCGCCCGGTTTCTCTCTGCGCATGCCTGCTATTACTGTAGATCCATTTAATACTGCCGACCTGACCACCCTTGCCCAATCGATCAAGGCGTGGGGCCGTGAGCTGGGTTTTCAGCAAGTCGGCATTACCGGGCTGGATCTGGCCGAGCACGAGCAACATCTGCAGCGCTGGCTCGACAAGGGTTATCACGGCGAGATGGACTATATGGCAGCGCATGGCAGCAAACGTTCGCACCCGGACGAGTTGGTGCCCGGAACGCTGCGCGTGATTTCGTTGCGCATGGATTATCTGCCCGGCGATACCGAGATGACCCAGCGCCTGGCAGAACCGGAAAAGGCCTACGTGTCACGCTATGCCCTGGGGCGCGATTATCACAAGCTGATCCGCAAGCGCGTGCAACAACTGGCCGAACGCATTCAGAAAGATATCGGTCCGTTTGGCTATCGCGCTTTCGTTGATAGCGCTCCCGTCCTGGAGAAAGCCATCGCCGAGCAAGCCGGACTGGGCTGGATCGGCAAGAACACCCTGGTGCTGAACCGCAAGGCCGGCAGCTTTTTCTTCCTCAGCGAACTGTTCGTCGATCTGCCGCTGCCGGTTGATCCGCCTCACGCCAGCGAACATTGCGGGCGCTGCACGGCGTGCCTGGATATTTGCCCTACTGCGGCTTTCGTCGGACCGTACGTGCTGGATGCCCGACGCTGCATTTCTTACCTGACGATTGAATTGAAGACGGCAATCCCGGAGGAGCTGCGGCCACTGATCGGCAATCGAGTGTTCGGTTGTGATGACTGCCAGATCGTCTGCCCGTGGAATCGCTTCGCCCGGCCTACGGACCAGAGCGACTTTCAGCCCCGCCACAATCTGGATAATGCCGGGCTGGCCGAGCTGTTCATGTGGGATGAAGAGAAATTTCTCAGCAGCACCGAAGGCTCGCCCCTGCGCCGCGCAGGTTATGAACGCTGGCTGCGCAATCTGGCGGTCGGGCTGGGTAACGCGCCGTCGACGATTCCGGTGTTGCAGGCACTGGAAGCCCGCCGGGATTATCCGTCGGAATTGGTGCGCGAGCATGTGGAGTGGGCGTTGAGGCAGCATGAGCAGCGCTGATCAGAAGGCACCACACCTGGTGGGACCGGCTTTAGCCGGGAAGACGCAGGTCCTTGCGATAGAAATGGGGCGAGTGTAAGGACCCCTTCCCGGCTAAAGCCGGTCCCACTCATTAATGCTCATCCTTGTAGACAAACTTCGGCATGTTCCAGTTGAAGCGAATCGCCAGCAGCCGCAGCAGCAAGCCGCCAAACAGGGTGATCAATACGCTCTGATCGGACGGCAACTGGAAGTGCTGGCACAGCAGAAAGCACCACGCGGCCAGGAAGGACACGCTGGCGTACAGCTCGCGACGAAACACCAGCGGGATGTCGTTGCAGAAGATGTCGCGCAAGATGCCGCCGAACACACCCGTTATCACGCCACACACCGACGCGACCAGCATGCCGGTGCCGGCTTCCAGTGCGGTCATGCAGCCGATCAGGGTAAAGGCCACCAGGCCCAGCGCATCGAGCACCAGAAACAGCGAGCGCAAATGACGCATCAGTGGCGCGATGAAAATAGTCAGCAAGGCGGCGACGCTGGTCAGGATCAGGTATTCCGGGTTTTTCACCCAGGTCAGCGGGTAGTGCCCGAGCAGCACGTCGCGCACCGAGCCACCGCCCAAGGCCGTCACACAGGCGATCAGCACCACACCGAACCAGTCCATGCCGCGTCGACCCGCCGAAAGCGCCCCGGTCATGGCCTCAGCAGTAATGGCAATCAGATAGAGCATCAGCAACATGGCGGCGGTCCCTGCGACGAAGCCGCGCAGTGTAGCAAAGCAGCATGGGCCAGGAAGAGGCGTCGATTGGAAGCCCTCTTCCCGGCTGAAGCCGGTCCCACAGAGCGGCAGAAAGGTTACGCTTTGATGAAATGCTCGCGGTAGAAGCGCAGCTCGGCAATGGATTCGCGAATGTCATCCAGGGCCAGATGCGTGCTGCCTTTCTTGAATTTCAGCTCAGGCGACCAGCGCGCGGCCAGCTCCTTGAGGGTCGAAACGTCAAGGTTGCGGTAGTGGAAGTAGTTTTCCAGGGCTGACATGTGGCGATAAAGGAAGCGGCGATCCTGGCAAATACTGTTGCCGCAGATCGGCGAGCTGCGCTCCGGCACCCACAGTTTGATGAACTCAAGCGTCTCGGCTTCGGCTTGAGCCATGCTGATGGTGCTCTCGCGAACCCGCTGGGTCAGGCCCGAGCCGCCGTGCTGACGGGTGTTCCACTCGTCCATTTTGGCCAGTGTCTCGTCGCTCTGATGGATGGCGATGACCGGACCTTCGGCCAGGGTATTGAGCTGGCTGTCGGTGATGATGGTAGCCATTTCAATGATGACGTCGGTGTCAGGGTCCAGACCGGTCATTTCCAGATCGATCCAGATCAGGTTCTGCTTGTTCTGCATATGTCGGCTCCTCAGCGTAGGCGCGCAGTTTAGCTCACCCCGGCATGCTAGACTCCATCGCGTTTTATCTAATCAGCTGCTTTATCTACTCGGAACACCCATGGCCAAACGCCAACTCAATCGTCGTCAGAACTGGCGCATCGAAAAGATCCAGGGCGAGCGCGCTGCCCGCGTCGCCAAACGTGAGTCACTGACGCTGGAAACCCTTGAGGGCGGCGATCTTGGCCCCGAGCAGACCGGCCTGGTGATCGCTCACTTTGGTATTCAGGTCGAGGTCGAAGCGCAAGAAGGCGATCTGAACGGACAAGTGTTCCGCTGCCATTTGCGCGCCAACCTGCCTGCACTGGTAACCGGTGACCGCGTCGTCTGGCGCGCCGGTAATCAGGGCATTGGCGTTATCGTCGCCCAGCTGCCGCGTACCACCGAGCTGTGCCGCCCGGACAGCCGCGGGCAACTCAAGCCGGTTGCTGCCAACGTCGATCTGATCGTGATTGTGTTTGCGCCAGCACCGGAACCGCATGCCAACCTGATCGACCGTTATCTGGTCGCAGCCGAGCACGCCGGGATTCGTCCGCTGTTGCTGCTGAACAAATTCGACCTGATCGACGAGCAAAGCGCGCCCGCGCTGAATGCGCTGCTGGCGGTTTATCGCACTCTGGGTTACCCGGTGCTGGAAGTGTCAGCGCATCAGGGCGATGGCATGCAACAGCTGCAAGCCCAGCTCGACGGGCACATCAGCGTGTTTGTCGGCCAGTCCGGTGTCGGCAAGTCTTCGTTGGTCAACAGCCTGCTGCCGGAAGTCGACACTCGCGTCGGCCCGCTGTCCGAATGGTCCGGCCAGGGCACGCACACCACCACCACCGCGCGGTTGTTCCACTTCCCGGGTGGCGGCGAACTGATCGACTCCCCGGGGATTCGTGAATTCGGCCTCGGCCACGTGAGCCGCGCCGATGTCGAAGCAGGCTTTATCGAGTTCCAGGATTTGATCGGCCACTGCCGTTTCCGCGACTGCAAACACGACCGCGAGCCGGGCTGTGCATTGATCATCGCCCTGGAAGAAGGCCGCGTGCAGCAGCAGCGCATGAACAGCTATCGCTCGATCATCGCCAGCTTGCCGGAAAACAGTTATTGATGGGCTAGGCACGACACTGTAGGAGGGGATTTATCCCCGAAGGCATCGGGACCGCCAAGGAAGATCCTCAGCGCTTGCTCCGGCGTCTTCGGGGACAAGTCCCCTCCTACGGTGTGAATAAAAAGCCCGGATTCGTTTGAATCCGGGCTTTTTATTTGCCGCTAGTTCTTCGTCTCGTCCATCTTCAGCGTGCCATCCTCGAAGATATTCAGTTTTTGCCGAAGCTCATGTGGCTGGGCGTATGCCTGCGGATCGGGCGGCTTCGTATTCGACGCGCCGGGCGGAATGGTAGGGGCGCCAGGTTTAGGATCGGTATTGCCATCACCCACGCCGTGGGTGCCTTCGATACGCTGCTGTGCCTTTTTGGTCATCACCACGATGTCGATCCGGCGGTTCACCGGGTTGAACGGCTGCGTGCGGTCATACAACGTAGAGGACGCATAACCCACGACCCGGGCAACCTGGTTTTCCGGATAGGTGCCCGCGACCAGCGCTCGACGCGCCGCGTTGGCCCGGTTGGCCGACAACTCCCAGTTGCCGTAATCGCCATTGCCTACGAATGGCTTGGCGTCGGTGTGACCACTGATGCTGATCTTGTTCGGCACCGCTTTGATGGTGTCGGCCATCGCCAGCAGGATATCTTCGAAATACGGCTTGAGGCGCGCGCTGCCCAGATCGAACATCGGTCGATTGTCGTCATCGGTGATCTGAATGCGCAGGCCGTCCTGGGTAATCTCGAAGTGAATCTGATCCTTGAATTTCTGCAGTTCCGGATTCTCGTTGACCTTGTTCTGCAGTTCTTGCAGAAGCATTTCCAGACGTTCCTGCTCGACCGCTTCGGCCTTGGCTTGTGCGGTGTCGGACTCGATGGGTACGGTGTCCGGGGTCGGCGTGGACTTGATCTCGGGGTTCAGGGTCTGGTCCGGCGACATTTCCGGCGAACCGCCCAGGTCGATCACGTAGGGTGAGCCACTGTCGGAGAACCCCACCGGGTCCTTGAAGTAGCCGGCAATGGCGAGTAACTGCTCGGGCGTGGCCGACGACATCAGCCACAGCACCAGGAAGAACGCCATCATCGCGGTAGCAAAGTCGGCGAAGGCGATTTTCCATGCCCCGCCGTGGTGTCCGCCTTCATAGCGCTTGACGCGCTTGATGATTATCGGCTGATTATTTTCCATGGCTTAGCGACCGCGAACCGCTTGCTCCAGCTCGCTGAAGCTGGGCCGATGCGCGGGATACAGGACTTTGCGACCAAACTCGACAGCCAGCGATGGCGGCATGCCGGAGGCCGAAGCCACCAGCGAGGCCTTGATGGCTTCGTAGACGTTCAGTTCTTCCTTGGCATCGTGAGCCAGGGACGTGGCCAGCGGGCCGAAAAAACCGTAGGCCGCGAGAATACCGAAGAACGTACCAACCAATGCCGCGCCTACGTGGTTACCGATGGCAGCCTTGTCGCCGTCGCCCAGGGAAGCCATGGTCACCACGATACCGAGTACCGCCGCGACGATACCGAAACCGGGCATACCGTCAGCGATGCCGGTAATGGCGTGGGATGGATGACCGAGTTCTTCCTTGATGCTTTGCAGCTCCATGTCGAACAGCCCTTCCAGCTCATGGGGAGCCATGTTGCCCGAGGACATGATGCGCAGGTAATCACAGATGTACGCCGTCATCCGCTCGTCTTTGAGCACGCCCGGATATTTGGCGAAGATCGGGCTGGCGGCTGCATCCTCGATGTCCCCTTCAATCGCCATCATGCCTTCGCGGCGGCTCTTGTTGAGGATCTCGTACACCAGCCCAAGGACTTCAAGGTAATACGCGTGAGTGAAGCGCGTGCTGAACATTTTCAGCGACTTCTTGAACACGTGCATGGTCATGTAGCCGGGGTTGGCTTGCAGGAACGCACCCAATGCCGCACCACCGATGATCAGGACCTCGAAGGGCTGGACCAGTGCAGCGATCTTGCCATGGGACAGAACGTATCCGCCGAGCACGCTCGCGAAAACGACAATGATGCCGATAATTTTAGCCATAGGTAGGAACTACTTACCAAGTCGGATTCAGGGACATGTTGCGGAAGTTCGTGAAACTCTTCTTCTACTTATCGGCATATGTGGGCCAGACTATAGGCCGTTATGTGGAAAAGCCAGCCGGGCCTTGAACGGCGGGGCGCGACCTGATGTCCTACCCTGACATTTCGCAGTCCATACTGCCTAAAAATATCCAGTCGTACAGGCCTGATACATGCCTCCAGATACCTCGACACCGCTACCTGCTCCCAAGACCCTCGACGCCTGGGTCAAGCAACTCGATGGCGTTGCGCTGCCGGTGCCTGCGGCCAATCACAAACGCGTGCGTTCGGCACTCAACGACAGTCGCCGTTCGCTGCGCGATATCGCCGACCTGGTTCAGGACAGCCCGGCGCTGGTGCTTAGCGTCATGCGCGAGGCCAATCACCACACCAACAAACTGGCCGAGCCTGCGGAAAGTCTTGAGGTGGCAATCAATCGGCTTGGCCTGGCGCGCACCGAAGTGCTGCTCAATCGCCTGCCGACGCTGGAAGCGGAGGAAATTCCCGCCGCGTTTCGCCAACTGCTGCTGGTCAGCCAACATGCCACCCAGCAGGCCAGCGGCCTGTTCGCCGGACGTCTGGCGCGGCTCTGGCAGGATATTCATCTGGGCAGCCTGCTGTTTCTTTCGCCTTTGTGGCCGATGGCGCTGACGTACCCCAAGCTGCTCGATGAATGGGAAATGCGCGTCATCCATCAAGGCGAGTCTTCCCGAGTCGTGGAAAAGCAATTATTTGGCGTCAGCCTGCTGGAGCTGTGCGTCGCCATGGCCGAGCTTTGGCATCTGCCGCTGTGGGTGACGCAGGGGTACCGCCTGCTGATCAGCGATCGTCGGCAGTTGGTCAAAGCCATGCGCATCGCCCGTAACAATGACGACCCGCTGCTCCAGCAACAACTGATGGACGCCGATCCTCACTTGCATCGCTGGCTGAATCAGCCAGCCAATACGGTGTTGCTGGGCAACGGTCTGGCGCTCGCGGCCCAGCAAGCCTGGGACAGCCCGCATTGCTTGCGCTGGGAACTGCTGACCAGTCTGTATCTGCAACAACCGCTGGATGCCGTGCAACAACAGGTGCACCAGAATGCCGCCAGCAGTGCCCGACAGCATGCTGCTCCGGGAATATGGCATCCAGCCGAAGCGCTGCTCTGGCCGTGGGACACGCGCCGGGTGCATCGCGGCATGCTGCCTGCCCCGCCGCCCTCTGCCGAAGCTTTGCAAGACTGGCGTAAACACTGTGCCGAGCTGCTCATCGAACCGAGCCCGTTCAATAACGCCATGCACTTGACCACCTCGTCCCGTGACGCGTTGCTGTCCTGCGGCATGCAGCGGGTCATGCTGATGATGGCGGACAAGACGGCCACCATGCTGCGGGTTCACCAGATCGGTGGCTTGCAGAAGGAAGCCGCAGAAACCGTGCTGTATATAAAAGAAAGCACGGTGTTGCAGCGCTTGCTCGCGCAACCCACTCAACTGCGCATGACGCCGGCCAACATCGATCAGTTTTCAGCGTTGTTGCCGGGCAGCATCAGGGGCCTGTTCAAGGGCCAGCACTGGTTGATTCGCTCCCTGAGCAGCAATGGCAAAGTGGTAATGCTGGTGTTCGCCGACCAGGGCGGCGGGCCGCTTTCGGAGATATCCGTACAAGCTTTCGGAAAAACCTGTCAGTGCATCGAGCGGGCGATGACCAGCTTTAGTGGTCGCAAAGCCTGACAGCTGGGCTACAATTCGCCTCTTTTTCCGATATCGGAGGCTGCACATGTCCGTCTTCTCAAGCCTGCCGCTGGTCATCGAACCCAGCGACCTGCTGGCACGCCTCGACGCGCCGGAGCTGATTCTGGTGGATCTGACCAGCAGCGCCCGGTATGACGCCGGACACATTCCCGGCGCACGCTTTGTCGATCCCAAGCGCACGCAACTGGGCCAGCCTCCAGCCCCCGGCCTGCTGCCGGCACAAGCGCAGCTCGAAGCCTTGTTCGGCGAGCTGGGTCATAACCCGAACGCGGTCTACGTGGTCTACGACGACGAAGGCGGCGGCTGGGCCGGGCGGTTTATCTGGTTACTGGATGTTATCGGGCACCATCAGTATCACTACGTGGATGGCGGGCTGCTTGCCTGGCAGGCGCAAGGCTTGCCGCTGTCCACCGACGTCCCGCCATTGGCCGGCCAGCCGGTGCCTTTGACGCTGCACAGTGAACCCACCGCCAGCCGTGAATACCTGCAAAGCCGTCTCGGCGCGGCCGATCTGGCCATCTGGGATGCGCGCGGCCCTACCGAATACTCAGGGGAAAAAGTCCTGGCGGCCAAGGCCGGGCACATACCCGGCGCAGTCAACTTCGAATGGACCGCAGGCATGGACCCGGCACGCAATCTGCGCATCCGCGAAGATATCGCCGACATCCTCGACAGCCTGGGCATCACCGCCGACAAGGAAGTGATCACCCATTGCCAGACCCACCATCGCTCCGGCTTCACCTATCTGGTGGCCAAGGCGCTGGGTTACCCGCGAGTCAAAGGCTATGCCGGTTCCTGGGGAGAGTGGGGCAATCATCCGGACACACCGGTCGAACGCTGACAGCGGGCCGATCTGTAACATTACGTTCAGCACACCTTTATCGTTTTAGGAATTTTGATGAAAAAGCGTCTGTTTATCTTCAGCCAGTATTTATTGCCGCACCACTTGCTGTCCCGTCTGGCTGGCTGCGTAGCCGAATGCCGGGTGCGCTGGTTCAAGAACGCCTTCACCGCATGGTTCGCCCGTCGCTATCAGGTGGATATGTCCCTGGCGCTGGTTGAAGACCTCACCGCCTATGAGCACTTCAATGCGTTCTTTACCCGCGCGTTGAAACCCGACGCTCGCCCGCTGGACGTCACGCCGGGCGCGATTCTCTGCCCGGCCGATGGTGCGATCAGCCAACTGGGTCCGATTGATCACGGTCGCATCTTCCAGGCCAAAGGCCACAGCTTCAGCGTGCTTGAACTGCTGGGCGGCGACGCCAGCCTGTCAGCGCCGTTCATGGGCGGTGAGTTCGCCACGGTTTACCTGTCGCCGAAGGACTATCACCGGGTCCACATGCCATTGGCGGGCACCCTGCGCGAGATGGTTTATGTGCCGGGACGGATTTTTTCGGTCAACCAGACCACTGCCGAGAACGTGCCGGAGCTGTTCGCCCGCAATGAGCGCGTGGTCTGCCTGTTCGACACCGAGCGTGGTCCGATGGCCGTGGTGCTGGTCGGCGCCATGATCGTTGCGTCGATCGAAACCGTCTGGGCTGGCCTGGTCACTCCGCCGAAACGCGAGCTGAAAACCTTCCGCTACGACGAAGCAGCGCGGGCGCCGATCCATCTGGAAAAAGGTGCCGAACTGGGCCGCTTCAAACTGGGTTCCACCGCCATCGTTCTTTTCGGCCCCAACCAGATTAAATGGGCCGAGGAACTGGCGGCGGGTTCACCCGTCAAAATGGGCGAGAAGCTGGCATCGCCGGCCGAAATCCAGGTACAGAGCGCCGCGCCTGTTGAGCTGTAACGCATAAGCCAGGACCCGGCTTGCGTTCCCGTTCGTAGAACAAGGGCTGCGACTGCAGGCCGATGCTGTTAAAGTCACGGCATCGGCGCTGTAGGAAACTTCGCATTCCATTGATGCAGATTGCAGGACTCTCAACGAGTCAATGCTATTAACGCGTGAATAGAATGCCGCCGTTCGGGCCAGTAAGCAGTTGGAGTCAGCCTGTCACATGAGTATTTCAAGCCTTCCCGTGTTGCTGCGTGTGCCTACGCCGACGCAGTCGAGCCTGACATTCTGTGAAGCAAATCCTCGCGACCTGAAACGCTGGATATCTACCCTGCCCAAAGCCAATCTGGGCGAGATGGCACGCCAGCTTTATCAGGGCCTCAGCGAACTCAATCAGTTACTCACGCCCAGCGACAATCGCCTGCACATGCTTGAGCTGCTGCGGCCCGAGGTGTACTTCGTCTGCAAGCACCTGGAGCGGCACTTCCTCAATCAGGCCATCGTGCTCGACGAGCGCCCGCGCAAGGTCGCCAATCTTTGCCAGGCGCTGCAAAACCACCTCGCCGTGGGTTACAAGCTGATCATCCACCGCGTGGCCGCGCGCCTGACCAAAGACCGCATCTCGTTGTTGAGCACGGCGTTACAACGGGCGCTGCATTGCCTTAACGGTCCACTGATCCGCGCCAACCAGTTGTACTGCCCGGTCCAGGAAGGTCTGTGGCTGGAGATGCACAAGATTTATCAGATCGCCCGCCAGCATCAATTGCATCTGGTGGCGGTGAACGATGAGCTGGCGCATAACGTCAAGACCCTGACCGTCGAACAGACCTACATCGTTGCCTTGTTGATGGGTTGTTCACGCTGCAACCAGATGCGTCAGCTCAATATAGGTCGCCTCGCCGAAGTGCTGGATTCGTGGAGCTCACTGGTCCGCCTGCAGCTTCCGGCCGACGACAACAGCCTGTTCGCCCTCGCGCCCGACCAGGACAAGCCGCCGCTCTATACCTCGCTGTTCACCGAACAACAGATCCCGCAGCTGCTGGGCATGCATACTCAGGCGTTGGCGGCGATGATCAATCGCTATCTGGAAACCCCTGCCGAACTGCAACCGCAATTGCCACTGCTGGTGCCTCAAGGCATTACTACCGACTTGCTGCAACATCTCGCGGCGGCATGGGGCGACGTGGCAGAACGCACTTTTCAGCGCACGCCGGGCCAGGGCACGTTGAATCTGTGCATCGGCATGAGCGCGCTGCACTATTACCTCGGTGGTCGGCGCTCATTCAGCGACATGCTGCAGTTACCGGTCATCAGCAAGGCCGCGCAATTCAAGATGGAACTGGCCAGCGACAAACCGGACGATCCCTGGGCTACTGCGTTCGATACCCAGCGCGGCAATACCTCGTCAGTGCTGCTGCCCTTTGAAGAGATCCAGTATCAGCAAACCGAGGCCGATGGCGGTGAAGCGGCGTCCAATGCGCAACAAACCTTCCCGACCTTCGACCTGCACATCGTCAATCACAGCCCCGGCGGATATTGCCTGGCGTGGCCCAAGGAAGTCCCGCCACAGTTGCAGGCGGGCGAATTGGTCGGTATTCAGGATGACGCCTGTCAGGGCTGGAGCATTGCGGTTGTCCGCTGGGTGCGCCAGGTGCGCAGCGGCGGCACGCAAATGGGGATCGAGTTGATCGCGCCATTCGCGCAACCCTGCGGCCTGCAGATGATCAGGCCCGGCCAGAACAGCCCTTACATGCGCTCTTTGCTGCTACCGGAAGTGCGCGCCATCGAACAGCCCGCGACAATCCTGGCGCCGCGCCTGCCTTTCCAGGAAGGCAACAGCGTGATGATCAACATCGGCGGTGAAGAACGCGGCGGCGCCCTCAACAACCGACGCGCCAGCAGCGGCAGCTACAACCAGTTCGAATACGAAACCTTCGAAGCGCCCAAGGAAACCGGCAACGAACAGCCCAAGGCAGAGCAGGAATTCGATTCGCTCTGGTCGTCGCTATAACGCTGTTGGAGAGGCTTGTCTTCAGTTACGCCCATCCCGATCACGGAAACCCAGCAAGTACAGGATCCCGTCCAGACCCAGCGTCGAGATCGCCTGTTTGGCTGACTGCTTGACCAGCGGTTTGGCACGGAATGCCACGCCCAGGCCGGCGATTGCCAGCATCGGCAAGTCATTGGCGCCGTCGCCCACGGCAATGGTCTGCTCCAGGCTCAAGCCTTCCTTGATCGCCAGTTCACGCAGCAGGTCCGCCTTGCGCTGTGCATCGACAATCGGCTCGATGGCATTGCCGGTGCATCTGCCATCCACCACTTCCAGCTCGTTGGCGAACACATAATCAATGCCCAACTTTGCCTGCAACTGCTTGGCGAAATAGGTGAAGCCGCCGGACAGAATCGCCGTCTTGTAGCCCAGGCGCTTGAGTTCTGCGAACAGCGTTTCAGCGCCTTCGGTCAGCCGCAGCGATGCGCCGATCTCATCCAGCACGCTGACATCCAGCCCTTTGAGCAGCGCCAGACGCTCCTTGAAGCTGGCGCGGAAATCCAGTTCGCCGCGCATCGCGCGCTCAGTGATTTCCGACACCTGCTCACCCACGCCGTGGGCCTTGGCCAGCTCGTCGATGACTTCGGCTTCGATCAGCGTCGAATCCATGTCAAACACCGCCAGACGCCGATTGCGGCGGAACAGCGAATCCTGCTGGAACGCGATATCGACATTCAGCGCCTGGGCCACGCTGAGGAATTCCGCCTGCATTGCCTTCGGGTCAGCCGGCTCACCGCGCACCGAAAACTCGATGCAGCCCTTGCCCTTGTCTGCAGGCGTATCCAGCGGCATGCGTCCGGACAGCCGATCGATCTGGTCGATGTTCAGCCCGTATTTGGCGGTGATGGAGCTGACCCGCTGCAACTGCTCGGCGGTGACCTTGCGGGTCAACAGCGTCACGATGTGCCGCGACTTGCCCTGCCCGTCGACCCAGTGCTGGTAATCCTCTTCGGACACCGCCGTGAAGCGCACCTGCTGATCGAGCTTGTAGGCCGTGAACAGAATGTCCTTGAGCACCGAAGAACCTTGTTCGGTGCCGGGAATTTCGACCAGGATGCCGAACGACAAGGTGTCGTGGATCACCGCCTGACCGATATCGAGAATGTTCACCCCGCCTTGCGCGAGCACGCCAGTGATGGCGGCAGTGAGACCCGGACGGTCAACACCTGTGATGTTAATCAGGACGATTTCGCGCAAGACGCACCCCAGCAGTGGAAAAAAACCGCATTCTAACCACTTTCAGTGACCACCGGGCACAGGCAGCGCTTTGCCGCTACTGGGTCGGTCGTTATACTGCGCGGCAACTTCACCGAAAGAGCCGTGCTCTGTGAACCGGCCCACGCCAGTTAAAACCGATAATTTCTTCCTGCTTATCTTCCGTGCACTGCGCCATCGCCGTGTTCCGATTGCTTTGCGCATTGCCAGCCATAACGTGATCCTCGTCGCCTTGGCGCTGGTGATTTACGCGGGCGTGATGGGTTTGCAATTCAAGCAGGCCATGCATGAGCAGGCTGATGCACTTGGCCAGGCACTCACCACGCAGACCGCAACGTCAGCCACTGAACTGCTGGTGTCCAACGACATCCTCAGCCTCAACGTGCTGCTCGGCAATCTGGTGAAGAACCCGCTTGTAGCCCATGCCGCCATTTACAGCGTGGACAATCGCATCCTTGCCGAGGCCGGTCAGCGTCCGAAAAACGGGCTGTTGGGCGAAGCCGAAGGCCTGTATGAAATCAAGATAACCTTCCAGGATGTGATGGCCGGGCATCTGCGCATCAGCCTGGACATGAGCCAGTTCCAGCAGCCGATGACCATCAGCCTGCAAAGCATGGGCATTCTGGCCGGGATTCTGCTCGCGCTGGCCCTGGCACTGAGCTTGCGTCTGGGTCGCCACATTTCCACGCCACTGCTGCAACTGCGTGTCTGGCTGCGTGATATCGATCCGTACACCCCAGCGGTGGAGCGTCAGGACGAAATCGGTGATCTGGCCCGGCAGCTGCAGACATCGTTTGCCCCGCCAATGCCGGAGCCCGAACCTGAACCCGAGCCGGAATACGTCGACGACGAAGGCGACGACCCGTATCTGGAGCAGGAAGAAGAAGCCGAGCCGGCGTTCAAGGGCCGCAATTCCCGCGAGCCAGGTTTCGATGAAGCACCCAAGCCACGCTTGCCGGCTCCGCCCGTGCAGCGTCGCCTGGTTGCCGAGGAAGATGAAGAGGACGAAGACGATCCGTTCGCTGATCTGCGTGACAGCGCCAGCCCGGCACCGGCCGTCAGCAAGACACCGGTCGCGCCGAGCACTCCGCAACCAAGCGCCGTGCTCGCTGTCCAGCTTGGCTCCCAGGATCAACTGCGTCGCCTGCCCCGCGCCCGCCTGACGGATTTGCTGCAACGCTATCGCGATTGCCTGGACCAAGCCTCGTCGCTGTATGAAGGCGAACTGCATACGCTCAACGATGGCAGCACCCTGATGCTGTTCCACAGCCAAGAAAGCGGCGACGACTACCTGACCAATGCTATTTGCTGCGGCGAGTTGCTGCGTGCGCTAAGCCATGCCTTGCAGATTGAAGTCGCCGACAGTGGCATCACCCTGCAATTGCAATTGGGCCTGACGTTGGGTGAAGGTCTGTCCGGCCTGAGCCAGATCGATCTGCTGCTCACCGAAACCGCGCAAGATGCTTTAGCCCTTTCCCAGCACAGCCGCAACTTGCTGCTGGTCGAGCGCAAGATCAACGACGACGCGCTGATTCGCCAACGCGCGCGCATCCGCCCGATCGCCAGCCCGGAAGGCGCCTGCTGCGTCGAGCGCTTGATGGAACCCTATCCATCCATGCTCGAACGCCAGCTCGCACGCATGCACGAGACCCGCAAGGCGGGACCGGCTTTAGCCGGGAATGGCGCTTCCCGGCTGAAGCCGGTCCCACATACCGCGCGGCAGATCAGGTCTCAAATAAAAAAGCCCGCATCGCTGCGTAATGCTGTTCACTTAAGCGGAGCAGCCTTACGGTCCACTGGGTACCGGGTTTTGGAAATCTTCACCGTCCTTGGCCTTCCCGGCCTCGGGCGGTGATCCAGAAACATTCCTCCTACTCCTCCCCTCAACTCGCTTAGCCTCCTTCCTGTTGCCGATACCGGATTAGCTGCTGCCATCACTATCAACTGCACCGCTATGTACTGGCAGGCAGGCTTGAACCGGATATCCGAAGGTGCGCGGCCGAACGCTACAGCGGCTTGGCTGGCCTCTCGACGAATAATGTTATAAGCCAGCAAAAGCCCCCAGACCTCCTGATAAATCAGCTCGACTTTCTTACTGCGCAGCGTTACCGCGTTCTGTTGCATCGAGCTTTTGATATCCCTGAAGCCCAGCTCAATCTCCCATCGTTCCAGGTACAGCTCAGCCACAGCTGCAGTGTCGTAGTCCTCGACAGGCAGAGAGGTAAGCAGCGATCTGACTTTTCCATGGCTTTCATAGCTAACTTCACGCACTTCCCAACTCAGCGGCAAATCAGGATTTCGTTTACGTGCCTGAGGAGAAACCTTCATCCGCACGAGACGATCGTGCTCTCCGTAGCGCTCCACTTCCTCCATGACCAAATTCTTGCGAGCAGGTGTTAGCCAGTGTCGGTTCGCGCCGCCACCAACCACGCTTAGCAGTAGATCTGCGCCCCAGAAGCCTTTGTCGAACAAGGTGATCGAATTGTTCGGAATTTGCTCCAGAAACGTTTCGGCCAACCGCATTTCACTGCCCCGATAAGGGCTGAGCTGCGCATCGAGGATGACATGCGAGCGGACATTCATCAGTGCAACGAGCCGCAGCATCGGAAACGGGGTCTGACGGTCGGTGCCAGTATTACCGGAGCCGAAATGTTCTCTGAGCTCAGGTGAGTCAGCAGTTCGCAGTAGTGCACCGTCCACCGCGAAGACTTGTAGACCGTTCCAGTCATCTCCCTTGTAGCGCTCGTTGCCCCAATGTTTACCGGTCTGACGGAACAGCGATTCAACTGGGTCAGCGCCCAGCCTTTTGCGAGCTTCAGTTACCCCACTTCGGGCCAGTAATTGATCAGAAGCCAAGCCTTGCGCGCAGATATTCAAACGCCTGGCGACCTCATGAACAGGCTCATCGCGGAACAGAGCCATGCCCAAAACTAGCCAAAGAACTTGATCGCTCGGCAAGCGGCGCCGTCGTATCGTGGCTTGTGCCGAGAGGTTCAGCGCACTCGCTACCCACTCGATGGGGATGTTCTGGGTGAAGGTGCTCAGGTCAGAAAAATTGAAGAGATCGCCGAGGTCGAGCAACTGCTGTTGAATGGGCATAAAAAAATCCGATGCCAGGGGTCTGACATCGGATTCTCTAGAAAGCCCGGCTTGGACTCAAATGCTTAAGTGAACAGCATTACGCATGTGCGGGGCTTTTCGTTTGCGGCAGTGTAGGTACGTGAAGCGTGAAACGGGTAAATCATGAAGCTGGTGCCGAAAACAGGAATCGAACCTGCGACCTTCGCGTTACGAGTGCGCTGCTCTACCGGGCTGAGCTATTTCGGCCTAGTCCTGATAAGGCTAGTGCCCGAGCCTGAAAAGGCAAACCCGGCTGCAGCTTAGCTACTTATCAGTTAGCTTTTACGTAACCGTTATCAACGCATTTACCCGAATACGTCCAAACGACTGGTGCGCCAGCAGACGCTGGAAGTGTAGGAGCCAACGAGCACGTGTCAGTATCAGGAATATTTTTATACGCTCGCGGGGTTGCCAAAATCGCAGCGCTCGTTTCTGTCATAGTGATCGAGTCCAGCGCGCCGGTTTTCAACCCTGAAGGCAAAGTGACGCCTACCTTAGCAGCCGTATCACACTCAGTAAGAGCGGTGGCCTGGGAAACGCACACGCCCACTGCGGTTTTGACAGAACCCATTGCCGCCAGTATTTCGGAATAGGCCGCTTTACGAGTGTAGGTTTGATAAGACGGAATCGCCACAGCTGCCAAAATGCCCACGATCGCGACAACGATCATCAGCTCGATCAACGTAAAACCTTTCTGTGCCTTCATGGATACTGCTCCGGTGTGTCAATGAGTTGTTGCTTGCTATGAGCAAAGCATAGGTCATGCCAAGAGCGCTTCACTTATCGTTTATAGCTAATCCGTTGTGAGTTTTGACGCCACGGCTAAACGCAGGGCAACACTAAGTGACATTTTTCGTCACATTGCGCTGCATCATTGGCAGCGCCTTCCGACTACGTTATAAACCTCGCACTGTCTGTGTCTGGTGGTTTTATGAGTGATGTTGTCCTCACCGGTTTGGCCAAACAATTGGTTGTTACCGAACTCCTTAGCGAAAAGGCTGCACAGCAGGCTTTCCAGCAAGCACGTCGTGACAAGATTTCGCTGGTTAGCCATTTGGTGCAAAACAAGCTGGTCAAGGCGCTGGTCTTGGCAGAAATGGCGTCAGATCAATTCGGCATTCCGTTTTTCGACCTGAAAAGTCTGGACAAGGACAGCCAACCGAAAGGGCTGGTCAGCGAGAAGCTTGTTCGCCAGCATCAGGCGCTGCCCCTCTGGCGACGCGGCAATAAGCTATTCGTCGGGGTATCAGACCCTTCTAATCATCAGGCCATTACCGATATTCAGTTCAATACCGGCCTGAACACCGAAGCCATCCTCGTAGAAGACGACAAGCTAAGCGATGCCATCGAGAAATTTTTCGACAGCAATAGCGGACTGGGCGACCTGGCCGATGTAGATTTGGGCCTGGAAATCGAAACCGTTGACGACAGTAAGGAAACCACTCTTACTGCAAAAGGCGATGCGGATGACGCGCCGGTGGTGCGTTTCGTCAATAAAATGCTACTGGATGCTATACGGCTCGGTTCATCCGACTTGCACTTCGAACCCTACGAAAAAATGTTCCGGGTACGTTTGCGTACCGACGGTATCCTGCACGAAGTCGCCAAACCGCCGATCCATCTTGCCAGCCGCATCGCTGCACGCTTGAAGGTCATGGCCAGCCTGGATATCTCCGAGCGACGCAAGCCCCAAGACGGACGCATCAAGCTGCGCATCTCGAAAACCAAGTCCATCGATTTCCGCGTCAACACCTTGCCGACCTTGTGGGGCGAGAAGATCGTAATGCGGATTCTCGACCCCACCAGCGCGCAGATGGGTATCGACGCATTGGGTTATGAAGCAGATCAGAAAGAACTGTATCTGGAAGCGTTGCGCCAACCTCAGGGCATGATTTTGGTCACCGGCCCCACGGGATCGGGTAAGACCGTATCGTTGTATACCGGGCTGAATATTCTCAACACCGTGGACATCAATATTTCCACCGCCGAAGACCCGGTTGAAATCAACCTTGAGGGCATAAATCAGGTCAACGTCAACCCGCGTCAAGGAATGGACTTTTCCCAGGCCCTGCGCGCCTTTCTGCGTCAGGATCCCGACGTCATCATGGTCGGCGAGATTCGCGACCTGGAAACCGCAGAAATCGCCATCAAGGCTTCGCAGACCGGTCACTTGGTACTGTCGACCCTGCACACCAACAGCGCAGCAGAAACTCTGACTCGCCTACACCATATGGGCGTCGCCGCATTTAACATTGCCACGGCCATCAACTTGATCATTGCCCAGCGCTTGGCGCGCAAGTTGTGCCCGCATTGCAAGAAAGAAGCGGATATACCTCGGGATACCCTGATCAAG
>LNAP01000680.1_pt1 | contig 37552 bp, 37 predicted proteins | sample 602601 | NCBI WGS metagenome assembly LNAP01 (sample SAMN02440304, study PRJNA202911) | soil metagenome | biome: Subtropical and temperate rainforests or woodlands; isolation source: soil samples (1 kg each in a 20% v/v slurry with milli Q water) were... ... | reverse complement strand
GCTACGGCGCCTACCATTCGCTGGAAGGCTGGCGTCGCTACGTCACGGCAGCCGGCTTTATCGAGATCGAACACTATTACCGCCCAGCCGGCCCGCCGCGACACCCGCCTCGACTAATAAAAACAATGAGGATCCGGCGATGAAATATCGCGACAAAGTAGTGCTGGTCACCGGTGGCGGACGCGGCATGGGCCGTGCAATCGCACTGGCGTATGCCCGCGAGGGCGCCAAGGTGGTCGTATCGGCGCGCACCGCGCGTTATGGCGAAGAAACCGTCGGGCAAATCCAGGCCCTGGGTGCACAAGCCTGCCTGGTCGGCGGTGACATCGCCGACCGTGAAGCGATCAAGGCCATGGTGCAAGGCGCTGTCGACGGCTTTGGCCAACTGGACATCGTCGTGCATTGCGCCGCCGACACCAGCCACGGGCTGATGGCCGAGATGGCCGATGACACCTTCGATCACATCGTACGCAGCAATATCCAGTCGTTGTTCTGGCTGGCCAAAGACAGTGCGCCGTACCTGTCCAAGGCAGTCGACAAGGGCCGGCTGATCTTTATTTCGTCCGGCGAAGCCAACCGCAAATACACCCCCCGCCTGATTGCCTACGGCGCGAGCAAGGCGTTCATGAATGCCTTTGCCCGTGGCCTGGCGGTGGAGTTTGGCGCGCTGGGCATCCTGGTCAATGTGGTCGAGCCGGGCCTGATTGGCACTGACCATATGCTGGAAACCCTGGGCAACGAATTGCCGCATCAACTGGCCGCGCATTTTCCGGTAAGCCGCCTGGGTGAGTCCGCCGACATTGCCAACGCCGTGCTGTTCCTCACCTCCAACGAAGCCTCCTATATCACCGGCACGTCGCTGCTGGTGGACGGTGGTGCCACGATGATCGCACTGCCCAAGGTCGAAGACATCCTCAAGGGCCAATAAGCATGTCGCGCATTGCGCCGGGAGTTAGACCATGACGACTGATACACGCACCAAAACTGCGCCTCGGCAGGGCAGTGATTTTTCCGAATTCAAGCGCGGCTGGCGCGTGGTCCTGCTCGGACTGTTCGGCATCTGCACCAGTATTACTGCGGCATTGCTGTATGCCTTCGGCACCCTGGTGATTCCGCTGGAACAAGCGTTTGGCTGGAGCCGCGGCGACTTGCAAGCGTCGATCACGTTCCTCTTCGCGGGCGTGGCGATTTCCACCCAGGTCGTAGGTTGGTTGTATCGGCGTTATGGCCTGCGTCGCGTGGCAATTGTTTCGATTGTGCTGCAGATCGTCGGCTATTTCGCAATCACCCAGATCCAGGGTTCGATTGGCTGGCTGTACCTGGCGTTCTTTGCCATGCCGATCGTCTGTGCCGGCACCATCGCCATTACCTGGACCCAATTGGTCAACCTGTGGTTCGAGCGCAACCGTGGCCTGGCGCTGGCGATTATCTTGTGCGGCACCGGGTTGATGGCGATGGTGCTGCCGCCGTTGTTGTCTCGGCTGATTGCGGCCTATGGCTGGCAGGCCGGGTTCTTCGCCCTGGGTGCGATGCCATTGCTGTTCACATTGCCGTTGGCGCTGTGGTGGTTGCGCCTGCCGACTGACTTTTCAAGGCCTGCCACCGGCAGCCATTCGGCCGAGCAGGGCAAACCGCTGGAGCTGTCCGGCATGAGTTTCCGGCAAGCCTTGCGCAGCGGCATGTACTGGGGCTTCAACGTGGCGCTGATCCTGTCGGTGTCGTTGACCGTCGGCATGGTCACCAACATGGTGCCGATGTTGCAAAGCAAAGGGCTCAGCCCGCAGGAGGCGGCCCAGGTATTCAGTACCTTCGGTATCTCGATCATCGCCGGGCGCCTGTTGGTGGGCTACTTGCTGGACCGTTATTCGCCGTCGATGGTGGCGGCGGTCAGCCTGGTGCTGCCGGCGCTGGGCTGCGCAATTTTCTATTTCAGCGGCGGGCAAAGCCTGCCGTTGCTGGTGCTTGCCACCCTGTGCATCGGCGCGAGTGCCGGGGCCGAGTTTGATCTGGCGGCGTTCCTGATGGCGCGTTATTTCGGGCTCAAGGATTACGCACGGATCTTCGGCCTGCACCTGTGCCTGATCACCATCGTGTCCGGGCTGGTGCCGATGTTGTTCGGGCATCTCTACGACGTGTACGGCAGCTATTCAGCCGTGTTGGTGTGCTGTTTCTGCTGCGCGATCATCGGCCCGACCATCCTGCTGTGCCTGAAGATGGAACCGGCATTCCTGGCGCGCCGGTATGCCTGGCAACAGCAGCAACCCGCCTGAAGCCTTTCCCTGAGGACATCGAGTTTATGAGCATGGACAGACAAGCTATCGAGCGTTTCCTGCATGGACAGGTCGACTGTTGGAACAAGGGTGACAAGCAGGGATTTTTTGCCCACTACCGCAGCGTGTCGCCCAACGGCTTGAGCATCGAATACGTCGGCAGGCCAGTGCAGGATGGCTGGCAGGTATTGGAGGGCATGTGGGCGCAGCAGCAGCCCAAGATCCGTGTCGAGGTGCGCCAGTGCATCGTCAACGGTAGCGAGGCTGCCTGTCATCACCTCAACGCCTTCCGCGAGCTGGAAGGCGGTATCGAGACCATTGAGTTGTATCGGTTCGAAGAGGGCAAATTGTCGGTGCGTTACTTCATCGACCTGTAGCCGTTCATACCCCGTCGGTCGAAAACGACAGCTCGCGCCATTGTTCAATGTGCGTGAGCATGTCGGTCAGCTTGGTGCTGACTTGCTGGTACGCATCCGAACCCGCCAGATAACGCAGGGGCGGCTGTTCATGGTTGGCCAGGCCTACAAGAGCCGCGCCCAGTTTGGCCGGGTTGCCGGTCTGCTGATGGTTGTAGGCGGCCGAGGCGCCCTTGACCTTGGCGGTGAACACCTCGTAGTCCGCCAGGCCGCGGCTGCCAAACACTGCCGAGCTTGGGTCGAGGAAGTCGGTGCGAAACACCCCCGGCTCAACCAGCGTGACCTTGATGCCGAACCCCGCGACCTCCTGGGCCAGGGATTCGGAAAAGCCTTCCACCGCAAACTTCGACGCGCAGTACAGCGCTGCGCCGCCCATGCCCAGCAGGCCTCCCATCGACGACAGGTTGAACACGCGGCCACTGCGTTGGCGGCGCATGACCGGCAGCACGGCGCGGCACACATTGAACACCCCGAACACATTGGTGGCGAACTGTTGTTGGGCTTCGGCGGCGAGGTTTTCTTCGAAGGGCGCCAGTTGGCCATAACCGGCGTTATTGACCAGCACATCGATGCGGCCAAACTGCGCCACCGCGGCATCGACCGCCGCCAGTGCCTGGGCTTCGTCGCTCACGTCCAACTCCACCGCCAGGACGCGCTCGCCGTAGGGGGCGAAGACGCCTTGCAAGACCTCAAGGCGTCGACCGCTGACCACTACGTTGTCGCCCGCATCCAGGGCGGCGCGGGCGATGGCCGCGCCAAGGCCACGTGCCGCGCCGGTGATAAACCAGGTTTTGTTCATGGGATGGCTCCTGCGCTCTGCGCATAAAAAAGCCGCACTCACGCCAGGCGCGGATGCGGCGCAAGGGGAATGGATCAGTCGCGGTTGGCCGCTTCCCAGGTTTTCAAGTCGAAGCCTTCGGCGGCGGCTTCGACAGCCGTCAAGCGGGGAGCACGGGCCAGGATCTTGCGCGCGGCCATGTGGTCACCCATGCGGTTGCATGATTCCACTGCCACCAGCCGCTCATTGCGAAAGCACAACACAGACAGTTGCCGGTTTTCGGCAGAGCCCAGCACTACGGTGCTGTCGTAACCGGTGGAAAGCCCGGCGATTTGCAGCTTGAGGTCGCCCTGGTCAGTCCAGAACCAAGGCAGGGCCGCGTAAGGTGCAGGCTTGCCCATCAAACGTGCTGCCACGGCGCGCGCCTGATCAATGGCGTTCTGCACGGATTCCAGGCGGGTGTGCTGTTCGTCGTTTTGCAGGCACGGGAAGCTGGCGACATCGCCCAGCGCAGAGATCTGCGCATCAGAGGTGAGCAGATTGGCGTCGACCTTGATCCCGTTCTCGATCGCCAGCCCGGCTTCGGTCGCCAGCTGGGCATTGGCGATCACGCCGATGCCGAACACCACCAGGTCCGCCGGCAAGCGGCGCCCGTCGTTGGTGTGCACCGCGCACACGTTGCCATTGTCGGCTTCGATGCTGCTCAGGCCCTGGCGGAAGTCGAAATGCACGCCCCAGGCTTCATGGGCCTGGCGAAACAGCTCGGACATCTCCCGCGAGACCGCCCGCGCCATCGGCCGTTCACCCAGCTCCAGCACATGTACATTGGCGCCGAGGGCGGCGGCCACGGCCGCGAATTCCAGGCCAATGAACCCCGCGCCGATGACCACCACGTTGCGCGCCGCCTTGGCCAGTGGCGCCAGGGCGTCGGCGTCGGCCCTGGTCTTGATGCCGAACACCTGCGGCAGCTCTGCGCCAGGCACCGGCAGCGGGCGGTTGTGAGCACCAGTGGCGAGCACCAGGTGGTCGTAGCCCACGGCTTCTCCAGACGCAAGCAGTACGCGGCGGTTCAGGCGGTCGATGGCCGTTGCCTGGTCATGCACCAGTTCAATGCGTTGGGTGGCGTAGAACTCTTCAGGGCGAAACAGCAAGTTGGTTGCCTGGATCTTGCCCAGCAAGTAGGCCTTCGAGAGCGGCGGGCGTTGATAGGGCAGGCCGGGCTCATCGCCAATCAGCGTGATACGGCCTTCAAAGCCTTCCTGGCGCAGGGACGCCGCAACTTGAAAACCGGCCTGGCCAGCACCGACGATAACGACAGAGGCGAGGGTCATGACAGCTCCTTGGCGCGTATTCAGAATTGCGACGACGGCAGGCGCAAGACCATGCCGTCCATGTCTTCGCTGATGATTAACTGGCAGCTCAGGCGGCTGTTGTCCTGGCGCTCGAAGGCGTACTCGAGCATGTCGGTCTCCATGCTTTCCGGTTGCGCCACCTTGGCCAGCCAAGCCTCGTCGACATAGGCGTGGCAGGTGGCGCAACTGCACGCACCCCCGCAATCGGCAGGGATGCCGGGCACCGAAGCGAAGGTCGCCGCCTGCATCACCGACTGGCCGATGCTGCCGTTGACCCGGTGTTCGGTGCCGTTGTGTTCAATAAACGTCAATGTGGGCATGTTCTGCTCCGGTTCTTCTCAGGATTGATGGGGCAGCGCCTGCGCGGTAAAGCGCGGCACGCGGCCCAGGGTCAGTAGCAACAGCGGGCCGATCAGGCAGCAGGCGGCGCTGTACACCAGCATCGCGGTGTAGGAACCGGTATGTGCGAGCATCACGGCGAACAACAGTGGCGCCAGGGCCGAGGCCACGGTGTTCAGGCCTTGGTGCACACCAAACAGGCGGCCGTACTCGCGCAAGCCGAAATAACGCGCAATGAGGAAGGCGGCGATATCGAATTCTGCGCCTGCACCAAAACCCACCAGCACGGCCGCCAGCATCAACGGGGCGATTTCGGTGGAGGTGTTCAGGTAAATGAAACACCCCACGGCAGGCAGGATCAGGCTGATCGCCGACACCGCAGGCGGCCACAGGCGATCGAGCAGGTAGCCAATCAACAGCCGGCCGAAGATCAGCGAAATCCCGAAGCAACTGAATACCGTGGCCGCGTCACCCGCCGACAGCCCTTTGGCTTGCAGCATGGGCACGGTGCTGGTGACCATCCCCACAATCGAGGAAATCACCAGGCTGAGCGCCAGGTTGCAGGTCCAGAACTTCAGCGAGCCCATGCCTTCGCGAAAGCTCATGCCGGGCAGGGCCGCCAGCGCCTGCTTTCTGTCGCCATCGCCCTGGGCCATCGGCAGCTTGAACCACAGCAAAATCAGGGGCAGCAATACCAGCAGGTTAAGCAACGCGAGGATGACGAAGGCTGCACGCCAGTCCCATTGCTCGATGCCCCAGGCCATCAGGCGTGGAATGGTGGCTGCGGTGACGCCAGTACCGGACAGCCCGATGGCCAGCGCGAGCCCGCGATTGCGGTCGAACCACAAGCTCAGCAGTTGGGTCCAGGTGACCGCCAAGGCGCCCATACCGATGATCGGCAGTACCGCAAAGGCAAAGTACATCGACCAGATGGAGGCAGTCAGTTGGGTGGTGGCCAGGTAGCCGAGGGAGAGCAGCAGCAGCGAAATCACGGTGACGCGTTTCATCCCGTAGCGCAGGTTGAACCAGCCCACCAATTGCAGCGATACCACGGCGCCGCCGAACAGGAAGGTGATGCACGCCTGCAGTTCGCTTCTGCTCCAGCCGAAGGCGTCGCCCAGCGGCACCACCAACGTGCCGAAGCCATACAACAGCGCGGCATTGATGCTGATGGCGACACCGGCGACCGACAGGATCAGGATTTTCCAGCCCTGACGGAATTCATGAAAATCAATAGCCGCTTCGTTTTTCGAAGGCTGCATGGGGTTGGCTTCCTTATAGGTTTTGTTGAGCCAAGCGCTGCTGGGGAAACTGTTTGGTTCTGTATTCAGAACCGGATACCGGGTGGAGACTAAAATTGCCCATCTGGGTTTGTCCAGCATCGCCATGTGACTGACAGACAAACGAAAATACCTGCGCCGCAGGCGACGTTGGATCAAGCTGGCTTGACTGTATTCAAGCCCTCGTCGCAGGCAGCCGGCCGGGTTGTTTTGCCCCCGGGGCTGATCACCAGCATATCCGCGCTAAAAATTAATTGCACATAAAATAAATAAGTGTTCATAATTTGCCGAAACTGAACCTGATAAGGAGAAAAAAATGAGTTCAGAACCTGCGCAGTTCAAGGCCGTGGCAGACCGTAGCCGCTGCTGTGGTTATGGCTTGTGTGCCACGATCTGCCCCAGTGTCTACAAACTCGACGCCGATGGCCTGGTGTACTTCGACGATGCCCGCGTGCCTGTGGAGCTTGAAGAAGAAGCACGCGAAGGTGCCGCAGCGTGTCCGGCCGAAGCCATCTGGCTGGAGCCCATCACCGCCGCAGACGACGCCGTTTGAATCGGCGCGCATGCGCTTTGGGATAACCACACGCTGAGGAGAGGTCGATGGGACGTTTACACAATAAGGTGGCCTTGATCACCGGTACCGGCGGCGGCCAAGGGCGTGCTGCAGCACTGCGCTTTGCCCGCGAGGGCGCCATCGTGGTAGGTTGCGACTTTGTCGCCGAGGGCCATGAGCAGACCGCCGAATTGATGCGCGCCGAAGGTTTCACCCTTTACGGCAGTGCCCCGGTCGACCTGGGCGACCACGAGCAAGCCAAGGCCTGGATCGATGCCGCCGTCGCCGAGCACGGGCGTATCGATATCCTCTACAACAACGCTTCGGCCGCGCGTTTCGGGCTGGTCAGCGAACTGTCGATCGAAGATTGGCAGTACACAATGCGTAACGAAATCGACCTGCTGTTCTACACCACCAAATACGCCTGGAACCACTTGGCCGAGCAGCGCGGGGTGATCATCAATGTGTCGTCCACTGCCGCCTGGGGCGGCTCGAAGGTCGCGGGCATCAGTGCCCACTCGGCCGCCAAAGGCGCGGTGGTGTCGTTCACCCGGCAGCTTGCCGTAGAGGGCGCACCGTTCGGCATACGGGCGGTCAGCCTGAGCCCCGGATTCGTCGCTACCCCCGGCACCCGTCCGTTCCTGGAAGACGCCAAGCTGCGCGCGATGCTGCTGGACGGCGTGCTGATGGACCGTCCCGGTGAACCCGAGGAAGTGGTGGCGCTGGCGGTCTTCGTGGCGTCCGATGAGGCGTCCTTCATTACCGGCTCGGACTTTGTCATCGACGGCGGCTTACTGGCGGTCTAGCCAGCGCCGCACCGTTTCATCTCGAACAATAAAAAGGTGAAAAAACGTGGACATCATCGGCATCGGTTACATGGGTTTCGAAACCCCGCACCTGGACGCGTGGCGTGAATACGGCCCGCAGGTGATGGGCTTCGGCATAGGCAAAAACCCCGAGAGCGACCCGGATTCGCTGTACTTCAAGATCGACGATCGTCGCCACCGGTTTGCATTCCACCCCGGTGAGGTCGACCGTATCGCCTATATCGGTTGGGAGGCCATCGGTCGTATGGCGTTCGAGGCCGGTATCAAGAAACTTGAGGCTGCCAAGGTCGAATACACGCGCGGCGATGCGCAATTCTGCGAGCTGCGCGGTGTGCGCGAGGTGGTGCGTTTTCGCGACCCGGTCGGCTATCGGCACGAGCTGTTCTACGGGCAGAAATGGCTGCCACGTTCGTTCCAGCCCGGGCGCCCGCACAGTGGTTTTCTCGCCGATGAGCGGGGCGCCGGCCATGTGGTGTTGATCACGCCGGACTACACCCCCGAGCTGGAAGACTTTCTGCTCAACGTGATGGGGTTCAGTTGGTATGGCGCGGGTGCGGGCAAGGGCCGCACCGGGTTCTTTCGCTCCAAGCTCAACCACCACACCAGCCACGACATTGCCTATGGCCACGGGCCGGGGCGGATGGGCGTGCAACACGTGGGCTTGTTTGTGCGCAATGTGCGCGATGTCGGCGAAACCTACGACATTGTGCGCCAGCGCGAACTGCCGATGATGATGACCCTGGGCCAGCATGCCCAGGACCCGCACCTGTCGTTCTACCATTTCACCCCCTCGGGTTTTGCCTTCGAAACCATTGCCGAAATCGAGCCGTGGCAGGGCGATCCCTACGAGCTGAACCCTGAAAAGCTCAGCCTGTGGGGGCATGAAATGGTCGGGCCGATCCTGGGTGCCAGTGTCAAGACGCCCGAAGAGGTGCTCGACGCCGAGTACTTGCCCATCTACCTGGCCAAGCGCTGACATGCGCATTGCGCGGGTCGAGGTGGGCGGCAGGGCATTCTGGGCGCTGCTTGAAGATGAGACCCACCGCCTGCGGCCCATTAATGCACCGTTCGCACACTGGGCCGGGTTAACGGGGGCGCAGGCGTTGGATGCCCTGGACCTGGGGCCTGAACGCCTGCCCCGGTCCGCCGCTCGGCTGCTTCCACCCCTGGAGCCTGGCGGGCGGGTGTTTGGCGTCGGTTTGAATTACCCCAGCCATTTGCAACGCCTGGGCAGCACGGTGCCGGCCCACCCCTTGGCCTACATGAAGCCTGAATCGGCTCTGGTGGGGGCCAATGATGAGATCCACTATCCACCCCTGACCACCCAGCTCGATTACGAAGTCGAACTTGTCGCCGTGATTGGCCGGCCGCTGCTCGATGAGCCGCGCGCCAGCCATTGCCTGTTGGGCTACACGGTCGGCAACGACATCAGCGCACGGGACGCCGGCAAACAGATCGGCCGCCTGGACTTGCTGACCCAGAAGGCCATGGACCGCACCACACCCGTCGGCCCGTGGATCGTCACGCCTGACGAGTTGGGTGTGAGAGGGCAGCCGATGTTGAACATGCAACTGACTGTCAACGATGAGCTACGCCAGCAGGACAACACCCGGCAGATGATTTTCCCGCTGGACGAGCTGCTCAACTACCTCGATGCGCGCATCACCCTGCGCCCCGGAGACCTGGTGTTTACCGGGTCCAGCCATGGTGTCGGGCTGGAAACAGGGCGCTTCCTGCAGCCAGGCGATCGCGTCGATGCGCAGATCAGCGGTGTCGGCCGTTTGCGCAACACCATTGCCGCGCCGCGCGCCCTGAGTGGCGCGCGGGCAAAGGGCAGGTTGGGTCAACCGCTGGCGTAAACCGGCGTTCCTAAACAATGAATTCCTGGCAGGAGTAACTATGAGCGATGGCTCGGCGTGGGCGCCGTTTCGTAACAAGGCGTTCCGTGGCTTATGGCTGGGCGGTGCGCTGGTCAACTTGGCGATCTGGATGCACACCGTGGGAGCGGCGTGGATCATGACCACGCTGACCCCATCCGCCACCATGGTTTCACTGGTACAAACGGCCGTGACCTTGCCGGTGTTCCTGTTTGCCTTGCCGGGCGGGGTGATCGCAGACCGCGTGGATCGCCGAAACTGGCTGATCATCACCCAGTGCATGATGCTGTTCGCCGCCGTGGTCCTCAGCCTCCTTGCATGGACCGCACACCTTGAAGCACTGGGGTTGCTGGCCTTTACCTTTGTGCTGGGTACCGGCAGTGCCTTGGGCATGTCGGCGTGGATGGTGACCATGGTGGGTGTGCTGCCGCGTGACCAGGTGCCTGCAGCCGTCTCCTTGATTGGAATTGCCATCAATGCCACACGGGCATTGGGCCCCGCGTTGGCAGGCGCGTTGATTGCCTACTGGAGCACCACTCTGGTATTCGTGGTGATCGCCTTGTGCATGTTTGTGGTCATGTTGTTTCTGTTTCGCCTGGCACCCGCGCCGCCCGAGTTTGGCTTGCCGCCGGAAACCCTGGCGGGCGGTATGCGCAGCGGGCTGCGCTATATCCGGCATTCGGCGGTTTTATCCAGCGCGCTGCGACAGGTGTTGGTGTTCACCAGTTGCGCCAGTGCGTTATGGGCATTGATGCCGTTGGTTGCCAAGCAGGAGCTGGGCATGGATGCCGGTGGTTACGGCCTGCTGATGGCATTTCTCGGCGCTGGCGCGGTGTTGTCGGCCATCTGCCTGCCAAAGCTGTACCGAACCTTGAGCCTGCGACGCCTGATCGTCTGCGGTGTGATCGCCTTCAGCGCCGCCACCCTCAGCGCAGCGTTGTCGCATAACCGCGCGGTGGTCTGCGCCATGATGTTGTTGGCAGGTTTTGGCTGGATGGCAGTCAACGCGACCATTTCCACGGTTGTGCAGACCTACGCGGCCAACTGGGTGCGCGCGCGCGTGGCCTCGGTGTACGTGCTGACGTTGATGGGCGCCATGGCGGCCGGTGGCGTGCTATGGGGCGCACTGGCCGAGTACGTGGGGCTCGAGCAGAGCTTGCTACTGGCGACACTGTTGTTGATCGGCGGGCTGATGCTCACTCGCAAGGGGCAGTTCGAGCTGGGCCAGGAAGCGGATTTCGCCCTGGTGGCCCTGACCGAAAAACCCCTGCTGACCGCTACGGTCGCCCACGCCGACGGACCGGTGTCGGTAGAGATCGTCTATCAGGTCACGGATGCGCAGCGCGCGGACTTCCTGAACAGCGTCTACGCAGTGGGCAAGGCGCGTCGGCGCAACGGCGCGCAGAACTGGCGGCTTTACCGCGACATGGCGCAGCCGCAGCTATATGTCGAGCGGTTTACGGTTGAATCCTGGCTCGACTATTTGCGCCAGCAGTTACGCGTCACACAGGCGGACCACGCCCAGGAACGCCTGATAGAGCGCTATCGCTGTGAAGACCTGCAGACGCGTCGGCTGATTTACCAGCCGCCCTTGGCGTCGGTCAGCGATGCGTAGGAAAATTCCCAGATAAAACTTTCACGTAGGGTTTCATTCTCAAGCTAGAATGCCAGCAATCTTTGGTTACCTGGACTGGGCATGGACTCTTCCGACGTCAACGACAGCACTAAATTGGGCACAGCGGTTACCGTCAAGCCGGTTTCCAATGCCATACGCATCCTGCGCTACCTCAGCCAGGTCGGCACGCCCGAACGTTCGGTGGACATCGCCCGACAATTGGCAATCAACCCCAGCACCTGCTTTAACATCCTGCGCACGCTGGTGCAGGAGGATGTGGTGGATTTCAGTGCCATGTCCAAGCGCTACTCGGTCGGCCTGGGCCTGGCGCGGTTGGTGGAACAGCAAGTGACCCAGGGCCATCGTGTGCAGATGGCCAAGCCGCTGCTGCAGAACCTGGCCGCGCGCCTGCGGGTGACGATCACCCTGTGGCGCCGCACCAGCCCGGATCGGATCGTGATCGTCAGCTCCGCCGCCAGCCCGACCGACGTGCGCATCGACATGGCCGAAGGCCAACGCTTGCCACTGCTGATGGGCGCCAGCGGACGCATGTTCGCGACCCAGATCGACATGGAAGACCCTCTGGTGCAAAGCGGTTACGAGACCATCCGCTGGGCCCGACCGTTGCCGCTGGCGACTTATCGCGAGGAGGTCAAACTGGCGGCCGAGCGCGGCTGGGCCATGGACGACGGGCATTTTTCGGTCGGCATCCTGGCGGTGGCGGCGCCGATCTATTCGCCGTCCGACAGCATCGACTTCACCGTCTCGGCCGTGATGTTTCGCGGGCAGCGCGACGAGGAAGGCCTTGCCGAACTGGGCAAGGCGTTGATCGAGTTCTGCAGCGAGGTGGCCTGCGTGCTGTACTGAGGCGCGCGGTTACTCGCGCACCAACAGCAAACTGCCACCCAGCGGGCCGCCGCCGGCAGCCACGGTGCTCACCTCGTGGTCGCGCGTCTGCCTGCCCTCGGCGCGCCCCCACAGTTGCTGGCAAGCCTCATGCACATAGCCCAGGCCATGGGTTCGGCCACCGGACAGTTGGCCGCCATTGGTGTTGATCGGCAGGGCGCCCTCCAGCGCGATGCGGGTACCGCCCTCGACAAACGCGCCGCTTTCACCGGTGGGGCACAGCCCCAGCGCCTCCAGCCAGATCAGCGTCAGAATCGAAAAGCCGTCATACAGCTGCGCAGAGCCGACATCCTGCGGGGTGTAGTCGGTGCGCGCCCACATCATCTGGCCGACATCGAACGCGGCCATCTTCGTCAGCGAGATCTGGTCCCACGACCAGGGCTGGTTGAGTGCCGCGCCCATGGCCTCGATGCGGATAGGGCGGTTGGGCAGGTCCTTGGCAATGTCCCGCCGCGACAGCACGATGGCCGTGGACGCGTCGCAGTGCACGTCACAGTCGAACATACGCAGCGGTGACGAAATCATCCGGGACGCCATGTAGTCATCCATGCTCATTGGCGTGCGGTACACCGCCTTCGGGTTGCGCATGGCGTTGCGGCGGCAGGTCAGGGCAATTTGCGCCAACTGCTCCGGCCGGGTGCCGTACTCATGAAAATGCCGTTGCGCATACAACGCCATCAAGTTGATGCCTGACTGCACGTTGAACGGGGTAAACCATTGCCACGCGAAGCTGCTGTCGCGGCCCTGGGTCTTGTTGGTCAAGGCTCCGGCTTGTTTGTCGACCACGCGTGCCGAGGCCTCGGTGATGGTGCGAAACACCAGCACGTGCTTGCACAGCCCGGCTGCAATCGACATGGCGCCGTTGATCACCCCGGCGAGCGGCCCCGGGCCTTCATAACCGCCGCCGAACCAGTTCACGTTAAGGCCCAGCGCGTTTTTCAATGCGCTCGGGCCCACCGGCGAGAATGCATCGCCGTTGTTGTTGTCGCCCGGCCAGCAGGCCACGCCGTCGATGTCACTGCGCTGCAGGCCAGCGTCGGCGATCGCTTCAAGGCAGGCGTCGACCGTCAGGCGCATGGCCGACAGGCTCGACGGTCGGCCGACTTCGGATTGGCCGACGCCGGTGATTGCCACGTCTTTTTCATACCGATGATCGAACATCATTGATCCTTCTCGAACAGAGGCAACCACACATCCTCGATATTGAGGAAGCTGACCCGCACCGGCATGTCGATGTGCACTTCATCAACTGGCATGCCCACCACATTGCTGACGAACTGCAAGCCGGCCTGTTCCACCAGTTCGATGATCGCCACCACATACGGCACCTCCAGCCCCGGCGCCCAGGGTTGGTGGTTGACGGTGTAACTGAGCACCTTGCCCTTGCCGCTCACCGCCCTGGGCGCCACGTCAAGGCTGGCGCAATGCGGGCAGAGTGGGGCGGGCGGGTGAAAGTACAGGCTGCACGCCGCGCAATGGTGAGCGAACAAGGTGCCCTGTTCACCGCCTTGCCAGAAGGCGCGGTTATCGGCGTTGAGTGCGGGAAGTTTTCTAGGCATGACGTAGTCCGCTGCGAAGTGTTTGACTCGAAGTCGTACGGTATCATTTGAACATATTTTCGAAAAGTGTCATATATTCGCCGTAGTGAATGCGCGAATCGACTGTTCGCGCACTAAAAACAACAAGAGGATTGCGCTATGTCCCAGCCATTACAGGGCAAGAGGATAGTCGTCACCGGTGGGTTCGGTGTGTTGGGCAGCACGCTGGGCAAGTATTTACTGGCGCGCGGTGCGCAGGTGGCCTTGCTCGATCGCAGTGAGGCACCTGCCACGCTGTTGGACACACAAGGCTTGCTGTGCCTGGATGGGGTAGACCTGACGTCGGCAGCGTCGGCCGGCGTTGCCTTTGAACGGGTCGCCGCGCAGTGGGGCGGCATTGACGGCCTGGTCAACGTGGCGGGCGGCTTTGCCTGGGAGACGGTCGAGGAAGGGCAGTTGGAGACCTGGGACCGCCTGTACCAGATCAATCTGCGCACTGCCGTGGTCAGCGCCCAATCGGCGCTGGCGCACCTGGTGGCGGGCAACGCCGGGCGCATCGTCAACATTGGCGCGCTGGCCTCGGTCAAGGCGTCGGCCGGCATGGGCGCGTACGCCGCCTCCAAGGCCGGCGTGGCACGCTTTACCGAAGCCCTGGCGGAAGAACTGAAAGACCGTGGCGTGACCGTGAATGCGGTGTTGCCGAGCATTATCGATACACCGACCAACCGCGCCGATATGCCCGACGCCGACAGCAGCCGCTGGGTTACACCCGAGGCGCTGGCAGCGGTGGTGGCGTTCCTGTTGTCGGATGACGCGGCAGCGGTGACCGGCGCGCTGTTGCCGGTGAGTGGCCGCGTATGAGGCTGGTGACCTACACCGATGCCGAGGGCATTGATCGCGCGGGAGCCTTGTTCAACGACGATCAGCAGGTGCTGGACCTGCAACGCGCCTACCGCGCGGTGCAAGGGCGTGACAGCGCGGCGCTGGGCAGCATTCTCGGGCTGGTGGAGGCTGGCGAGCCGGCGTTGGAGCTGGCGCGTGGCCTGCTGGCCAAAGCACCGGCCGACGCGGTGCTGGAGCGTGCCCATGTGAAGCTGCGCGCACCGATCCAGCCGCCACCGCAAATGCGTGACTGCTCCTGCTTCGAACTGCACCTGCGCCAGAGCTTCGCCGCCGCCCGTCGCGCGCGCGCCCTGCGTACCGACGACCCAGAAGCCACCTTGAAAGCCATGAACACCCGCGCCGATGACCGCGTGATCGAGACCTTCAACAAGCAACCGATCTACTACAAGGGCAACCGCTTTGCGGTGGTCGGTATCGATGATGAATTCCAATGGCCGAGCTTCACCCGGGCGCTGGATTTCGAGTTGGAGTTCGGCTGCTACATCGGCAAGCGTGGCAAGGACATCAGCCGCGAGGCGGCCCGCGGACACATCGTCGGCTACACGATTTTCAACGACATGAGCGCCCGCGATGCCCAGGCCCTGGAAATGCCCGGGATGCTCGGGCCGGCCAAAAGCAAGGACTTCGATACGGCGAACATCATGGGCCCGTGCCTGGTCACCGCTGATGAGCTGGGCGACCCCTATGACCTGAACATGATTGCCCGGGTCAATGGTGAGGAATGGGGGCGTGGCAATACCCGTGACATGCGCTGGCAATTTGAAGATGTGATCGCCCACGTTTCGCGTGATGAAACGCTTCACGCCGGTGAGTTCCTGGGTTCCGGCACCGTGGGTAACGGTTGCGGCCTGGAGCAGTTGCGGTATCTGAAACGCGGTGATGTGGTTGAGCTGGAAATTGACGGTATCGGCGTACTGCGTACCCAAGTGGGCCTAAAGCCTGCCCAGTGAAAGCGGATTCGAGTGATTTCACCCACAAATTGTGCGTGAATTTAGTATACACAAATCTGAAAAGTGTCTTATATTATCTTGCGGCTTACCGCCGTGAAGCCAAGAGTAGGAGGCAAGCATGCTAACAATAACAAGCCCCGTGTTGTCTGATGGAACCAAGGTCTCTGACCTCATCTACCCCTCCAGCCGTGAAGTACAGATGCGCGTGTTGTCTGACCGCGAGATTTACGACCTGGAGATGGAGAAGATCTTCGGCAAGATTTGGGTGCTGCTGGGGCACGAGTCGGAAATTCCGAATTCCGGGGATTTCATGGTGCGTGACCTGGGCTCCGATTCGGTCATTGTTGCGCGCGGCAAAGAAGGCGAAGTCTTCGTCACGCTTAACGTCTGCCCGCACCGTGGTATGCGCATCAGCACCGCTGACTGCGGCAACACGCAAATTCATAAATGCATCTATCACGGCTGGGCCTTCCGTCCCAACGGTGACTTCGTCGGTTCGCCGGTCGAGCGCGAATGCATGCACGGCAAGATGCTGCCCAAGGAAGAGCTGGGCCTGAAGAAGGCCCGGGTCACGTTGTACGGCGGCCTGGTATTCGCTACCTGGAACATCGACGGGCCTTCGTTCGACGAGTTCCTCGGTGACGCCAAGTGGTATTACGACATGCTCTTTTGCCGTTCGGACAAGGGCATGGAAGTGCTTGGCCCGCCGCAGCGCTTCGTGGTCAACGCCAACTGGAAAACCGCCGGCGAGCAATCGGCTGCCGATGGCTTTCACACCCTGACCCTGCACCGCTGGTTGGGTGAAGTGGGCAACTATGCCAAGAAAGGTGAAGGCGAGACCGCCGACCTGAGCCCGGAGATGATCGGCGTTGAGATCAGCTCGCCCCATGGCCATGCGCTGCGCTGCATCGACCTGGCGCGCAAGATCAAGCGCCTCACCGGGCTCGATCCGGCGGAGTTGAGCGTGGAGCAGAAACTCCAGGCACTGCCTCCGGCCGGCATGACCGCCGACATGGTTGAACAGTTGGCGCGCAACCTCAGCGAGGATCAACTGAAAGTCCTCACCACCATGCCCCCGCAAGTGGGTGGGATGTTCCCGAACATTCTCTTCGGCTTTGTCTACATCCCGCAGCCGGACGGCAGCGTAGTCGGCTCCATGACCTTGCACGCCTACGTGCCGCGTGGGCCGGACCAGCTGGAATTCGTCAACTGGGTGTTCGCCGAGAAGGACGCTTCGCCGGAACTGCGCGACAAAATGCTCAAGCAGACCATTCAGCTGTTCGGCACGTCGGGCATGGTTGAACAGGATGACTCCGACACCTGGCCGCACATGACCCTGGCCGCCAAAGGCGCCATGGGCCGCAAGAGCACGCTCAAATACCAGGCCTGCTTTGAAACCGGTGCGCCGGAAGGCTGGCCGGGCCCAGGGATCGTCAACGAAGGCTTCACCAAGGACGACACCCAATGGCACTGGTGGTTGTACTGGCATGAATTGATGACGGCTTCGGACGAGCAGTAAGCCCGTGCCAGGCGGCGCGGCCCTTGCAGGCCGCGCTCGCTGGCAGCGCTCTCTATCAGCACAACAATAACAGTGAGGAAATGACTCATGGCTCAGGTTCAACAACGCGGCGAGGAAGACATCCAGCCGGGTTCTCCGGTGGGCACCAAACGGGTGCCGGTGGGTTCGCTGATCTATAACGACGTGGTGACCTTTCTGTACGAGGAAGCCACGCTGCTCGACCAGATCCGCCTGCAGGAATGGTCCGAGCGCCTGGATACCGACTTGGTGTACACCGTGCCATTGCGCCAGACGCGCCTGGCCGCCGAGCTGAAAACCACCATCGTGCGTACGGTGCAGCATTACCACGACGATTATCGTTCGATCATGGGCCGGGTGTTGCGCCTGTCCGGCAAAAGCGCCTGGGCCGAAGATCCGCCCTCGCGTACGCGTCGTCTGGTGACCAACGTGTTCGTCGAGGAAACCGCCAAGCCGGATGAGTTCGTGGTGACCAGCTATCTGCTGCTGACCCGCAGCCGCTTCAAGGACACTCATGTCGATGTCATCAGTGGCGAACGTCGTGATGTGCTGCGCCTGGGTGAAACCGGGTTCAAGCTGGCGCGCCGTGAGGTCATTCTCGACCAGGCGGTCTTGGGTACGCCAAACCTGGCGGTGTTTCTCTAAGGCACAGGGTCAATGCACAGGGAGTGCATTGACCGCTTGCAGCCATGCCTGGTCGTCGGCGCACAGGCGTTCTCGTCGGTCGCTGAAATCCAGGGTCGAACCTTTTATCCGCAGGGCCTGTTCGGCCCTCACCGCCTGCTGGCTGTAACACCGGTTGCTGTTCTCGGCGTGTGCCTGGTCATCGAGGTTGAATGCTCGGCCCATCGAAATCAGCGTGCAACGCCGCAACAGCAGCGCCGCCTCTGCGGCTTCTTCGTTAAGGGTCGCCAGCGCCCAGCGCGCCATGCCTTCACGCAAGTTGACACCGGCGTAGGGGGAGGGCCCTTCGATCAGGGCACCGTTGACTTCCCAGACCAGTTCCTCATGGTTATCCCGTACCAGCGTGGGGCGTGTACGCTGATTGACGCGGCGGTCCACCTGGATGTCATAGCGTCGCGCGGTGGTGCCGCGTGCTGCGGTGGCAATGGCCAGGCCGGCCAGATCGAGCAAATGGGTGCACTGATGGCTGGCGTCGGTTTGCCGGGTGACCGAATGCGCCACGCGATCCAGCGGCATGCCAACCAACTGCTGTAATTGATCGCAAGCCTGCGGGCACATCGAGTACGGATACCGCAGCGCTTCGCCACCGATGGCGATGACTGTGGCGTCTGCATGCCGGACCCAAACGCGAAAGTGGTGAAAGTCGTCTTCCAGGTCGGCGCGCACTTCACCAGAGCCATGGCGGCGGCTGGCGATGATATCCACGCGGCGGCGAAATGCAGTCATCCTCAATATCCTTTGTACTACAGCTGTTCAGGCGTAAGAAATCGGTTATATTTGAACACTATAACCAAAAATGTTCACTAAAAACAAAAAATGGAGTGGCTCATGGCACTGCTAACCGAACAGGTCGCGCTGATCACTGGCGCAGGGGGCGGCATTGGCCGCGGTATTGCGCTCAATTTCGCTAAAGAGGGGGCGGCAGTCGTGGTGGCGGAGCTGGATGTCGCCAGTGGCGAAGCCGTTGTCGCCGAGCTCAAGGCCCTGGGCGCCAGGGCGGTGTTCATCAAGACCGACGTGTGCGTCAAGGCGCAGGTCGAGGCGGCCGTGCAGTTGGCGGTGGATGAATTCGGCGGCCTGGATATCCTCATCAACAATGCCTTCGCCCCCACGCCCAATGTGCTGTTGGAAGACAAGACCGATGCGATGCTTGAACAGACCTTGGGTTCCACCGTGTGGGCGGCCTGGTGGGCGATGCGTGCCGCGCTGCCGCACATGAAGGCGCGCGGCGGTGGCAAGATCGTCAACTTTTACTCCATCGATGTTGAAATCGGCGCCTGGCTGCATGGCGACTACAACACTGCGAAAGCGGCGATCGTCGGGCTGACGCGCAGCGCGGCATCGGAGTGGGGACGCTTCAATGTACGCGTCAACGCCATAGCGCCGACCGCCATGGGCGCGACGTTCCACAAGCTTGCGGCGGAAAACCCGGGTTTTGCCGAAATGTCTGCCTCGATGCGTCCATTGGGTCGCTGTGGCGAGCCAGAGGCTGATATCGGCCCGGCCGTGGTCTTCCTGGCGTCGGAGATGTCGCGCTATATCACTGGGGAAACCATCCACGTGGACGGTGGGCTGCATTTGCCCGGCTACAACTCCCGCCCCAAAGCGGTGCCGGTGCGGGAATACTGAGCCTGGCGCGATAAAAATAGCGCGGCGAGTGCCGCGCTTTTTCTGATGTTGCCGTAGCGCCTATTTCTTGGAGACCACGATAGATGTGGTTTCCAGGTCCCAGGTGGTCGCGGTCTTGCCTTCGTCCCGCAGCAAATACTTGAGCACCCGGCCCTGAGGGTTTTTCGGCAAGCTGCTGCGAAACTCGATGTAGCGCGGCAGGGCATAGTAAGGCACCGAATCCGTCGCCCACTGGAACAGATCTTCGGGCTGCAGCGCTGCGCCTTCATGCAACACCGCCGTGACTTTCACATCGTCCTCGCCCTTGTCGGATGGCACCGCGTGCACCGCCACTTCCGCCAGTGCAGGGTGAACCGCGAACGCAGCTTCCATCTCGAAGCTGGAGATGTTTTCGCCACGGCGCCGCAGGTAATCCTTTTTGCGGTCGACGAAGTAGAAAAAACCCTCGTCGTCGAACTTGCCGATGTCGCCGCTGTGGAACCACATGTTGCGCATCAATTTTTGGGTGTCTTCGGGACGCTTCCAGTAACCCTGGAACATGATGTCCGGGCGCAGCGGGCGTACCACGATCTCGCCGGCGCAGTTGGCGGGCAACTCCTGGTCGAATTCATCAACGATGCGCACGTCAAAGTCGGCAATGCGTTTGCCTGACGAACCCGGTGCGGCGTATTCGCCGGCCGCCAGGGAAGTGATCACGCACGCTTCGGTAAGGCCGTAGCCATTGCCGCCAACCAGCCGCGTGCCGAAACGTTCGCGCCAGAGCTGCTTGGTCTCTTCGGTGTAAGGGTTGCCACGCGCGGTATGGATCTGCCCGACGCAGCGCAGCATCGCATCGTTATCCGGCGCTTGTGCCAGCAGGCCGCCCATGCCGCCGAGGATCGAGGCGATGGTGGCACCCGAGCGTTCCACTTCCGGCCAGAAGTTCGACACCGAGAACCGTGGCAGGATTGCCGCCCGCGCACCCACCAGGATGCTGGCAATGATCGACACGCACAGCGCGTTCATATGGAACAACGGCAGCGGGGTGATGGTGATGTCATCGGCGCTGGCCGGCCCGGCACGCAATTGCAGGCGCGCCAGGTTGCACATGAAGTTGTAGCTGATCATGCAGCCCTTAGATGCGCCGGTGGTGCCGGAGGTGTAGATCAGGCAGGCAAGGTCGGATGGCTGCGGTTTGGTCGGCAGCGGGGTGGCATCGTGGCCACGAAACGCATCCAGCGGCGCGATGCGAATCCGACAGTCTGGAGCGTTCTGCAGCAGGCCGCGATGGAGAATGTGGTGCACGTCATGCAGTTGTTCCGCCAGCGGCGTGATACGCGCCAGGTAAGCGGCTTCGCAAATCACCACCGAAGTGCCGGTATCGGCGATCTGATGTCGCAGAAACTCGCCCTTGAGCGCCGTGTTGATGGGCACGCTGACCGCGCACAACTTGTTGATCGCGAGCCAGGTGGTTACCGCGTCGATGTTGTTGTCCAGCATCGTCAGTACGGTTTCACCGGCCTTGACCCCCAGCACCGTGAGCGCATTGGCCATTTTTGTGGAAAGTGAGTCAACCTCGGCATATGTGTATAACTCACCACTGAAATCCAGCAATATTTTGTCTGGATGCCTTGCCACTGCACGTTCAAGCGCATCGATGACCGTGTCTCGATCTCCGACGGCCCAGGTCTCGGGATTTCCAGTGCTACCCATATCGGTTCTCCGTTTAGGCGCCCGCAGCGAAGGGGTTACCTGATTTTATTTTGGTGAGAGAATTCGATTCTAAATACAAACTAATAAAATGTCTTTAGGAATAAGTTGAACATGTTGTGTTATTTATGCATAGATCCTGTGCTAATGTTGGCCATCTTTTGTCTTCATGAGCCTGCCAATCCATGCCAAAAACTGCGCCGCAGAAAGCCGAAACGCCTAAGCCAGCTGCGAAAACCCCAAAAATTAAAAAAGCCGCAGTGGCAGAAGCGGCTCCCCGTGCGGTCAAGCCCGTCGAGCGGCGCGCCGGGAACAAAGCCGTGTCCGGTGCACCGGTCAAGCCGAACCGGCGCTCGGAAGAAACCATCGCGAATATCCTCAAGGCCACTGAAGAAGTGGTGTTGATGTCCGGCGCCGAGCGCATTTCGATTCTCGATGTGTGTCAGGTCGCGGGGGTTTCGCGGGGGACTTTTTATCGGTATTTCGCCTCACAAGAAGACCTTTTGGACACGTTTTCGCGACACAAGCGCGAAAGCTTCCACAGTTCGCTGTCCCAGGAACTGGGCCCGATCACCGACCCCGAAGCGCGCCTCAACGCCTTGTTCGCTTACCTCGACAATTACCTGGAACAAAGCCGGGCACGACGCCTGCTGGTCGTGGCGCCGGATTACGCCCTGGGCTTCTTCCGGCGAATTTTTCATGACTCGATCGTGCGTTTTCAGGACGGCCTGAGCATCGTGTTCGACGATTGGGACGACCGGTTGGGCGTTCGCCTGGACCGGGAGTTGGTCTGTGAAATGATCATCCGCTACGTGCTCAGCGAAGTTCTGGTGCCGGAAGCGGCAGGGCGGCGTCTGTTCCCGATCCGCGTGAAAAAACTGCTCGGGGCCTTGATCATGGGCTCCACGTCGCGCACCCGCCGTTAAACCCCGCGTTTTTCCCGCACCACCTTTAGAGCCCCCGAATTTCGGGGGGCTTTGTGTTTCTGCATGGCTGACTAATCGCAATCTTAAGCGGCGTTTTTTTCGATTCGCGGGCAATTGCGTGTGCTTTTTCTTTGCTTCTCACGCCGCTCGAGCGCTCTGGCTCGGGCGTTCGCACGCCTGATTGAAATTAATATGAACAGTTTTTTGATTTATGCTCAAATTAAATTTAAGCTCAAGCCTTAGCAGCGAGCCGTACGGCTTCCCCTTTTCGCGGCAGACCGACCTTGTCGCGTGAAGGCACCGCGCTAATCCCCAACAAAAAGTGCCAACTTCGAGGTACCTAGACATGCTCATCGATCTCCACGCTCATGCTCCCCATCCGGGCTACTACAACCAGCACCCGCACTGGGGGCCTTTCTTCGAGCAACATTCCGACGGCGATATCAAACTGCGTGTCGGGGACTGGATCCTGGGCCTGGGCTCGCCTGAGCGCAAAGCCGCCGTACGTTCCGGTAACGGGCCAAAGCTTGAAGAGTACCTGTCGCGCTGGGCCGATCCGAAAGTGCGCCTGGCCGGCATGGACAAGGCGGGGCAAAACCTGCAAGTGGTGTCCGTCCCGTCCCATTGCTACATGTACTGGACGGAAGCCGAGTTCGCGGTGCCGTTTGCGCGCACCGTCAATAACACCCTGGCCGAATACTGCTCGGCCGCTCCTGACCGCCTGATGTTCTGGGCGCATGTGCCATTGAATTCGCCCGAGGCCGCAGCCGCCGAATTGCGCTATGCCTGCACCGAGTTGGGAGCCAAAGGCATGGTTGCCGGTGGCGCCAACTTTGGTGGCCTGGAGTTCGACTCGCCGGAACTCGACGTGGTCTGGAGAACTCTCTGCGACCTCGACCTGCCGATGTTCATCCACGGCTACAACCAGTCGGTCACCTGGGGCAAGAACGCCAATGACGACCGCTATGAAACGACTGCCATCGTCGGCATGCAGTACGACGAGAGCCGCTGCTTCTGGAACCTGATCTGCGGTGGCGTGCTCGACCGTTTCCCTAATCTGAAGGTGTACATCACCCACGGTGGCGGTTATGTGCCGTACCAGTTGGGACGCCTGGCCAAGACCAACGAAAACCTCGACGTCAAATTCAACAAGAAGCCGCTGCTGGAATACATGAAGAACTTCTACTTTGATGTCGAGCTGCATGAAGTGCCGATGCGCCAGGCCCTGGTCGACATCATTGGCGCCGACCATGTACTGTACGGCAGCAACTTCGGTGGTAGCGATGCGGTGCGTCACGACCTGACCGACGGGCTGCGTCTGTCGGATTCCGACCTGCGCAAGATCCGCTATGAAAATGCCTGCCGCCTGCTGCACCTGGATCCCGCCAAGTTGGGCAAGGTAGGTGCCTGATGAAGCTGGCGCGTTGTGAATATTTCGCGTCCGGCGTGTTCTGGGCCGTGGTGGATGTTGCGCAGAACGAAGTGACGCCGATTTCCGGTGAGTTCAAGGATTGGGCGCCGGCGGTGGCTGCCGGACGCGGGATCAGCTCGGTGCGCATTGCCGGCCCTGCGTTGCCGCTGTCCAAGGTGCGCTTGCTGCCGCCGATCGAGCCGGTCAATCGCGTAGTGGTCGCGGGCGCCAATTACGCCAAGCACTTGGTGGAGTTCGGCTTGGGGGCACCGGCTCAGCCGGTGGCCTTTCTCAAGGCCTACGGCGCACTGATCGGCGCCCATGATCCGATCCGTTTTCCGCCACTGACCGAAGAGCTCGATCACGAAGTGGAATTGGTGGCGGTGATCGGCACCCATGAAATCGATCTGGAAGACCCGCTGGCCTGCGTGCTGGGTTACACCGTTGGCAATGATGTCAGTGCCCGCGACCTGCAGCGCAGCGGTGCGGCCGGGATCGGCATGGATTTATTCGCGGCCAAGAGCCAGGACCAGACCACGGGCCTCGGCCCCTGGATCGTCACCAAGGACGAGTTCCCTGAGGGCTCGCCCAAGCTGCGCCTGACGTTGAAGGTCAATGGCGAAACGCGCCAGGACGGCTCGACCGCCGAAATGACGTGGGATGTAGGCCAGTTGATTCGCTTTGTGCAGCAGCGCTCCAGCTTTGCCTGTGGCGACGTGCTGTTCACGGGTTCACCCGCAGGCGTCGGCATGGGCACCGGGTTGTTTCTTAAAGAGGGCGATGTGGTGGAGGCCAGTGTCGAAGGCATTGGCACGTTACGTAATGTTGTCGGGCGAAAAATCCACGCTTAATCGAGAGACAAAAATGAACGCCAAACAAGAAAAAATAGTGGTCGTCGGTGCCGGTTTGATGGGAACCGGTATCGCACACGCGTTCGCCAGTTCGGGTTTTACAACGCTGCTGGTCGACACCAATGCCGCCTCGTTGACCCAGGCCCGAGCGAGTATCGAAAAAATCCTCAGCGACGGCGTGCGCCTGGGCAAGGTCAGCGAAGAGCAAGCCAAGGCTTCTCTGGCGAACCTGCTGACCGGCGGCGACTTGAGTGAAGCCGCCGCCGGCGCAAACTGGCTGGTGGAGACGGTCTCCGAGCAACTGGCGGTAAAGAAGGCGGTGATCGGCCTGGCGGCACCGCTGCTGGCGCCGGATGCAATCATTGCAACCAACACCTCGGCGCTCAGCGTCACCGAGATTGCCGCCTCGGTACCGGGCGCCGAACGGGTGATCGGCATGCATTTCTTCAACCCCGTGCACAAGATGAAGCTCATCGAGCTGGTACGTGGCCTGGCGACCAGCGATGAGGTGGTGGCCCGCACGCGCACCCTGTGCGATCAGTTGGGCAAAACATCGATTGTGGTCAATGAGTCCCCGGGGCTCACCACCAGCCGTATGTCGGCCCTGCAGGGCAATGAGGCGATGTGGATGCTGCAGGAAGGCACCGCCACCGCCGAAGACATCGACACCGCGCTGCGCCTTGGCTTCAACCATCCCATGGGGCCGCTGGAGTTGGGCGACCTGACGGGCTGGGACACGCGGTTGTCAGTGCTGCGCTACTTGCACCAGACCCTCGGGGAGAAATTCAGGCCGTGCCCACTGATCATCAAAATGGTCGCGGCCGGGCGCCTGGGGCGCAAGACCGGGCACGGGGTTTACCGCTACGAAGAAGGTAAGCCGGTCGCGGGTTCCGGGCTCAAGGCGAGTGCGCTATGAACGACATCGTGATTGTGGATGCGGTGCGCACGCCTATCGGCCGGTTTCGCGGCGGCCTGGCGGGGGTGCGTGCCGATCACCTCGGTGCGTGGGTGATCGACCAGTTGCTCAAGCGCAATGATCTGTCACCGACGCGCGTCGACGACGTGATTTTTGGCTGTGTCACGCAAATTGGCGAGCAATCGGCCAACATTGCCCGTACCGCGTTGCTTGGGGCTGGGTGGCCGGTGACCATTCCAGGGCTGACCATTGACCGCAAATGCGGCTCCGGTGAAGTCGCAGTGCACCTGGCGGCCGGTATGATTGCCGCAGGCTCTGCCGACATCGTGGTGGCGGGCGGCGCGGAAAACATGAGCCGCGTGCCCATGGGCAGTAACCGCGAGATCCACGGCGAGGCATTCGGTTGGATGGCAGCGCAGCACTATGAACTGACCAGCCAGGGCGAGGCCGCCGAGCGCATTGCCGACAAGTGGGCGCTGAGCCGCGAAGCGCTGGATGCGTTTGCCTTGGCCAGCCAGCAGCGCGCGGCCGCCGCGAGCGATGCCGGCCATTTCGATAACGAAATCGTCGGCGTACCTGTCGAGGCATTGCGGGAAAAGGCGCTGGAGGAGCCTGCCACGACGCTAAGTCGCGACGAGACCATTCGTCGTGATACTTCGCTGGAAAAACTCGCGACTCTCAAGACCAGCTTTCGCCCGGAAAGCGGGCGTATCACCGCCGGCAATTCGTCGCAGATCAGCGACGGCGCCGCGGCCCTGCTGATCATGGGGGCCGATACTGCGCGTCAGCTCGGGCTCAAGACACGGGCGCGCATCGTGGCCTTCACCACGGTGGGCTCGGACCCGACGCTGATGCTCACCGGGCCCATCGCCGCGACCCACAAGGTGCTCGCCAAGGCCGGGTTGAGTCTTGCGGATATCGACCTGTTCGAAGTCAATGAGGCGTTCGCCTCGGTGCCGCTGGCCTGGATGAAGGAAACAGGTGTGCCGCACAGCAAGCTCAACGTCAATGGCGGCGCGATTGCCCTTGGTCACCCATTGGGCGCCAGTGGCGCGAGGTTGATGACCACCTTGCTCAACGAACTTGAGCGACGTGGCGCGCGTTACGGTTTGCAAGCGATCTGCTGCGCCGGTGGCATGGGTACCGCCACCATTATCGAACGGCTCGACTGAGGTGGCGCGCCTGCCGCTGATTACGTTGGAGGCGATGCCGGCTGCGTTGCAGGAGGCGGTCGCGCGCGGCCGGCAAAGCCGCATGCTCAGCGCCATCACCCCGGTGCAAGTCTGGGCTCACCGGCCTCGGGCAGCCCTGGCCTGGCTGGGGTTGATGGAGGCCCTGCACAGTGAAAGCCTGCTGGATGAGCGCTTGCGGGAACTGGTGCGGCTGAAGATTGCCAGCATCACCACCTGTCAGGCCTGCCGGCTGGCGCGCAAGTCCGACAGCGTTACCGAGCAGGACATTGTTTGCATGAACTCGGACAGCGCGCACTTCACACCCGCTGAACAGGCGGCACTTGCCTACGCCGAGCTGTTCGCCGGTGACTACCTGGCTATCGACGATACGCATTTTGCCCAACTGGCTATCTTCTTCTCGCCGGAGCAGGTGGTGGAGCTGGGTATGTTCTGTGCGTTGATGTTGGCAGGCGGACGTATGACCGTCGTTCAACAAGCTTACTGATTGCATTTGGATGTGAAACTGATCAATTATCGAAAAAGCGTCCATATATTCGCGCAGCAGTCCGGCTGCCGTCGCCTGATAGCGACCTGACTGCGATCAGCCTCAAACAATAACGACAAAAATGACGGAGATGCTCATGTCCACACCTGCACAGAGTGACCTGACCAAGGCATTCAACGATGTCGCCAGTAATTACCGGGGTACCACCGACATTGACCTGCACGCGACTTACCGCGACATGCGCGCAAACTCCCCGGTGCTCCAGGACAACTTCATGGCGCGTTTGGGTGTGCCGACGATTGCCGGTCTGGACGCCAGTCGGCCCACCTTTACCTTGTTCAAATACGACGACGTCATGGCCGTGATGCGCGATGCCGGGACGTTCACCAGCGGGTTTATTGCCGAGGGCCTGGGCGCATTCTTTGATGGTTTGATCCTTACCGCGATGGACGGTGATGCCCACAAGAATATCCGCAACCTGCTGCAACCGGTGTTCATGCCAGAGACGGTCAACCGCTGGAAAGAAACCAAGATCGACCGCGTCATTCGTGAGGAATACCTCAAGCCCATGGTGCCGGCCAAGGGCGCCGACCTGATGGACTTCGCGCTGTATTTCCCGATCCGCGTGATCTATTCGCTGATCGGCTTTCCCGAAGACCGCCCTGAACAGATCGAGCAATACGCCGCCTGGGCATTGGCCATTCTCGCCGGCCCCCAGGTCGACCCGGAAAAGGCCGCCGCCGCACGCGGTGCCGCGATGGAAGCGGCCAAGGCGCTTTACGATGTGGTCAAGACGGTGGTGGCTGAGCGCCGCGCCAACGGCGCCACCGGCGATGATTTGATCAGTCGCCTGATCAATGCCGAGTACCAGGGCCGGTCCCTGGACGATCACGAAATCGCCACGTTCGTGCGCTCGTTGTTGCCAGCTGCCAGCGAAACCACGACGCGCACCTTTGGCACCTTGATGTCGTTGCTGTTGCAGCACCCGGATGTGCTGGAGCGGGTACGCAACGATCGCAGCCTGGTCAACAAAGCCATCGATGAAGCGGTGCGGTTTGAACCGGTGGCCACGTTCAAGGTACGCCAGGCCGCCAAGGACCTGGAGATTCGCGGTGTGGCGATTCCCAAGGGCGCCATGGTGCAGTGCATCGTAACCTCGGCGAACCGCGACGAAGACGCCTTTGAACGAGCTGATACCTTCGATATCGATCGCAAGGCCAAGCCCTCGTTTGGCTTCGGTTTTGGCCCGCACATGTGCATCGGGCAGTTTGTGGCCAAGACGGAGATCAACTGCGCGCTGAATGCCATTCTTGACTTGATGCCGAACATTCGCCTTGACCCGTCCAAGCCTGGGCCGCAGATCGTGGGGGCGCAGTTGCGCGGGCCGCATTATCTGCATGTGTTGTGGGATTGACCGACGTACACCGGATCATACTGTGGTAGCTGGCTTGCCCGCGAAAGCGGCCTCTAGGTCGACCGGGATGTGACTGATGCCCCGCGACCCACCTGTGGGAGCGGGCTTGCTCGCGAAAGCGGTCTTACAGGCGAGCAGCTCACTTGCCGGGTGTAAACCGTATCAAAAGGTGGGAGCTGGCTTGCCTGCGATGGCTGTGTGTTGGGCGCCAGAGATATCGGTCGGAGTACATATCCGTTTCTGCGGTAATGGCCTCTTTTGGTTCCGCCCTTACGGCGGGTCACTTTTGGCAACCGCCCGGAATGCCGGCCCAGCCAAAAGTAACCAAAAGGTCTTCGCCCCACCACTCGGTACCTCGGCCAGCGTGGTTGACGGGGCGCTCTAGATCAAAATCAAGAGCCAGCCAAACGCATGAAAAACTGCATTAAATGAACACAATTAAAAAAAGTGTTTAATTAATGCAGATCCTGCTCTATGATTCAGGGACAACAACAAGCCCGAATGCGAAGGGGAAAAACAATGAAAGTTGAAGATCTGATTCTCGTCAGCGTCGATGATCACGCGATTGAGCCGCCGAATGCCTTTGCCCGTCACATGCCTGCGCGCTTCAAGGGGCGTGAGCCTCATGTGGTCAAGAAGGGCGACCGTGATGTGTGGGTGTTCGAAGAGCAGGCCACCGGTTACATGGGGTTGAACTCTGTGGTTGGCCGGCCGAAAGAGGAATACGGCATGGAGCCGCTGGGCTACGACCAGATGCGTCGTGGTACCTGGAATATCAAGGACCGCGTCGACGACATGAACGCCAACGGCGTGCTCGGCTCATTGTGCTTTCCTACCTTCCCGGGCTTTGCCGGGCAGCGTTTCCAGTTGCATGCCGACCGCGATGTGTCCCTGGCCGCGATCCAGGCGTACAACGACTGGCACTTGCACGACTGGTGCAATGCCGCACCGGGGCGTTTTATCCCGTTGATGATCGTGCCGTGGTGGGACATGAAAGCCGCCGCTGCCGAAGTCGAGCGTCTGGCCAGGCAGGGCGTGCATGCACTGTCGCTGTCGGATAACCCGGCGATTCACGGTTACCCGTCGATCCACAGCGATTACTGGGACCCGTTGTGGAAAGCCTGCAGCGATAACAAGGTGGTTATTTGCTGCCACATCGGCACCGGCGTCAAAGCCAATCACGCCTCGGACATGTCACCGATCGACGCCTGGATCACCTCGATGCCGATCTCCATCGCCAACTCGGCGGCGGACTGGATCTGGGCGCCGATGTGGAAGAAATTCCCCGATCTGCGCATGGCACTCTCCGAAGGCGGCATCGGTTGGATTCCATACCTGCTGGAGCGTGCGGACTTCACGCACCGCCACCACAACGCATGGACCAACTCCAACTTCGGCGGGAAGATGCCCAGCGACATCTTCAACAAACATTTCGTCACCTGCTTTATCGAAGACAATTTCGGTCTGCAGAACCTCAAATACTTGAACACCGAGATGGTCACCTGGGAAAGCGACTACCCGCACTCCGACTGCACCTGGCCGAACTCGCCTGAAACCGCGTGGGAAGGCTTGCAGCACTTGGATAAAGAGATGATCGACAAGATCACCCACTTGAACGCGATGCGCGAGTTCTCCTACGACCCGTTCTCGATCCATAAGCGCGAAGACTGCACGGTCGCCGCGCTGCGGGCCAAGGCGACTCACGTCAGCATCGAACCGGCCCTGGGCCTGGGCGGTGCCGACCACGGTCGGCAAGACAACAAGCCGGTGACATCCGGCGACATCAACGCGATGTTCGCCGAAGCTGACGCGCAAACCGCGTTGTAAGTTGCCGCTGCTCCCACCGTCGCCCACCAAGGGCGGCAGTGGGGCGGTAGAGGTTCCGTGGTCGCCTCGTTCGAGGCGGTCGCGCTCGTGTTCAGCGTAAGAGAACGCATATGCCTATCAGCCAATTTTCCTACAGTAGTATTCCTGCCGAAGCCGAGGCGCTTCGCGCAAGCGTCCGCGCCTTTATTCATACGCACCTGGCCGAATACCCGAATACCTTGCGGGCGGAATCCTGGATGGGGTTCGACGCGGCTTTCAGTCAAAAACTCGGAGCCCAGGGCTGGGTTGGCATGGCCTTGCCAAAGGCATATGGCGGGGCGGCGGCCGGGCCCTTTGCCCGCTACGTGATCATCGAGGAGCTGCTGGCGGCCGGGGCTCCGGTTTCGGCGCACTGGATTGCCGATCGGCAAAGCGGTCCGTTGATCAATCGCTTCGGTACCGAGGCGCAAAAACAGCATTACCTGCCGGCTATCTGTCGCGGCGAAAGCTACTTCTGTATCGGCATGAGCGAGCCCAATTCGGGGTCGGACCTGGCGTCGATCAAAAGCAGCGCGGTGCGTGACGGCGACAGCTGGGTGCTCAATGGGCAGAAGGTCTGGACGACCAACGCTCACCATTCGCACTACATGATCGCTCTATTGCGCACCGGGGAAAAACAGGCGGCGCGCCACGAGGGCATGTCGCAATTTATTGTCGACCTGAGCCTGCCGGGCATCACGATCCGGCCGATCCGTGACTTGGCTGGCGGTGAGCATTTCAATGAAGTGTTCTTCGACAACGTGCGCTTGCCGGTGGATGCCCTGATCGGCAGCGAGGGCAAAGGCTGGGACCAGGTCACCGCCGAGTTGGCCTTCGAACGCAGCGGCCCGGAGCGTTTTCTCAGTTGCATCGCGCTGTTGAAAACCCTGATCGATGCGGTGGGCAACCATCCCGACGCCTTGCAGTCGCGGGAGATCGGCCGAATGTCGGCCAAGCTGTTGACCCTGCGCAATATGTCGCTTTCGGTCACTGCCCAACTGGCGGCGGGGGCGCAACCGACGTGGGCGGCCTCCTGCGTCAAGGACCTGGGGAATGCCTTCGAGCAGGAAATCCCCGAAGTGGCCCAGTTGCTGTTGGAAACCGAACCGCGCCAGGACGGTGGGAGTGAACACGCGCGAGTGCTGGCCTACCTGACACAAATGGCGCCGTCATTCTCATTGCGCGGCGGCACGCGTGAAATTCTGCGGGGCATCATTGCCCGTGGCTTGGGGTTGCGATAATGCGCGAACTATTTGAATCGACAATTGAACGCCTGTTGGCCGACCTGGCGACGCCCAGTTATGTGATGGCGTGTGACGGCGGCGAATGGCCTACGGCGTTGTGGCAAGCCCTGGACGAATCCGGCTTTACCTTGGCCGGCGTCAGCGAGGCGCTCGGTGGCGCCGGTGCCAGCTGGTCCGATATGTACGTGCTGGTACGTGCGGCCGGGCGTCATAGCGTGCCGGCGCCACTGGCTGAAGCCCTGCTTGGCAACTGGCTGTTGAGCGAGGCCGGGTTGGAAGGGGTCGCGGGGAGCTTGAGCATCGCGGCCGACACCGATTTGCTGCTCGACGATGATCGGGTATTCGGCTCGGCGTACGCGGTGCCGTGGGGCCGTCAGGTTGAAGCGCTGGTGGCGGTGGCGACCCAGTCGTCGTCCGGCAAGCCGAGCGTGGTGCTGTTGAAGCGCAGCGATGCCAGCGAGTTGACGCTCAGCTTGAATATCGCCGGTGAGCCCCGCGACGACCTGGGCTTTACCGGTGCCCAGGTGCTGGCGCAGGCAGCCTTGCCTGAGGGTTTTGCCGGCAACGTACTTGAACTGGGCGCCGCCATGCTGCGTTCGGCGCAGATTGCCGGGGCGCTGCACGGCTTGCTGGACATGACCGCCAACTATACCCGCGAGCGCCAGCAGTTTGGCAAGGCGATTGGGTCGTTCCAGGCTATCCAGCAGCAACTGGCGGTGTTTGCCGAACAGGCCGCTGCTGCCGGGATTGCTGCCGAAGCGGCGTTTGCCGAATCAGGCGACGGGCTGGCCGAATTGACTATCGCTGCAGCGAAGATCAGTACCGCCGAGGCGGCCGGCATAGGCGCCGGCTTTGCTCACTCCGTGCACGGCGCCATCGGTTTTACCGAGGAATACCCTTTGCACTTGCTGACCCGCCGGCTATGGGCGTGGCGCAGCGAGGCAGGCTCGGCCAGCCTCTGGAGTCAACGTCTGGGCCAGCGCATCTGCCAGGGTGGCAGCGATGGGTTCTGGCCGTTGCTGACCGACCACGGCAGGCAACCCTTGTGCCCATCCGGGAGTGATGCATCATGAAGCCGTTTCTGCAGATCGAGCGCGACGGCGGCATTGTCACCGTGCGCATGGACCATCCCGACACCCGCAATGCCTTGACGACCCCCGAGCAGATCCAGGAGTTCGTCGAGCTGTGCAGCCAATTGCGCCGCGACCAATCGGCGCGGGTGATGATTCTTACCGGCAATGGCAGCGCTTTCTGCGCCGGTGGCAACGTCAAGGATATGCATGAGCGCGGCGGGATTTTCGCCGGCTCACCCTATGAACTGCGCAATACCTACCGCGATGGGATTCAGCGCATACCCCTGGCGATCTACGAGCTGGATATCCCCGTGATTGCGGCCGTGAACGGTCCGGCAATCGGCGCCGGCCTTGACCTGGCGTGCATGTGCGACATTCGCCTGGCTTCGACCTCGGCGGTGTTTGCCGAGAGTTTCGTGCGCTTGGGGATCGTTCCGGGAGACGGCGGCGCCTGGTTGCTGCCGCGGATCATCGGCATTCCCAAGGCCAGCCTGATGTCGTTCACCGGCGACGCCATCAATGCCGTCAAGGCCCAGGAATGGGGGCTGGTGGAGCAAGTGTGCACGCACCAGACCTTGATGGCCGAAGCGCGCTCGCTCGCCGAACGGATTGCCAGCAACCCGGGGCATTCGTTGCGCTTGTGCAAACGCCTGCTCCGCGAAGGCCAGCATATGCGCCTGGACTCCTTGCTGGAGCTGTCGGCCGCGTACCAATCGCTGGCTCATCACACCGAAGACCATCACGAAGCCGTGTCGGCGTTTGTCGAAAAACGCGCACCCGACTACCGCGACCGTTGATGGCTTATCGACCCAATTCTGGAGACTGACAATGCGCAGTGTTTTTCGCGAAGACCACAGCATGTTCCGCGACCAAGCCCGTCGGTTTGTCGATCGCGAGATCGTGCCCTACCTGCATGAATGGGAAAAGGCCGGCATCGTTCCCAAGGAAGTCTGGCTCAAGGCTGGGGAAACCGGGCTGTTGTGCTCCACAGTGCCTGAGGAATATGGCGGCCCCGGTGGCGATTTTGGCCACAGCGCCGTGATGATCGAGGAGCTGGCGCGTGCCAACGCCACGGCAGTGGGTTTTACCACTCACTCGGAAATCGTCGCGCCGTACATCGTTGCCTACGGCACCGAAGAACAGAAGCAGCGTTGGTTGCCGAAAATGGTCAGTGGCGAGCTGATCGGCGTGATCGCCATGAGTGAGCCGGGAATCGGCAGTGACCTGCGCTCGATGCGCACCCTGGCGCGCGCCGACGGCGATGACTACATCGTTTCCGGGCAGAAGACCTTCATCACCAACGGCGGCAACGCCGGGTTGATGGTCACCGCCACCAAGCTTGACCTCAGCGCCAAGGAACTGACCCTGATCTGTATCGAGGAGGACCGTCCAGGCTTCGCCAAGGGGCGCCTGCTGGAAAAGATCGGCCTCAAGGGCCAGGACACCGCCGAGCTGTTTTTCGATGAGGTGCGCGTACCCGCAGCCAACCGCCTGGGCGAGGAAGGGCAGGGCTTCAAATACCTGACTCACCAGTTGGCCTGGGAACGCTTGATCATTGCCATCCGCGCCGCGCAGTCGATCGACACGTTGCTCTCGGAAACCATCGAGTACACCCGTGAGCGCAAGGTATTCGGCAAGCCGGTGCTGGACTTCCAGAACACCCGCTTCAAGCTGGCCGAGGCCAAGGCGCAATTCACCATGTTGCGTGTGTTTGTCGATGATTGCCTGGCCAAGGTCATGCGCGGCGAGCTGGCGCCGGATGTCGCGGCGATGGCCAAACTGCTGGGCTCGGAAATGCAGGGCAAGCTGCTCGACGAGTTTTTGCAACTGCACGGTGGGTACGGGTTCATGAGCGAGTACAAGATCAGCCGGGCGTGGGTGGATGCCCGTGTCGCGCGAATCTACGGCGGCACCTCGGAGATCATGAAGGAGATCATCGGGCGGACCCTGTGACACCAGATGACGCAGCCACCTTTTGAGGAACACGGTGCGTGTCAACGTATCTGTCGCTTCACGGCTGTTTTAGGAGTCTATTACGCCCTTGTTTCAGGGCGCTCTGGATTCAGGTAAACAGCGTTTGCGAGTTTCCAATTACGTACTTCGCCGCTCCAACGGCTGGGGTTAGTTGCTTTGGCTGCCTTGTAAAGATTCTCCCGTGCCTGCAGTAACGCAGGTGCCTTGCCTTCGTGACGCTCATTGGGCGTCACGTATTTCAAGGCGCTATGACGATGCTCGTCGTTGTACCACTCAACGAATTTCTGCACCCAGAGTCGTGCTTCCGTGAGATTGTCGAAGGGCCGCTCGGGCCACAGCGGGCAATACTTAGCCGTACGAAAAAGCGCTTCGGCATAGGCGTTGTCATTGCTTACTCGGGGTCGGCTGAACGACGGTTCGACGCCCAATGCAATCATGCTTTCTCGAAGAAGCGAGCCTCTCATTACGTGACCGTTGTCCGAGTGCAGTATCAGCGGACGACCCGCCGTACGCTCTCGTAAGCATCCTTTTTCAAGCAGTACGCATGCATGTTCTGCGCGTTCGGATTCGTGTACTTCGTTGGTCACTAATTTGCGGCTATAGATGTCTTTGACCATGTACCAGTAGTAAAAGCGACCTTTAACGGTGGTGGGTAACCACGTGATATCCCAACACCAAACTCGATTTGGGGCATCAGCACAATGTGTGGTCAAAGCTCGGCGCTTCGGAGCTTTGGCTCGGCCTCGACGGCTATTCTGATTTGCCTCTTTCAGCACCCGATAGAATGTTGATTCCGATGCCAGATAGATACCTTCGTCAGCTAACTTCGGGACAATCTGGTGCGGTGTCAGACTCGCGTAGCCAGGTTGATTAGCAGCATCCAAAACAGCCTGACGCTCTGCGACGCTGAGTTTGTTGGACGGTGCTTCGCGCTTGATGATCTGGCGCTTGTCGGCTTCGCAGTGTCGCCAACGCTGAACCGTCCGCAAACACAGCCCGATCTCTTTGCATGCACGAAACCGACGTGCACCACTTGCTACTGCCTCAGCGATCAGGCCCAAAGCCTGCACACGATCAGGGGCGCTGATCAGCCTTCCTTGTCCTTGCCCCAGATCGCATTGGCTTTTTTTCTGAGTTCCAGTAAAGCGACCGCCTCCTTGCAATCAGCATCGGAGCGAAGCAGTTGTCGCTCCAGCTCCTTTATCCGTATTTGCTCGGTGGTCGGTTTTTTGTTGGGCTGAGGCTCCATTGCAGTGTTGGCATTCTGGCAAGCTTGGCGCCATTGCTGAATCTGCTCAGGATAAATGCCCTTGATTCGGCAATATTGTGAAAGCTCTACCTCGCTCAACGGCGCGGTTTCCAGAACGGCGTTGAATTTGTCGGCGCTGGACCACTGATTGCTGGTTTTATTATTCCCAGGAACAATCAATCCTTTATCTCTAGCCATTTGCCTCCAGTTTCGCAGTGACTGTGGGGTGACGCCGATTGCAACGGCGAGCTCTGCTACGGAACGGTTTAAGGGCGGCATCATTTGAAGAACAGCCCAGTCTCTGAAGTCATCGTCATAACGCTTCGGCATTGCTAGACACCTTCGCCCCCATGAATGGTTGAGTCAATTAACAGAGGTGACAGGTAGGCTGACACGGGGGGAACACCATTAATGAGCCTTTACCGACCTTTCGTGCTGCTGTGCCTGTGGTGCAGCGCGTTCATCAATGGGGCCCAAGCTGCGACGACGGATGTCTACGGTGGCGAAGCCCAGCGCGCCAATGCCTTGCTGGCCAAGGCCGTGGCCGATTACAAGACGCGGGGTGATGGTGCCCTCGCCGAGTTCAGTCGCCAGGGCGCCTATGTGGATGGTGAGCTATACATCTACGTGGTCGACACCGCCGGCGTAATGCTAGCCAGTGGCGGACCTTCAGCGTCATTGGTGGGCAAGCCCGTGGTCAGCGTGCTGGATGACGACCTCAAGGCCGCCTTCCAGCACGCTATTTCGCAACCGGCTGACGGCACGGTGCGCAGCGCCGAATACCGCTGGTGGAACTGGCAGCACGGCAAAGTGGAGCGCAAGCGTGTGTTCTACGAGCGTGTGGCCGATCGGGTGATCTCGGTGGGCTACTACATGCCCCGAGCCAGCGCTGAACAGGCCAGGCAGTTGCTGCAACGGGTGACCGAACAACTGGCCAGCGACCCGGCCTCTACGCTGGATCGCATCAACAAACACGACAAGCAACTCACCGAAGATGATCTGTATGCCTTTGTGGTGGACCTGAAGACCCAACGCTTCGCCGCCCATGGCTTCTTGCCCAGGCTGGTGGGCACTGACTTCAAGTCGCTGCGTTCCACCGATGGCAAGCCCATTGGCGAAGCCATGCTTGAACTGATGCGCACTGAGGACAACGCCGAGATGACTTACTTGTGGCGTAACCCTATGACGGGTCAGAACGAGCTCAAACAGACCTTTCTACAACGAATTGATGGTTACGTGGTGGCGGTGGGTTGCTACACGATTGTGGGTCTGAAGGCCTGTGGTCGACAGTGATAGAATCCAATGCAGACATCGTGGGGCATTTTTAGCCTCGCTTAGACGTTTGATCCATCACCAGCGAGTTGGGCGGTAGGCAATAATCGTGAGGTACGATCATAGCTGCGTGGCACTTCCATCAAGTTATACAAGATGCGGGTGATCGAAGTCCCAGACGTGGCGATCCGGAAGTAAATCATGTGCTACTCAATGCAGCGTCATCGGTAACAGAAGAGGGCGAGATCGTGCCGATTCAGAAACCTGTTCAGAGTTCACGTGCCCACTGCTGGGTGTACGCCTGTGCGACTCCCCAATGAGTACGAATCCATTTTTTTGGTTAAACCGATGCGGATATAGCATGAGAAGTCTTACCCGGCCTGACCCCGTGTGATTCGGCCGTAGCCACGTAAAAACGCCAGCACAAATAATGAGTACACAATTAAGGCCATCAGCGTAACGCTATACTTTGGAAATCTTGAGCTTTCAAACACTTGGAGGATGAGTTATGATCCCGTCCGCTGCGCCATATTCGGTAACCTGGAACGCTGAACGCC
>LNAP01000679.1_pt1 | contig 37582 bp, 48 predicted proteins | sample 602601 | NCBI WGS metagenome assembly LNAP01 (sample SAMN02440304, study PRJNA202911) | soil metagenome | biome: Subtropical and temperate rainforests or woodlands; isolation source: soil samples (1 kg each in a 20% v/v slurry with milli Q water) were... ... | reverse complement strand
CTTCCAGGCCGATGACCTGATGATTGTCCTTATGCATATCCATAAGGTCAATCAGCTACGCCTGCTTCGCAAGGCGGCCTTCCTCGGAGGTGTACGCAGTATTTCGCCAATGAGTTGGTCGATCGATGACGAATTCACGTTCCAGACCAATACCTACTACAACGTGTCGCTGAGGGCTTGGGCTGAAACCAATATCTATAGCGGTGGGGTTGCCGATCTCTCAGCCTTCGTCGATCCAATTTTTACAATCGCGTCTCCGAATGCCGATCAGTACCAGCTGTTCTTTAGCTCGGGCATCACGAATGATATCGCGGGCGCCGTACCCGAGCCCTCCACTTGGGCGATGATGCTTCTCGGCTTCGCTGGCGTGGGGTTCATGACCTACCGCCGTCGCAGCCAGACGGCGCTCGCAGCCTGATCCGATCTGCATCGAGATTTACAGAGACCGCCTTCGGGCGGTCTTTTTGTCGGTTGCGCTCTATTGACCGAAGTTCAGGGGTAATGGCCTTTCACGGCCCGGGTTAGCTGCTGATCCACGAGGGCCATCATTTGGTAGCGCTTACGGTAGACCGCCCTCTTCTTGGCTGGAATGTTTTCATCGGCACGGCGGTACTCGGCCACGGGCAAAACAAAAAATCCGCGGCCTCCATACAATCCTCCCCGGTCGATCCAAATCTTGTCGTAAGAAAGCCTGATCGGGCCAATGGCCACCGGAGTACTTGACGCCGAACGCGTGGATTGGTGATTTTCGTCCGATACGGCATGAATTTCCGTTACATTTATTGCCCGGCAGAACATCTTGAAAACTTCAATGAGAAAGTCCGAGGGCCGCATACCAAAGGACTGCTTGGTAAAGTCACGATAGCGATCAAGCATGTCAGGTCCGGCGCGCCCCTGAATTCCGCCGATGAAAGCCTTGAGATCGTCGTCTTGCGATGAAAGACAGAATGAGATCGAGTAAAGGCGATCCACGCCATGCCAAAGGCTGATGACGAGCTGCCCGTCGCGCAGAAACCACCGCGCTTGATCGAGCGTGATACGATACTGCACATCGATCGGATGCAGATGGATAACATCGATCACCCTGTCGGGCATGAAATCGATAATTCCGCCAATCCGGTTTACTGTTCGGCAGTGATCGATGATCCTGTCGACCCGGTTTTGCACGCTCCAGTTCGCGGCCAGATAGGGAGAGTAGATGAACTCCAGTATCTCGGGACGCGCCTTGATTAAAACATCCGAATTTCGATGCTTGACCATCAGCAGCTTAAATACCGACGGCAGGTGGCGAAGAAACAAAAGCCCGAATAAAACGATTTCGCGAAGCGGCGTTTGCCGGAACCGGCCCCAAAAATAGGCCAGGCACCGCAGCCAGCCGTCCAGCAATTTACCATTAAATGCCTGAAATGATGCTGCTTTTGAACCGACGGCGCCCCTCGCGACGGCCAAGGCACCTTTCTCCCCTAATTGAAATGGCATTATAAAACACCGACACAAATAAAATAATACAACTGGGCAAAATATTTAACGCCCAGATGAATTTTACTGCAATAAACTAAAATTGCTAGAGTATATTTGTCGAAATGAATCGCTGGACTGTATGTCGCGGATAACGGCAATGCCCACCGTCGTCAGGAAATTCGACCGCTTCATCACGGTCTATCAAGAAGCAGGCCTGACGGGAGCCGGTTCGCGCCTGCTTCGTCGGATTCGTCAGCTTTTCGGTGGTGACGATCCGAAGCATGCCGAGTGGCTGAGACAAAAAGCTGATGCCGATATCGAATTTGACGCAGTGAATGGAACGGCGACCGGCGGCGTTCAAAATCTATTCGAATTGAACATCATCGGAGACAACGCCAGACACGGGGTGAGTCACATTGCCTCCGACCCTGCTTCGTTTACTCAATTGATGCGCGGCTTGAACGTCGATTTTAGCAACTACAGTTTCGTCGACCTCGGGTCAGGCAAAGGTCGCGCGCTGATGCTGGCAGCTTCGTTTCCCTTCCGTCATATTGTCGGCGTTGAATTTGCTGCTGAACTGCTTGATGCGGCGCAGGCAAACTTGTCAGCCTTCGCCAAAAATGGATCTGATATTTCCCACATCACGTTGGTCTCGGGCGATGCCGCCTCTTATCTTTTCCCGATTGAACCGCTGATCGTTTATCTCTTCAATCCGTTCGGTTCAACGATAGTCCGCCGCGTGGCCGAAAACGCGCTCGCCTCGTGGCGTGGCGCGCCGCGTGACGTGCAAATTCTCTATATGAACCCCGTTCATTTATCCGATTTCGTCGAAGCGGGATGGATGGTAACGGATACTATCTATGGTTGCGCACGCCTCGTGCCGCGTTGATACTGGTCTTGTTGTTTGACTGCGACTTCCCTTTCGATGAAAGGGCTACCTTAAACTCTTGGAGCTATGCCGTGCATACGCGATCCAAAAGATATCAGCGACGTCACCGAGCGCGGATGCGAGCCGCCCGACACCGGACGACGTCCAAATTCGGCACCTTTGCCAGGTACGAAAACCGACTGGCTCAGCAGATCGCCGCTGGCATGGAAAAGTGCATGTCGAATCTTCGGCTCGCCAATGTCGGATCTCTCCCGTCCATGGACGCAGCCGGCGTCTGGTTCCAAAACTAGGCGCGGCCACACACCCAAAGCCGGTTTAATCGCGGTGAGTTCGAAGTGGGATGGAGTGCGGCCGATTGTCGCCGATGTGCCATTTCGGAACGATCGGGCCTGCGCCGGCGTAAATACACCGCATGCTTTTAGATTTTTTAACGGTGTTTTTTCTTGTCGCGGGGGGCGTCCTGCTCTGGCTGAATTTCCGGCCGAAGCGCTCTGACGTGATCCTGACCGAGTCCGAGCCCCACGACCCGCATCCATCCACGTCATCGCCTGGTGCAATCGACATCGTCGATACCGATGTGCTCGAACAATATCTTCGCGGGGCCAAGGAAAACCCCGCGGCTGCCGACGATCAGAACGCTTATGCAAATCGAGTTGCGTCGGCGCTCCTCAAATCCAAAAAGCCAGATGGCCGTCCGAAACGTTAGGACTGCCCGGTAGCCGGCACAAATTTCAGTCGCTTACGGCGCCGACCTTGATTGCCGGCGATCCGATGACGTGGACAGTTTCAACGCCGTGTACGAGTTACCGCGGCGGATGCGCTCTCAGGCAAAAATAAAACCAGATGCGACCGGACCGTGGTGCTCTATGTCAGGCGGCACCCCGGTTTCAGGATGAACTGGATTGAAGTGCGTATCATCGAAATTCCTGAAAGCGAACACGCCCTCGGTATTTTCGAATAACAGACCCTTCGCACTGTCAAACCCTTCCTGATGCAGGTCGATGTTGCTGCCGGCCGGCAAGGGATTGTCGCCTTGCGCACTGGCGCCGGATCTCCAAGCCAGATGATCCCCGGCATAAGTGAACTGATTGCCGGCAGAACCGAACTGCGAGCGCATCTCCGTGGTCGCGCCGAAATCATGGTCGTAAGTCACTGCGACGGGAGTAAACGGGCTGTGCGCCGGACTCTGATGATAGAAATCGTTCAAGGCCTCGGCGGCCGTCTTGAGAAAATCCCCGACCGAATGCCACTGCCCGACTTCGTCGAAGCTGTGATTGTATTGCTGATGGTCAAAATGGACGTGGCCAAATTTACATCCCATCCAGGCGGGCGCGTCGTCAGGCTGATCCTCTGCGACCGGGGGCGGGTTTGATGGCGTGGTGGGCGGAGATGGCACTTCCACGACCGGAGGGTCATTCACCACCGGCGGGACGTCTACGACCGGCGGGACGTCGTCGTCTTGTCCCGGATCGCTGCCAGGCGAACCGCCGTCGCCCGGCACATCGGTCGGTGGCCCATCACTAGGTGGCGGCGTCTCATTGGGAGAACCATCGTCAGGACCGACGCTCACCGTTACTATTCCCTCGCTGAACTTTGCGTTGTGGTCGGTCACCCAGTACTTGAAGCTTTCGACCCCGGTGAAGTCGCCGTCCGGCGTGTAGGTCAGGGTTCCGTCCGGATTTTCGCGTACGGTACCGTGGCCAGGCTGTGTCAGGCCATCGACCGACATCGCAAGACCGCTCGGGTCGACGTCATTTCCTAGGACGTCGATCACGACGCTCGTCGCGTGCGCCGTCGTTGCCGTGTCGGCATGGGCGATCGGCGCCGGAGCATTCAGGTCTATTTGGCCGAGCGATAACGCTCCATTCGGAAGGAACCACGCGGTTGGAGCAAGGGAAATGTTATCGGCAATCTGGACCGGAATGGCGGTCTTGAAGATCTCGCCGGTCGCACGGTCCGAATAGTACTCCTCGACAACGACAATCCTGCGACCGTCGTCCGTGGTGTAGTACCCTTGATGGGCAAGGAGCCCTGCCATCTGGTCGTAGCTGATCGCAAACGTTTCATTGCCATTTGCGTAGCTGATCACGCCGATACTATCGTGCTTGATACCTTCAAGGCTCACTGACCAGTTGCTGGTCCACACCGGGATATTCTGCCAGTCCATCTGGATGGTTGCAGGGCTCGAGTTCAATTGAGCCGAGGTGAGCAGCTTGTCGAAGCGGGAATCAAAATTCGTTATGGCCTGGTTTGTGATGTCGGACGTATTCAGGTTTATGAAAACGTAATTAAGGCTCTCACTCGGGATGGCCGCGATCTCAGCGATCATCTTGTCGATGCCATCCACGTAGTTCGCAATGCTGGCTCCATTGATCACGATATCGTAGCTGTTGGTCGACAATTGAAAGCCAACCGTTCCCGGTTCGGATATTCGACCGAGATCCGGACCGACCAAATCGGTATCGAGGAATGTGTAGTGCGCGGTATATTCCAGGTGGACGCCGATGTCGGTTTCCCACGCCGTGAATCCGTCGATCACCGATCGAACGTCGTGCCCCTGAGCCGGGTTGTCCTTTACGACGATAAAGCCATAGGCCGCAGCAAAGACTTCATTGTCATTGAAATTCTGGATCGGCGCTTCCGCGATGAAACTGGAAGCCAGACCATGCAAAATTTCCGGCTGCGCCAGATTGTCCGCATCAATCTTCGCCGGACTGCCGCGGACCATGTAGACGAAGCCCTCGTTCACGTCGGCGGCAACGTTATCGGTCGCCTTTATCATTCGTCCCTGAAAATAAAAACCGATGCCCGACCTCGCCAGGTCGAAGGCCACAACATCGTCGACCCACTTATCGACCCCTGGCCCTGCTCCGACGCCGTGGGCATTGATCGCGATATTGTTGTGCCAAATGCCGGTCTCGTCGCCGGTCTCGGCGACGTATGCGGCGCCGAACGTATCGAATGTGGCGTTGTTCTCGATGTCCGCACTGGACGCGTGTTGTACGATTCCCCAACCGGGAGATCCCCAGACCGCGTTGCCCTTTATGATCGTCTCCGGACTGCCGGGTTCGACGCCGGTCTCGTGCAAATGCAGTGCGTATCGTCCCTTGACGTTGGTATCGCTGGTGATGCCGGTCGTGGTCTCTGCGTCAACCGCGCGGACCGACTTGTCGGTGCGACCTAGTTCATGAAACTCCGCATATTCCACATCAACCGACGGGCTGTGCATGAACATGACATGGCCCCGCTGGGACACGGGGACCTCGTCCGCATTCTGTGTTTCCACCACGACGTTGCGCGTGTAGTCGGCGACATAGGCCTTGAGATCCGCCCGGGGAGAATCGTGATCATACTCCAGCGGCCGATCCAGTACGACGGTCGTGCCATAGATTGCCTTGATGATACGGACCTCGTCTTGTGTGCCTACGTCTATCCAATCTCCATTTCCGTTCACCTGTTGGGGGCCGATATGGGTGCCCGTCACAACGATCGTGTCACCCACATGCCAGCCATTCTGGCTGGCATCTTCGTCGAAGTGGAGCAAGGTACTGCCCGCAACGGGATCCAGCGCGAGCTTCAGGAACGAAGTCTTTTCCTGGCCGTGAATGTCAGTGCTGCCGTGCGAGATGATGCCGCGACTGAGCAGCAGAGGATCCCAGTTGACATCGATAGGACCATTGTCTGCAATGACGATGTTGGCCGTGACGCCATCCTGTATCGGATGCTCGCTCGTTCCGATCTGCAGCAGCCCGGTCTTGGCCACCACGAGCGTGTCGACCACCATGCGGGTGTCGTGATCGGGAGCGAAAAGCAACTTGCCATCGACGCGTACGGTGAACAGCGACGCGTCGCTTTCGCCGTCGTACGTCACCGAGATGGCCTCGGGGATCAAGACCCTTGCGTGCGCATCAGGGATTCTCCCATCCGACCATGTCGCCGGGTCGAACCAGGAACCATCCCTCACCGCGACATGAGTAGCTTCGCTGCGAGGCACAAGGGCCAAAAGCGCGGCGTGCTCCTCCGCCATTGCCGGATCGTCCGGATGGGCCGGCGCATCGGGGAGCGCTTTTACTGCTGCGACGTAGGCGGCCGCCGAAGGGAAGTCGCCAGGACTGAGAACGTGATCGTCCGCATCATGTACATGCGCCGTATCTGAAACAGCCATCATGCCCCCAAAATTTTGATCCAAATTTGATAAAGTAAGCAGCTTTAATGCTGGAGATTTGGGCCAATTCACGACAGGACCGGACGCAAATTGTGGCATCCACAGCGAAAGGAAGTTTCGTCCATTCAACGCAAACCGATTATGTCGATGATGATGCATTGAATTTCGACGACCCGCCGACATCCAGCGCCGCCAGTACAATTACTGGACTAGAAGATCGCAGCCGATACCGACGGGACTTGCGAATCAGATCGTAGGCCGAGACGAAGCTTCGCCATGAAGCGGCTCACCTCGGACCACGTCAAGTCTCGGAAGCCGCGACTTTCCGTTTGCGGCGTATCCCCTCACCGCGCTCGATGCAGCGAGCCTCCGATTGGGATGCAGCAAAACGCCGCAGAAAGAGTGCGGAATAAATCGCGTTCGCGCGTAGCGACATGAAGGACAATACGTTTCTCCTTCATGGAAAAAAGTGTCGCAAAGAACCGCTCAACAAAAATCCTTGCACGTCTCATGAGACAGAACTGAAATTGGTTCAGTTTGTAAATTTTTGCAGGGGAGTATTGTTATGAGGCAGAGCTTTCTTGGAATCGTTTGCGCTGCTGCACTGTGCCTGTTCTCTACACAAGCATCGGCTTTTATCGTCAGCGGTTCTTTTACCGGAACGTCGGGGAATCTATCCGGCGTTTTTCAGAATGTGGACGGGGTCGATGTCAGCGGGCAATCGGTTTCGGGCAGCTTCAGTTTCAATTTCGACGAACTAACCTCGGCGACAAGTCCGACGCCGGGCCTTTATCGCTATCTGTTCTTGAGCGGGGCATTTTTCACCGTCACCATCGGCACACACACATTCTCTTTTGTGGATTACGAATCCGGCTTCATCCAACTCAGAGATGCACCCAACAGTTTCGCCTTTTTCGACGTTCTTGAGCGCGTTGGGACCGTCGCCAACTTGCCCTATGTCCAAGTCAGTGCGCCTCCCGCAGACTTGTTTGATGACCCCGCAGACCCCAGTACGATTCACATCGCAGGCTTACCCGGCATCTTGAGCATGAGAAGCTTTGAGGGGAATGGAACCTCAACCATCTATGCCGACTGGCAGATCGCATTAGACACGGTGACAGTATCCGTAAGCGCCGTCCCGGAGCTTTCGACCTGGGCCATGATGGTCATGGGCTTTGCTTGCATCGGCACGATGGTCTGTCGGAGACGGCGCCATGTTGCCGCGATCGCGGCTTGATCAAATCCAGATCGATCGGCATATGCCGCCTTTGGGCGGCCTATTGTATCGTCGGAACCACGGGACTTCCGGCAAAGCCCGAACTCTTGCGTCAAACGTCCATCTTGACCAACTGATGTCCCGCGCCGACAATGCGACCACTACTTGTGTAAACAGTTTCGGTGCCGCGTCGATGGTGTCTGACGATTTCGAGATTGAGCGGTTGCAGCTTGCGTTGACGGAAATAGCTGAGCATCTCGACGCCATCGAAAGCCGGCCGCATGTGATGCTCAGACGCGCCGCCGATGCCTTGGAGACAAGCCTGGTGCCGGACATCCGACGTGAGGATGCGTTCATCGGGCACTTTGCCATGGTACTTGAAAAGAACCGTATCCCGACCGGATGACTGCGTCCGGGTTATCATGACGCGGCGCGAATATCCCAAAATGGCACGGCGGGATGATTTTTTAGTGCCGAGGCCTTGCCGATAGTTCCCTCTTGCGCTTGGGTGATCGGAACAACATGCTTTTTTTGCGAGGTTTTATGACCCATCGATTCCCATCCGCTCTCATAGCAATGACGGTTGCCGCGCTGCTCGGATCGCCCGCGAGGGCCGATGCGCCAAAGGAATTAAGAACCGACAAGGGCAAGCCGGTGGTCCTTGGAAACTTTTTGAACGTTCCCTCCGATTGCAGCTCCAATCCGGGCCCGAACCCGTTGCCGGTGCTTCGCGAGAAGCCATCCCATGGCTTTGTGCGCATGCAAGTCGTGGTGGCCGACGTGCCGGCTGCCGGTAGCTGCCAAGCCCGCAAAATGCCGGCGATCGCGCTGTTCTACGCGCCCAATGTCGATTTCGTCGGCGTCGATTCCGTCCAGATCGATTTCGAAACCGGCGACAACAAGATACCTACGCTGAGCTTTCGCATCACAGTCCAGGCACCTGAGGCCAAGTAGGTTTCAGGCGAAGCGATTGCGGCGGGACCAAAGGGGGCGCGGACTTGAATCCGTGAACCCTGCGGTTCCGGAATTAACCTGCAGCGCCGACATCAAGCTTAACATGCGGTTTCGATTGCCCCCGGCCGTGGGAGGGCTAGTTGTGGCGCATGAAAACGACGCGCCTCTGTCTAGTGCTGTGCAGCCTCGCGATGCTCTCGTTGATAGCGACGGGTTCGGACACGCATGCCGAAGAGCAAGGGGGTTCTAAATTCCTCTATAGCCGCCAAGGCGGCCTGTTCATTCCACCCAATCCCATTCCATCCGCTACGATGGATGTCGGCACGTTTGGATCCAAGGCCGATACCGGTTCGGTAACGAACGTGTCCTTCTCCGACGTAGAGGTGGATCTGGTCATGCTGTTGCCGGACGCGACCAACGGCCCCCCTATCCCCGCCGTCCCCGAGCCCTCCACCTGGGCCATGATGATCCTGGGCTTCGCCGGCATCGGTCTCATGGTCTATCGCCGGCGCAAGACGGCGCCGAGCACCGCCTGATCAATGCCGCAGCCGGGACGGTAAAGACTCCCCGACTTCTGTTCCGGGCGTGAAAACGACCCTGAACAAGACTCTGAACAGGAGGGGCCGCTTCCAGATGCCTACCAACAAGTCAATATAAATCGTCAAATTGGCATCACTTTATTGTTGACAAAGAAATCCGGAAGGCAAAAAATGCCCCATTAATTTTTATTTAATGAGGCATAAAATGATTATTAAAGCGGAATGGGCTTGTCATTCTCTCTGCCCGTCGGGGGCGTAACCGAGCCCTCTGCCTGGACCCTGATCTTCGGCTTTGCCGGCGTCGGGTTCATGGCGCATCGCCTCAGTAGCCAGGGCGCCCCACGCCTCGTTTAACGGAACGAATTCTATCGATCGCGAGGGGCCGTCCCATGAGGGAGCGGCCCCTGTTGCTTCGGGGGTCAGCGCACAAACGCAAACGGAGCCATCAATGGTGGACCCTTGCAATGATGGACGCTTGCAGATGGACGCTTGCAAAGTTGAATGCTTGGGGGGCATCCAATGAAACAAACAAGTTTTGAAGGTATGTCGGTCGACGAGCTTTGGCAGCTGCACAAGAAACTGAGCTCGCTGCTGACACAAAAGATCGTGGCTGAAAGACGGGAATTGCAGAAACGCCTCGACGCGTTGGCCCACAACGCCAAGCCGCAGAAGAAAGCGCGCAAGCCGTATCCAAAGGTGCCTGCCAAATTCCAAAACCCCGACCAGCCCTCGCAAACCTGGGCAGGACGCGGCAAGCAGCCGCATTGGGTGAGCGAGATGCTGAACGCGGGCAAGAGCATGGACGACCTGCGCATTCCCGAAACAGCTTAAGCGAAGACGACGGCCGCGCTCGGTATCAAGCCACCGGTGCGGCTCCTCTCGACGACATGGTTCCGGTCATTCGGTTGCATGCTCAAGCCAACGTGCTAATCAAGCGCGTGAGTTTTTATGGTTAGCATTCATGGTTAATGAATACCTTCGCCGTTAACCTTAACGCGAGGCTTCCGCGCCTGTTTACGTTTTCCCGGATTGACACAACCGGTGCTGGAACGTGAAGTGCGGCTTTGATACGTGGGGGATTGGTTGTGCGTAAGTTAATATGCCTGATCGCCGCGGCCGCTGCATTGTTCTCGATCACGCCTTCGGCGATCGCCGCCGTGATACACGTGGATATCAGCGACCTCGCGGGGTTCACGACGTACGGCGCCAGCGGCACCAACGGTAACGGAACCATATTCGTAAGCCCGGTCTATCATTTCAATCCAGGCGACAGCGTGGATTTCGGCACGGCAACCCTGTTCCCTGATCCACCCGATTCCAGGCAGCCCTGCGGCGCCTTGTGCCTGGGAATTACCCCGACGTTCGCTCCCTTTGTCTTGTCTGGCGATATCGGAGGCTTCTCTCCTGCCGACGATATCGGCCCGTTCAACGATTTCCTGTTTGGTGCTTTTCCCGGATTCGTTCAGTGCGCGCCCAACAACGGGCCCTGTCCGACAACCAACGTCGATCTGCAATTTACGTTCGGGCCCAGCGAGGACGGCATTCAGCTTGTCTTCCAGGCAGGAAATCTGGTGATCGCGTCTCCAGTGCCGGAGCCGTCCACATGGGCGCTGCTGCTGATCGGGTTCGCAGGGGTTGGGGTCGCAGCTCGGCGCAGGTTACGCCGGCGCGGTGATTTGCGCGACGAGCGGTACGCCGTATAAGTCCTGGGGCCGCGGCTCCGGATGACCACTAGCGACGGCCGAATTCTCGAGCCTTCGAAAGCCACAGCAGGATCTTCGCCAGACCGTTCGCATCGGGTAGCGTGCCGCCTTTGATGCGGGATAGCGTGGCCCCCCTGATGCCGATCTCCTTCGCCATATGTCCGTTCGCGATATCGTATTTCTGCTGGTAAGCCGTGAGCGCCAAGCCAAGGTTGGTCACGGCTTCACGTCTCCGGGAAATATTCTGGCGTTCTTTCATAGCTGGCTTCACAGCGCGGTAAAATCCGGTCCGTCACTCAATTCGTCCGTGCGAAGCGCCCGGTCCGGCGGATGCACGTTAAAAAATGATGCTCAAAATGCGGGTGCATTTTAAATCGGTTGTGCCGTCCGCTGCAAGAAAAACCCGCAGGGGGTGCGGGCAGCCGGCTGTTCCGGAATACAATTGCAGGATCGGAAAATATTGCGATCCCGCCCTTGAACGGCCCTCTAGCGCCTCAAAGAAGCTTTGCCCGCGTGAAGAGCGTTCGCAAGGCATGTGTCGCCCGCACGCTCAGCATGGCATTTTCGGCGGCCGACTCGAGGGCTACCTTCGCATCCTCATGGAGCGATTGAAATTCCATCCACTCGACCGTGTTGAGGCTGGTGATAAAGCGGTAGGCTTCCCCGACCGTCTTGATCGCAACCGTTTCGCCGTTCAGCTTAATTCGGAACGTCGCGTTAAGGGGTGTGTCGGACTTTGATACGTCGCTCATGGCGTCCCATCGTGCAAAGGCAAGTCCAAGTCAAGCCCGAGCCGTACGCGGCTGGCATTCACGCGCCGAACGGCCGCGCGCTCGGAATAAACCGCCATCTCGCAGTTGTCAGATGCAGCGAGACCTCCGGAGCAGGGTAAAGGCTGTTCAACAGCATCCTCATATCGGCCATGTTGCGCGTTGGCTGACGGGCCTCGGGCAGTTGCTCCAGAGCAATCAACGCGGTGGCAAGGGCCTCGGCGATGATAAATTCGTCTCGACCGGTGATCGAGCCCAACGTTTCACTCTTGAAGGCGCCCATGACGCATACTCCGATCGGGCGGGGATGCGAGGCGCCGCCCGGCGCAAGAACCAGGAAAAAGCTCGCCTCCCCTGACCTGTCGCCGCAGCAGCCCTGCTTTACCGCAACTCGCGTTACACCGCGGCCGATGATTGTGGAGAAGGCCGCCTGGTGCAACCTTTTCTGTCGCAGGCCACGAAATCCTCGCTGCCTTAGGTACCCCACGAGGCCCGCGACGTTCCGCCGTCGATCAGCCGGTCTTTTTGTTGGAACAGAACGCTTATAGAGTGGCGTCTGGAGGCGTTGATGGAGAAGCTGTTACTTATTGCCGCGCTGGCATGCCAACCAGGCGAGCGTGCCCTCGACATAAAGGGCAAGTTTCCGAAGGAGGTTCAGTTCATGGACCTCGTCGTGACAGTAGAGCCGTTTTACGCCAGGTTCTATATCTACCAGCTTGGCTTCCCCGACAGCTTTCAGCAGTGCTGCAGCAACAAGCCGACTTCGGTCCTGCGCGTGCCGATCGGCAACGGCCGCTTTTGCATCCGGCAGAGCCAGCCGGGGATGAAATGGCACGTCCGCGCCCTCCTGAGGCCCGATATCGAAATGTAACGCAATCGGCCCTGGATCTTGCGGATCGGGACCGTCTCCGGCTGCCTAACGTCTTCCGGCTTTCCGAAAGCCGGCGTAGAGTGGTGGCGGGGCGGTGGTGAATAGGCGTGCAGGATGTGTCATGAGCGAGCAAGATGCCGGATATGACTACCATCGTTACCGGAAGCTGTTGGCTGAGGCGGTCGACGACACAAAACGGCGGGAGCTGATCGATCTGATGATCGAAGAGCGGGCCAAGGACAGACTGGAAGCCCAGCGCAACGCCGACCGGGCGGCCATGACGGCAGCGACCATCGCCAGGGTACTCGACCTGGCCGGACGCCGCGATCATTCCGAGCCGGACTAGCCTGGCGGTCGAGGCCGGCAAGCTGGATGCGCCCGGCGGACCTGCCGGGCTTTGTGCGCCTACCCTCTTTTCTGCGACGCATACGTCATCAACAAGCATCTCGGATTCTCGGGTAATCTGCTTCATTTCGCACGAATTCTTCGCGTAACGAGGTTCGGTTGGAGGATTAAGGATGGCGTCCCGGCCCGCGCGGTTGTACACCGCTGGCTTATTGCCCGAACCTGCCTTGCGGGGTGTCGGCGCGACCGCAAAACGATAGTCCCACACCAGACAATGAAGGCGACAAGGCTCGACCAATGAGTGGATTCAAGGAACCCAGCTTCGCGGACCGGCAGAAAGCGGCACAGCAGGCGAAACAGAACATCCTGAACAAGTTTCGCAGCCAGCCCGGACCTGACGATCCGGAAGTCGCAAAGCGGCGGGCCGAGCGCGAGGCGCAGGCCGCCGAACGGGCCAAAGCCAAGCTGGCTCGCGAAGCCGCCAAAGCCGAGCAGTTGCGGCTTGAAGCCGAGGCAGCGGCACAAGCCGCCGCCCAGATCGCGCGCGAGAAGGAGGAGGCCGCCGCCCGCGAAGCGGCGCTCGAGGCAGAACGCAAAGCCGCGCGGGATGCCCGCTATGCCGCTCGCAAGAAGAAGAAAAGGTAGCTGACGGTTTTCAGGCGCCACCACACCGCAAACAGGCCCGCCTCCGGTTGAGGCGAGCCTGTTAGGACAAGAGCGGCGGGGCTTACTTCTTCATTCCGTCATCTTTCTTCATGCCGTCCTTCGACATCGCTTCGCCTTTCTTCATTCCGTCCTTGGACATGCCGTGGTCCTTCGTCATGGCATCCTTCGACATCGAATCCTTCTTCATGCCGTCGTCCTTGCCCATCTTGTCCTGAGCGAAAGCGGCAGGCGCGAGCGCCAGGCTGAGCGAGAGAGCGGCGGCGGATACTCCGAGCGCGATACGGGTGCTGATGGTCATTGGCTAATCTTTCCTTTGAAACGGGAGTTGAAGCGACTGACGCCGCTCTCCCCACGACGGTCCCGAGGTCCGGTTTGTTACCCCAGCGCCTGAAAAAATTTTCTGCATAACAGCTAATTGAACAGGCCTTCAGAGCTGCGCGACGATCTCGCCCGCGAAAAAAGATGCTAGTGCTTGTGAACGCCTTCGAATCCTTCCGATCAGTGTGCACCGCAACAATGGCAAGGCTGCCCGGATCAGGCCTCTGGAATAGGTCTCGAACTATCAGACTAGAGAAAATTCCGACGAAGACGGGCTAACATGCCCCGGCGCCCGCCGACCTTTAAATCAAGAAATCAGCCCAGGGAGAACTCCATGCTTACTCGCCGCCATGTCCTCGCATCAGCGCTTGCCGCGCCCGCCATCCTGCGTTTCGGGACTGGAACGGCGAAGGCTGCAACCACGCTGAAAATCTCCCACCAGTTTCCCGGCGGCACCATTGACAAGGGTGATTTCCGCGACCGGCTGTGCCGAGTGTTCGCCGCCGAGGTCGCAAAACGCAGCGGCGGCGAGATCGCCGCCGAGATCTATCCGAACTCGTCGCTGATCAAGACCAATGCGCAATTCTCCGCGATGCGCAAAGGCGCGCTCGATATCAGCCTGTATCCCCTGCCCTATGCCGGCGGCGAATTGCCGGAAACCAATATCGGGCTGATGCCCGGGCTGGTCTCGACCTACGATCAGGGCCTGCGCTGGAAAAGCCAGCCAGTCGGCAAGGCGTTGACCGACTTCCTGGCCGACAAGGGCATCGTCATCCTGACCTGGGTCTGGCAGGCCGGCGGTGTCGCCAGCCGTTCGCGGCCCATCGTCGCTCCGGAAGACGCCAAGGGCCTCAAGGTTCGCGGCGGTTCGCGCGAGATGGACATGGTGCTGCAGAGCGCGGGAGCAGCCGTGCTGTCGGTGCCATCGAACGAGATCTATGCAGCGATGCAGACCGGCGCCTGCGACGCCGGCATCACCTCCTCTACCAGCCTGATTTCGTTCCGGCTGGAAGAAGTCGCAAAATCCCTAACCTCGGGCGCCGGCGCCTCGTACTGGTTCATGCTGGAGCCGCTGCTGATGTCGAAGGCGATTTTCGACAAGCTGCCGAAAAATCAGCAGGACATCATTGTCGCCGTAGGCACCGAAATGGAAGCCTTCGGCAAGAAGGGCGCGCAGGACGACGATGTCGAAGTCGCAAAAGTCTACGAAAAGGCCGGCGCCAAAGTCAGCATGCTCGATGCCGCGACTGTGGGCAAATGGCGCGACATCGCGCGCGACACGGCGTGGAAGGATTACTCCGCCAAGAGTGCCGGCGCGGCCAACCTGTTGAAGCTCGCGTCCGACGTCGCCGCATGATGCATGGTCCGCTTCCGGATCAAGCCGGCCTTTCCAGCGCCGCCGCGGGCAACACGCTCGTCGCGGCGCTCGAACGCAGCCTTGCGGTCTGCAACAACATCATCGTCGTGCTCGCCGCCATCGCACTGATCGCGGCTTGCATCATCCTGAGTTACAGCGTGCTCGGGCGCGCGCTGTTCCACAGCCCGAATTACTGGCAGGACGAAGCGGCTGTGTTCCTGCTGGTCGGGGCGACCTTCATGACGTCGGCCTATGTGCAGAGCCAGCGCGGCCACGTCGCCATCGAGGCGTTCGTCGGATTGCTCTCGCCGCTGGCCAACCGTATCCGGCTCTGGCTGGTCGATGTCGCGAGCTTCCTGTTCTGTGCATTCTTCGCCTGGAAATCCTGGACGCTGGCGCATGAGGCCTGGGTCGACGGCCAGGTGTCGAACTCGATGTGGTCGCCGCCGCTGGCGATCCCCTACGGGCTGATGGCATCCGGCATGACGCTGCTATGCGTGCAGATCCTGCTGCAGATCGCGATCCCGCTCAGCGGAGCCGCCCGCCGATGACCGTACTTGGAATTGGAATCAGCTACGGGGTTGCGACCCTGTTCGCAATGTTCTCGGGCATGCCGATCGCGTTCGCGCTGGGCGCGGTCGCGGTGGTGTTCATGGCGATCTACATGCCCATGGCGTCGCTCGATACGGTGACGCAAAACGTCTACGAGGAAATGGCCTCGATCACGCTGTTGTCGATCCCGCTGTTCATCCTCAAGGGCGCCGCGATCGGCAAATCCCGCGCCGGCCAGGATTTGTATTCGGCGCTGCACGCCTGGCTGCATCGGGTGCCGGGCGGGCTCGGCGTTGCCAATGTGTTTGCCTGCGCGCTGTTCGCCGCGATGGCGGGATCGTCGCCCGCGACCTGCTCGGCGATCGGCTCCGCCGGTATCCCGGAAATGCGCAAGCGCGGCTATTCCGGCGGTTTTGCCGCCGGCATCATCGCCGCCGGCGGCACGCTCGGCATCCTGCTGCCGCCGTCGATCACCATGATCCTGTTTGCAGTGGCGGCGGAGAAGTCGCTGGGACGGCTGTTCCTCGCCGGTATCGGCCCCGGACTGCTGCTGGTCACCCTGTTCGGCATCTACGCGGTGTTCCGTTTTCGCAAAGAGTATGCCGCCGCCAGCGCGCTGTACGAAAAAACCGGCGAGACCTCGGCCATCCTCACGCGCGACGACTTCACCATGGCCGAGCGCTTCAACGTGCTGCCGCGGGTCTTGCCGTTCGTGCTGCTGCTGACGGGCGTGATGATCGCTCTCTATGGCGGCTATGCCACGCCGTCCGAGACTGCCGGCCTCGGCGGCCTGCTGGCGCTGGCGCTGATCGCGGTGATCTACAGCGTGTGGAAGCCGAGCGACCTGGCGCCGATCCTGAAATCGACCATCCGGGAATCCACCATGCTGATGATGATCATCGGCATGTCGCTCCTGTACTCTTACGTCATGAGCTATTTGCACATCTCGCAATCAGTCGCGGAATCGATCGTCGCGATGCATCTGCCGCGATGGGAATTGCTGACGGCGATCCTGGTCATGGTGGTCGTGCTGGGCTTTTTCCTGCCGCCGGTATCGATCATCCTGATGACCGCGCCGATCATCCTGCCCCCGCTGCGCGCCGCGAATTTCGACATCATCTGGTTCGGCGTCGTCATGACCATCGTGATGGAGATGGGCCTGATTCATCCGCCGGTCGGCCTGAACATTTTTGTCATACGCAACGTCGCGCCGGACATTCCACTCAGTGAAGTCATCTGGGGCACACTGCCGTTCGTGCTGCTGATGATGCTGGCGGTGCTGGTGCTGTGCTTCGTGCCGGAGATTTCGACGGCGCTGCCCGATCTCGTGATGGGCCCGGAGGGGCGAAGGTAGACATAGCCGCCGCTCTCCCCGCGTCATTGCGAGGAGCGTCAGCGACGAAGCAATCCATTCTTTCTTTACGCGGTAAGATGGATTGCTTCGCTTCGCTCGCAATGACGGCAGTGGTCTACTTTGCTACGCGTATCTTGGCGTTCACTAAGCAGCCGGCTCGATTTCCGCTAGCTCAATGCCTTCGCCGACGATGTCGCCGACCTTGCATTTGATCACCTTCAGCACGCCCGCGAACGGCGCGCGCAGCGTCTGCTCCATCTTCATCACTTCGAGCGTGAGGATCGGCGCGCCCTTCTCGAGCGTTGCGCCGACCTCGGCCAGCAACGCCACCACGGTGCCCGGCAGCGGCGCCACGATCTTGTCCTCGCCGACCTGTTCTTCGGTCTCTCCGCCGAACGGATCGACCCAGTGCAGGTCGAACCGGCCGTTGCGGGTCCGCAGATAAAGCTCGTGGCCTTCGATCACGGCAACGATGCGAGACTTCGTGCCATCCAGCGTGAGATCTAAGCCGCCGTCTTCGGTGGACGAAAACGTGAAGGCGAATTCGCGTTCGCCGATCGACAGCATTGAAGGTCCGCTGCCATAGTACAGGCTGACCTTGTGTTCGCCGTCCTGCCCCTGGCGGAACGAAAACACCCGCTGCCGCCGGCCGACCGGCATCCAGCCCGACGTCAGCCAGGGCGAATCCGTTTCGCTGCGCGTCGCGGTCTGTTCGGCGCAAACGATCGCCGCCACGGCGGCGCAAAGCTCGAGATCGCCCGGAGGTGCCGGCGCCGGCGTCAGGTTCTTCAATTCGCGTTCGATGAATCCGGTATCGATGGCGTTGGCGCGAACATCGGGATGGGTCACCAGCGCCGACAGGAAGGGAATGTTGGTGACGATGCCGCGAACGTCGGTATCCTCCAGCCCGCGGTTGAGCCGTTCGATCGCGGCGTCACGGGTCGGCGCCCACGCGATTACCTTGGCCAGCATGGCGTCGTAATACGGCGAGACTGCATCGCCCTCGCGATACCCGGCATCAATCCGCAGGCCATCGGTTTGCGCCGGCGTGCGCCAGGTCCTGATCCTGCCGACCGAGGGCATGAAATTCTTGTGCGGGTTTTCCGCATAAACCCGCGCTTCAATGGCGTGGCCGTTCAGTTTGATCTGGTCCTGCGCCAGCGGCAGCTTCTCGCCGAACGCCACGCGCAACTGCCACTCGACCAGATCGATGCCGGTGATCAGTTCGGTCACGGGATGCTCGACCTGCAATCGCGTGTTCATTTCGATAAAGAACACCTCCTTGCCGTCGGAGACGAATTCGATGGTCCCGGCGCCGACATAGTTGACGGCAGCCGCGGCCTTGCGGGCGGCGGCGCAGACCGTCTCGCGCTGTGCGGAATCCAGCGTCGGCGACGGCGCTTCCTCGATCACCTTCTGGTGCCGGCGCTGCAGCGTGCATTCGCGCTCGAACAGCGACAGCAGATTGCCATGGCTGTCGCCGATGATCTGCACTTCGATGTGGCGCGGATTGTCGACGTATTTTTCGATCAGCATAAGGTCGTCGCCGAACGCCGCCTTGGCCTCGCGCTTGGCGCTGACGATGGCGGATGCCAGTTCGCCGGCCGAACGCACGATGCGCATGCCGCGTCCGCCGCCGCCTGCGGAAGCCTTGACCAGAACCGGAAAGCCTATCCTTTCGGCGGCCTTCGCCAGCGTGGCCTCGTCCTGCGCTTCGCCGTGATAGCCCGGCACCAGCGGCACGCCGGCCTTTTCCATCAAAGCCTTGGAGCCGGACTTGGAGCCCATCGCCGTCATCATCGCGGCGGTGGGACCGACGAAGACCAGCCCGGCATCCAGGCACGCCTGGGCAAATTCGGCGTTCTCCGACAGGAAGCCGTAACCGGGATGCACCGCTTCGGCGCCGGTCTTACGCGCGGCTTCGATCACCCGCGCGATGTCGAGATAGCTGTCGCGCGCCCGCGCCGGTCCCAACAACACGGCCTCGTCGGCCATCGCGACATGCATCGCGCCCTGGTCGGCCTCGGAATAGACCGCGACTGTGCGCAGGCCCATCGCCCTCGCCGTGCGGATCACGCGGGCTGCGATCTCGCCGCGATTGGCGATCAGGAGCGTGTGAAATCGCCGGTAGAGCTTCGAGCGATCCATCATCACATCCTGAACAGGCCGAAGCGCGTCGGCTCGATTGGTGCGTTCGCCGATGCCGATAGCCCAAGCCCGAGCACCAGCCGCGTATCGGCGGGATCGATCACGCCGTCGTCCCACAGCCGCGCGGTCGCGTAATAGGGATTGCCCTGGCTTTCATACTGGGCGCGGATCGGCGCTCGAAACTTGTCTTCCTCTTCGGCCGACCAAGTCTCGCCCTTGGCTTCGATGTTGTCGCGCCGGACCTGGCTCAGCACCATCGAGGCCTGCTCACCGCCCATCACCGAGATGCGGGCATTGGGCCACAGCCACAGGAAACGCGGGCTGTAGGCGCGGCCGCACATGCCGTAATTGCCGGCGCCATAAGAACCGCCGATCACGACGGTGAATTTCGGCACGCCGGCGGTCGCCACCGCCGTCACCAGCTTGGCGCCGTCGCGCGCGATGCCGCCGGCTTCGTATTTCTTGCCGACCATGAAGCCGGTGATGTTCTGCAGGAACACCAGCGGGATATTGCGCTGGCAGCACAGCTCGATGAAATGCGCGCCCTTCAGCGAACTTTCGCTGAACAGGATGCCGTTATTGGCGATGATGCCGACCGGATAGCCCCAGATATGAGCAAAACCACAGATCAGGGTCTGGCCGTACAGCTTCTTGAACTCGTCGAATTCCGAACCGTCGACCAGCCGCGCGATGATGTCGTGCACGTCGAACGGCTTGCGGCCGTCGGCGGAGACCACGCCATAGATCTCTTCGGCAGGAAACAGCGGCTCTCGCGGCTCGCGCATGTTCAGGGCAGCGGGCATTGGTGGCTTCAGCGTAGAGACGATGCGCCGGGCAATCCCGATCGCGTGGCTGTCGTTCTGCGCATAATGGTCGGTGACGCCGGATTGCCGCGAATGCACGTCGGCGCCGCCGAGTTCTTCCGCCGTGACCACCTCGCCGGTGGCCGCCTTTACCAGCGGCGGGCCGCCCAGGAAGATCGTGCCTTGATTGCGCACGATGATACTCTCGTCCGACATCGCCGGCACATAGGCGCCGCCGGCGGTGCAGGAGCCCATCACGACCGCAATCTGCGGGATGCCGGCAGCCGACATCTGCGCCTGGTTGTAGAAGATGCGGCCGAAATGCCGCTCGTCGGGGAAAATCTCGTCCTGCATCGGCAGGAAGGCACCGCCGGAATCGACCATGTAGACGCAGGGCAGATGGTTCTGCCGCGCGATATCCTGGGCGCGCAGATGCTTCTTCACCGTCATCGGATAATAGGTGCCGCCCTTGATGGTCGCGTCGTTGGCGACGATCACGCATTCGCGGCCCGCGATCCGGCCAACACCGGTGATGACGCTGGCGGAATGCACATCGCCGCCGTAGAGACCATGCGCCGCCAGCGGCGACAATTCGAGGAAGGCCGTGCCGGCATCGACCAGCAGATCGACGCGCTGGCGCGCCAGCATCTTGCCGCGCGATGTGTGTCTCTTGCGCGATGCTTCGCCGCCACCACCGGCGACCTGATTCAGCTTGTCGCGCAACTCGGCGACCAGCCCGCGCATGGCCTCGGCATTGCGCGCAAAATCGGATGATTTGGGATCGATACTGGAGTGAAGCGGCATGGGTCTCCGCGGATTATGGTGCGCCGCAATCCGGCATTGAAGCTATGGCCATGGTGTCATTGCGCCGCAGCCTTAGGCAACCGAGAACTTTGGCAACCCGAACTTCGATTCTCCGGGAATGCCGCGCTGGCTATTGGCCCTAGTGGGTCCAGGGTTCGACGCGGCGGAATGCGAAATTGTCGGCATAGGCGGCTTGCCGTCGCACCGGGTCCTTCGGCTCGATCACCTGATAGGGAATGCCATGGCGCTCGCAGTAAGCCACGGCCTCTTCTTTGGTGTGGAAATGCAGCGTGAGCTGTTGCTTCATGTCGCCGGAGCTGGTCCATCCCATCAAGGGCTCGATCACCCGCGGCTGCTCGGGTTCGTAATCGAGCTGCCACTCCTTGGTAATGGCCTTGCCCGATTGCATCGCGTTTTTGGCGGGCTTAAAGATGCGTGCGATCATGGATGGTCGGGTCCCGTGAAATATGCGACATGGAAGCGCGTGGTGGAAATGGCCGGGATGGTATAGAAACACTTTTCAGGAATTTGATCGGTGATTCCAGACCCGGATGTTACATTTTCCGTAACCGGTATAGTCATTCTGTGGCGCTGTGACAATCTGGATGGGCCGCAGGGTTGACGGACCCCGTCGGCCGCCCGATTCTCGCAAAAGCATCCCTTCGAAACGGCACCCATGAAAATCAACGCCACCCTGCCCGAAAAAGGACGCGACCTCCGCCTCGACCTGTTTCGCGGGGTCGCCAATTGGGCGATTTTCCTGGATCATATTCCCGACAACGTCGTCAACTGGATCACCACCCGGAATTACGGCTTCAGCGACGCCGCCGATCTGTTCGTTTTCATCTCGGGATATACCGCGTCCTTTGTCTACGCCCGGATGATGCTGGAGCGCGGCTTCATCGTCGGCGCCACGCGGCTGACCAAGCGCGTCTGGCAACTCTACGTCGCGCATATCATCCTGTTCGTGATCTATATTGTTTCGATCGGCTATGTCGCGCAGCGTTTCAGCGATTCGCAGATCATCAACGAATTCAACGTCGCCGGGCTGGTCGATAATCCGATCGAAACCCTGCGCCAGGGGTTGCTGCTGAAATTCAAGCCGGTCAACCTGGACGTGCTTCCGCTTTACATCGTGCTGATGGGACTGTTTCCGCCGGTGCTGTGGCTGATGCTGCGCCAGCCGAATCTGACCCTGGCGGCCTCGGTCGCGCTGTGGCTCGCGGCGCGCCAGTTCGGCTGGAACCTGCCTGCCTATCCCGCCGGGACCTGGTACTTCAATCCGTACTGCTGGCAGATCCTGTTTGTCTTCGGTTCATGGTGCGCGCTGGGCGGCGCCAGGCGGTCGATGGCGATCATCAACGCGCGCGCGACGCTCTATTTCTGCATCGCCTATCTCATTTTCGCCCTCGTGATGACCATGGCCGGCCGCTTTCCGGATTTCGGCGCGATGTTCCCGGACTGGCTCTACTCGGCGTTCAATCCAAACGACAAGACCGACCTGGCGCCCTACCGCTTCCTGCACTTCGTGGTGATCGTGATTCTGGTCATCCGTTTCGTGCCGAAGGACTGGCCCGGCCTGGAATGGAGGGTATTCGACCCGCTCGTCGTCTGCGGTCAGCAGTCGCTCGCCGTGTTCTGCGTCGGCGTCTTCCTGTCCTTTGTCGGGCATTTCGAACTGATGATGAGCTCGGGCTCGCTGTTCGCGCAGATTTTCGTCAGCGTGACCGGCATCGCGATCATGACCATCGTCGCCTATTACATCTCCTGGTCGAAGCGGCAGGACAAGCCGCTGCCCAAAACGCCGGCTCCGGCCAAGGCCGGCTGATTCACGCCGGCCGCGTGGTCGACATGACCATGGTGGCAACGTCGGAATAGGTTGCGACCAGCGGCCCGACGATCCTGTGGAGCGCGTTTTTCGACACCAGCGTGTCGTGCAGGACGAGATTGTCGATCCCCGTGGTCAAAAAGCAGATCACGGCGTCGCGCGGGGTCTCCACGATCGGCTCACCCTTCACATTGAAGGATGTGTTGATCAGCACGGGAACGCCGGTCAACGCTTCAAATTCCTTCAGCAGGCGATACAGGACCGGATTGGTTTCTTCGCGAACGGTTTGAACGCGCGCCGTCCCGTCGACATGGACGATCGCCGGAATCTTGTCGCGCCATTCAGGGCGGACACGCTTGGCGATCAGCATGAACGGCGAATCCTCCTCGCCTTCAAATATCTCTTTGGCCCGCTCGGCAAGCACGATCGGCGCGAACGGCCGGAACGGCTGGCGATGTTTTACGCGGCTATTGAGAATGTCCTTCATCTCCGCCTTGCGCGGATCGGCAATCAGGCTGCGATTGCCGAGCGCGCGCGGGCCGAACTCCGAAGCCCCCTGGAACCATCCGATCACGCGCTGCTCGGCCAGTAGTTTTGCCGTGTCGCGGCAGATATTCTCGCTGCGAACGGCGGTGGTCTGGATGCGCACCAGAAACTTCTCAATCGCCCGATTGACATCCTGATCGCTATAGCGCCTGCCGACATAGGAATGATCCATCACGAAAGCGCGGCGCTGCTTGAGAATTTCGAGATAACCGTAATAGGCGCAGCCGATCGCAATGCCGTCGTCGCCGGCGGCGGGCTGGATCCAGACATTCTCGAAGCCGGCTTCCCGAGCCAGGCGGCCGTTGGCCACGCAGTTGAGCGCGACGCCGCCGGCGATGCATAGATTCCTGGCCCCGGTCGTTTCGCGCAGCCACCGGGCGCGGGCAAGCAACACGTTTTCGGTATCGTCCTGCACCCGCCAGGCGAGATCCTCCCAATGCCGCATCGACGGGCTGGTTTCCCAGTTCTCGCCGCTATCCATGACGTAGGGCTGCTTGAAATCCGCGGTCCAGTGCGGAACGTGTAGCGTGCCGCCGCTGAGTTCGAGCAGGTGCTTGACCTTCTCTTTCCTGCCATATGGCGCGAGCCCCATCAGCTCGCCGCATTTATTCCAGTCGCCGAAGATGTAGGTCGAGGCCCGGCTGTAGAGCGCGCCCAGGCCCGGCATGTTGTAGAACTCGTCGCTGAGGAAACCGCGGTCGGGCTCCATCCAGACCTTCTTTAGACATTCGATCCTTGAGCCATCGAATTTGTAGTAGCTCTCGGACTCGCGGGCGAGATGCGTCGCGGTATCGGCCGACGGATACGACTCAAGGACATCGGATCGATAGCTGCCGACGCCGTCGACGATCATCACCACGCCGTCCTCGAACGGGGACACCGCAAATGCGCTGTAGGCATGCGCCAGGTGATGGGAGATCGATACCACCTTGTCGGAATGCGACAGGTACAGCGGATGCTTTGCGGCTTCGGCCCGTTCATGTTCGGGAAGGAATCCCGGCATATCCTGATAGACCAGCCGCTCTTCCATTTCGGGAACCGGCAGGATGTAGCAATTGCGAACGACCAGGTCGACGTCATCCAGCGTAATGCCTTCGGCATCGAGACAAAAATCGATCACTTCCTTGTAGAAGCCGGTGGCGTGCTTCTCGCGTGTGATCCGCTCTTTCGCGATCGCAAACGCGATGGCGCCGTCGCGCAACAGGCAAGCGCTCACGTCATGATCGTAAGTGTTCAGACCGAGCACATAGGTGTGTTGTTTGGACATCGGCACTCTTTGAGGATCGCTGGCGGTTTGGAATCGGGAAAGATGTCGAGTTGAAGGTTCGTGAGGTTTTCTTGTGTTAGAAATTTGTTGACCATTTGCCGGATTTCGCACCGCACCATCTTCGCGGCTGTTAGTGGAGCCAAGCATCCCCCATAGCGCCTCCTGACTGTAACTTGACCTTATTTCCCCCTCTCAATAGACTTTTTAACAGCCGTAAGAACCTTAATAAAAATATTGCCTTAGCACACCTGAACTGAACGCTGCTCCAAGCGTCGAAAGAGACAGCACCTTCGGGTGTCTGGAAGTGACCGGGAGATTCTCGAATGGCTAAACGCTGTAATATGCTGACGCGCTGCCTGGCGGCATTGGCGTTGATGTTCGTCTACGTCGCCAGCACGTCCGCCATCCTGGTCGGCACGTCGACCACGCAGGCGCAGGCCCGTGGTGGAGGTCGTGGCCGTGGCGGCGGCTGGGGGCGTGGCGGCGGCTGGGGCCGCGGCAGAGGTATAGGTCGCGGCTATGGCCGTGGCTATGGTTTTTACCGCGGGCGCGGCTTCTATGGGCGCGGCTATGGCTACGGCCGCGGATGCTACTTCAGCTATCGCTGGGGCCGATACATCTGTCCGTATTGATTGCAGTTCAATCGGTGTCGTCGCTTCGCTGATACGAATCTAAAATCGGGTGCGTCGGTCGACCGGTGCACCCGATTTTCTTTTTGCCGGCAAATCAACGCCGCCCGCCTTGCGCCGGTTAGCGCAATCACGCCGAGCAGCTTGCTTGTCGCCACTTCAATCCTATTTCAAGCGTTCGTCGACGCCCGCGATTGACCTGCATCAACCGGCTGGCGCGCCGCTGCCGTAACTGTCTTGAGGATACGCTACCCAACTGTAGATCGTTGGTGCACCAGGTCAGAGATGAACGCTCACGGCCTGGAACCAGCCAAGCCTAGAAGGACCAAGGACATGCCGGCCCATTTTCATGCCATCGTCTGGATCGATCATTCGCAGGCCAAGGTCTTCCATATCGGCCTGTCGGGCGAAGACGAGGTTGTGCTGCACCCGCATTTGCCGACGCGGCACCTGCACCACAAGGCCAATTCGATCGGCAGCGGCAATGCCGCGGCGGACAAGGATTTTCTCGAGGAAGTGACGAAGGCGGTCAGCGACGCCGGCGAAATCCTGATAATTGGCCCGGCAAGCGCGAAGGCTGAGCTTGCGAAACACCTCCGCCACCAGCACCCGAAAATCGGTGATCGCATCGTCGCCGTGGAAGCTTCCGACCACCCCAGCGACCGCCAGATCATCGCATACGCCAAGCAGCATTTTGGAATGCGGCCTGTCCGCGCCGCGGGCGGGCCCGCCAACGGCTAATCCTCCCGCAACCGCGTCACCATCTCAACGCGCTTCGGGTTTTACCGCCCAATAGTTTCGGCCGTTCGTTCTCGGGTCGGTGTTGTCGCTCGAGGAAAACAGGAAGATTGAATAGTTGTATCGCCAGTGAGAGTAGCTTCCGCGGCCGACCTTCCCGATGTCGGTGTGGGTGCTGTGGGCGGGGCCTAACGGCTTGTCATCCTCGTACAATTGAATCGGCGAACGAAAATTATCGTCAGCCGTATCGGCGAGGGCGCCGAACAGACGGTCGGTGCTGACCACAGCAAATCCGGAATCCAGGAATTCGCGAAATGGCCGCTGCAGCAGTATCTTCGTGCCCGCGACTTTCGGGCTAGGTTCATATCGTTTCGGGTCATAGCTAAGCTTCAGCCAGTAAGCGGCGGCAAAATAAGCGGCCGCAGAGGCGAGCACGAGTAACCAGAGGTTACGTCGGGTCATTCGCTCAACGTATTCCAAATCCCGACCCTTCTCAACGAGTGAGAGTTTGCGCCGAAGTTCAATCGGCCCATTGCCAACCAGTTCCCGGACGCTGCACGCCAATATCGCCACGCCACACCGGCGACGATGACGGATCAGGTTGACAACCAGGTGTCAGAATCGCGGCAGAGCCGAAATAGTAACGGATTCAACGGTGTTTTTGGTCGGGGCAGCTGGATTCGAACCAACGACCTGCAGTACCCAAAACTGCCGCGCTACCAGGCTGCGCTATACCCCGATAATTGGGAAACGACGTCGATACACGCTTAAAAGGCCGGCAGCAAGGCGCCGCCAGGGTCTCACCGGCCGTTAAAGAGCGGATGCGCCACCCGGTCGCCCGGCTCTATCCCGTATTTCTTCGCCGTGCCGGCGATCACCTCCAGCACCCCCTTCGCCAGTCCCCCGGACGGGATGATCCGGGTGGACAGCGGCTCGGTGTTTTCGGCAATGCGCAGGATGCGGCCGTCGGACCGGATGAAGATCATGTCCAGCGAGATGTAGGTGTTTTTCATCCACATCGACACCTGCTGTTCGGGCGAGAAATCGAACAGCATTCCTTTCCCGTCCGGCAACTCCTTGCGGTACATCAGGCCGGTCTCTTTTTCCTGCTCCGTCGTCGCCATCTCGACCGAGAAAACATGCACGCCGTTCCTGGTGACGATCTCGAGCGGCTGGATACTCGCCGCCCGCGCGGCGGCGGCCCCGAATGCACAGAGCGCAAGCGTCATGGCCAACGGCATCCAAAGCCACGCACGCACGCGATGCCGACCGACCGCTCGATAGAAACTCATTGGACTACGCTCACACCGCCGTGAAGGGATTTTGCCTGACCGACCCTTGCTGACTCTTGCCGATCGATCGTGGCAAATACCACACCGTCCGCAAAAGCCATATGCCTTAGCTGGGGTGAAGAGGCCGCGCGATCAATGCGACTGCAGTATCAAGACTACAGTATCAATGCGACGACAGTCCCGGCGTGCCGTTTTCCGGCTGGATTTCGGCGGCCATCATGCCCTTGGAGCCGGGCCCGAACCGGACCAGCACGTACTGGCCGGGACGCAGTTCAGTCATCCCGAAGCGGCGCAAGGTCTCCATGTGCACGAAGATATCCGGCGTGCCCTCGCCGCAAGTCAGGAAGCCGAATCCGCGCAACCGGTTGAACCACTTGACCTGCGCCCGCTCCAGGCCGCTGGTCGGCGTGACGCTGACATGGGTGCGCGCCGGCAGCATCTGCGCCGGATGGATCGCGGTCGATTCGTCCATCGAAAGGATCCGGAATGCCTGATAGCCCTTTTGGCGCTGCACGCATTCGCAGACCAGCCGCGCGCCTTCGTAGGCCGTCTGGTAGCCGTCGCGCCGCAGCACCGTGACGTGCAACAGCACATCCGGCCAGCCATTGTCGGGAACGATGAAGCCGTAGCCCTTCGATGCGTCGAACCACTTGATGACGCCGCTGATCTCGACCAGGTTGGCAGCGGTGTCGCCGAGACCCGAAAACGCGTCCATCGCCGGGTCGCGCCCGGCGCCGCCTGAAAATTCGCTCGGCCCAAGCCGGTTCGGTCCCGTCCCCATAGACGGGCCGCCCAGCTTCTTGGACTCAAATCCGTCCGACCCCATGACCCCGGACCCCACACATTTTCTGCGGCCCGTCGTCTATCGCGACGAAGCCGAACCACGCGTCCGTCCATGACCACTCATGGTGACGCCACGCGAATCTCTCGAATCAAAAGATAACACTCCCGCTTGCCGCGCATAGACAAAAAACAAAATCACCGGGAACTATGAACAGTCTTGCGCAGCCGCGAATCAATTGGGCATCAATTGCCCAGGAAGGGTCCGAGCGTCTCGCCGATATCGTGGCGGATCACAAGGTCCGCAATATCGTCCTGTTCGGTCGGCTCGTTGTTGATGATCACCAGTCGGGCACCGCCATTCTTGGCCATCAGCGGGAACCCCGCGGCGGGCCACACCACCAGCGACGATCCGATCGCGAGGAACAGGTCGCAATGCTGCGCCAGTTCGGCGGCACGGCGCATGGCGTCTTCCGGCATCGCCTGCCCGAACGAGATGGTGGCGGTCTTGACCGGCTCCTCGCACACCGTGCAATCGGGCGCACCGCCGATTTCCTCGAAGCGTTGCTTCACCCACGGCAGGTCATAAGCCTGCCCGCAACCGATGCAGCGGGCGTAAGTCGTATTGCCGTGCAGCTCGATGACATGCTCGGCCTTGAAGCCGGATGTCTGATGCAGGTTGTCGATGTTCTGGGTGACGATGGCGGGAATCTTGCCGGCCCTGTAGAGCGAGGCCAGTGCGCGATGGCCCCGTCCAGGCTTTGCTGCGGCGAATGTCGGCTCCATCGCAAAGCGCCGCCGCCAAGCCTCATCGCGCGCATCGGGGCTGGCGACGAATTCGTCGAACGGGATCGGGCGGTTGCGGGTCCACAATCCGCCCGGCGAACGGAAATCGGGAATGCCGCATTCCGTCGAGATGCCGGCGCCGGTAAAGGGAACAATGGTGGACGATTCGGCGATCATCTCGCCGAGCTGGTCCACGCCGCTGCGAAGATCCGGTGCAATCATTGGGCGTATCCGAAATAGGGTCGTGCTGATTATAGGCACGGTCGATCGGATTGCCACTGCGACTACATCGTAGGGGCCAGGCTCCCTTGCGCCGCAACCAGGGTGTGATCAGGCTGCTTTTGCGACCGCTTCCCTGCCCTCGTCGTTCTTCTCGTCGCCTTTCCTGACCTTCGCGACCGGCGCCGAGGCCGGCGACTTGCGCAGCGGCTTGTCGTACTGCGCGAGCTTCTCGAGTTCGGCTTCGAGCTCGGCCCGCCGCGCGGCGACTTTCTCCGCCAGCTTGTCGGCGGCGTGGTCGCGCAATGCTGCGACCTCTTCGATGCTCAGCGAATCCAGATCGATCTTTGCCATGCAGCCCTCCGTTTTCTTTTGGCTACCGGCAAGGTGCCCAGGCGACAAGCACGGCCGCCATCTTATCCACCGACTTCGATCACAATCCTGCAACGCCCCGTCCCAATTCGCGCCCTATTCGGTGCCGCCAATGCGCTTGGCACAAAACTCGAAAAGGGACGGACCATGACGGACCAGCAAGACCGCCTCACGCGCGAACGAGAAGAAATCGCGACGCGGGTTGCCAGCTTCAAGGCGACGCAGGAAAGGTTTCAACGCGAGCGCGAGGAATATTTCGTCGCGACGCTGGAGAGCGCCCGCAACGGGCCCGGACGGACGCCATCCTGGTCTTGAATCATCCTTGAATTTTCGACGCGATCAAGAAAGCCCGGAGCAACGCTCCGGGCTTTGATAAATCAGAGCTCAATTACCAGCCGTAATAGCGCGGCCCGTAATAGCGCGGCCCGTAGTACCGCGGTCCATAATACGCATAAGGGCCGGGGCCGTAGCCGTAATAAGCCCGCCGGTAGTAGCGCGGCCCGTAATAGCCATAACGTGGCCTGTAGTAACCGCCATAGTAGCCGCCGTAATAGGCCGGACCGTAACCGTAGTAATAGGGCCTGGAGGCTGCGAAGGCCCCGGCCGCCAACGCACCGGCGGCGATGCCGAAGCCTATACCGGGTCCCCACCCCCAGCCCCGGCCGCCCCAACGCGCTTCAGCCGGCGCGGAAACCGCGGCCGTGCCGAGCGCCACAACCGTTGCCAAGATCAATGCTTTCCTTTTCATGCGCGCATCTCCTCACATCGAATGCCGACAAAAGTAACGCCGGTGAATTTCGTTGGTTTCATGGGAACCAGCGATTGCGAAGAAATCGTGGCATCCACGAATCTGCTACCGCGGCCGCTGGTACGGCGATATTCTTCGCAGTGCAGCCTCCTCGCGACTGATGCAGACCACCGTCACCGTCGAGCGGGGAACCAACAGTGCGGCCTTGCGTTTTCGCAGCATGGGACCGCGCGAAGAAGACAACGGCATGCTGTTGCTGGTGGTGGTGTCGATGATCTGCGCCACCTTGGTCGGCCTCCTTGAGGTCGGCAAGAGCACATCGGCTTTTGCCGCAAGACCGACCATCGTCGCCAGCGAGCAGCCGGTTCGCGTCATTCTGCCGTTCGCGCCAAACACGACGCCGGGCGATCGCTAGCCGTGATGGCATGTCGCTTCCGCCGCCGCGAGTGGGCCCCGGCGGATAATGATGCGCGTGTGATCGAACCAAAAGATCTGACATAGCCGGAACGAAAGCGGAGCCTCGAACTTATCTCATCAAGTGCAGCAACCTCGAAAGAGGTGAGAGCATGAAGACCCCGTCAGTATCTTCGGATGCTGGCGGGGTTTTCAGTTTCGGGATTGCCTGGCAGCAACCACGAACAAGCGCTAAGGTTTGAAGGAGGTTCACGTGCCGATTTCCGCGTTGCTGGCCCGCATTCGCGAGCTCATTCCCAAACAGAACGATCGCTATTATGATGAGATTGTCCGCGGCTTCGGCGTCGGCGAGTTGCGCACGCCCGCCTCGCCGATGAGCGATGCCGAACTGGCCCGGGCAATCGCCGATTTCATGAAAGACGCGCCGTCGGGTGAGGCTGTGAGCAACCTTGGCCGGCGGCTCAATCCGTCGTCGGGCGTCTGATCGTTTGGCCGTCCAGTCATTACCGCACGGGGCTTGGCGCGCCGGCGGTGCGGACCAGGCGATCGGCCTTCTGAAGCACGTAATGGTTCTCAGGCTGCTCGCGCGCGAAGAAGCTGACCGCTACGAACAGCGCGCAGAACGTCAGCCCGACCAGCATGACTTTCCGGTAAGTGGTTTTGTCGGCATTGTGGAAGGATGAGGACATACATAAGCCATACAACCTGCCGCCCGGCGTGCAATCTGACTCCCATTTTAACCTAACTTTTGAAGCTTACTCTTGCCGGTAATTTGAAGAAACTTGTCGGAAAATTTTAGCGTTCAACGAGTGGCCGCTAAAAGCGGCCGGTCAGCGAGAGAACTTCGTGATTTTGACGACCTTTCCCCTGGCATCGTATGTCGTCCATTCGCCAACCTGCTTGCCGTTCTCGAAATAGCCCGACCGCATTTTGCTGCCGTCTTTTCGAAACCATTCCCAATATCCTTCGAGCTCGCCATCCTTCATGTGACCGCGAGCCTTGATGCTTCCATCTCTGTGCCGGTCAATGCGCTCGTCCATGCAGTTCTCCGGAAAGACGTCGGGCGGCCGGTCGCGGCGCTTTGATTTCAGGCGGCTGGGTTGGATTTTGCGTTTCCCACCAGCCACATCGGTTGGAACCGGCAGGTCCGTGAGGTCGAGACCCGGCGGCACGTGGAACCAAAAGCGCGGCGGCGACTTATCCGTCGAGTTCCCGGCTGAAAGCCCGCCATGACCGTGCGGTTTTTTTGTTTGAACCTTTCTTCGGGTCCCCAGACATATCTGCACTGGGGATTTGAGGGCCCAGTATATAGGGCAGCGCCGCCTAACGAATATACTCCGTTAGGGCGGCGCTGTTGCATTCCGCAATTCAACTACTAGTTTAGTAGAGTAGCTGGCGGCGTCTCGCGCCCTCAATCCCCAGCCGCTGTCAGCCGAAAACCCTGTCCCCAGCCCCGGACAGGGTTTTCTTTTGCCTGCGTCTCGATTCACCCGCCCGTCGGAACTACGCCACCGGATGGACATTGAATCGCTATGAAAACGGCCAAGGCAATCCGCAAACAGGCGATCACGGCGGAACGCGTTGCGACGCGCACCGCCGATACCTTTGTGGCCAACCAGATGAGGTCGTTGGCGCTGGCCTTCAGGGCGCAGGCCGACGTCTTGAAGAAGAAAAAGAAAAAGAAGAAAAAATGAACTTCACCGTCAAGGGCATGTGCCAGCACGGCGAACTCGTGCACCGCAGGAAAACATCCGAGGCGGCGCTCAAGAAGGCGCGCGAACTGGCGCGAACGGGCTGTTACGAGGTGCACATCATCACGCCCGAGGGACGTGACTATCATTCATCCGAATTTTCGGATCTGCCGCGTTCGCCCGGCGCGAAGCGACCTGTTCAGAAAGCCGATCCATCCCGCAGACTGGGCCCGATTTCACGTTCCCCAAGATAGGCAACGGGAGACGTCCCGCATTGTCATGGGAGCAGTGATCCGGGGGGTCCGTTGAACCTTTCCGCGAGTCGCGCGTCTACTCTGTGAAGCGTCGCGATCCCCCATCCCGCTTCCCCTTAGAAAGCCCCGCTCCCCCCAGGCGGGGTTTTCGCTTTGGATCGACGTGATACCGGGACATGGCTCCTGAAGCCGTCTGCTTTGCAAAGACCGGGCCCGGCTCCCGGAGCCTGACTATTTGTCGGCGACTTTCGCTCTGCCCCTTGCCATATTTTGCTGCTATTGAACGGTCCGAAACCAATAGCAAACTCTTCAACAGCAAGTCTTCAACAGCAAGTCCTGCAAGGGAGCCAACAAACATGCGTTATCTCCACACCATGCTGCGCGTCCGCAATCTCGATGCCGCGCTGAAATTCTACCAGGACGCACTGGGATTGAAGGAAGTGCGCCGCGTCGACAACGACAAGGCGAAGTTCACGCTGGTGTTCCTGTGCGCGCCCGAGGACGAGGCGCTGCTGAAGAACACACCCAAGACACGCGGCGCGCCGCTGGTCGAACTCACCTATAATTGGGACGAAGAGAAATACGGCGAGGATCGCTATTTCGGCCATCTCGCCTATGAGGTCGACGACATCTACGCGACCTGCGACCGCCTCATGAAGCACGGCATCACCATCAACCGCCCGCCGCGCGACGGCCAGATGGCCTTTGTCCGCTCGCCGGACCTGCATTCGATCGAGCTTTTGCAGAAGGGCGATGCCAAGCCGCCGGCGGAGCCGTGGACCTCGATGCCGAACACCGGCCACTGGTAAGGCGTTGTACAAATTCTTCGTGCACGTCCGGCATCCCTCCTACCGGCTCGTGACCAAAGCCGATGCGCCGTTTCCCGCCGGCGCTTCGGAAGACGAATGGCGGTTTACCCGCAGCCGCGAAGCCGGCGACGTCAATGCGGAAGTACGCGACGCCGTCGACCGGGATGGCTACTCACTGTTTCGGATCGGCCTCTCGCTTTCCGAATTCCGAAGCCGTGATTCGTTCCGCAGCATAAATCGCGTTTCCATGGGCCAAGGCGGAACATGCGATTGCCTTTCGCGTTCTTGAAATCATGAACGATTCAAGGAGGCGATGATGGGACGAGGAATTTTGCTTTGGTTATTGGGCGTGCCGATACCGGTGATCATCCTGTTGTGGCTGTTCTTCGGCCGCTGATCTCTGCGTCTCGCATGGTCTGACAAATCAGGCTCCGTCGTCGCTCGGCGGAGCCTGATTTTTTGCCCGCCCCATCTGCACCCAGCGCACGCGATTTTTCCTGGGAATTCCGGTATCACCCGAAAGCGAAACATCGGGAGTGAAAACGCGTGCCGGACAATAATCAGAGCCAGCTAAAGATCTGGGGCCGGGCCAATTCCGTCAATGTTCAAAAAGTGTTGTGGTGCCTGCGCGAACTCGATCTCGCCTATGAACGCATCGATGCCGGCATGGCGTTCGGCAAAAATACCGAGCCGGACTACCTCGCGATGAATCCTAACGGCCGCGTGCCTACCATGGTCGACGGCGATTTCGTGCTCTGGGAATCCAATTCGGTGATGCGCTATCTCGCCCTCGCCTACGGTCAGGGATCGCCGATCTATCCGCAGGCAGCGAAAGCGCGTGCCGGCGTCGACCGCTGGCTGGACTGGACGCTGTCGACCTTACAGCCGGTCGATCGCCCGGTGTTCTGGGCGCTGGTGCGGACCCCGGTTGCGCAGCGGGACATGGCCGCGATCCAGCAGGATGCCGACGCCGAGGCAGTGCAATGGCGGATCGTCGATGCCCAATTGGCAACGCGGCGTTTCATCGAGGGCGATCAGTTCACCCTCGCCGATATCGCGCTCGGCGCCTACGCAAGACGCTGGTTCGGCGTCGAAGGCATCAGGAAGCCGCACCTGCCGCAGCTCGAGCGCTGGTTCGCCGAGTTGGCCAGCCGTCCGGGATTTGCGCAATTCGTGGCGCCGCCGATGTCGTGAGAGGCGACCGTTTGAGCATGATCTCCGCACAAACGCTTTGCGTTTGTCGCGAGGGAAAACCGGGAATCCACCCCGCATTACGTGCGGGGCAGGCTTTTCCCGATCGTGCCCTAACGCGACAGGTTCTGCCAAAGGCCCGAGCGCTCGAACCACACGATGCAGAAAACAAGGACCAGCGTAACGGCGGCCACCGCCAGCCGCATGGTCCATGTCATGCCGCGACTGATCCACCACAGCAGCGCGCAACCCATGATGACGGGAACGATGATCTCGAGTTGCAATGCGCTCGCCCCCGCCGTTCAACGCCCGCCACTGGAAACGCCGGCGCCAATGTCGATCACGCCGCCGATCTTCATGCAGGTGCCCGTGCCCTCGACCTTGACGAAACCTGCACCATACGCCGCACAGGAATCGCTGTTGCCCGCGCCCTTGAGCGGCAGCAGCCGCTTGCCCGAGGCCTGCGGTTTGCCGGATTTTTGAGCGCGAGGCTGCTCGGCAACCGCCATGGAGACCGGCACAAGCACAACGATGGCGATCGCAAGGAGGAGGTTTCGCATCCCGCCTTTTACCGCTTGCGGCCGGCTGACGCTACCGGACGAACTTGATGCCTATGGATTTTCCCCGGCGCCAGACCAGCTCACAGTTCCGCGCCGTCCTTGTTTCGCGCGAGAACGCCAGCCGAAATGTCGTGGGCAGCACGCTGGCATCGTCAACGCTGATCCTGGCGCCAGAGGCGGAGAGATCCTGGACCACGCATGGGCGCGCCGCAAAGCCGCCCTCGAGGATGATCCATGCGGAGTGGCGGAGCGATTTGCGCGCTTCCCGCTTCTTGGCTACGGCCACGTGGGTTCTCCCGAAACCATCGCCCTAATCCCGTCGCGCTTTAGGAATCGTTACGCCAACCGGGATATTTGGATGTTTGGCGGTGGGGCACGCGGCCGATCCGCCGTCAAAAACGAGGTTACCGGTGGCTTGCCCGGCCGCGCAAACGCCACTATACGTTCGGCCGCCGCCGCCCGGATCACATCACCACGACCGGGGTCGGCACGGTGCCATCGCGACCACAAAGCGTTGATTCGCCGGAACTATTTGCTATGTGACCAAAGCGAAACGGCACTGCCGCGATGAAGATTCGTCGGGTAAGGCCACAGTTTTCGCTCCCTTCGTCTATCGGTTAGGACGCCACCCTTTCACGGTGGAGAGAGCGGTTCGATTCCGCTAGGGAGCGCCAAAGCCAAAGCCCGGTTTGCACAACCGACATCGAAGCCGGACACGCCGATGTCGGCAAAATGACCCATGGCGGGCATCGCAATCCGTATTGGTCTCTTCCCCGCGCAATTGCCTGCAAGAATCGACTATTGGTTTGTTCCGTCGGGTGACGCGGCAATTGCCGCGGTTTATCGCCGATCTTGGTCGGTTGGCCTTGATGTCGCCCACGCTGTCCAGCAATACCTGCCGATTAGGCGGATCAACCGGAAAGGCTGCAATATGACAATCCACAAATCGGGTGGGCGCAAGCTCATCTCACGCGTGTTGGCGACAGGAATCCTGTTGTCGATGTACGCGTTCGGGATGGTTGCCACGACCGGCGCCCTGGGCGTCTCTCCGGCCTACGCGCAGCGGGGTCGAGGTAGAGGCCGGGGCTGGGGTGGCGGTCGGGGGCGCGGCGGCGGCAATGTCGGCGCGGCGATCGGTATCGGCATCGGTGCGGCCGTCATCGGTGGCGCGATTGCGGCTAGCGAGGCGCAGCGGCAGAATTCCATCAACTATTGCATGCAGCGCTTCAGGTCGTACGATCCCCAGAGTGGGACCTATCTGGGTAACGATGGCTACCGCCATCCCTGTCCGTGACGGACGGACGATTGCCTGCACGTATTTCAGGGACCCCGGCCAGGTGCCGGGGTTTTTGTTTTTCGCTACGGCAGCGTCGGCAATATGCGGCGATACTGTCGTTCGCTCGCCGGTTCCGGAGCATCGCAATCTCGGCCATAACGTTAATCAAGCCGCGCGCTTTGCCCGTTCCTGCTCTGCGAAGTACGCGAGGATCTGAATGCGGATCTCCTCGGCTATCGGACCATCGACCCGGCGCATACGATTCCAGAGCCGAATGATTTCTCGCTGTTTCTCAATATCCATGGGCTCACCCTCCAGAGAACCCGAGCATTGGAACATAACAAGAACATTATTTCAAGTCGAAGTTGAGCCTGCGGCGCCTTAGAGGCCGCTCTCTCATCCAGATCTGGCCAGGAACGCGGCTCCCTTCCTCGCGAGCCGATCGCCAAATCTATCAGCAGGAAAACGTACGACAAAAAGAGAGCAAGGGTGAACCAAAGACCGAATTCATCGAGCCCGGAAGTATGATCTTCGTACGTGCCGCCCATTGTGAAGCACTCATAGGGCGTATTGCCCACTGTCGATAGAAGCGCAAGGGCGCCCAACACGGTGATCAAGCTTACGCTCAGGTTGACGACAATCAGGGCGTTGCTGCGGGCGAGAAGGAGCGGAATAGCAACAACGATCATTGCAACACCCAGAACTTTGGCGGACTCCCCTTCACCAAACGTCATGCCTTGGCCCGCACAAAGGTCGTTGTAGGCCTTCGCAGCCAAGGGCTGAGTATAATAAACAGCGAGAAGGGAGGAGCCGTATGCCAAGAGACTGACTAATCGGAAACACGCAAAAGAGCTAAACCGCATGTTGAGGACGCTCGCCCGGGATGAACTTTGTCGTCAGAATAGTCGGAGTTGTTGACCACCGTTTAAAGCTGCTCAAGGAGTTTGGAGCACGCTGGGAGGTCGGCGGACCTCGGACAATGGCAAATACTGTGGGAGAAACCATGTCCAAGAGAACGACAGCGACAGCCCTCCTCCTGGTACTCGCCATCCCAGCTCATTCCACGGCTCAGCAGAATCAAGCTGGCGACAGAAGGGGTCTTCGAACACAGCAGAGTGGCGCGCCAAACTGGCCGATCAGCAATTCTACGGCCGCATCAGGGAGCGGAGTGATCTTCCCCCGAAGAAGTGGACGGGTTTAGGCGGCTTTTAGCTCCATCTCGTTCGGAGCGATATATCCGAATGTGGAATGGAGCCTTGTTCGATTG